>Ga0315277_10000010_pt1 | contig 336031 bp, 381 predicted proteins | sample YL17G05_15_MG_FD_203695 | JGI IMG/M metagenome (GOLD analysis project Ga0315277, IMG submission 203695) | Sediment microbial communities from Yellowstone Lake, YNP, Wyoming, USA - YL17G05_15 | ecosystem: Environmental > Aquatic > Freshwater > Lake > Sediment | place: USA: Wyoming | collected...
TTTCTAAATGAACTTATGGCTTCTAATGTATCTAAGAAAGCCAAGAGATTTAAGATAACTATGGCCGCAAGTATGGCAGTTTAATAAACTGTTTATAGAAGAGAAGGAAACATGAAATTTAAAAAATTGTTTCCGCCTACAATAGACGGAACTGTGTACCTAGAGATTACACATCGATGTAATTACTCATGCAAGCATTGCTATGCAAAATGTCCTTCAGACAAAGAAATGTCTTTTGAGGACATTAAAGTATTGGCAAAAATCCTAAAAAGAAATGGCTTCAAGAAAATTCTTATAACTGGCGGAGAGCCATTGCTTGTTAGCCATATTAAAAAAACAATTGATCTTTTAACAAAAGAATTTAAAGTTCTGTTAATAACAAATGCAACTTTAATCCAAAATGTAAAAATAGATTACAAGAAACTTGCGGGAGTTTATATTTCTTATGATGGTCCAACCGAACAAGAATATAAATTATTAAGAGGAAAAGAAGGCTTAAACAAAGTTCATGAAAACATTAAATTTCTAAGAAAACTAAAAGTTCCTGTTGCACTTGGAATAATTTTAACAAAATATAACATAGACAAGATTGATCAATTGGTTAAACAAGCAGAAGAGTTAGATGCTGAAAAAATAAACTTAACCTTGGTTCAACCCTTTGGTAGAGCATTAGAAAATAAAGATTTAATATTAAAGCCAGAAGAATATGCAAAATACTTGCCACAATTAGCAAAAATAAAAAATGTTCATTTTGAAAGCATTTTATGTTTCTCTCCTGAATTAAATAACAACAGCGAAACAATTCAGAATTTATCTTTATTTGATAAATATTTATCAGGATGCGCAGCAGGAAAGAAATTTATTTACATTAATCCAGAAGGTTATGTTACGCCTTGCGGTTATATCACCGCAGATAAAAGATTGTTAAAACAAACTGGGAACATATTCAAAATGAGTTTAAAGCAAATTTACAAAACACCTTTATTTCATTTTTTTATGAATAGAAGTTGGGAAAATGTTTGTGGAAAGTGTGTTTCTTGCAATTATTCTGTAATCTGCAAGGGGGGTTGTCCTTTTAGAGCATTTTATTTAAAGAATAATCTAAATGTTCCAGACCCTTGGTGTTTGAATGAGCCTGAAAAAGGCAATTATCTTGATTTAGGAATAAATATTAAAAATTTTCAGAAAGAAGAATGTATTGTGGAGATGTAAAATGAAACCGAATAATAAATATGAGATACCAAATGGATTTGAACAAGATTTGAGAAAGGCATTAGAAGTTTATTATCGGGTTGGTTATGGTAATGTTCCCCAAACACAAGAATTTGAGCATGCTATTGGAGAAAGAATGTGTCAAATGAGATCTTTTGGAGAAGCTGATGCAAATTTAGGAATTTCTCAATTTGCACTTGTAAAATTTAGGGCAGGGCTTTTAGACCAATCTCTTTATGAAAGATTTAAACATAGAATTTGTTCCGCACTTTCTATTTCCCATAAATTGAGAGAGTATGAATTTTGGCTTTTTGATAATGCTTCTGGAACAGTAGGGGATTTAGAAAGGGTAACCAAAGAAACCTGTGGGAAAATAGAACTTGCTTGGTTAGATGTTGGACTTCCAGTTAAACAAATTTATTCAGGGGGAGATGTAAAATGACAACAAAAGAAGATTTAGAAAGATATGTAACTGACATGGAAAAAGACCTTGAATTTAGACTAGATGTTGGTTTTAAGTATTGGAATGATCAATTTGTTGAAACTCTTGGAACAACAAAATTAGAACCAGAATATAAACCAGTAATAGATAAATACAACTCAATAAGAGCAAGAGCAAAAGAGTTGGGAGTTATAAAATGACAAGATTTGCTATAATTGCAACAGAACAAGATCAAGCAAGTAAAAATATTGGAAATAGAATAATTGAATTAGGAAAATTTGAACCAGATCAAGAAACACCCTACAGAACTTTTAAAAGAAAAGACGATATTCTTGTCTGGCATAAAGAAAAATTAGTTTTAGCAACTGATTTAAGTGAGCATTATGATCCAGAATGTTTTGTTTGCGTTTATAAACATCAAAGTGAGAAGAACCCAAAACCATTGCTAAGTGTTCATGCAACTGGAAATCTTAAAGTTCCAATGAGAGAAGGCAAACCTTACGAATTAGGACTTGCACATCCGGGTTACATGATGACTGTTCTTAGAAATTTACAAAGTCATGTTCCAGAAGGTTATCAAGTTACTTATGAAGCAACACATCATTCACCAACTAATTTGAAAAAACCAGTTATGTTTGTTGAAATTGGAAGTTCAGAAAAAGAATGGCAAGATCCTAATGCTATTGATGCTGTTGCAAGATCTGTTTTGGGATTATTAGAAACACAAGTAAAAGATTATACTGCCTGTGTTGGTTTTGGTGGGGATCATTGTTCAGGTAAATTTACAAGAAGTTCATTAGAAGGAAATCTTGCTTTTGGTCATATATTTCCAAACTTTAAGTTAAAAGAATTAAATCCAGAGGTTGTTCAGCAAGCCATAGATAGAACAATAGGATGCAGGGCTGTTGTTTTAGATACACATTCTCTGGGAAAACAAGAGGAAAGAAAACCCATTTTAGAGGTGATTGAAAAAAATCATATTGAATTAATCAAACTAAAATGATCTTTCCAAAATCAGATACGAGAAGCCAGATAATTTCTGTGCTTAGTGAAGAGTTTCCACTATCTTTTAGAAAAATAAGCAATAGAGTAAAGTATGATCATCTAATTACAGATAAAGAAATTTATAGGGTTCTACTTTTAATGAAACGTGAAGGAGTTTTACAAAGAGAAGATAATGAATATTCTATAAATCCAAAATGGTTGGAAAATCTTGAGAACTTTAAACAAAAAGTAGCTAAAAATTACATCGAAAGTCCAATAGAACATAAGAAAAAATCAAAGTTCTTTTCTATTGCAAAACATAAATGCTCTTGCGGAAAGGGAAATGCAGAAGGATTTTGTTATATTTGTGATGAACCAGTCTGTTCTGCATGTGCAGAAAAAACAAGATTGCATTATTCTTGTTCAGATAAATGCGAACATAAAAAAGGATCAAAAGGAGTTTGTGTGAATTGTCAAGAAGATGCCTGTGCATTTTGTTCTAAAGAAGTTTGGACTCATTATCCAGAAAACTGCATAAAAAAACCAGAAACAATTGTTTTAGGAATTCTTGAGGTTGATCACGAATGTTGGTTTGCTGATTTGAGTGAAAAAACAGAAACCCCCATTGTTCTGGATTCGTTTATGGATGCTACCGATTTTAGCATGGGAACACATAGCGGACGAGTTATCATTCCAAATTCATTCCAAAAAACAGCAATACAACAATTGCAAAAAAATAAGCAAATTGTAGAAGTAAAGCCCATTTTTGTTGATAAGCAAGTTATTCTTAGAACTAGAGCTTTATTCAATAAGTCATTTGATGAATTTGTGAGAATGAATAAATCTGTATTGCTCAATCCAATTGAAGCAAATAATACAAAAGAAAGAAACCTAATAATTTCTCCAAGTTTTAAAGAGATACGATCTGTTGCAAATGGTATAAAAGAGTTTGGAAATTGCAGAATTATTGCTTGTGAAGAAATAAGCACAAAGGAGTTATACCGCCCAGAATCTAAAGAAATTAGTTCTTTCATTAAAAAGGTTAATGAAGAGGACTTAAATTCTGCTGTTCAAACAATTAAGTTAATGAAAAAATTTTATTCATAATTCTTGAAAAAACAAGAATTTTTTCTTGTAAAGATATATAATAATTTGAGTATTATAGCATATATGGAATTACAAATACTAAGACCAATTAATTCAAGCGTTTATATAGAAGGAAAAATTTCATATCACGAAGCAAGAGGATCTTGGGATACAATTCGGTTTCAAAGACGATTGGTAAATGAATTTCCCCAGCTTAAAGATAAACGGGCATGTTTTTCATATAAAATGATTCTTCATAAAAGTTTTAAAGATCTTAAAAAAGAAATTGAAAAATTAAGAGACAATGAAGAAGCATTGCCTATTTTACTTTTCTTATGTAAAGAAAAACAAGAATTTCCTAATCAAGAAAAGAATTCATGAACCCCATAGCAAAAAGATACTTGTCCATTCCTGACGTTTCATCTTCTTTTTCAATTTATCAATCTCTTCTTGCTGTTTCTTTAATTTCTTTTCTAACTCTTTTGATTTCATTTCAACTCCTCAAGGCATAACCCTTTCATGCAGTTTATTAGTTACTTCTAAAATTCTTTTCATTTGATCTTCCATTACTGAAAGTCTTTCTTGTAAAATATCTTTTTCTCTTTCAGATTTCTCGAGCCTCTTTTCTATTTCTGTTCTTGTGACATCAATAAGCATATCATCTTCTTGGATTGTATCTTTCATTCCTAGTAACTCTGAATAATAATGAATTTTATCTGACTTTTTCCAACCGAAACGATATTTTAAAGCAGATTCAGATTTATATCTAGGCAACCAGTAACAGCAAGAAATATGCCTAAAATCATACATTGTTAGATCAGAATAATTTGCTCCTGCTTCTGTTACTTTGTTTCCAAATAATCTAAAAGCTAATCTCTTAAAATATTTATTAACTGTTGCATGATTTATTTGAAACAAATAGTCATCCGCCCCTAATTGTTCATTTTTGATATATTCTTTTAAAAGATCTGAACAAAGCATTAGCTTAAATCTTCTTCCGAATGTTTTTGAAATCTCTTCCCTTACTTGTAATTCCTTACAATCATTATGAAGATCAGAAACTTTTATATTAATCAACTCTGTTGGAGATCTTATTCCAGTATCAAACAGAAACATAATCAAAACCTTATAATCATAACGAGCATTATCACATAGTTTTTTGACCTGTTCTTCTGTCAAATAAACCCATTTTGGTTTTTCTTGTCTTGTATCTAAATCTAGTGTTATGTCTGTAATCTCAATTTTTTGTTTTTTATTTATTTTCATATGCCAATGCCAAAATGCCTTAAACACATTTGAATATGTGCTCACAGACAAATACTTTCTGCCATCTTTTCTTTTTAATACGCCATTCTTCATATCAGAGAAAAAGCTGATTAATTGTTCTTCATTTATATCTGTAACTTTATCAACACGATAAATTTCCTTAAATTTTTTGGAAAAGAAACAAAGTTTATCTCTTAAAGTGTTAAGTCTTATGAAACTTCTTGAACCTTTGGTGCTAGCTGAAGAAATATTTATTCCTCTTTCCATATCATTAATATACTGAAGGGTAAGATCAGAATTTTCTTTACCTATATCGGGGATTCCTTGCTTATTCTTCTCTTTCCATGCAAGATATTTCTCTTTATGGTGGTATGGATCAATTTTCATGGACATTGTTAAAGCAGTTAAGAGAAAATAATATAAATACTGCCTGGTGACCGTTCATGTACATCTTTGTGTACACGTCCTTATGGCATTTCTCTCTCAATCTGCTATATTTCCTCATTTTAATTAATACGAGATTAAAACCCATAGAATTGGACAAAAGTTGAAACCGCCGACGCCCAGCATACAGATGTTTTGTCCAAATCAATGAATGTTTTTTTTCCGTCCCACCAATTTAGACAAAATGTAGATACGCCGACGCAGGGTGCACAGACAAATTGTCCAGTCCAAAGGGATTTTTTTCTACGTCCCAGCAAACTGGACAAAAAGTCTAGACGCCGCGACTGGGAATTGAACCCAGATATCCTTGCGGAAACAGGTTTAGCAAACCTGCGCCTTACCATTGGGCCATCGCGGCATCAAAACAAGATAATATAGACTTTTAAGTTTTTTGATTAGAATTCTTTTTATCAATTAATTTTCTAGCTCTTTCTAACATTTCCTTTTTCAAGCCAATAAAACATCCTCCTGATTTGCCAGCACAATAAGTTGCTTCTCCCTTTTTTATAATTTCATTAATTTCAGGATGTTCAATATCGATATGAGTTATTCTTGCATTACTTTTTCCTTGCTCATGCACATAAACTTTTGCTCCTTTCAATTCATATTTTCCTTCACCTTGGCCTGACATGATTATAATAACAAAACAAGATTTAAAAGCAATTGTTATCACTTAATTATAGTTACAAATAGTAAGATTTATAAACAACTTTAATATTATAATTTTGATTAAAAATGTATAGATTAAGATCAGACTGGGAAACCAAGATGTTGGTGGCCATGGTGTGCTATAATGATGGAGTAATTCCACCTAAAGAATTTGCACAAAGATGTTCGCATATTTTCCAAAATGATGCTATGAATAATCCTAACGATCCTATAACTAATGTTCTTTTTAAAATGGGATCACAAATTGCAGCAAGATATAATCCAGACCCTGGAGTAACAGAACATGATTTATTTGCAATGGGAGATGCTGGATTAAAAAAATTAGTTTTAGAAACAAAAGAACAAATAACCAGGGCTCGTTCTAGAAAATAAAAAATATTATTTAACAACTAATAATTATTGTTGTATTTGGCCAGGAGGACATAACTTGGTGGCAGGTCTAAGCAGTACTGGATCTTTTCCAGCAACAAGAGTAAGATAACCAGAGTTTGGTGCACTGAATAAAATTGTTCTTACTATGTTATTATCATCAGCAAATATAAATAAATCTTGCGCACCCTTTGGACCGCCCGCACCTAAATCTGCAAGAACAGCAGCATCAGGAAGATAATAAACATGAGTTGCATCATATTGTTTCATTCCACCTTTGGTAGCGTAAAGATTAGCAGCATAATCTATAGCTGCCTTGACTAAAGAAATGGGTATTCTTCTATTTTCATTTGTACGTCCAAGAACTTCTTCTGCAGATATTCTATCCCATGAATGGGGGTAACTAAATTTTATTCCTTGTAATTCAACATAAGGAACCATTCCGGGTTTAACAACAACGTCTTCTGGAAAACCTGTTGTTGGATTTTTATTTGAGTAAAGTACGCCAAGATCAACATCAGAAGCGCCATAGCTTCTCATTAATTTATATGCTTCATATAAATCATTTAAATATGGTTGAAGTGCTGCAATTCTAGCATTTAAGGATTTGGTTTTTATTATTTCAGAAATTGCATTGTATAACTTAGAATCTAATTCTGGATTTTCTGCTTGAAATCTTTTGTAAAAATCATCTTTTAGATAACTTTCATGGTATCCCATTCCTTCAGGACTCCAGATTAAATAAATATTATTCCATGCTGGACTTAATGTAGGTTGGCTTGGACTTGGTGCTATAAATTGTTCAAAAGTTAAAACATTTGGCGCAGGATTTTCTAAATTGGTTTTCAAAACATTATTTATTTGATCTTGTCTTGCTGCATCAGATTCTTTAATAGTATTCGGCCAATCTATAATTGAATTTTTTAATTCATCCCAATTTTTGTAAAAAGCGCCTTCTTCAGAAGTTGATCTAAGACCTTCCCAGTCTATAATGCCAACAGCTCCATCTGGTTTAACAATAGCCTGTAAATCTTTTAAATAATAACCAGCATCCCAAAGTTTTTTTAATTGAGAGATTAAATCATTCATTGATTGGTCAGTTAATTTATCAGAAAGAACAACAGATTCAAATTCTTGCCCTTGAACAAAATTAGTTATAATAAAAATACCATCATCTGTTTCAATTGCACCATAATACCTTGCCAAACCTAGTGATTCACCAATTTTAATATTTTTTATTTCATTTAAAACATTTTCATCAACATTTTCTTCAGATTTTATATACTCTTTTATTGCTACATCCTTTCCATTAAGTTTCCCGCCAAAAACAATTCTATTTTGGCTACTTAGAGATCCTGTATCAATTCTTTCGCCAATTTCTATTCCGGCCAAATCTCCATCCCTAATAGTGAATCCGGGAAATTGTTCAAAGTTTGAAGTTGGTGTTGCGGCAGGAATTTCAGGAGATAAAGGTCGTTCCATTTGCAAATAGTTGAGTATTCTTTCTTCCACATCCTCAAATTTCATAGGTTTATCTAGCTCAGATATCTTCTTAAGATCACGAAAATCTATTATTCCTACAGACCAATCACTAGGGTCAACTAAAAATTGCATATCTTCTTGCACATAACCTGCTTCCCATAGTTTATTGTATTCCCGAACGGCATTGTAAAATGCTTCTGATGAAATTTCTTTTTCATTTCCAATAAACCAAGAGGGGAACTGTCCCTCGACGTAACTCATAACTAACCCTATTCTTCCTCCTGGAAACTCTACGCGTCCATAATAATGAGTTATTCCAATCTGTCCGGCCAGTTTTGTATTTTGTATTTCTGCATCGAAAGATTTTTGCTGCCAACTTTCTACTGGAACACTTAGCATCTTAACAAAAACTATTGTTCCATCGGCCAAGCTTGCTTTATACACTCCTACATTATTTTGTCCGCTGTACTCTATAGCACTCTCTGGCTTTGCAATTAATTTAAGATCAAGTAATCTAGAATCACCATCTAATACCTTAGATACTGGTTGCCCAATAGCTACTAAATTTCCTTGTCCTCCAATCAATTCTGAAAGTTTATTTTGAGCATCTGGAGAAAGCTGATTCATCTTCCTTTGTAGATTTTCAATTGGATCAGCAATTACGCGCCATTTGTAATATCTATCTATTCCCTGTGGATCAGAAATCTTTTCAATAAGACCGTCATCAATTGCTTTCTGATATAAATTTTCTCCTCCTTCAGTCAAGTCTGTTGAAAGAAATTCATTCCCAACACCAACTCTTGAAAGAAAGTCATGGAATAATACATATCCATAATTGTTTCCTGGAAAATCTGTTCCCCGATTTAAAGATCTCGGCATAAGATTCGGATTATTCGGAAACTCCGCATCATACCATGCCAACACATTTCCAGATTCATCTAATAGTTGAAATACTCCGGGATGATTTTGAGAATTTAAAGTTTCTTGCGGTGTTTTTATTCCAACACCATTTAATAATCTGCCTGTTGCTTTCGCCTCTCCTAAACTTTTAAAACCAACAGAAACAACTTGCTTATCTAAGCTTTCGCTTGCTCCTCTTACATTTTCATAAACGCTCGCAGCATCTCCAACCGCCTTAACATCAGGATTTCCTAATAATTTATTTAATGTTTCTCCTGCGGCTTGAACAGCTCTTTGTGATGCAATATCTTCAGGATCATTAGATAATTTAATCAAGGCATCTCGAACATCTGCTTTAGCCATATCTAATGCATCTAATTTATCTTGGATTTTGGCATTAAAACCAGGAATTTCTTGTAAATTATTTAATTTTAAAAAACTACTATAAGCTCCTGCACCTATTTTCATTCCTAATAAAAATCTAGAATTCTCTTGCGTTAGCCTTTCTAAATTAGCAGGAGAAAAAATTTCATGAAGCCTTTGTTCTTTCTCGTTTTTAGGTATATTAGATCTCCAAAGATTATAAGTTTCCTCTCCCAAACCAAGTGCATTAAAAACACCAACTTCAGAACCAAATTTAATCAATTCACCAGAAGTTGTTTGAAAGAACTTATAATTTGAAAGAAATTTATCCATCCCACCCATCACAGAAAACATCAACAAATTCCTGTTAAAATCAGTTAATAACTTAGAAGGTTTGAATGCATCGGCATAATTATTAAAAATATTTGTTCCTTCAAAAGAAGTTTCTATTGCGGCATCAAAATAATTTGAAATTAAAGTAAATGAAGCAGTCATTGTTAAAATACTACATGTAAAAGCCAAATCAGCAGCAGAAGCACCGCCAGATTCGAGAATAGCAGATCCAACAATTTCACCAATTTTATTTGCTGCAATTCCGGCAATTACAACTGCCGCAACCTTAACAACAAATTTAATATTATCTTTTATCGCTTTCTTTGACATTTGCGAATTAAAAGATTCTGATAGCGTGTATTTCAAACCACTTATTGGAGAAGTTACAACAACATTGGATTGAACTTGAGAATTATCTTCAACAGCCTCTCCTGTAGGAGCAAGCAAAACAGGAGCTGATCCAATTGCACTTACTTGTTTCTTGTATGCATTGAACCAAATTTCATCTAATTCAGAAATCAAATCCTGCATTTGCATAATCAAATTTTGATTGCTTGTTGCTGCAGAAGGTTCTATAGCATATATGTTATCATATTGCTCTTTGAGCGGTGCAAGTTTTCCATTCAAAATTTTTATAAATTTCAACGCATCCTGAACAGAAAGATATTGCCCTTTGGAATCCAGATATCGGCTCTCTTCATCCTTAATTATTAAAGCATCTTTATTGCCAATACCCATTTTTTCAGCTACTTCTTTTCTTAGTTTATTTTCAATATTTAACACAGAATTTGGATCTTTCTCAAACATAAGTTGAATTAAAGGATTCGAAGAAAACAATTCGTACTGATTAGTTCCATCATTAAGATAAATATCAAGTTCCGCATAATCAAAAATCAATTCCTCATCTACTAATTTGTCGTGTATGTAATTGGCAACAAAAGTCGTTGCTAGTGCTTGTTTTTCTTCTTCTTTAAGATCTTCATCAAAAACCAAATTAGTTAACTGAAATTTAAAATTGGCAAGAGAATCTGCGGCAGCTTCAAAATTTCCAACATTGATTTCCTTATCTATATTGTTATCTCTAATATATTTATGAAATGCATAAGCATCTTTATCAAAATTTAGAATCCATCTGGCTGTATCAATCAGATTCTTTTCTGTTTCATAATCTTTATTATTTTCCTGAACACCAGCATATGCCAAATTATAATAATAATCAGCCAAAAAAGAATGTTCTAGTGAATCAATAAAATCTTTTTTAGCTTCTAGTGTTTTTTTGGTATCTGGCATTGTAAAATAAGAATCAACATAGCCATTCTCTCCAAAAGTTACATAATGCTCTTGATCCTCTATCTCGCCTGTTTCAAAATTATAAGCAAAATTTTCTCCAAATTGTTGTTTGTTTATCTCAAATAACTGATAACCAGAAACACCAAGCAAGTCAGCCAATTCTGGAGTTCTATACTCTCCATCAATAATTTTTAATTGATTAATTAAATAAGTATTTTTAACACAATTATCTTTTTGATATGTAATCACAGAATATTTTATTCCATTGCCTTCAAATTCATTCTGAATTTCAACAAAACCTTGCTGAGCTTCTTGATATTTTTGAAATTCTGAAACGCTTTTTCCAAGATAGTTAAAAAAATCCGAATCGAAATTTCCAGATTCTAAATCATCAATCAAAACTTCATCTGATTTTCTTAATCTTTCATAAATCTGAATATCATTCTCATTTTTTCCTTGTTTAAAATATGATGTATCCTGGGCAACTTGTGCCCAATCTGCATTCTGAAAACTATGAACAAAATTTTCAAGCCGAGTTTTTTGTTCAGATGAAACAAAAATTGCTTGATCAATTTGACCAACTTGATTAACAACATCTGCTGGAGAAGCTGTTTTGTATTCTTTTTCTGTTCCTAACAGATCGCCAGAAGCCAGTCCTAAAATAGCTTTTCCAATTGTTTTTACTGGATTTGAATTTTGTCCGGAATTTATTTCTTGAAAAAACCATTTTGAGCTTGAATCGATATCTAAAGTTTTAGAACCAAGAATTAACTTAAAACTTGCATAATTCAACCTATTTCCATCATTAATTAATCTCGAAAGCTCTCCAAGTTTTTTAATTGTTTCATCCGAATAAACATAATTTCCATTTGAATTCTTAATTTCAATTGGAATAAAATCATCTAAAGATTCTCCGCTAAATGTATTAACAATTTGATCTTTCAAACTAAATAAAGCAGAAGCTTGATTCGGCAATACAATTTCAATTGTCTTATTTCCAGAAGAAGTTTTTTGAATAAATTTTGTTTTTGCCACACTTGGTTCAAATTTAAAATTTTCATTTTCAACCGAAACTATTCCTTCTGAATATATCTCATTTTCAGACAAAGATATTTTGCCATTTTCAGAAGAGGCTTTTAACATTTCTAATTTATAATATATTGAAAATTTTCCAACAACAGTCACACTATCTTTATGAACATAAATTCCTTCCTTATTTGATTCTTTATCACTGAATACGATGGTGGTTTTCTTGTTATTTTCATCCAAATAAGAAAAAAAACCTTGATTATAATTGTGATAAAAATTATCATCTCCAAACAAAGAGGATTTCTCAAAATTAATTGTATCAATAAAACCAGAATCTTGATTAAATTTCACATTAATGTTTCCTTTAATCTCATCGCTAGGCAGAATACAATTACAACTTTTATCATTTAATTTGCACGAAGTTGATGAACTTAAGATATTTACATAAGTATCTTTTGCATCTATATTTAGATTATAATCAATTCTAAAACTACTAAATGTCTCAAAATAAATTTTTTTATTGTTTTTAAAAACAAGCTCTCCTTCAACATGGCCTTGAATTTCTAAATTTTGCGAAGAAAAATTAATAGAAGCATTTTTATCAATAAAAGTAATTTGAAGATAATCTAAATTTTTAAAATTATTTTTTAATTTAAACGTGTTTTGGCCAACTTTTGCAATCTCTGAGCTTCCTCGCATTAAATGATCATTCAGTTCAATTGATTTATCTTTAAAAAATATTAAAGAATCCTGATTAAACCCAGTTAAATTTATAATAAATTTCGTATTTGTAATTTGCTGTTTATTATAATCAAAAACAAGATTATTATCTCTCCATAAGGAAATTGTTGAATTAGATTGATTCTGAAAATAAGCAGCAGCTATTAATGGTTCTTTATTCAAATTACTAGGACTAGAAAACCACAAACCTCCAAGTCTATTATCAGAAATTTTTTGTTCTAAAGTAGGCTCTTCAGTTAAAATTTGATTTTCTGGAGTTTCTGCTTTAGCAATTTGAATAGAATTTGTAAAAGTAGTTAGAACCATCACAGTAATCATTATTGTAATTGCAACTACATTAACATAATTTATTTTTTTATCCATTTTTCAAAATAACAACATTAAAAATAAAATCTTGTTGATTTACTTGATCAAAATATTTTAATCTATAGAGTGTTGTTGAAGAATCAATAGGAAAAACTTCAACCGAAACATCTTTGCCTTGAAAAAATGATTCATCAATTGGCAAGTTATTTAATTTCCTAGAAACAATTTCTTCAGCAACATTATAAACGTATTCAAAATTAAATGGAACCTCTACCAGATATTTTTTAATTATAATTGTTTTGTTATTTTTTGATATTGTAGTTATTAAATTAACATCATTTGTTATTTTATTTTGGATTTTTGTGTTAACTTTAGTTTGATTTAAATTTAATTTTACAGAATACTCAAGATTATCAAAAGTATGATCATCTTCAAAATAAAACGAAAGAGTTTTTTCAATATAATTAGAAATTTGCATTTGAATATTATTTAAACTAGGAAGATTATTTTTATCAAAATATAAAGAATATGCAATTGATTGTTTATCAGTTATTAATGAATTTTCAGGCAATTCAATATAACCTCCTTGTTTTCCAATTAAATACAAGGAATCATAAGTCGCTTTCTGAACTTGAGAATCTATCTTAGCTCTAACTTCCTGAACAATAGGATCTTCTTTTCCTTGAAAAACCTGAGAAAAATTGGGCTTAAATTCATAAACTAAAAGTAAAGCAACAGCAACAATAATTATTGCTATAATTACAAATAAAGCGACTTGGCCTTTCTTGCCTCTTTTGAACATGCCAAAATTAATAAATCTAACAATTTAAATCTTATCAAGGGGCTGTGGTCCAACTTGGCTACGATTCGTGCCTAGGGCGCACGCGATCTGGGTTCAAATCCCAGCAGTCCCATTCCAAATATTTTTAAAACATCCTTTCCTTGTATATAAATAAAAAGAGGTTGAAATGAAATACTTAGATTTTATAGACTTAAAATACAAACCAGCAAAAACAGATATAATATGTGAATTCTTTATCGAACCACAAGGATCTATTAGAGAAGCGGCAGGAGCAGTTGCATCAGAAAGTTCAATAGGAACATGGACAGAAGTAACAACAATGCAACCAGGCATAGAGAAGCTAGCAGCTAAGGTTTTTTCAATTAATGGCAACATAGTAAAAATTGCATATCCTTATGATTTATTTGAACCAGATAATATTCCTCAAATTCTTTCAAGCATAGCAGGAAATATTTTTGGAATGAAAAATATAAAAAATCTTAGATTAGAAGATATTCACTTTCCGGAAAAATTAATAAAACATTTTTCTGGCCCATTATATGGAGTAGAAGGCATAAGAAAAATGCTGCATGTTCATTCTAGGCCACTAGTTGGAACAATTGTCAAGCCAAAATTAGGATTAGATGCTAAACAACATGCAGAAGTTGCATTTCAAGCATGGCTCGGAGGCTGTGATATTGTGAAAGATGATGAAAACTTATCAGATCAAAAATTTAATCATTTTCAAGAAAGAGTTCTAGCAACATTAAGAGCAAGAGACTTAGCAGAAAAAGTAACAGGTGAAAGAAAAATATACATGCCAAATGTGACAGCAGAAACGCGAGAAATGGTAAAGCGGGTTGGTTTTGTAAAAAAATCAGGTGGTGAATATGTCATGATAGATATAATAAGTTCTGGTTGGTCTGCTTTGCAAACACTAGCAGATTATAATAAAATCTCTAGAAGAGTTTTGCATGCTCACCGTGCAGGTCATGGCATGTTAACAAGAAACAAAAAACACGGAATGAGTATGCTTGTTATTGCAAAATTATGCAGATTAATTGGTTTAGATCAGCTACATATAGGAACTGCCATAGGAAAAATGGAAGGTCCTAGCAGAGATGTTCTTGCAATAGATCAAGAAATAGAAAAAATGTGCATATACAAAAATCCAGCTTCACATGTTCTTGAACAAAAATGGTTTCATCTCAAGCCGATGTTTGCTGTTTGTTCAGGTGGTTTACATCCAGGCCATGTTCCATTTCTTATAAAACATCTTGGAAAAAATATCATAATGCAGTTTGGCGGAGGAATACATGGACATCCAAAAGGAACAGCAGAAGGAGCTCGAGCAGTTCGACAAGCAGTTGATGCTACTATGCGTGGAATAAGTTTAGAAGAATATGCTAAAAAAAATTCAGAATTGCGAGAAGCTCTAGATTTCTTTGAAAAAGTAAAATAATAAATCTATTTTTTCTTCTTCTTTGTTTTAATTTCTTGAGAAACAGGCTTAAATTTTAACTTATTTCTTATAAAAAAACTTATAATAAACAAAACAACTCCAACAATTGCAATTCCAATTGCTAAATGCATCACACTAGAATAAAAAAGAATGAACATTTCTTTTTGTAATTTGATTTGTTGATACAAAACATGTGCAGGAACCCAAGCAATCAAAGCTCCTATTATAAAGCACAATCCAGTTTCAACAAAAAATGATTTCAAAGAGTGTTTAACCAAAAAAATTAAGACAATTGCAACCAAAGATATAATTAAGAAAATATTTGCGAATTTATCTAAATCATTTTGGAATTGCCCAGACAATAAAAATTTGGCATCGTTTCCTTCAATACAATGCCAGAATTCCCATGTACAATTATATTTTCTATCATAAATTTGATCAAATGCAGCTCCTCCAATAGCCTCTCCTAACCCTTTATCCCTAATATCTTGGCATAAAACAGTAACATTTTCTGTATCTAATTTTAAATCCAAACTTGTCCTATTTTCACATTCTCTCAATGAACTAGAAGTAAGTTCACTTAGATTTTCCCCTGCTTCTGATTTAACTTGCCTTTCAAAAAATATAATAAATCCTTGTTTTAAATTTTCTTTTTCAAAATTTTTTGATGCAGAATGCGAAAGAACAAATAGAGTTATTCCCAAAACTAGAATGATCCCAAGTATGACCATCAGTACAATCGACACCGCTTTTTTCATTAAAATCTAAAGAAAAACTACTTTATAAAATTATCCTTAAAAATATCAATATCTTAAACGAAAGATTTATAAATATACTTCTGTAAAAATTAATATGGCAGGCGAAAAACCAAATTTTAATATTATATTCGTGGGACATGTAGACCACGGAAAAAGTACAGCGGTCGGAAGACTATTATACGAAGCTGGTGTTTTCACAGAACAAGAACTAGCAAAGATGAAAGACCTTGCTGAAAAGCTAGGAAAAAAAGGATTTGAATTTGCATTCGCAATGGATAGATTAAAAGAAGAAAGAGAAAGAGGACTAACAATTGATCTTGCTTATAAAAAAATAATGACTAAAAAATATCAAGTAACTATTATTGATGCTCCTGGTCACAGAGATTTCGTTAAAAACATGATCACCGGCGCATCACAAGCAGATGCCGCAATTTTAGTTGTTGCTGTTCAACATGGAATAATGATGCAAACAAAAGAACATTTATGGTTATGCAGAACAATGGGTGTTGAACAAATAGCTGTTTTAATCAATCAAATGGATACTGTTAATTTTGCTAAAGAAAAATATGATCAACTTGTTACAGATTTAAAAGCTCAAATGAAAAGCATGGGATATAAAATAGATAAAATTAACTTCATACCAGCAAGCGCACAGTTTGGAGACAACATAGCAAAAAAATCAGACAAACTTTCATGGTACAATGGTCCAACATTACTTGAACAATTTGATGTATTTGATACTCCAAAGAAACCAGTTGACTTACCATTAAGAATGCCAATTGAAAATGTTTATACAATTACTGGCGTAGGCACTGTTCCAGTTGGAAAAATAATAACAGGAAAAATGAAACCAGGCGACAAAGTCATGGTATTACCAGCAAAAACAGGAAAAGGAATTGCTGCTGAAGTTAAAACAATTGAAATGCATCATGAATCACTTAAAGAAGGATTAGCAGGAGATAATGTTGGTTTGAACATGAGGGGCGTTGGAAAACAAGACATTGCTCGAGGCGATGTTATAGCTCACCTAGATAGTTTACCAACAATTGCAGATGAATTCATAGCACAAATAGTTGTAATTAACCATCCAACTGTGTTGGCTGTAGGTTATCAACCAGTACTTCACGTACATACTGCTCAAGTACCTGTAAAATTTGTAGAACTTATCAAGAAAATAGATCCAAAAACAGGACAAGTTTCACAAGAACATCCAGATTTCTTAAAGAATGGAGATGTTGCAATTGTTAAGCTTAAACCAGTAAAACCTTTAGTAATAGAAACTCAGCAAAAAAATCCACACATGGCAAGATTTGCAGTTAGAGACATGGGACAAACAGTTGCAGCTGGTGTTTGTACAGAAGTTTTTGAAAAGAAATAAAATTTTTCTTAAATAATTAATTTATCATTAATTCTCTATACTTACTAGCATATCAACTTCAACAAATTCTTTTATTAATTCTATAATGTCTTGATTATGTAATCTTATGCAACCACCAGACACCTTATGTCCTATGCAATCCGGATCGTTTGTTCCGTGAATCGACATATGTAATCTTGGTTGTGGAGGAATTGAGTCATACAATTCTGCAAATGTTTTCCCCTCTAAGAAAAATCTTCCTCCTCTCCTACATTCATTCTCAAGAACAACCTTATCTAATGGGATATTTCTAGTTCTTGACTCATGTTCAAAAACTTTTCTCCATTTCTCTTCCATAAAATTAATCCAATCTCTTCCTATTTCGCCAGATTCCAAAAGTCTATAATAATTAGCTACATCCTTTAATTGTGGATAGTTTAATACAATTATTCCTTCACCATATGCCCCTTTACCTAGATCCTTAAAAGGATCTCCAAATTTATGAGCTAGATAATATGGATAATAAAGCATATTTGAGTAACAAAGATCTCTGTGATTTTGTGGTTGTACTGCCTTTACTTTAAAATCTCCTCCAGGTGTCCTAAAATCTTCTTCATAAATTCTTGCTTTTCCATCGGCTCGCTCACCAATTGCAATAGGATATTTTCCAACAACCACACCGCCATCTAATACTCGCAATTCAAATTCACTTTTAATAACATTAATTCTATATTTTGACATGTTATAAAAACACAATAAAAACTTATATTAATCTTTCTAAATTAAAAATAGAATAAAAAAGAAAATTAAAAACTTAAAAATTTGATTTTCTCGCTTGTTGAAGCAAAATTCTTAGCAGCAATTGTCTTACATCCAAGTCTTTCTGCCATTGCTAAAACAGAATTGCTCAAAGTTCCATCAATTACAAGTGCTTGAATTCTTTGTCCTCGCTTCTCAAGATGATACAAAAACTTCTGAGCTTCATTAATTGATTTTCTAAAAATTCTTCCATTTGCTAAAACAACAGCACAACTCTTAGATCCAGACATTTCTTTCACAACTTGATCAAGATTAATATCAACATCAGGTCCTTGCTCTTCTGACTCTCTTGGTCTTCTTTCTCTATATTCTGTTCTTCTAGTATCTCCAATTCCTTCGTCTTGTTTCTTTCTTCCACGTCTCTTAAAATAAGTTTCTCTGAACTCTTCAACACTAGAAGCTGATCTCAAACAAGAAAGAACTTCTTTTTCAGCAAGTTCTTCAACTTCCTTTCCATCAGGTGCACGAGCAATAGCCTTTATTCTTGTAGTTGTAATTGCATCTTTCATATTCAACAAACCACCACGATCACCATCAACAAAAAATATCAAGTCTTTAACATCTCCAAGTTGCTTAATTGTCTTAGGAACAACTGCTCCATTCATAGCAATAACATTTTTTATTCCCATTCTTAACAAATTCAAAACATCTGCTCTGCCTTCAACAACAATAACTTCTTGGCTTGTTTCAACATCAGGACCAGCAGTAAGCTTATCCTCACCATATTCAATTACTTTGGCTGTTTTGTTATGATTGCTTATTTCAGTTTCCATTTCTCTCATTTCAGGCATCTTAGAAGATAATTTCTCAAGCAATGCTTTTGCTCTATCAACAATATACTGTCTTTTGCTCGTTCTAACATCTTCAATATCCAGAATCTCAAACTTAGCATCACATGGACCAACACGATCAATAGTTTCAACAGCAGCTGCAATAATTGTTGTTTCGGTTTTATCTATAGAAGTTGGAATTTCAATAACACCTATTGTTTTAGAATCTTCAACCTTTAAATCAGCTTCAATTCTTCCAATTTTACCCTTTTTCTGTAAATCTCTCAATTCAAGCTCTTCTCCAAGCAATCCTTCTGATTGCCCAAAGATAGCTCCGATTACATCTGGCTTCTCAATAACACCTTCTGCAGTGAATTTTGCCTTGATTATGTATTTGATTGAGGGTGGACTAATTTTTCCCATTTTAAATCTCCTATTATTTAATTTATATTATATAACATACAGAAATCTCTGAACTTCTACCTATACAAAATATGCTAAAAATAAGCATTAAAGGTGAATTGTGATATCTGATTAATGATAGTTATATAACAATATTTGGACCGTTTTAGCGTATTTAAACTTTACTGTTTTTCTTAGTTTTTTGTAAAATGCTGATAAGAATAATCAACTCTCTTTTTTCTTATAACTAAAAAATATAGAAGAATTACAACAATTATCACTGCAATAATTATCCAAACTCCTAAAGGTAAAACAGATGGGCTACACATTCTTAGTTCTGGTTCAGTTTGGGGTTTATTGAAACTTGTTCCACAATTATTTTTATCCTGGCAAATCATTTGCATTTTGCCATTTGCACAAGAGCTCCATTCACAATTCCAATCTTCTTGGCAGCATTCTCGAGTTTGATCATAACTAGTATTCTCAGAACAATGATTAATCTCTTCGCAATGTCTTGTTTGCATAATGTTTCCATTATCATCAAAACAAGCACCCCAATCATCACAATTCCAATTTGCAATACAACAATTTCTTATTTCTTTATAAACTCCGTTAATATTTATACAAGAAGTTGGCTTTTGCTTTACAGTTCCACAACTTTTTAAATCAAAGCAATCTCTTTCTTGTTCTCCTTGATCACATAAACTCCATCCAGTATACTGCCAATTTTCAGTACAACCTCCTCCGCCACCAGAACAATCTGAATTTTTTTCGCAAGAATCGCTTCCTGGCTCATTAATGCTAATACATTGATTATTTCTACAAGCTTTATGCGTTAATGGAGCTAAAGTCACATCAAACAAAGCAGAATTGCTGTTAATTAAAGATTCATGATAAGAAAGATCAAAAAATAATTTGAAATTGCCAGAAACTGCAGGAGATTTTAAACCAATTTTTTCTAAAGGAACAACATAAACATTATCCCATCCACCACAAGCGTATTCTGATAAAGTAGAACTTAAAACATTATTTTTCTCGTCAGATTCATCTTCATTATTTAGCGCATCAACAAAAGCAGTCACAAGAACTTTTTTGCCAGTAACATCAACATCACTTGTAACATACGATGCTTCGCTCCCTGGAGAAAGTTGTTGCTGTATTCTATAATCTTTAATTATAGGAAGAACAGGAATAGGACTTGGAACACCTAAATTAAAATCATAAGTAACTCGCAAAATAAAAGATTCTATAAGAGTTGAACCAGTTCCAATATTTTTCATTGTTATTTTAACACCAACTTGATTATTCAATTGTGTTTTTTCTATTTTTGTTATTGTTAAATCAGAAGCTGTTTTTGGTGGTGAAGGCGAAAAGATGCTATTACCAAATAATCTATTAAAAAAACCACCATTGCTTGGAGCCACATCAGAATTTTCATTATTTTGTGGAGGATTGACATTTAATATACAACCGCCAAAACCCTGTCCAGAAATCTGTATTTCGCCTGGCCAAGAACTATTCACATCTTTAAACAAACCATAAGTATAATTTCCAGCACCAGGTGTTATTGATTCGTTAATTATTCCTTTAAGCAAATAATTAATTTTACTAGAACAAGAATCCCAACATTCTTGGTTAGATTGACATATCAAATTAGAATAAAAACCACCTATTCCTGTTCCTGCTTCACAACAAACTTTATTCATAGATGTACATTTAACTGTTGGTACAACAGGAGGCATTTCTCCACAAGCTCTATATGGATATGGATATGAATTATTAATAACTGCTTCACATTGTTTGGTTGTTGGATTATAAATTTCCCATTTTATAATCGTTCCATTCTCACAAACATAAAAATAATTACATTTAACAGAACCTATGCTAAAAGTAACATCAGAATCTTCTGGAATCAAATCTTTAGGATAAAAGACAAGATTAACATTTCCTTTCAAATCTTCATTTACATTATAACTTGTTTTATTAAAATTAATAGATTTTACAACATTGCTAGTTATGCCATTAACTTGAATCTTTTCATTAACTTTGTTAGAAACAGAAGTATAATTAGAAGGCCAGGCAAGTAAAACAATTATCAAAGCAAGAATAACTATTAGATGAATTGATGGCAAACCCAAAAAATTATTTTGACTTTGCTTAAACCTCTTCTTTACCATTTTTATAAAATATACTAAAAATAATAGGGTTTTGGTATTTTTAAATTCTCTGCTATATCTTAAAAAAAGATTTGATTAAATCAATCTTTCATTAACTTCACCAGAAATATTTTCAAGCATTTTTCTTTTAATAACTTCAAAGCCAAGTTCTTGTCCAAGCAACCAGCTTAACTTAATGAATGCTGCCTCGCTTAACATATCTTCTAGAAAAACAGCACCTGCTTTTTCTAATTTTCTTGCTGGAGAATATATAAAAGGATCAACTCTTCCATAAATTGTTTGGGAAGTTATTCCTATGAAAATTCCAGCATCAACTGCTTCTTTAATAATAGACAACCAAGAATTCTCACCTTCAACACTAATCTGTCCCATTCCTAATGCCTCAATAATAATTCCTTTGTATTTTTCTTTAATCAAATGTTTAATTATACTAGGTTCGGCTCCAGGATAAAACTTAATCAAAGCAACTTTATCCTCGAAAAAAGGCATTACTTTTACTTTTCCTTCATGTCTTTGTTTATGTTTATTATTTAAAATTTCTACTCTTCCATCTGGAAAAATTCTTGTTAAAGGCAAATCATTAATTGCTTTGAAAGCATTTCTTTTAGAAGAATGCATCTTCCTTGCTTTAGTTCCTCTAATTGCTAAACAACTTAAATCATTCTCATTTTCATGTCCAACAATCATAACCTCCGCAATATTAGAAAGCGCCATATAACAAGAACATCTTAAATTCAAATGAGCATCGCTTGATCCTCGATCAATACTTCTCTGGCTAAATGTTAAAACAACCGGTTTATTCAGCTCATGTAACATAAATGATAATGCAGCAGAAGTATAATGCAAAGCGTCTGTTCCATGCAAGATAATAATTCCATGAATATCATTTCTGTTTAAAAGTTCAGCACAAAGTTTAGCAAGTTTTTTCCATTCTTTGCTTGAGATCTGAGAACTATCGATACTAAAAGGAACATGAACTTCAAATTGAACAAGTTTTTTTAATTCAGGAAAACCTTCTATAAGATCTTCTGGCTTTTCAACAGCCAAAACACCGCCTGTTTCATAATCTACTTTGCTTGCTATTGTTCCGCCTGTTGCTATAATTGCAATTTTCTTCAATCCTTTTTCTTGTTCTATTTTTTTCTCTTTTTTTTCTTTATTTTTTGAAGAAATTTTCTCAATCTTTATAATTTGATCTTTTTTTAATCCAACATTATAGCCAGAATCAAGTTTAATTAAAATAATTTTAGAATCAGGACTTTCAACTAGCATTCCCTCGTAATTTTTCTCTTTAGTTTCTATTTTAACTCTTTCCATAATAACAATAGAAAATGAGAATTAATAAAGTTTTTGAGAAGTAAAACCAAATCTTCCAAAATTTTCAAGAAAATAAATTTCTAAATCAATCTATATACTACAATATATATTTCATAAAAGATATGTTAAAATTCAACAATGTATTTAAACAACAAAATAGAAATCTTATAATTAAAAAATAATGATAAAAGCTTTCGGGGGAAAGCTTTTGTTAAAAAGGGGAATTAATCGTGGAATTCTTTTCAGTTATTCCGAAATATAAAGAAATAAATAACTATATAAATGTTTCGTTGAAAGGAGGATAAAATGGTTTTAGATTTCGCAAAAGAAGCTATAGAGGGCGCAAGCAAATATGGAATTAACTTTGACGAGCTTAAGGCAGGTCGAGCAAACATAAAAGTCATTGGAGCTGGCGGAGCTGGCTGTAACATGACAACTTGGCTTTTCAACAAAGGAATAACTGGAGCAACAGTTTACGCTGTGAATACAGACGCTTTGCACTTGAGCATCAGTAAGGCAGACGAGAAAATTCTTATTGGTAAAGAATTAACTCGAGGTCTTGGAGCTGGTGGTTTCCCAGAAAAGGGAAGAGAAGCTGCAAAAGAAGCTCTTGTTGAGTTGAAAAAAGCTGTCGCAGGATCTGACATGACTTTTGTCGTAACTGGCGAAGGTGGTGGAACAGGTACAGGTTGTACACCAGTCATTGCACAACTTTCTAAAGAAATTGGAGCAATCACAATTGGTGTAGTAACTATGCCTTGGGCAAACGAAAAAGCAAGAATAGACAAAGCTGAATTTGGTTTACAACAACTTAGAGAAGTAGCTGATACTGTAATCGTTATTGATAACAACAGGCTAGTTGACATCGCAGGAAACTTGCCAGTTGAACAAGCACTTGCAGTTGCCAACGAACTTGTCAGTACAATGATTAAGGGTATCGTTGAGACAATTACAGTACCATCATTAATCAACCTAGACTTTGCCGATGTCTCTGCAATAATGAGAAACGGTGATGTCAGTTGTATTGGTATTGGTGAGTCAGATACGCAAAACAGAGTTGAAGAATCTGTAAAACAAGCCTTGTCACATCCATTGCTTGACATAGACTATAAAGGAGCTACAGGCGCGTTGATCCACGTATCATGTGGTGATGACTTGAAACTTGAAGAATTGAATAACATTGGTGGCTTGATAACTGAGAATCTCTCAGCAGATGCTCAAGTTATTATTGGTGCAAGAATTAATAGAGACTTCAAGGGAAAAGTACGAGTTATAACTATTATAACTGGTGTAAAATCACCTTACGTACTTGGAAAGTATAACGCATCTGAAAATCTATCAGCACCTGCAATGCAGGAGCTTGGTGTAGACTTTTTCAGATAAAGTCAACAGATTCGTCGCTTCATAATTTCCCCTTAGCCTTTGGGTTCTCTCAGGCTAGTTCCTGTAGAACATAGGAACTAGCCTACATTTTTTTCAAGGCAAGGAAATTTTTTTCTTTTTCTTTTCTTTTTTTTAAAAATATTTATTAAGTTCTAAGTCAATTCTAAAATATGGAACATCTAGCTATAATGAAAAAATCCTGGAAATTAACTGAAAAAATTCTTTCTAGTGAAAAGAAAATAGAATCAAGATGGTATAATTCAAAATATCCTCCTTGGAATAAAATTAAAACAGGAGAAATAGTTTATTTTAAAGATTCTGGAGATCCTGTAACAATCAAAACAGAAGTTGAAAAAGTTTTACAATTTGAAAACTTGAATGAAGATAAAGTTAAAGAAATTCTTGACAAATATGGTAGATCAGATGGAATTGCCATTCAAGATATTCCAAAATTCATTGAACTTTTCAAGCACAAAAAATATTGCATGCTAATCTTCTTAAAAAATCCACAAAAAATAGAACCATTTGAAATAAACAAGAAAGGATTCGGAATGATGTCTGCTTGGATTTGTGTTGAGGATATAAATAAAATTAAAAAGCAAAATCTTAAAAACCCTAAAATCATATCTTTTTTGAGGTGATGGTCACCAGAAACCTTATTCTGAAAAAATAAAATGGCAAACGAAAGACCAGATTGGTTACCTAAAGATTGTACTTTTTATGGACTTGATCGGTTAATCCCAGATTTAACAGATCCGGCTAATCCACATATTATTTTTGTTGGTCACAAGGTGATGAGTGAACATCCTATTTTGCTTGTTGGTGGAGGATTACCAGATAGACTTAGGCATGGAGGTGTTGTTCAAGGTATGAGCCCGAAATGGGGCGGGGCAACAAAGGAAAATGCTCAAGAAGCAGCACGTATTTGGATGGAAGATTTAAAGTATAATCTAAATAGGGTATATAATGGTTTAAGTTTGCGAACTTTACAAGAAAGTAGTGCCAGAAACGGAATTTTGTGTAGAGCCTCCTTACAATGTCCCTCTTTTGATAGTTTTCTCTTCGCGCTTGATCGTTATTTTGTTAAACCAGAATATCTTGTTAAAGAAAAACCAAAATGAACAATAAAATATTAATAACTGCTATTTTCAGTTTAGTAATTTTAACAATTCTAATTTCTAATGTTTCTGCTTTTTGCATAATTGATGGTTACACTTTCATAAAATCTTCTATTCCAGAGTCAAAATTGACTCCATCAAATGTGAATGCATATTGTCAGGGATTGAATGAAACAAGTAATCTAGCGCCAAACACTTATTATTTGGTTTTGTTTGGTGACTTGTCAGATAGTTGTCAAAGTGCGTGTGAAAATGTTTATATCACTGCAACAAATTATACTCTTAGATCATATGGCTACCCAGACAATGGATATCCATTAAATAGTTCAAATGTTATTAATTGGAGTAATGGTCAACGCCACCATGAAAATATTACACTAACTTACAAAATAAAACCTTCAAATACTTTGATGTCTAGCGAAAAACCAAAATTAAATTTATTCAACTGGTGGGGTTAGATGGGTTTTGCCAAGCTAGAATATCTTGTTAACTTAAATTAATAAAAATAACCAAAATGTCAAGTAAGAAAGAAAAATATGGTATTTTAATAATAATTCTAGCACTTATTTTGTCCATTCTTCTTTCTTGCTTTTTAAGTAATGCGATTACTGGTTTAAGATTAAGCGCACCATTTCTTAAAGATGCTGGTACAAGTTTAATATCCACAAGTGAATGTGGAGGGAGAGCAAGTATTCTTTGCGAAATTATTGGAAAAAACGGAGTTTATTCTGATTTAAGTAATGTAATAGAAGGAGATACTTTCTTTTGTAAATTTGATTATTTTGGGGAACAAAACAAGAATTGCGAGATTGATCTAATTTCTCCAAATTTTTTTGAATTTAATTTAGAATTGAATTCAACTAGTAATCTAATAACAAAAAAAATTCAATTTAATAAAACAGGAAGAATAGATATGTACGTTAAAACTAAAGAAGAAGGGGTAAAAGGACCATTAACTTATGTTGTATATGCGAGGGAAAAAACAGACAAACTGCAGACATGGTGGGCCTTATTCTTTGGTTTTCTAATTGGACTCCTTGCATTTTTCTTAACAATTTTTTGGTTTGCTTGGGAATTTCTTATTAAAAATGAACGTGCCTAAAAGCGTCCGTTTTTTAAATAAAGAAAAAATCTTAACTCAATAAATCTTCAACAGAGAATTCGTCATCTTCTTCTTCAACAGGCTTTTTTTCTTTCGCTTCTCTTTCTGCAACTATTCTTGCTGATTCTTTTTGTGATCTCATCGCATTTGCGTCTATTGGCTTGCCCATTCTTTCATACAAGCCTGCAATTCTATCTCTAATTCCGTTTGCCTCATCTAATGGAATGCCATATGTTAATATTCTATTATAAACCTGTAATGCCTTGTGCATTTGTCTGTTTGATTCGCATTCTTCAGCATATTTAACATACAAATTAAGTACTTTGTCTTGCATTTCCTTTCTTTGAGATTTTTTTGCAAGAACAAGTACTTTTCTGAATGTATCGTCCGCAGTAAAATAATCACCAGTACGTATAAACATAACACCAGCTTTCATATAAAGATCTTGTTTTTCATCAAAAGTATTAGACAAATCAGCCGCATTAGTATATGCTTTTGCAGCAGTTCCATACCATTTCTTCTGTGACTGAAAAGAACCCATTAATATAAACACATATTTCCTAACAACAGGATCTTGCTCTTTCTTAAGAACATTCTCCAAGAACTCTAGTTTTCTTTCTTCTGTCCTATAATTCCCAAGTTCAGCCAAAATTTCATTATATCTTTCATCTGCTTTTTTGATTTCCATTATTGTTTTTGAAATCTCTTCTTTAAATATTTTTTTGTGCTGAAAAGCAATGATTTAAACATGAATTTTTTCCTTATTTTTTACCAGTAAGAATTTCTGCAACTACTTTAATCAATTCTTTTGGATCACAAGTTACAGGAACTATCCTAGCACCAAATTTTTCTGCCACTCCAAGAACTCTAGCAGAATTATCAGAATAAACTAAACTAGGAATTTTTCTTTCAGTAGCAAATCTTACTAATTCTATTCCATTAGAACATGAAAGAGGGTACAATTCATCCGTAACAGGCCACTCTGGCTCCAAGGCCGGTTTAACTGTTTCGCCTATTTCTCGATTTTCCCACTGAAGAGCAGATATTTCTAAATTTTCCAGCATAATAATATGAGGATGATATTGTTCTATGGAAGATTTTACTTCACCTAATGTTACAAATGGATATAAAGAATAATGAATTCCATAATCTAAAGTTAGTAACGGAATAGCATCTCTAATTCTAGAAGGGATACTCAAATGAGCTAGAATTATTTTCTGTTCCTCTGCTTTATTTGACATATTTCTTAAATCTATTATCTATTTTTAAGGATTCTTGTGCTTAAATGAAATTCAAATTTCTTTATTTTCTTTCTTTTCCTTATCTTTCTTGCCCCATTCTTCAAAGAATACAATTGATTTCAATTCTGGCTTAAAAATTTTCTTTGCTTTTCCATCTCCCTGAGCAATAGGAATTATCGCTTCTGCAAAAACATCAGAAGGAATTTTTAATGCGCGTTTTAAAGCATTATCATCAAACCAGCCAATCCAACAACTTGCCAAACCAAGTTCCTCTATCTTTAACAACATATTCTGTATCGCAGCTCCTGCTTGTTGTCTTGCATATCTTTTTCCTCTATCAGAAAAACTTTTAACAACATTTCCCTCTTGAGAACAAACAACAAGAATATAAGATGCATCGACTAAAAATGGCTGCTGTGCAATTTCAGAAATTTCCTCTATCTTTTTTTTATCGGAAATAATTAATATTTTTAGTGTGAAAATATTTCCAGCCATTGGAGCGAATCTTGCAACATCACAAATATCCGCAATGTCCTGAAAATCAATTTTCTTATTTTTCATAAATTTCCTTATGCTTCTTCTTTCTTTGATTATCTTGTCTATCATCTTTTTTTCAGGTTATTGAAGTATAAAAAAGTTGCGAAACTAAAAATTTATAAAAAGCCTTAACATTCTTGTTTCATGGATATTCAAAAAAGATTTGAACTAATAAAGAGAAATACAGAAGAAATAATTACAGAAGATGAATTAAAAAAACTTCTTGCTGAAAAGAAAACTCCAATTACTTATTGTGGTTATGAACCATCTGGGCCATTGCACCTAGGACATTTTGTTACAATAATAAAATTAATGGATTTGGCAAAAGCAGGTTTTAAAGTTAAAGTTTTACTTGCAGATATTCATGCTTTCTTAAACAAAAAAGGAACAGAAGAAGAAATTCACGAAGAAGTCTTAGCATGGAAAAAAACAATAAAAGCAATTGGTTTAGATGCAGAAGTTATTCTTGGATCGAGTTTTCAATTTAACAAAGAATATCTTCTTGATGTAATGCATCTTGCTCAAGAATCCACAATTAACAGAGGCTTAAGAAGTATGCAGCAAGTTGCTCGAGATATTGAAAATGCAACAATTTCACAATTATGGTATCCGTTAATGCAAATAGCAGACATAAAACATCTTCAAGTAAATGTTGCCTATGGAGGTATGGAACAGAGAAAAATTCATATGCTTGGCCGCGAGATGCAAGAAATTCTAAAGCATAAATTCATCGCATTGCACACTCCATTAATAACATCATTAAAAGGTCCTGGAGAAAAAATGTCAAAATCAATTCCAGGTTCAGGAATCTCTGTAACAGATTCTTATGAAGAAATTAAAAAAACAATAAATAATGCATATTGTCCTGCAAAGATTTCAGAAGAAAATCCAATTCTTCAAATATCTAGATTAATCATTTTTCCAAAAATTAAAATATTCAAGATAAAAAGATCAGAAAAGTTCGGCGGAAATATAGAATTTGAAAACTACAATGAATTTGAAAAAACATACAAAGAAGGAAAAATCCATCCTCTTGATCTTAAAAATGCTGTAACAGAATATCTTGAAGAAATAATTTCTCCAATAAGAAAGAATTTCAAGAAATAAGAAAACTTCTTAAAATACGAATTCTTACATAGATTATGTTATATCTAGAACTAGCTAAAATTTATGAAGAATTAGAAGCAACAACAAAAAGACTTGAAAAAACAAACATCTTATCTAAATTTTTCAAAAAAATTCCAAAGCAAGAAGTCAAAGGATTAACTTATTTAATAAAAGGAAGAGTTTTTCCAGATTGGGAAGAAAAAGAAATAGGAATCTCAACTCAATTAGCAATAAAAGCAATTAGCAAAGCAACTGGCTTGTCAGAAGATCATATTGCAAAAGAATGGAGACATATAGGTGATTTAGGAAAAGTTGCAGAAGAATCAACTAAAAAGAAAAAACAATCAACATTATTTACAGGAAAATTAACAACTCAAAGAGTTCTTGACAATTTAAAAAAAGCATCTGAGCTCGAAGGTCATGGAACAGTTGAAAGAAAACTTGGATTAGTTGCAGAATTATTAACAATGGCAGAACCAATTGAAGCAAGATACATAATTAGAACTTTATTAGAAGAATTAAGAATAGGTGTTGCAGAAAGCACAATTCGCGATGCAATTGTTTGGGCTTGTTTTGGAGATAAAATAGATATTAAATATAATTCTGAAGAAAATGACATTTCTTTAGATGAAAAACAAAGAGAAAAATATGATCATTATGTTTCTGTTGTTCAATCAGCCTATGACAAATCAAATGATTTTGGCGTTGTCCTAGAAGCAGCATTTCATGGAGAATCAGAATTAAATAAAATTGAACTTGAAGTTGGCAGGCCAGTTAAAGTTGAGTTATGCAAAAAAGTAGATTCAATTGCAGAAGGTTTTGAACGCGTAGGAAAACCAGCAGAAATAGAATTAAAATATGATGGTTTTAGAATGTTAATAAATAAAACTCCTGATGGAAAAATAATAATTTACACAAGAAGATTAGATAATGTTACAAAGCAATTTCCAGAAGTTGCAAGATATGTTAAAGAACATGTTTATGGAAAATCATTCATCTTGGATTCAGAAGCAGTTGGTTTTAATCCCAAAACAAAAAAATACAAACAGTTTCAAGACATTTCTCAAAGAATTAGAAGAAAATATGATATTGAAAAACTAGAAAAAGAGCTTCCAATAGAAATTAATGTCTTTGATATTTTGGATTACAATGGCAAGGATCTAATTCAAATTCCATTACATGAAAGAAGAAAATTACTTGAAAAAATAATCAAACCAGTTAAATGGAAAATAAAATTAGCTGAGAATATAATAACAGGTGATGATAAAGAAGCAGAAGAGTTTTATAAAAAAGCATTGAAAGATGGAATGGAAGGAATTGTAATGAAAAATATTAATTCTTTCTATGAGCCCGGAGCTCGAGTCGATACTTGGGTTAAATTCAAGCCAGTTCAAGATCCTTTAGATTTAGTAATAACAGGAGCAGAATGGGGCAAAGGCAAAAGAGCTGGCTGGTTTTCATCTTTTATTTTATCATGCAGACATGAAGGCAAATTCTTAGAAATTGGCAAAGTTGGAACAGGAGTAAAAGAAAAAACAGATCAAGGATTATCATTTGAAGAACTAACTAATTTGATAAAGCCTCTAGTAACGAAACAAACAGGTCAAACAGTTTCAATTAAACCAAAAATAATAGTTGAAGTTGCTTATCAAGAAATTCAAATTTCTCCAACTTACAATTCAGGATATGCATTAAGATTTCCAAGAATAATTCAATTAAGAGAAGAAAAAGGATTGCATGATGTTTATTCCTTAGATGAAATTAAAGATTTTTTCAAAAAACAAGGTGCTAAAAAACTTAAATGGGAAGTTGGCTAAAATGACTGATCAAATTCAATTCGGCCCAGCAGGAATTGGAGGTTTCAAAGAAACAGAAGAATTTCTCGAAAGATATTCTAAAATGGGAATTCGTTGCGCAGAAATTCCATTCACATATAAAATCTGGCTTGACAATGAACAATCTAAAAAAGTTGGAGAATGGGCAAAAAAATTTAACATAATTCTTTCAATTCACGCACCATATTACATTAATCTAACTTCAGAAAATCCCAAAATAATCCAAGAAAGCATGCAAAGAATTCTAGATACATGTGAAAGAGCAAGTTATCTTCAAGCAAAGTATGTTGTTTTTCACGCAGCCTATTATGGAAAACAAGATAAGAAAAAAGTTTTTCAAATTGTTAAAAAAAGAATTCTTGAAATGCAAAAAGTCATTCAAAAAAATAAATGGCAAGTCCAATTAGCTCCTGAAACAACTGGAAAAGAATCTCAATTTGGATCCTTAGATGAATTGTTAAAACTTGTTAAAGAAACAAAATGTTTTCTGTGTTTGGACTTCGCGCACATGGAAGCAAGAGTTCAAAAAAATAATTTAAAAGAAATTTTTGAAAAAATTAAGAAAGCAAAACTTTCAAGATTACATTGCCATTTCTCAGGCATAGAATATGGTGAAAAAGGAGAAAGAAAACACATAATTACACCGGAAAAAAAATTACTTGAGCTTTTAAAATACTTTAAAAAATATAAAATAGAAGCAAACCTGATAAATGAAAGCCCAGACCCAATTAGTGACACTTTAAAGGGCATAAAAATCTGGAAAAAATTGAGCTAAAAAAGCGAAAAAATAAAAAACAATAAATATGCTACTCATCGACGGTAAAAATGGATTAATGAAGGTTACCCGTGATAGGTAACAACTTTTCTCGTCGTACAGAAAGCTTTTTAAATTGACTTAACTTAAAAATAATAACAATTTTAAATATAAATGTAAATATAAAATGAACAAAAATTTGTTTTTTGTTTTAGCCTTAGTGAGTGTCTTACTAGTGAGTGCTACAGCTGTATCTGCACATGGCATGAATGCAACTGATAATTGGACTGAATCAAGCATGCCAGACATAACGCACATGATCGTGTATTTGAATGGCAATGTTGCATGGACAGGACATTGTACTGTTTCTCCAAATGGAGCTTCAAATAATTGGAGCTGTACAACATACCAAATCAGTGATGACTCTGCAATTGACGCAGCATTCGAACGTGGCGAAGATGTAACTGTTAAGGTTGTTTTCGTAACTGGAAACAAAACCTTCAGTGAACCAGTAGATGTCTATATGAAGTTCAGAGGAAATGGAAAAACCATTGAAGCTCAAACTTCAAACTTTGATATCTATGCAAACGACCAATACACAAGATTTCTAACCTTAAGCATACCTTCAGATTGGAAACTTAACGAAATTGGTACAAAAGACTACACCTTGAACATAGAAATTGAAGGAGTAGATACTGGTGTCAAAGAAGCAGCAATGGACTTTGATATACAAAGATCAGGAAATGAGTTGAGCATAAAAAGCTTAGACTTAAACGCCGATGTATGCCAAATAGGAAACTGTTACAAATTCAGTGCAGACATTGTAGTTAAAAATACAGGAAGTCGTACTCTTAATGACGTGTATTTGAAAGCTACAATAAAAGAACTTGGAATTTCTAAGACAGTTTATGTTGGAGACTTGTATTCAGATGTTGAAGACAGAGATGAAGATGAAGAAACAACTGTTGAGAAAATAATTTCATTTACATTGCCAAACGATGTTCAACCAGGTGTTTATACACTTCAAGTTGAAGCATACAATGACGATGCAAGTGCAAAAGGAACAGTTAGTTTTGAAATAGAAGCTGGCAGAACCCCTCAGCAACCAGGAAAAGGTTACATAACAGTAACTCCACAAGTAACTACAAACACTGTAGAAGCTGGCGAAAGCACAACTTACACAATGATTGTAACAAACAACGGACAATCTTCACAGAATGTTGTTGTTAGTATTACAGGAATTGAAGGTTGGGCAACTTCAGAAATAATGCCTGCTTCATTCAGCTTAGCTGCTGGAGAAAGTAGACTTGTTTCAGTTAACATAAACGTGAATAAGGATGCTGTAAAAGCAGAACATTTATTCACAGCTGAAGTAAACACAGAAAAAGTCAACTTAATTGCAGACGTAGGCAAAGCAAATAGTACAAGCGCTTTCGGTTTGAAAGAGGCTCTACTTATCGTAGGTATAATCCTAGCAGTGATAATCGTCATTCTATTGATTGTACTTTTGACAAGAAGAAATCCTGAAGAAAAACCTGAAGAGAGCTATTACTAAAAGCTTAGAGCTAAAGGCTAAGAAAATTTGATTTTATTTTTTCTTTTTTTCTTTTTTTTAAATAATTCTTGATAGCTATTTTTAACCAAGGGCAAAACAAACTAGGATTTTTATCTATTTCTTTTTTCAAATCTTTAATTGAAATCCATTTATAATCTGAAATTTCCTTAGGATTTACATTAACCTTCCCATTATATTTTCCAATAAAAAGGGCACAAATTTCTTTTTCGGAACCAATTTTCTTAAACTTTGAAAAATATTTGAATTTAAAAAAAAATCTTAATTTGCAATAAAAACCTAACTCTTTTTTTATTCTCTTTGGAGCGCTTTTTGCATAATCTTCATTTTTATGAATATGGGTAGAACAAGATGTTTCCCAGTATTCTGACCAAAGCTTTTTGAATTTACTTCGTTTAGTTATCAATAATTGATTTTTATTATTAAATATAAAAACAGTTATCGCTCTGTGCAAAATTCCATTTAATCTATGACATTTTTCCTTGCTTTCTAAACCGAGTTCATTATCATTTCTATCAACCACAATTATTTTTTCCATTTCACTACATAATATCCTTAAATTTCTTTAACTTATACATTCTACCTTCATGTTTTGGCTTGTTTTCCATTTCAATAAGCTCTTTTGATAGTTTTTCTAAAAGAACAGGATCATATTCATACTTGCCCCAGCCATATTTAATTGCTTGTTGTTTGAAAGGAATTAAAATTTCTTTTGTTATTGTGACAAGATCAAACATCCATTTCATTCTTGTTGGAGTTTCCTGATATTCTGTTAATAAATCTTTTTTTACATGTTCAATAAGATTAACGATTAATTCAACTGTAAAATCAATTGCACCGGATTTCCAGAGCATTTTATTGATTCTTATTTTTTCTTTTAAATTTAATTTTTTATATAGACATTTTATTAAAAAAGTCCTTTCTTCTTTATTTAATCTAGAGGAATAAAACGCATAAATATAAGCTATATTTGTTTTCCCTTCAACAATATCTGAATGAGAAACTCCTTTCATTCCTTTACTTAATTTAGAAATCTCTTCAGTTATAATCATGTCACCAAGATCATTCCTAATCATCTGAATAATGCCATAATACATCCCAATCAAAGGAGAAATTTTATCAATTTCTTCATAATTTACAATTTGTTCCTTTTTATTTCCAGCTTTTGAAGCCAAATCACCAATTGCTTCATAAAAGCCACCGCAAATACCATAAATTCTTTGCAAATAAATAGAATACATTTCATTAACATCACTTTTTAAGATTAATTTTTTCTTTTTTTCAGAATCAAATGTTAACATTAAATCAAGAACCTGACCCTCATACATGCAGAGATTATAATCATTCATAATCCAAGCAAGTTTTTTAGCTACTTCTAAATTTTCTTTAGCAATGATAAACATATATTTCATAGTTAACAAATGCCCAAGAATCCCAGTATAAATTGCATCTCTTCTTGAATATTCTTTCCAAACGGTTGTTAATTTTTGCCTATGATCTGAATTATCAAAAACGTCATCCAAAGCATAAGTATTCATCCAATTATACAATTCAACCACAGCTCCAACATCATAAGGAAATGTCTCTGATTTAATGAATCTCTTTTCTTTAACTAGGTGATGAGTTACAAGATCATAAAGTTCAAAAAACAACTCCGTTCTTGTTTTTTTAACTCCTTGTTTTCTACCTTCAACCTTTAAAAAAGGAGGTTTGACAGAATGTTCGAGATAATTTAAAATTTTTTCTTCTGATTTTTTCCACATTTTAATTATAGAAAAAATTGCAGAATCGATTTCTTTTTCAGAAATTTTATTCATAAAATAATTTGAAATGTTTCTTTCTATTCTACAGACTGCTAAAGAATCTTTATCGTTATTAAACTTAAGTTTATCAATTTTTTTCAATTCATCTAGAACTTTTTTATCTTCTTGAACATCTAAAAAAACATTCTTTCTTAAATTTTCTCTACTAAACATTTCTCTTGCTCTCTCATCAACATGAAAATTTATAATCCCAGATCTAGAATAAACAGATCTATAATATTCATCTAAATACTCAATTATTTTAGATTCAAATTGTTGCTCATTCTGGCAAAATAATAAGGTTGTGTGAACAAATTTGGGATGTGTTTTAACAATTTCAGCAACTTTTTTATTTGTAGTTAAAATTGCATTTATAGAAAAACTAACCATCCATTGTTTAGCATAATAATGCAGATGTTCTTCATCTTTAATCAACACAATAACTGGTTTTCCTTCTCCCAATGCATAACCGACTTCCCAGGTTGTATCTGTTCCGGCAGGAGAATCATCATAAGGCTTATAATAATTAAGATAAACTAACAACGCATCAGAATGATTAATTTTATCTAAATCTTCACAAGCAATTGCGATTGGAATAAATTCATGTTCTTTCGGATTATCTAAAGTTCCTGGTTCAAATAATGCAAGTTTACGATTAAAATACTGCGAATATTCTGGTTTAAAACTGTCAATCCACAACCTAATCCCGCTCGCAAGATATAATCTATATTTGCCTCTTTCTTTTTGTTCCATAATTAAATATAATCTTTTTCTTTTTTAAATTATTCGTTACTCCTTTTTTGAACATAAGATCGTTATTCTACAACACTTATATTGGCTTGCAACAATGCTTTTATATGATTTTTGTCTATTTTATAAGATAAAATCAAAGAGAAAAAATGAAACAAAAACAAATATTGCTATTTTTATTCTTAGCCACAATATTTACAATTCTTATTGTCAATGGAGTAAATGCACAATTAACTGTAAACTCTAAACTTGATACAAATGCAGTTTGCCCATCTGCAACAATCATAATAGAAGAATCATTAACTTCAGACACTTCAGATGCATTCACAGTCACCTTAAGCGGAACAGCTGCAAGTTTTTCAACAACAGTTCCTTCTGGTTTATATTTAACAAAAGATCAACCACAAGGTGTTTTTATTTATATAACTCCTTCTACAAAAATAAGTCCTGGCTCATACAATCTTGATGTCTTAATATCTGGACAAAGTGCCTCTAAGACAATAAGTCATGGCTTAGTTGTTGAAAATTGCCATCAAACAACATTAACAATAAAACCTTCTCAAGATAAAGTGTGTGCATGTGAAACTAAGAATATTGAATTGACATTAAGCAATCACGGCAGCTATCTTGAACAATATCAATTAATTGTTGAAGGGTCATCAAGATCTTGGGCAATCTTACCAGGAACATTATTTACTTTGCAAAAAAATTCTTCAACAACAATTCCAGTTCAAATCAAAGCACCATGCGAAACAAAAGGAGATTATGATTTTGTTTTCAAAGCAAGCTCAAATGCACAATTTTCAGGTGCAGAAGCAAACTTCAAACTTTCTGTCTTGCCTTGTTATGATTACAGCTTAGATATGTCTGGATATAATGAAATGTATGAAAATGAACAAAAATCAATTCCAATTACTATAAGAAATTTAGGAACAGCAGATAATACATATTCTATAAATGTAAATGCTCCAACCTGGGCAACACTAGATAAAAGAAATCTTATTATACAAGCAGGAAAAGAAGGTTCATTTAATTTGATGCTTCATCCACCATTTAAAACACAAGGAACATTTAACATTTCTATTGAAACACTATCTGATAATGGAAAAGTAATGAGAAGTGCAACATCAAGTGTAAAGGTAATGCCAGGATATGGAATTTCAGTAAATATCGAAAATGAATCAGATAAAATATGCAATGGCTTGTCTGGAGCTTATCTTGTAAAAATAACAAACGAAGGCAAGTTCAACAACACATTCAATATAGCATTAAGCGCACCAGCATGGATAACTTTGAAAGAAAAAACAATAACTCTTGCTTCTGGAGAAAGTAAAGAATTATTACTAAGCGCATTACCTCCACAAGACACTAAAATAGCAGACTATTCAGCAATAATTACAGCTAAAGATCCTATAAGCGGAGTTGAGGCACAAGATAAATTATCAATTTCAACATTAAGCATTGAAGACTGTTACAAACCACAAATTTCAACAGACAAAGATGAAATAACAATCAACAGAGATTCCACAGCAACAACAACATTAACTTTAGAAAACAAAGGAACAAAAGACGCTGATTATGTTCTTGAAATATCAGGAACAGCCTCTAGTTTCTCACACTTGAATCCATCAGCAATTACTGTTGCGGCAGGACAAGCACAAACCCTATATGTTTACTTCGCTCCATCTTTAGACATAAGCTTAGGAGAATACTCATTAACAATAACCGCAAGATTAAAAGATTCAACAATTTCTTCTTCAAAAACAATAAAAATAAATGTTATAAAAGAAACTGAAACAACTAAAAATATAACAATTCCAATTAATTTGACAAATGTTACAAATGGCACAACAATCACAGGAGCAACAGTAAAATCAAACACAATAGGAAATTTCTTTGCAAAAATAGGTAAATTCTTCGCAAATCTATTCAAATCAAAACCCAGAACACAAAAAAATGAAACAAAAATAAATCTAACTAATGAAGCACCAATATTCAAAGGAAAAATATCTGACGTAGAATTAATTAAAAACGAACCATACACTATTAATTTATCAGATTATTTCTCAGATCCTGAAAACGAAAAATTATTTTTCACAACAATTAAGCCAATAAATGTTAACGTTAACATCGCAAATGGAATAGCAACTCTTCAAGCAAGTAATGATTTCAATGATGAAAGATACATAACATTTTATGCAACAGATGGTGAAAGCCTAGTTCAAAGTAATAAAATCAAAATAACATTAGCACAACAAGCACCAATAGAAGAAAATCAAACTCTAGAATGTAATAATTACTATTGGTTTGACTCTACAAATAATTTAAATTGTAGCTACAAAGAATTCTGTGGTGCATATGTGTACCAAGGACTAGAAACATTCAAAACACTTAAAGAATGCCAAGATAATCTTCCAAAAAAAGAAAATAAAACAGAGGAAATAAATATTACAATAAATAAAACAAAAGAACTTGAAATAAATAACACTCCTATAGAAAATATAACTTTGCCACAAAACCAAAGTTTTGAACAACCATTGGAAAATGCCTCAACGCAAAATACAAATTTTTTCCAAACTTATCAAAGCTACATTATAGGAGCAATAATAATTGTCGTAATCATTATAATTATAATGTCTGGCGCAGGAAAAAAGATAATTAATTTCTTCGAAGAAGATGTTGAAGAAAAGCCAAAGAAAAACGGAAAAAAAGAAGAATAATTAAATTCTTAAAAGTTTTGCAATTTCTTTTAGACGAATAACATATCTCCCATTTAGATTTTCTATATTCTTTAATGCATTATCAAGAAAAGAGTGGTTTAAATTTTTAACAAATTCTGGAATTTGGGAATTTTTTATAATTTTGATGCATTCTAAGGGAGTTTTTTGAAAATTTTCGAATATAAATTTCCTTTCTTTTTCATTCAATAAATCTAGGCTCTCTTTTATAACAAAAGCCCTTTGTTTTCCTTCTAAAATATCATTTTCTAAGTCTTCATAATCGTCTCTTATTTGAAAGGCAATTCCAAGATTAATTCCATATTCTGCAATTTTTTCAGTTTCTTCTTTTGTTTTACCTGAAACCATTGCTCCGAGTATTAAAGATAATTGTATAAATTTTGCAGTTATTTGCCTTATCATAAAAATATACTCATCTAAACTAAAGGGCTTTATTTCTTTTTTTGTATATAAAACATCAAGGGCTTCTCCAAAATAAACAGTCTTTAAAGCCTCATTCCATTTATCTAAAGCAAAAACTTGTTTTTCAGAAGAAACTTTTAATTTTTTCATCGCCCCAGAAAATTTTTCAGTCATTGCAAAATAAATCATAAATCCAATAAGTGTTCTTATTTCTTTATCATCGAACTCTTCTGGTTTATCAATCCATTTATCAATTAACAATGTGTGAACTTCGAGTCCTTGGAGCGATTTCATGATGTCCTTATGTTCTTTGGTTAGTTCTTGTTCATTAAAGAAAGAACCAAAAAGCAAATTCATAGTATGAACTTCATCGCTTGTTTCTCCTGCATGTTCTCTTTCACTTGAAACCAATCTCTTGATTTCTTGGTTTAACAACTGAGTAAAATCAAATTCTTTCATTTTTTATTTATTTATTTTACTATATTTTGGTTTCGCTAAAATCTATATTAGAACTTACAGCTTCTACCATTTCTTCACTAGAGTAACAACTTTGCAAACTCTTTTCTCCAATTTCTTGCAAAATTGGATTTAGATTTTGGTATATTTTTCCTAATTGTCCCATTTTGATTCTCTAAATAAAAATAGAAAATAGTATAAGAATTTTATAGCGAAATATTACGTGTATAATCCATCAGAAATATCTTTTAGCAATAAATCCGAGCAAATGTTTCTCTGCCTTCCTTAGATGAGCTTGATAAGTTGACAGAGATATTTTCATTAACTTTGCTAAACCTTCTAATCCTATCTTTCTAGGATATTCATAATATCCTCTTGCAGAAGCTAATAAGAATGCTTGTCTTTGTTTATCTGTTAACTCTGGCAAAACAGATAAAACCCCAAAATTTTTTAATTTTGTTTTTTTAAATGACAAAATTTCTGCATTATATTTTTTTAAACCTATTTTAATCCCTTTTTCTATATCTTTTCTATCTATTGCGGCAATATTCCATTCTTCATATCCGTTTGAATCAATAACTGCAGGGGTTATATGAATAAATTTTTGATCATAAAAAAAATGAACATAATTCTCAGATTCCGCGTTTTTATTTTGGGCGGTTGTACACACAAAAAAGTTTCCATTGACTTCTAATCTAACAACATATCTCTTATTTTTTGATTTTTTGGAATCTTTTCTTAAATCTTCAAAAAAAGCACTAATATTACTAGGATCTCCTTCCACTATTCCAACCGCGGTAAAATAATATGTTTTATTCTCTAAATAACAATTGAGAGGATAATACCGCATTATAATTTTGTGTTTAATTGTTTTGCTAGAATAAATATTTTCTTTATCAAAACCCTTTGTTTTTAATAGCCACATAATAATACGGAATATTACGTGTTTAAAAATATTGTTATTTTTTAAACTTTCAATCCAACTACTTTTGTAATTCCTTCTTGCATTGATGCTCCATAAATCGTAGAAGCATTGTTCATCATAACATCATTATGTGTAATAACAATATACTGCGACTTAGCATCCTTACCAACCAAACTAGAAAGTTTCTCTGAGTTTCTCTTATCCAAAGCAGCATCTATTTCATCAAATATGTAAAAATGATATGGTTTGTATTTCTGAATTGCAAAAATTAATGATAAAGCAACAATGACTTTTTCTCCTCCAGAAAGAGAATTAGAATCCATGTATTTTCCTTTTCCAAGTTTAATTAAAATATTCACACCACCATCAAAAATATTATCTTTGTTCTCTAATTCCAAGAATGCCATTCCTTTATTGCTTAAGGAAACAAAATTCTCAGAAAAATGCTTGTTAATGCCATTGAAAGCTTGCATAAATGCCTGTTTCTTTTTCTTATCAATTTCAGCAATAACCTTCAAAATCTCTCCTTTTTCTTCATCTAATTTTTTAACTTTTTGCTCAATTTCATCATACTCTGCCTTAACTTTATCATAAACTTCTAAAGCTCTCATATTAACAGTTCCAAGCTCAAGTAATTGTTGATCATATTTATGTAATCTATCTTCAAGTTCTTCCATACTAACTTTAATTAATTCAAGTTGTCCAAAATTCTTAGCCTCTTCTTGCAATGTAGAAAATTCAGCATCTGTTCTAGCTTTCTCAATTTTCATTTCATTGATTTGTTGCTCAAAAAGATTCTTCTGTAACTGATTTTCATTAATTCTAAGCTCAATTGAATGACTCTGCTCTTGCAAATTTTGTTTTTCTGATATAAGTTTATTAAATTTCTTCTCAATTAATTCCTGTTCTTGTTGTTTTAATCTAAGTTGCTTATTTAATTGGTCTAGTCTACTCATAAATTCCTTAAATTTAGCTTCTAACTCAATCTTGTCGTGTTGTGCTTGTTTAACATTTCTTTCGCATTGCTCAATTTCTCTATGCTTTAACATAACTTCAGTATCAAAATCCTTCTCAAGATAAAGTTGAACAGGTTGTTTTAATTTAACTTTTAATAAATCTTCTTTAAATTTTTCTAATCTTGAATAAAGATCATCGCGCTTTTTATCTAATCTTTCAGAATCTGGAATTTCTTTCTTTATTTTAGAAATCTCATCTCTCATTTCTTGAATTTCGTTTTCAGTTCCTTGCATAGAAAACTTTTCTTTTTCCAATTCAGATTTCTTAGATTCTATAATCTTCTTTTTCTCATTGAACTCAATTATCTCTTTTTCTTTGTCAATGAATTTTTCAATTAATTTTGCCAGTTTCTCTACTTCTTTTTGAACTTCTTGTTTATTTTTCTCTTTGTTTTCTATTTCTTTCTCGAATATTTTTATAGCACTCCAAACATCCTGAACTAATTTATCTTTATACTCTTTAGTTATTTTCTGCTTACATTTTGGGCATTGATCTAAAGTTAAAATTTCTTCAACATCTTTCTTTTGAATTTCTTTTCTTGTGGCAAGTTTTAAAATATCGTGTTCCAAATTTTCAAGCCTAGATTTCGTATCTTGAATCAATTTTTCATGCTGGGCCTTTTTTGAATGAATATCTTCCTCGTCAATTTTTTTCAACTCACTCTTAGAAATTTCTTCCTCAAGCTCTCTGATATGTTTTATAATTTCATTTTTTCTTTTTTCTTTTTCTTCAAGAAAAAAAGATTTTCTCTCAATTTCAGATTTTTTTGTTACTACTATTTTTTGTTTTAGTTCAACTTCCTGAATTTCTGCCTTAATTTTATCAATCTCACTATTAATTGCTTCAAATTTAACCCTTTCACCTTTATCTTTATTGCCTGTCGCATATTTTGCTCTTTCTTCTATTTGCCCAATTTCCTCTTTTAATCTATTTTTTTCTTCTTTATTTCCTTCTTCCTTCTTAATAGAATTCTCTATTTGATCTTTCGTGTTCTCTTTTTTTATTTCCATTCCAGCCAGTTCTGTTTTTAGTTCAAGTATACTAGATCTTAATTTATCCTGCTCAATACCAGTTTCTTTTTCTATCTTTTTTTCTATTTCAAAAATAGTTGTATTATTTCCTTCAACTTGTTTTCTAAGTTCAGCTACAGAATTACTTGTTTTTTCTATGTTTTTTTCTTTTTCTTTTATATTTAAATCTATTAACTCTACATCTTTATTCTTTTTATCCATTTTTTTGCTCAAAATAGAAAACTTACATCTCTGAACTTGTTCCTTAAGATGTTCATACCTTAATGCTTGTTTCCTTTCTTTTTCTAAATTATTCAAAAAAGCTGTTCTTTCATTAAGAATTGTTTTTATTTCTTTCAATTTAGTATCTGTTTTCTCTAACTCGTGCAATGATTTTTCTTTCCTATCTTCATAAATAGAAATTCCAGCAACCTCTTCAATAATTTGTCTTTTTTCTTCTGATCTCATCTTAATAATAGTATCTATCTGCGTCTGTAAAATAATATTAAAGCCTTCCGGATCAATTCCAGCTTGTGCAAGTAACTCTAAAACCTCTTGTCTTGTTTTAGTTTCATTATTAATTTTATAAACACTCGCACCATCTCGCTTAACAATTCTAGCAACTTCGATTTCAGAAGCATTTAGAGAAAAAAGTCTATCGGTATTGTCAAAAATCAAACTAACTTTGGCTGTGCTTGCTGGTTTATCATTCTTACCTCCATTATATATCAGGTGAGAAGCACTTGAAGCTCTCATGCTTTTAGCACTTAACCTTCCAAGAACAAAACACATAGCATCAATAATATTGCTTTTTCCAGAGCCATTTGGTCCAATTATGACATTCATACCTTTATCAAAAACAATTTCAGTTGGTTTTGCAAATGACTTAAATCCCTGTGCATAAAGTTTTTTAATATATGGCATTCTCTTTTTAGATTTACCTCGTCGATTCAACGTAAAGAGGTTATTTAAAATTTATTATACTAATCTAGAACAAATTTTAAGAGGCATATTTTTGCTCTGTTTTTCTGCCTTGACACCAAAATTCAAATTGCTTTGGCATCATTACTTGACAATTCGTTAATCTTGTAACATTTCTTTCTCTTAAATCCTGTAAATAAGGCTTGTCATAGACATAAGGCTCCATACAAACGCTAGAATTGCCAACCAACCAGTATGTTCCTTTATCTTGAATAATTGGTAATTTATTCAAAAAAGTTTCATTTTTTAGATACAAAGGTTCAGAACCAAAAAATATAACAAATCTTTTTCCTTGTTGAATATCTTTAAAAACTTGCTCTTGATCTCCTGTAATTGGCGCAGTTGTTAATCCAAAATAATTCAAGTAAACCCATTCATCAGAAGCAGCCATGCAATCTTTAGGAATTGAATCTGCTATTTTTTTAAATTCTGATCTTGGTGGAGTTGCATGGAAAACTAAAATAGCAGCTGTAAAATTAACTAAAACTAAAACAATTAAAGCTATTGTTAAAACTTTTTTCTTCTTAATGTTTTCAAAAAAGAATGTGGAAAAGAATGCAATTGGCAATACTAAAAAGAACGTATATCTTTCTACTTTAATATGAGAACTGGCATATGTATACAATCCTAAAGCAAAAAATACAACCATTAACAAAGAAGCTAAAAATAAATCTTTCTTGTTTCTGTCAAAAATTTTCTTTTTGCTTTTTAACTCCTTAATCAAGAAAAAAATTCCCAATGCAAAGAAAACAATATAATAATAATTAAATGACAATAAAATATGACTAAGCTTAATTGGTTGCATAATATAATCTCTAAAATAAGAATTCAAACCATAATTGTCTGCAAAACTTATCATCACACTATGTTTTTTTATCAAAGTAAACATTGCCCAAAAGAAAGAAGGTATTAAAAAACAGCCAAAGGAAGTTGCAATTCTTTTTGCTTTCTTTTCAAAACCAAATAAGAAAATCAATAAATAAATTCCAAATCTTGCAATAGCCGCAACACCTAGCAACAAACCAGCCCAAATAGAAGCATATTTTTTCTCACTAAAAACAAAATAAAGAGAAAACATAATTAAAGCCAAGGTTAACAACTCAGTTCCCTCAATCAATCCCATCACTAATAAAAATGGTGAAAGCAACAAAGCATAAAATATCAATGGATTAATTTTTAATCTTTTTGCCAATAATAAAGTAGACCAGAAAAAAAGTCCAGATGCAACAATTATGTATAAAAATTCAGCAGCCAAATAATTTCCAAAAGTTATATAAGAAAATGCTCCAACAAGCAAAGGCATCAAAGGAGCTCTAAACCATTCATAATAAAAACCATGGCTAAAAAGATATTTTGCATTTAAAACATATGCTGCAAAATCCCAACCAATAAAAGCAGCATGTTGATAAATAAAGAAAATAGTAGATGCTATAAATAAAATCAGTAAAAAAAGTTTTTGTTTGTTAAATTTCATAGTAGCTTCTCAATTTCATCTTTAACCATGTAATCGTGAGTTTCACCATTTATAACCAATGAAGGTGCCTTCGTAATGTTGTATTTTTGTTTTAATGTTAAAGACGCCGGATTTTGTGAATTTATATCAAAAACTAAAATATAGACTTTCTTTCCTTGTCCAAGATCATTATGATCACGATTAATTTGATCTAAAATTAAACCTTGATCCTCTGAACCAGCGGCACTTCCCAATTGATCATTTTTTTTATTCGTATAGAAAAATAAAATTATATTAAAATCTTCATGACAATTTGTCTTAATGTCTTCTAAATTCTGCATTATTTTAATTTCAATTAATTCATAAATTTCTCTCTTTGTGGTTAATTGTGGGCTGTCTTTTCCTAATCTTCTCTCTAAGCTAGTTAACATCTGTCCAAGCTCTACTTTATCATTCCACAAACCATCTAAACCAATATCACAAACATTCTGCCCAAGACTCTCTCTAAAATCTAAAGCAATTAGATCAACAAGAAACATTTCTTCGCTTTGTTGAAACTTCTGCAATCTAGAAGTTGCCAAGTAATTTCCTAACAGCAAACCAAAAATAAGTATCACAACAGTTACAATAACTGCAGCAAGTAAAAATCTGCTTGATCTTTTAGATTCTCGTTGAAAATTCTCGATTCTTTGCTTTTCTTCTTTTGTATTTTTTCTTGGCATTTTAGTTCAATTTCCTCTGAGTATGCATCTCTCCCCATCGCATTTTTAGTTTAAAAATATATCTTATCAATCCTTCCAATTGCGTATAAGCTAAAAACCACGTATATGGAATGAAGAACAATAAATAATGTATTAAGTTTACTTTTCTCTTAGAGTAATTTTGAGCATAAAACCAAAAGATAACTGAAACTAATATGCCTGCTGCGGCTAAAATGAATCTTGGGTCAGATAACAGCACAGAAACATCAAAAAAACTTATTTTAAATTCTAGAACTGGCTTCCATCCTATGGCTAAGTTATGAAAGAACCATGTTGCGCCAGCAATTACTCCATAAATTAAAAAAAGCAACGCAGCTATAATTAATGCAGTTCCTAAAACAACTGTAACAGGAAGAAAAAAAGTCCCAACTGCTCCATACTTTGGAGAGATCATATAATTATAATCTTTGAACATGGCTTGCCAAGTTCCATGCGCCCATCTCACACGTTCTGTATTTAGTTTTTTTAAATTTTCAGGAGCAACAAAATAAGCCTTACTATCAATCTGAGCAATATTATAGAATTTTGACTTAACCTTTAAAGCCATATCAAAATCCTCTGTCCATGTATTTTCATTATAACCTCCGTATTTTTTGAAGAATTCTGCTCTAAAAATTGAAAAAGCGGGTGTAACACACAATGCGCTTGAATAATGTAATAATTTTCTGAAAAAAACAGACATAACATATTCTACATACTGCATTTTTCCAAGAAAACCTTCTGTATTATATGGCATTAGTGGTCCAATAACAGCCATTGTATTTTTATCATGCTCAAAATAACCCATTGCTTTTTTTATTGCATCACTTTCAATAAAAGTATCGGCATCTACCGGCGCTATAATCTCAACTGATTTCAAATTCTTCAAAACATATCTTATGCCTGTATTTACAGCGGCTGCTTTTTTATCAATACTCTTTAACCTATTAACTATAATTATTTCTCTTAATCTAGAATTGTATTTTTTAGCTAATTCTTTAACAATTTCAGGAGTTCTGTCATGGCTAGCATCATTTACAACAACAGCATAAATTTTAGATTTATAATCCTGCTTTATAATATGATATAAACACTTCCCAATCCATTGTTGAACATCTCTGGCAGGAATTACAAAAGCAATTTCTGGAAAATAATTTTTTGCTTTAGGTTCTTCCTTCTTTCCAGCTAATAAAACAATAATATAAAAAAAAGATATGAAAAATGCTATAATTAAGATAGGATAAACTACCCATAAAGGCAACTGCGGTAACACTGGAAATGCCATGTTTTTAGATAGAAAACACAATATAAAAGAATTTGTATTCAACAGTAATAAACTATAAAAACCACAAAATATTGAGTATTTTATAATTATTAATCAAACAGTAATTGAAAGGAGGTATTAAAAAAATGGTGATAAAAAAAGAAGACTTTCAGCATTATTACACAGAACACAAACATAATAAAAGATTTGCATCAAATTTCTGGATGTTTGCTGTTATCGCAATTGCATTAGGATTAATGCTTGGATTGACAATTCATAATACAACTACTGGAAACAGTATCTTTAATGTTTTTACAACATCATCAACTGGTTCTGGAGGAGGTGCAGCAATTGCAACAAATGGAACAAATCAAACAACAGTATCTTATCAAGGTGTTTTGGACATGTTAAACAAATGTGTTCCTATAGGTGCTGGAGTTAATATGACTTGCAATCTTGCATGCTCTCGCGTAGGTAGAACTTGTGTGGCAGCATATATAGAAAGAGATGGAAAAATAGCAACTAATGAAAGATGCAGATATAAAAATAATGCATCATCTTCTGATTTGCTACAGTGTACTTGTTGTTATGCGCCTGGTAATAATTCAACAATTCAACAAGAAGGAGGCGGGGAAGGACAATCTTGCGAAGAATCCATGATATCCAATCCATATCCTTCACCTCAATCATGCAGAAATGATTGTACAACTACACACTGTAATGAAAAATGTGGACATGTTCATGGTTGGTGCTTAGCACATGTTAGTAATGAATGTAACGATATAGTTCCAACATGTACTTGCAATTGTTATACTACAATGCCAAATAATTATGGAGACTAATTTTAATTTTTTTATTTTTTTATTTTTTAAATTCACTTAATACAATAGACGTCTGAGTCCTCTCGATTCCTGCCAATTTTCTAAGTCTCTTAATTAAAAATTTATTTAGTTCAAGATTATCTTTTGTTCTAACTTTAACAAGAATATCAGTCATTCCAGTTATTGTATAAACTTTTTGAACTTCTGGAAATTTTAAAATCTCTCTGGCAACAGTATCATGATCAACACCAAAACCTGTTGTTTTATCAACACCAACTGTAACTAGCACAAGAGCAAGAACATGTTTTCCAAGTTTTTCCTCATCTAATTCAAGCGTATATTTTGTTATAACTCCAATTTTTTCAAGTTTCTTAATTCTATGATGAATTGTTGTGACAGGTAAATTGATTTTCTTAGAAAGATTCCATGTTGAGAGTTTAGAATTTTCTTTTAAAGCACTTAGAATTCTCAAATCTTTCTCATCAATCTTAAAATTAACATTTTGTTCCATTTTGGAACAAATGTTCCACAATTTTTAAACTTTTCCCCTTTTTTGATATATTTTTCCTCTTTTTCTTGAATATTTTTATATACTTCAAAAAGCCTTAATAATAGATTAAAATGTCTAATAAGGGTCTAGATATACAAATAGCTATAATGTTAGGACAAACTATAAGATATGTTCCTACACGACCACCATCAGATTCTCCATCAACAACTAGTGCTGTTCCGCCAGATAAACCAATAGAACCAACACGAACTTCACTTATGCCACAACCGGTGCCCGTAGGTTATAATCCTAACCAAACTCCACCCAGGGTTTTAGATTATTTTATCGGACTTGAAATAGAAAGAGCATTAAGAAATTAATTCTTCAACCAATCAACTTGCATTTCATTCAGTTTGAGTTGTTCTGAAAAGTTTTTTAGAAAATCTTTATTATTACAAGCGACCTTTAAAAGATACATTGATTTTGAAGAATCTTTAATGCTTGTATGAGAAAATTTTGCAAGTTTTTCAGCAATTTCTAATCTCTTTGCTTGTTTTTGTTTGGCCATCCACAATTTTAACAGCCTTGTTGGTGGTTGATATCTAGTAAATCCTATTTTTTCTTGTTTTTTAGCAACAGCAATTCCTTGCGAAATTAAATAATTAACATAAACTAAAAATCTCCAATGTTGTCTTCTTATTATCCTTGTTTTATACACATCTGCCAAACTTAAAACATCATAAGCTCTCTCAAGTTCCTTGCCTTGATATTCCAAAGGCAAATTTTCATCTAACCATAAAATTATTTTATCGGGTTCAAGATCAACATTATCAAAAGCATATAATGCTTCTCTAGTTTTCAAAACTCTTCTAAGTGCTTCAAAAATTTCAGTTTCTCTTTCTCTAAATCCTAACAAAGCAACATCTTTCTCCAAAATTTGTTTATTTGAGCTAGTTAATATCTGCAAATCATTTATAGCTGCTCTAGCATCGCCCTCGCTAATATCAGCAATCTTTCCAAAAACTATTTCATCAATACTAAAACCTTCTTTTTTGGCAATTTTAATTAAAATTTTTATTATAACACTTCTATCTAATGCCTTAAGTTCAACTTTCTGAGCCTTGTTTCGAATTGGCTTAAGTTTATCCTGCCAAGGATCATCACAAATCATAATAACTGGAAATTTTGCATTCTCAATCAATCTAACTAATTCTTGCAAACCGCCACGATCATACCATCCTGTAACTCCTTCAAGCTCATCAATAAAAATTATTTTTCCTTTTGAAAACAAACTTTTTTGTTCTAAAGCCTTACCAACAATTTCCTGAATTTGTTCTTTGTTTCTAAAATCAGAGGCATTGAGCTCAACAACCTCTGATCCTAAATCAGAAGCAGCAGCATAAACTAAAGCAGTCTTGCCAGAGCCAGTTGAACCATATAATAAAAGTGCTTTTTTCTTCTGCTTCTTGAAATTCTGGATAAAATCAAGAATAACTAACTTGGCGTGTTCTTGACCAAAAACCTCGCTCAATTTAGAAGGACGATATTTTTCAGACAAAGGTAAAGATTGTTCTATCATTTTATTTTTTAAATTCAATATAAGAAATTAGTCTCGAAAGATATATATACATTTCCACATTAAATCATATATGATACTCACTAATCAAACAGTGATTGAAAGGAGGTAGAATGAATAAAATATTTTCAGTATTTTTGCTAGTTGTTTTAGTTGCTTCAATTACTATTTTTATCAATGGATGTGAACAAATAACACCAACAGGATCTAGCACAGGGAGTTTAAAACTACAAGTAACTGATAAACCAGATGAGCTAAATATAACAGAAGCATTTGTTACAGTTTCTAATATTCAAGTTCATAAAGCTTTGGCAAATGAATCAGAAAATGCAACAACAGAAGAAAGCTGGTTTACAGTAATTAATGAAACAAAAACATTTGATCTAGTTGCTATACAAGGCCAGAAAATGGATCTTGGAACAGAAACACTTGGAGTTGGAAGATACACACAAGTAAGACTGCAAGTAATTGACGCGAAAATAAAAATCAATGGAACAGAATACAATTTAACAGTACCTTCTGAAAAGATAAAGTTGATTAAAGGATTCAACATAGAAGAAAATAAAACAACAACTTTAACTTTAGATTTTAACTTAAACGAATCAGTTATCAAGGCCGGCGAAAAATACAATTTTAAGCCAACAATTAAAATAATTCAAGAATAAATTTTTTTATTTTTATTTTTTTCCTACAAAACTAGCCAATAATGCTTCTAGTTGTATAAAGGCATCAGAACCTTCAACAAGCCTAAATTCAATTTCGGCGCATCTTTCAATTAATTTTACTTTTGTTTCTTCAGAAATATTCAAATTCCATATTTCTTTTTGAATTGATTTTATAACATCTAAACCACTTAAACTATGTTTAATCATCATATCTAATAAAAAATTTCTAGATTCAATAAATCTTCCTGCAAAAGCCAGTTGCATCATTTGAATAATATCCTGAGGCCTTATCTCAGAAACAATTTCATAAATGCACTTCTCATCAACATGGTTAGAAATTGTTGCACATGCTTGTAAAACATTCATAACTTTTCTTAAATCACCTTGGCTAACATCAAATAATGAAGTTATTGCTCCTGGAGTTACTTTTAATTTTTCTTGTTTTGCAATTTTATTAACAACTTCAGAAACATCTTTCTCTTCTCTAGCTCTAAATCTAAAAACAGCACATCTTGATTGTATTGGCTCAATTATCTTGCTAGAATAGTTACATGATAAAATAAATCTGCAAGTATTAGAAAATTGCTCCATTGTTCTTCTTAAAGCTTGTTGAGCATCTCTTGTCAAATTATCTGCTTCATCTAAAAAAACAATTTTAAATGGTGCCGAAAATGCTTTTGTTCTGGCAAATGATTTAACTTTTTGCCTTATGACATCAATTCCTCGCTCATCAGATGCATTTAATTCAAGAAAATTCTCATGCCATTGCTCTCCAAATAATTTTTTTGCAACTATTAATGCTAAGGTTGTTTTTCCTGATCCAGCAGGTCCTGCAAATAACAAATGAGGCATATTTTTAGCTTGTACGAAAGCCTTCACACGCCTTAATATTTCGTGCTGACCAACAATATCCTCAAAATCCTTTGGCCTATATTTCTCTGTCCATATTGCAATATCTACTATTTCTACCATCTTTGAGATAAACCTGTGTTTTTTATAAACATTTCTAAAGAAAAATAGCTATAATGAACTTATCTAAATTAACCAATTATTTTTGACACAGCAACAAGCAAATAAGAAATAGCAATTAAAATAGCAGAATGTTTTACACCATATTTTAATGAACCTTCTGACAATTTTCCTATAACTAAGCCAGCAAAAGCAGCTTGAATCAAAACCAAATAAAAGAATGTATTCTTTATTATCTTAAAAGAAGATGTTTGCAGCATTAATGCATTTGAACTTGTAACTCCTACCATTGCCTGTGAAATCAAAGGTAAAAACTTAAGTTGAACAAAAAGCATTATCGCAATAAATATCAAGAAAATAACATATCCTTGCACAATCATTCCATAAACCTGTGATTTTCTCTCTTTATTGATTTTTTCAATTTCAGAAACAGCCTTCACAGCAGATTCTAAAACATCTCCAATATTGCCTCCTGATGTTTCTGCCTGAATTATAAGTTCAATTGTTCTTGATATTACTCTGCTCTTAGTTTCTGCAGCTAATGTTCTTAATGCTTGTTTCAAAGGAATACTAAAAGAAATTTGATTTGCAAGTTTATCAATATGAGGCGTTAAACTACCAAAATCTTTTTTTGATATTGCAACTATGCTTTGAGTTATTGGAGTTCCTGCCTTGACACTTTCTGCCAATTCTCTTATAAATTCTAAAAATTTTGCTTCTTTCTCTTTTTCTTTTCTCACACCAACAAGATATGTAAGTAAGAAAGGCAAAATAGCAATTATAACTCCCAATCCTATAAACAATAAAGACATTTTTTTTAAGAATACAACCCCAGCTACAATTATTAAAATTCCAACAATGACAAAAGTTATTCGTGACATTTTAGGTTTTAGGTTGTGTGATTTGTATGAAAAATATGAAGATTATATTTAATGCGATTATAACAACAAGTCCTATTGTTGCTAAAGAAGGAATACTCATTCCTCCAAAACTCGAACCAACAACACTCATGATTGCAAGTATTAACATTAAAATCAAAGGAGCAGCTATCAACAAAGCAGTGTAAATATCAGACAACATTGAAACAAGTTCAGAATATTTCTGTCTTCTTAATCTATAATCAACTAAAAGATCTTTGGATTTTTCTTCTAAATATTTAACTAAACTTCCTCCTGTTTTTGTTGAAGTTGCAATTCCTAAAAACAATTCAGCTAATTTCTCACTTGAACAAGTACTAGCAACATTTTTCAAAGCAGTTACAAAATCATAACCATAAACATTCATCTGATTAACTACTTTTTTAGATTCTTTGGCAAATAAAGGATAATCCTTAACCTTAGACATAATTCCAAAAATCCTAGAAGGCTCAACCTGGCTTGAGGCAATTGCAGAAACATGTGAAACAGCAAAAGCTAATTCATCATCTAATTTATTTTTAGATGAAGAAACCATTAGAGCAGGATAATTAATAGCAAATAAAAAAGCAACAACAGAAACAGCCAACGCAATTACAATATTTCTAACAAGTGTTGCCATAGAAGACAAACCAATAGCAAATCCTAGAGAAATAATCAAAACAAATAATGCAATTAAAAAGCTTAAAGACAAATAAGATGATGCAAGATAAGGCATATTTGCTTTTTTCAAATTTGTTTTCATGCCATCAAAATAATCCTTAGACATAAGATTAGAAGCAAGTCCATGAAAAATACTTGAAGCAAAAGAAACAAGAAATCCTGGTTTTCTAAACTCTTCATCTGCTTTAATTTCAACAACAGGTTTGCTTTTTAACTTACTTAAAGCATTTTCACCAATTCCAACTTGTTCTAAAAAATCTTTTTTTATTTTTTTATCGACAAAAACATCTCCCTTAGCCATAGTAATTCTTTGGACAATTTTTTTATCAACTTTTTCTCCATGCTCAATTAATTCAGAAACAGTTTGAGATAAAATTTTAAGCTGAGACAATAAAGATCTGATTGCTTGTGCATAAACTTTTTTTTCTTCTAAACTTGCTCGTTGATAATACTCATAAAGTTGAATAATTTCATTAACTATTTCTTTTTCTTTAACAACATTAACTAAAGTTTCAACTGCCATTCTAGCTCTCCTATAATTTTTTCAATTTCATTCTGTATTTCTAAAGCTTTTTCATTAGACTTTTCTTTTCCAAGCTGTTCTTGCAAACTTGAAAGCAGCTGCATCAAAAAAAGAAGTTTTTCTTTCATTTTTTATTTTTTGAAAATTGATTTTATAAAATTTATAACTCGTGAAAATGGGTTAGATGAAATTTCTTTTATTGCAGAAGCTGTAACTCCCATTAGTTGTTGTGGATTAGATATTTTCATGCAACAAACTTTTGTTTTTGTTGAAAAAATTATATCAAAAATTGTCTTTGCACCTAAAACAGAATTTGTTTCTCCTTTTGCATTTGATGTATTTATGTTATTGCAACTCAAATCAACTTGTGCGTAACCTTCGGGGCATTTTTCTAAACAAGTTCCGCCATGTTGTTCACATTGTGATAAGTTAATTAGAGTATTATCAATATTTAGTTCTTTTAATGACTCGCTTGATAAAACTTTAGGAGATAAAAATTCAATTAATCTTCCATTTCTATTATAAGCCTGATACAAACTTATTTTTCCTTGCTCGTTTTTAACAAGACATATTTTTCCAGGTCCAACGCGATAAGGATTTTCTAAATACTGTGGCTCACCAGTAAACCAACCAAAATTTGGCATAGGATTCCATTCTTCTGTTTGATATGGCCAGTAAGGAAGTTGCACTGCTGGTGGTGGGACAATTGACCCAAGTTCATGCCATGTGAAATTTCTTCTTGGGTCAACAGAGTAAACAATTATTTGATAATTTCCAATATCATTTCTTCCTTGTTTGAATGGACCCGCCCAAAATTCAACATATAATTTCCATGGGATTATTGAATTATCAACAACGACTGCGGCAGGCCATCCAACATAATCATATAATGTAGTAAAATTCATAAATTTTACAGGGTCTTCTTTTTCATGTGGCATATTACCAATGTCATACACACAATAATGAGTTACACATCTTCCTTGATTTCTAATTGCACAATCTCTATCATTTAGACAAATTGAGTAAGGAGACCCTTCACAAAAAAAGAATGAAGGACTACTAATATTAGTACACTTAAATCCTATTTCACAGTCTGATTGTGATCTACAAACTGTATTACAATCTCCATCAATTATGTTACCACGACCTTTAGAAAAGATACAAAACAAATTTGGATTCATTAATTGACAATCGCTCTGATTCATACAATCTATATGTGGTGGACCCGGGGGAGGAATTATCATAGTTATATTTGTAGTAATATTTACTCCCTCACCATGTTGTCCTCCTGTCCTAAATCTATATGTAGAATTTTCAAAAGGCACATCAGTATAATCCTTTCCCCAATTTGGTCCCATCCCAAAATCATTATCTGACCCTCGGCAGATATCCCCTGTAACATTTGTCGCATTAACGATGAGACCACTTGGTTTTCGCATTGTGCCCCTTATTACGTTCCCAGAAAAGCTCGCCCAAAAATCCACCATTTGGAAATATCCATTTGAACCAATTTTTGGCCTGTCTGGCCAAGTAGCATAAGGAGAAAAGTTTGCACGAACAATTTCTTTTAAAAGTGTTAAGTTTTCTGTAGAGTTAGTTCGATTTTTTTGAATTGAAAAAATGCTAATCTGTTTTTCATTTTTTAAAATAAGATAGTTGGCATTTGCTTCTATTTCATTAAATAATTTTTCTTGATAAAATTTAAAGTCCTTCAGAAATCCTCCATTAACTGAACTATAAATATTAACAGTATTATAATTATCACACCATTTTTTAATGCATCTTGAATTTTCAGGACAGTGCAAATCATCATCACATTCTATTCCCGGCAACCCTTGTATTTTTCCAGAACAAAACCCAATTGAATGATTTATACAACCTAAATTTAGATCGCTGCAATTTTCATGAACATCACAAGTTTTTACACAAATCGAATATAGAGATTGGGAGGGATCTATTGGTGTCATGCATTCTTCATTTTTCCCACAATTGCTACTAGCTTCACATTCCATAACATTCTGTTGACCAACTCCAACAAAAACTTTTAATTCTCCATTTCCTGCTGAAAAATCAACAAATTGCTGACCAAATGAATTAATAAAAAAATGAGATTTTTCTTCTAAAGTTCCGCCATTAAATTCAGTAACATTATATCTACAAACAGCATAGCTATTTTCTGGTCTGTCGGTTTTGCACCACTTTTTAATACATTGAAAAGGACCGCAATCCTCCTCGCTATTACAATTTATCCTCGACTTGTCACAAAAACCAATACTATGATCAACGCATTCTGGAAAAGATTCTTGAGAACTAATCATGCAATCTAAATTACTATTACATTGTAATATGCATTGATGGTCTTTACATAAAAAACTGCTAGGACAGTCCGAATCATGAAAACATTCTGGCGACATGAGATATAAAAAGTTATTATCTGAAGAATATGGATAATTTGTGTGACTTCCCTCTTCATTATAAGACAATACTGGTTTTTTGTTCAAACAGGTAATATTTCCAATTAATTGTAAATTTTCTCTGGATCTTATCTGTCCATCGGTTTGATAAATAAATTTTCCATCTGAATAAATTGCCGGACATGGATCTTCACCGCAATAAGATCTATAATTTAATTCTCCATTTTCGTTTAAAAAAGGAGCTGGAGTTGCATTTTTAAGATAAAATCTTTCAATCTCAGCACTATTTGTTGTAGTGCCGACTCCTGTAACAAAGATATAATCTTTATCAATGGCCATGCCTTGTGAATAATAAAGTGATGCTCTGTTGCCAAATTGTTTTATTAAGTTGCCATTTAAATCAAAATTTACAATTCTTTCAACATTTCCTGCTATTCTCTGATAAATTGAATTATTAAATAAAATCATATTTCCATTAAACGAATATTCATCACTATTTGGACCCCTTCCATAAATTACTGCATTTTCTTCAGGATGCCATTTCACAATTCCTTGCTGTTCCATTTCTTTAAATTCTTGATAAAACTCATTAAAATTATTATGATAAATTGCTTTTTCAGCATTTGTTAAATGATTCCAGATTGGATAATAAGAATAATTTGTTTGATTATTTTGACCAGTTAAAGATGATTTTTGTATATTTTGAAAAATATTAAAAATAGAATTTCCAGATAAAGAGGTTCCAATAAACAATATCGCGATAAGAACTATACAAAAAAGGATGATAAACAACCATCCTTCTGTTTTTTTTATTTTATTTTCTTTCATTTTAGATAAGTATCTAAAACTTTTTGCGGATTTTTATAATAATCATTTATAATTTTTTGAACTTTTTCAAAACTTAGTATTTTTTTTCTAAATAAATTAGATATTAATTTTGCTCTTATTTCTAATTCCTTCTCTAATTCTTCTTCTGAAATTCCATATCTTTGTGAAATTTTTTCAAAAACCTTGCTAGTTTTTTTAAAATAAAAAACATCTTTGGCAGGATCCCATCTAAATGCTTTGTTTGTTTCTGCTGCTCCATCAGGAGAAATTTCAATTATCTCAAGAACCTCTCTTAACTTTCTAGTATCTTGATTGTTAACTTTCGCATGTGTCATAACAGCCACAGCATCTAATGTGTTTATTAAAGTTGGACTTAAACTTATTGGCGGTGTTTGCAATCTTGTAACAACTGTTTCAACTGAATCAGCATGTACTGTGCTCAAAGAAGGATGACCAGAAGCCATTCCCTGAAACAAAACATAAGCTTCTTTTCCTCTAACCTCACCAACAATAACATAATCTGGATTCTGTCTAAAAGATTCTTTTAAAAGATCAAACAAATCAACTTCTCCAACACCAGAAATTCCTGTTCTTGCAACAGAGGGCAACCAGTTTTCATGAATTAAATTCAATTCTCTAGTATCTTCAATAGAAACAATTCTTGCTTCTGGTTGAATAAAAAAAGCTAATGCATTCAACAATGTTGTTTTTCCTGCGCCAGTAGATCCAACAATCAAAACATTACACTTGTATTGCAAAAGCAACCAAAAGTATGCTAACATTTCGGGACTTAATGTTCGTAAAGCTAACAATTGTGTTGGTGTTATTGGAATCTTTGTAAATTTTCTTATTGTAAATGTAGGTCCTTTACTTGAAATGTCTGTTGTATATGTTGCATTTACTCTAGAACCATCTTCTAAAGTTCCATCAAGCAAAGGCGAAGCATATGAAACATATCTTCCGCATCGTTGAGATAATTTCTCAACAAAACTTGCTAAATTTTCCATGTTATTAAAAATAATATTTGTTCTTAAGTTTCTATAAATTCTATGGACAACATAAATTCCTGAATTTAGTCCATTGCATTCTACATCTTCAATAAAAACATCTTTCATTAAAGGTTCGATTTCATTCAATCCAACAAAATCCCTATATAAATAATAATAAATCCTCTCATAAGATTCTTTAGTAAGCTTATGACCAAGTTCAGAAAGAATTATTTTTGCAATTTTATCTAAGTAACTTAGAATAGCATCTCGAGATTTCTCAACACTTGAAAAATTTATCATCTCAGTCATTCCTGTTCTTAAATCTTCTAATACTTTTTTCTCAGAGTCATTTAACAAAGGCTCCTCAATTTCATAAACAACTTCTCCTAATTCAGAATTCCAGTAAATATGACAAGAAACATACGGTTCAATTAACATATATCTTATGTTAATTTTACTTTTATCTTGATATCTTGGCAATATGGGAAAAACAGGATTAAAATTAATAATAGGATGCTCTGGCCTTGGAACTGTACTTTCTTTTTCTTTCAACATCTTTGGAACTTTAGGAACCTTTGCCATTTCAACCTCTTTTATTCTATCTACAAGAACTTTATGATATTTAAATTTTAAGTATTAATAAGAAATTCTAAATAATTTATTTTTTCTCTTCTGTTTTTATAGAAGCTTCTGCACTTAACATCTGTTCTCTAGTTTTTCTTGCCCATTTAAATTTTCTTGCTTTTCTTCCAAGATTCCAGTTCTTGCGACATTTACTAGAACAAAAATAAAAAACCTTTCCTTCATCGGTTACAAAAAACATTCCTCTGCCTATTTCATGATCGCAAGCACAAAAAGCACATTTTGTCATTTTAAGCCAAACTCCCAAAAACAGGTCTTTGTCTGTATTCTTCCACAATAGTAAGCAAAGCAGCAGTAGGATCCACTACATTTGGAAACGTTCCATCTGCTCTTCTTTCGCTCGAATCATGTGCACGAACAAAAACAGCAAGATATTCTGGAACTCCAACTCGAAAACGACATCTATCAGTATTCTCTCTAAAAAGAATTCTTGCCGCATCAATTTCACTTATATCAACAGGCATATAAGGTTGGAGTCCATTTCCTGTTACTAAATTTATGCTTACACTTCCTTCCATTTTAAGTAAACGCTCCTTTCATAACTCTACTTCTAATTTTTCTTGCAGCAATTTCAGTTTCTCTCAACATTAGAATATCATTAATTCTTATGGGCCCTTTGACATTTCTACGCATTGTTTTGCCTTTTTCATATCCATCAAGAATCTTAACTTTAACTTGACTTAATTCACCTCTAAAACCAGTTCTTCCTATTAATTCCTCAACAACAGCAGGGACAGCACTATGAGTAGAGATGCCTTTCATACCGGCACCAGTGCCTTCTTTAACTTTCTGCCTTTTCATACTTCCCATTTTTCAAAAAATAATTATTTTTTCTTTTTTTCAGTCAAGTATTTTGCAGAATCACCAGCTTCGATAATAGCGACAGCTGCAGTTGCAACATTAATTCCAGCAGCAACTCCTAATTTTTTCTTACTGTCTGCTACTTCGCATGGGATGCTGTGTTCTTGACATAATGTAGGCAAATGTTGGACAATTTCTTTTGGTTGGACATCTTCAGCAATAACTATTATCTTTGCAGTTCCTCTTTCAGCTGCTTTTGTAACCTCATTAACGCCCTTCTCTATTTTGCCTGTTTTCTTCGCAATTTCCACTATCTCATAAACAGAAACCATTTTTTACCTCCCTATAAAGTTCATTGGTCTTATCATAATTTATTTAATTTAATTACTGTAAAGAGAAAAATAGGATTTAAAAAGGTTTGCTTAGAGTTATTTCCAAGTAACATTAACATCATCTGTTCTTTGTGATGCATTAATATCAGATTTTTCAGGATCAACTTGAATTCCTGATTTAAACATTTTTGCCCCAAGCCAAGCAATCATTCCAGCATTATCAACTAAAAATTCATTTTCAGGAACAAAACATCTAGCTTTTCTTTCTTTGCACATTATTGATGCCATTTCTTGCAATCTTTTATTACACACAACCCCTCCTCCAAGTAATAGTTCCTTCTTGCCAAGATGAGCCATTGCTCTTTCAGCAACTTCAATCAACATTGCAAATGCATACTCTTGCAAAGAAAAACAAAGATCATTTAGATTGTATTTCTTAGATTCTAATTTTTGTCTTAAATTTGTTAACATTCCGGCAAAAGCAACATCCATTCCTTTTACAGTATAAGGTAATTCAATTAATTTTTTTCCTTGCAAAGCTAATTTTTCAATTTCTTTACCTCCTGGAAAACCAATTCCAGCATATCTCGCAAAAGTATCAATAAAATTTCCAACGCCAGTGTCTAAAGTTTCACCAAAAATTCTATATTTTCCAGCAGCATATGCAATAATCTGTGTGTTTGCACCAGAACAATACAACAAAACAGGATCTTTTGCGCCAGTAATTTCACCAATTTCTAAATGCGCAATACAATGATTAACAGGAACTAAAGGAACTCTAAGTTTCTTAGCAAGTTTTTTTGCGAAATCTCTTCCTCGTAAAAGACATGGCGCAAGGCCAGGTGCATTTGAATATGCAATTAAATTAATATTTTTCTCAGAAATTCCAGCTTTTTCCAAGGCTGTTTCATACATATCATCAGCAACTTGCTCATGATGTTTTGCAGCATCCGAGGGAATTATTCCTCCACTTTTAGTTGTATACATATCTCGTAAATTACAAAGAAATTTTTTGTCTTTCAAAATTGCAACTCCAAATGTATGCGCCGTAGATTCAATTCCTAATGTTATCATTTTACTTTTTCATAATCCTCCAATGTGCCGATATCTTGCCACTCCCCTTGAAATTTGAAAGCATAAATCTGCTGAATTTTTTTAAGCCAAATAAAAAAATGCGTCATACTATGACTAGCATTCAAATCTTTATGTTCTTTAGATTCTTCATAAAAATCCATTAATTTAGGAATATCATCTTTCTTAATTAAATAAACTCCTGTAACAATTAAATTCGATTTTGGCTCTTCTGGCTTTTCTTCAATACTTAAAATATTATTTTCAGCGTCTATTTCAACAACACCAAATTTCCTTGCTCCATTTATATTTTTTAATTCATAACAACCAAGACAACTTGTATACTTATCATAAAAAAAATTCAAAAAATCTCGCAAATCAAAAGAGAACATATTATCGCCAAAAATTACAAGAATATCATCATCAATCTCATTCTCCTTTATAGTTAAAATGATATTATAAATAACTCCTAATTGATCTCGCACAACATTTGAACCTTCATTTACAATTTCTATTTCCTTAGAATAATGATTCTGATTTTGTGACAACCACCAAGTAAAATTCAAATAGAACTTATTATTGGAAACAACATACACCTTATCAATTTCATCTATTTTTTCAAGTTTTTCTATAATATAACTCAAAATTGGCTTTCCCTTAATAGATAAAAGTTGCTTTGGTTGATTGACTGTTAAAGATAACATTCGTGTTGCATAACCAGCACATAAAATAATTGCTTTCATAAAAAAATTAATAAGAATTAGTTTATAATATTAACGAATTTTAAAAAATAAAAAAATAAAAAGTTAAAAAACAAGATTAAATTTTATTTATCTTTTTTTCTTTTTTTTCTTGCCGCCTCTTGCCATCTTTGCTTCGCAAACGTTTCCTTTTCCATCGACATAGTATAAGTAACCAGTTTTTCTTTTAATGGCATTTCTTACCAAAACTTTTCCCATTTTTTTTACCTCCTTTAGCCATTTAATATGATAAATGTTAATAAATTAACGATTAACTTGTATTTAAAGCTTTCGTTCTCGACGAGCTTTTCACCTTTTCTAAGTTAGGTATTCTTGCTACCAATCTCCCAAAATACTCAATATTGTTCAAATTTTCAAATTCATGCTCTTTTAATGGAATTTCAACAATGCGATCTGCCTCAAAATTAGCAGGAACATTACATTTGCCTGGCCTTATAGTCTTAAAATCAACTAAATCTCCTTTTTTTAAATACAGAACAAGAATAGGAAAAGAACAAAACCATGTAGTTAATGATACTTTCTTCGCTGGTTCAAAAATAAAAGCAGTGATTTTAGCATTTTTATAAGATTTAAACATTAAACCTAAACTTTGTGATAAAGAGTCTTTTAAAAAAACACAGTTTAAGCCAAATTTTTGCCCATCAATTTTAAAATTGAAATTTGTTTCTGGTTTCTCCATTTTTCTTATAATTCCTCTATGTTTTTAAATCCACTCGTTGTTTGATCTTTTTTTATAAACTGTCTATAAAACTTATCAATTGTGGAGCTCCTGACAAAATTATGATGCCTAAAACCACCACCAAATGTCTGAGGTATATGTAAAAGTTCATGAATTAGGGTTTTTATTTGTTCCTCTTCTGGCATTTTATCAAATTTTTCAGATAAAATCTCAATAATATAGGCTGGTTCAATTTCTAAAACTTGTTGCATTATCTTTGGCAATGTATGACATCTTGCAATTATATTTCTTGAAGATGATTCGTGGCTTCTTATACAGAAAACTCTATCTAAATTAACATGATTCATCTCAAGTAGTTCAACAATCTTTTTGACTTTAGCTTTAATATCTTCAGCTTCTTTATATTTTATTGACATTCTATTTCTAAAATCTTTTCTCTTGATTTTAAACCTTTGATTATTTTAACTTCTGATGCTTTAAAATGTTTCTTTAATAATTTAATTAACTCTATATTCGCTTGATTGTTTTCTGGCCTTGATTTAAGAAAAACTATTCTTTGTTTTTCTAAAAATTCTGATTTATTTGAATTTGGCTTGACTTTAATATTTATTTTCATAGCATATAAAATAAAATCAAACTTTTAAATTTCTCTATCTTAAATAATAAACTTTAAAACCTGCAAAATCCTAAATCTAAGATGGTAAAAGAGGGAAAAACAAAATACAAATTTTTATTAATTGTGGGGTTAATTTTTTTAATTAGTATAACTTTGTTAAATTTATCCACTGCCTTATGTAGTAATCATGAATGCCAAGATTTTTGTGGTGATGCCAATATAAATCCCAACGGTTGGTGTCAGAGTGGTTGTTCTAGTAACGGATGCTATTGCTCTTGTTCAAAAGGATTATGGTGGTGTACCGATTCTAGTACTTCTTGTGATGCTCTTTCATATTGTGTTGGAAATGATGTGGGTTTGGTTAGAACCTGCAATGCTAACGCAGAAAATAAATGCTCAGGAACAACAGTAACGCAGGTGTGCCCAACTAACTCGGGCTGCATATCTAATGATTGGCTTTCTATAGGGTGCTATTGTAACTTTGGTTCATTAAACCCTTTACAACCACACTGGTATGATTGGACTTCTACACCTGGCTGCGAAACAAATGCGGCAGATAACTCCCATTGCGGAGGAAATGGTCCGCAGATAGTAGGTAATGGTGTTGGAGGAAATTTGCCATCATGTAGTCCGACAAAACATGATAATTGTCTTTGTCATCATACAAATTCACAAGGAGAAGTTACATGGTTTTGTAATTGTGAATGTGATAATAATTGGGGGAATTGCAATAATAATCTAAATGATGGTTGTGAAATTAATTTAACTAATAATGATCAATATTGTGGATCATGTGATCTTAATTGTAGTGCCCGTGGTCCTGGATGGAAATGCATAAACAATTATTGCAATAATTTTATTCAAATAACTTCAGTCACATTAACTCCAAATTGTCTTTCAGAAAGTTGTGATCTTCTAGATCAAATTAACGCAACAGTAAATTTTGTTGGACGAACTGATGATGTTAAACAAGTTAAATTAGATTTAGGAAACGGCGGAGGTTGCATTTATTCAACTGCGCCATTTGGTTGTGATCCTCAAACAACATCAGTATGCACAGGGCAATTCTTAATTTTGGATGTTCCAAACAAAACTGGAAACAACTGCACAGGTAAATGGATAAACAAAATTATAAATGCATCTGCTTTAGATGACGAAAACAACATTCTCACTTTTAACTCAAGCGCAACTCCTGATGGACAATTCCAATTTACACAAAATCCATCAGAACTAAAAGATCTTGATCTAATTCCGCATAGTTTGGATTTTGTATCAGACTACACTTTCCCATTAAAAGTCTTGGCAATAATAAATAAAAGCAACACTAATAAATTAGAATATATTAATATCACAACAAATATAAACACACATTTTGATAACTTTACTCGTAATTTTATTAATATCACTAGACAAGGTGATGCTGTTCTGGCAATTATCACACCCTGGAATGGAAATAAAATAGCAAAAGATATGGTAGTTATGTTCCCATTTAATTTTTTAAATCAAAAATCAGATCTATCAACTATATCGATTTGGCCAAGACCAACAAATTGTTACATTAAAAGCGCATCTATAAACTCTTCCGCATGTAATGAAAATAATTGTAACATCTCAGACAAAATTTTACTAAACATCACTTCTATTTGTTCAAATTCTTTCAATACAAATGGATTAGGAATAATAAAAATGGAAGCTTGGGATGAAAATCATATTTGTTTAGTTCACCCATATGGAAATTTTCAACAATATACTGGTAGAATTACAGTAAACTGGACAGTTAATTCAAATGATATGAACTGGAGTACTTGCGAAGGAAAAACAGTTTTTGTTAAATATCTTGGATTGTGGAATCGGAGCGAAGATACCATGCCTCTTATCCAAACATTAGTAGCATCAAATTATTCTGACACCAGTTATGGTAATTTTACTTTTTGGATAGAACCGCCTATTGCTCCGCCAAATGCAACTTCATTATGGTTTTTTCCAACAAATTACCCTCCAATTGCAAAAGGACAAAAATTCAGTTATCTTGTTTTAGGCAATATAACTGGAATAATTCAAGACATAACACTAAATGAAAACACAGTTTACAATTCATCAAATGAAACAGTAACTTATTCAACTGGACAAAAAAATATATTCTATACAAATGAATCGGGTCAAGCAATAATTAATGTAACATATCCCTATGGATGGCCAGGAAATTTAACTAATGAAACAAATGTGAATATTTATCGCCCAACACCAGGTTGTGAAATTTATGAACCTAGCATAACTACATACTGCGACCCAGAGGGTTGTAATAATGGTAATATCACTACTTTATTTGTAAAAGTAAATTCAACCTGCATAAATACATATCATATGAATAAAATTAACATGTCTGCAATGTCTACTAATGATCCTGCATGTAAATTCGAGTTAAATGCAATCCCAACAATCGGATCTGAAACTTTGCCAGGAACAAAAGACACATACGGAAACTGGATGATAAATGTTCCAACAAATTGTTCAGGAAAAAATGCAATAATTTTTTGGGTTGGCATAGAAAACAGAACAAATTTGCTAAATTCCATGACAGGTAATTTGGGACAAATAAATTTTAGAGAAAGTATGACTATTCTCCCTCCAATGAAAGCAATAATTGTCAACCCAACAGAAAACCAAATATTTAATTTAACCGATGAAATTCCATTAAATGAATCAAGCTTTGGAAACATAACAACTTGGACATGGTATTACAAAGGCAATCAAGATTGGCAATTGTATCAATATTTTAGCTTAGGACAAAATCCAAACACAACAATAACTTTCCAAGAAAGCACAACTCCAGGATCTTATTTCATAAAATTAACAGTAAACAACGAAACAATGAACGATTCAACAAAAGTAAAAATTCATTTATGTTCTCAAAATGGTGTCCCTTGCGCAGTTATTTCAGATCCTAAAGAAGGTGAAATAAAAAAAGATGGAAGGGCAATTTTCTTCAATGCATCAGAAAGTTTCGACAGCAACTCAGAATTCAACTTAACTTGGTTCTTTGGAGATGGAACAAACACAACCTGGAATGCGAGCATAAATAAAACCGGTTATCATGTTTACAATTCCAATCAAGCAAAACTCGATCCATTCACAGTAAATCTAAATGCAAAAGATGGACAAAATTTAACAACAGATTCTATAAATTTTAAAATAGCTGTTTGTGATAAATCAAAAATAAATCAAGGAACAGGATTTGTTTTTGCAGGAGACTGCATAAATGGAAAAGAATATTATTGTGATAATTCTTCATTAAATTTTATTCCCAATTGTGGAAAAACATCATATAGAGTTGGTGGAGGAGATGGATTTGATGTGCCAACAGGATGTGGCTGCATTTCTTGGCCAAATGTAATTTGCGATGACAGAATAGGAAGAGGAAATTGCATTGAAGGTCAAAGTGTTGAAGACTGTGGATCTCTTGGAAATTTATCTGCTTGCTTAATTAGTACAACCGGATTGCCAACAAGTTGTTATTGGAGTACTGCCTCGAATCCAAAATGTCAATCTTGCTATGATAATCAAGGCACTAGAACAATTAACTCATGCTCAGATTACTCAGTTACAGAATCCTGTAATAAAGATAATTGTCAACTAGGGCAACATGGCGCAGGAACAAACGACTGTGGACAAACAACACCAGATGGAAAAATACTAATAACAAATTGCCATTGCCAATGGAATGCAACCGCCAGTAGATGCGACTTAAATAAAACTCGCGTAGATATAACTGCAATAGGCCCTAATGGACATTATAATAGTTCATCATGCTCATATGCAGTAACGTCAAAAGAATGTGGAAGCTGCCTGGCTGGAAAAGGAAGACTTACTACATTAATTGTAACTGCTTTTTCAGGTCCACAAAATTCATGTACTAATAATTCAGAGTGCAATAGATGTGGCATTGCTTTTGAAAAATTGCCATTTTTCACAGAATGGCAAATTCCAATTGTAATGTTAATAATTGCGCTAGGTTATTTTGTTATGTTCAAAAAAAGAAAATACAAAAAAGAATAAAAACTAAAATAATTTAAATCAAACATTAAAATGAGAAAAAAAGAGGTGGGTTTAATTTTGTTAGTAACTCTAGTTGTACTTATTTTAGTTTCACAAACATCAAATGCGACAATCACCCAAGGAAATCCATTCTTTAATTTAAGCTCAACAAGTTTTGGCCCAGGACAAACAATAGATGGTTTTGTTAATTTTTCATTAATAAATCAACCAAACAACATTTACATTATTGGAAAATTATATGGTCCAAGAGGAATAAACATTTCAAAAACAATGACAATATCAGATTTCTTAACAAAATCAAATGAACAATTTACTTGCAATCCAACAAACTGCTTAACAACTTACTCAGATGTTCCTGGCTCAGAAAGTACAGAAAAAATAGCCAACCTAAATCCAGGAAACGAATCCTTATATGGAATAAAAATTTATGGCAACAACGTAAAAATAGTTTCATTAAATTTCCTAATAACTGGTTCAAGTTCAGATGAAGCAAGCTGCTCAGACAGTCCATTAAAATTAGATTTACTAAATGACAATTCAATTGATTGGGAATATGCTGCTAGAGATATTGAACCATTAAATAATTGCAGCGATTTCATAAACACATGCTACTTTAATTCAAACACTCAAAATTTTTATTTAGATAACACACCAAGATGTGAAAAAATAAAAATAGGTAAAACAGGAAAAGTAGATCTTAGTGCTAGCATAAATATTATATCTCCAGAAGAAGGTATTGAGCTTTCTTTATATGATCCTTTAACGCAACGAGAATATTCCTGTTCGCCGCCAGATATAGATGGTTGGACAGAATGCTCAATAAGTGCAACAGAAACTCCACAATTTTTTATAAATGAATCAAGATATGTTTATGTTTGTATTCGTGCAACGCGTGGAAGTTATTCAATAAAAAGTGAAGCAGATCATCCATGCGGATTCTTTGGAAATCTAGGAGAATGGAATGGAAATTTCACTTTTGATTATCCTCTTTATATAAAATATTATGGTTTTCCTTCGATGAATGAGCCAGAAGGAATTCAATTTGATAACACAGCATATGCTGGACAAGGCAGCCTTGAAAATTACATTCAGTCTTACATTAACTCAAGATATCAAGGAAATTGCGTTAGTGGTTGTGTTATTCCTTTAAAATTTATTTCAAATGGAAATCAACAAATTACAATTTCACAACTTTTGCTTTCCTATAATGTAACAGGCGGCTTAACATCTCAAGATCATTTCTTCGATATAACTCCGCATCACGCAATAATTAATATGTCCCAAACAACAGTTCCATTAACTACATTTAATTTTACAACCAATACAGCAGGCGCATATAGTTTTTCAATTTCTCTGGGTGGAATATCTAAATCAGCACAATTTACAATTGCTCAAGTTCCAATTGTCCAAGGAATCTGGCCACAATTAGTTATGCCCAACATACCAACAACCTTTCATGCAAATATCCGGGAATTAAGCAATCCAATACAACAATACATCTGGAGCTGGGGAGATAATTATCAAGAAACAACATTTACCCCAGATGCAAACCATACATACACACAAATAGGAACATATACCTTAACCCTAAAAATAATAGATACCGCGGGATTGCAAGGATCAAACAGTTTTACAATAACAAGCAACCTAAGCAAAGAAACATTAAATGAAAGTATAAATAAAATATTTTCAAGAATAAATAATATAACAATTCAATATAACTCTCTTGAACAATGGTATGCTGATATGATAGGATTAAACTTAACTTCAGCTACAACAAATTTAAATTCTCTAAGACAACAATTACAAATTCCAACAACTCCTTTACAAACAATTAAAGCACAACTAGATGATATTGATAGAAACACTCCAGCAAGTATCATAGATTCTTACACCTTTTTAGAATCTTCTATCTGTCCAAATCTTGAAAATATAGATCCAAACTACATAAAACAATTGGCAAGTTCAAGGTACAATGAAGATCAAAAAGAAGAAATTCAGAATGCAATAGATCTTTGGCAACAAAAAAATCTTGAGCTAAAAATCGGTGGTTCAGTAAAAGGTTTAGTATATCAAGATAGACAAGAAGACAAAGCAACTATCTTAAATATAAAACTTATTCCTAACAATACCTTAAATAATATATATTTAATATTTAACTTGCCTTCAAATATAAATTTCAACTCAGTAAGAATTAAAGAAAATCCAGATGTTGAAGTAACAAATTTAGATGACGCAATTGGATTTGCTTTCAGCACAATAGATGCAGAACAAACAGTAACTTTAGCCTTACCAGGAAAACATGAATTATCTGAAATTAATTTTTATGCTTCTCCTGCTTTAGAAAAATTGCAAATAAATGAAACAGGACTAATAACTAATGTCAAAAAACCTTTTCCAATAAAAACTGTTCTTTTAATTTTAATTGTAATTGTTGTTATAATTGCTTTATTATTTATATGGAAAGATAAAGGAAAAGGTAAACAAGGTTCATTCAAAAATTCATCAGACCTATATAATATAACAAATTTCATAAACATCTCTCAAGCAGGAGGCCTACCAAAAGAAGCAATAAACCAACAACTGGAAAATTCAGGATGGACTAAAAAACAAATTGATTTTGCATGGAAAAATCTTAAAGAATCTCCTGGAAATCAAGATTTTAAAGATCTTTTAGAAAAATGAAAAAACATTTCTTAAATGCAAAATTTGGATCGGCTGTAAAAGTTGCAGGAATAATTCTTATCTTATTTGGAATGGCATTTTTATTCGCACCAAGTTTAACAGGAAATGCAATAGCATCTAAACATCAAAACATATCTAGTTCTATTGGAATAATTTTATGTTTTGTTGGACTTGTTGCCGTGTTTCTATTTTCAAAAAAAGAAGATTAATTTATTTCTTTGGTGTTGGTACAGGAACTATAGGTAATTTTTTATCAGATTTTGGCTTTAAATTTTTTGCAGGTCTCATAAGAATTGGAGCCATTTGTCTAGGTAATGGTTTTGGTTGAAAACCTGGCCTTCTCATTTTCTGCGTTCCAGCATTACTTGGCGGAGGAATTCCAAAACCATAAAGAGAAGATAAATCAGAAGATGGATTTGATTTTTTCTTTCTAGCTTTTTTAATCAAAACAGCCAAAATAATAATCGCTACAACTAAAACAACAGCAATAATTAAAATTTTTGTTGGAAATTTTCCAGTAGATTTTGCTTGACATTTTCCAATACAACATCTTGTAACATCAGAACTTGCTGATAATCTTCCTGTGCATTTTGCAGCAACATCACAAGGAGTTCCATTCAAGGCAGAACAAGATTTTAAACAATTTCCATTGCAACAAACCAATGCATCAGAAGTTTCAAAACTTTCTCCACCAACACAATTCTCATTATTTTCACATGAATTATATTGACATGTTTCTGGAATACACCTTCCTCCTTGCGCACAACACCTTAAAGAATCACTAGAATTAACATAAACTCCATTTTTACAATCTTCTGAATCAGAACATATTTCACCACGCAACTGAAAACAAGTTTGTGGTTGCTGAGAACAAAATCCTTGTTGGCAACAGAACGTAGTATCAACAGCTTGCAACCATTTTCCTTGCTCACACGTGTTTCCTTCAGCAGGATCGCAATAAACACCATTAGAATCCTGACAAGTTTGTGCTGGCGTGTTACAAATTCCGCCCTTGCAACACATATCGCTAGGATCTCCGCCAGAATAAATAAATGGAATTATAATATTTTGAGCATTCAAACATTTTTGATTTCCAGAACAAATTTGGCCTCCTATTTCAGAAACACATTTTGCAGCATTAAGAGATTTACAACAAACACCAGAACCACAACTATAACTAGTTTGAGCTTCATTGTCTAAACAACTTGGTTTGCATAAACCAAATTTAACTTCACAAGTATAACTTATATTACAGCAATCTAAATTTTCATCTGCACAATCTTCTGCAATAGAATTTCCCAAGCCAGTACAATTTGAAACACAATCAAAACCAGCCAAGCCACAAGCAGTTCTCCATTCATAACCAGGCCAAATAGAATAAAGAATCATTGCAGTGTCTCTTACAGAATCACATTTTGTTCCATCACACAACCAACTCCCATCTCTTTTCTGCTGCAATAACAACTGATCATGCGCATTTGTCTCATTTGCATAAATAGAAGCTTTTGTCATAAAAGCAATACTAGTATCATAATAAGCATTAGTGCTTTCAGGAGCTAAGAAAAGATAATTGCTTCCTTGTAAATTAGAAACCTTAACAGCATAATCATCTCTTCCAGTTAATTTATATAAAAAAGCATCAGTCATATATTTTCCTTGAATATCGTCCTCACCAATTATAAGATAAGGAATAAATGTTCTTGCAATTTCTTTTGAACCAGGCAAATCAAAAGCATATGCTGCCCATAATGTTGCTTCATAATCACATACATTATTCAAAGAAAAACATTTATTTAATAATTTAATAGAAGCTACTTCTTGTTGATTGGATGAGCTAGATTGTCCAACAACATACCAAACACTAGTATTAGAATTCTTTTGGAATAAAAAATTAATAATCACACTATCATTACAAGTTACATTATAAACATAATCACCACATCCTGGATTTAATTTAAGCCTGTATTTATCCTCGGTAATTTCAAAACAAGAACCAAAATTGCCTTCCATAACTCCTGTTTCATCAACAGCTATGTTATTTGAAGAACCATTATACATTAACAAACAACTTGCATAATTATTTGGAGTTATTTGTAAATACCAAGATATATTAGAATTAGAAAGATCAGGAGTTCTTGTATGGCTTAATAACCATGCAGAAGCTTTTGCAGAATTCTTTCCTAAGGTGTTTGTTGTTAAATCCAAAGCAATTTTGGCTTGAGCAGTTTCAATTCCATTGCAACTTGAAGCTGGCCAACAAGTTCCATTCTCTGAACTTTTATCAATTAATGCTTTTATTGCAGTATTTGTTTGATTTCCTGTGATTTTATCTTTTAATGCTAACAATGAAAAAACTAATTGTCCTGTATTAAGATTCTGCCATTTTCCAATTGCCTTACTTTCTAACCAAGAATATGATTTTTTTATCTGACTCGTTTCATCTGTTAATGCGGCTGCTGAGAAAAATAATAAAAACATTACTGAAAATGCAATTAAAACTAGTGCTATCTGCTTCAAACCTCTTTTCATTATACTCTAAAAACTAATGGATTTAAAAAGCTTTTTAAAGATAAACAACCTCGAACTAATATTAAAAAATGATCACTAAAAGAGGCCTAAATAAAAGAGGGCAATTAATGCTTTTTGTTATTATAGCAATAGTAATTATTGCCATTATTCTTCTTGTTGTTTTACTTCCAAAATCAAATAAAACAAAAATACAAGAACAAATTACAGATCCTAATGCTTATTTGCAAGATTGTATTAATACTCAACTCGAACCAATTATAGATTCTATTTCAGAACAAGGAGGATATCTTGATAATAATGGACTTTGCATTGTTCATCATTCAATCTGCCGTCATTATTTGTGTTATCAAACAGTTCCTTACCAAACATGCATAAATCAAGAACCATTGCTACAAGAACATATAACAAATTTAATTAAAACAAAATTACAACAAGGAATTATTTCTGGTTGCATTTCAAAATTCTCAGAATCAGCAAGAAAAAAAGGATATGATATTTCTAGCTGCAACAGCCCATCCTTTTCAGTAAATTTAACATCGGGACAAGTAAGCATACCATTTACTTGCAGCATGACATTAACAAAAGGTCAAGAAACAAATAAATTTGAAAAATTTAATTCTGTTTTAAATTCTCCACTTTATGATTTTGTTAGTGTTGTTAAAGAAATTATAAATGATGAAATAACAAAAGGTGATTTTGATCAAGTTCCTTACATGTTATCGCATAATTGGCTTAGTATTGAAAAATTCAGAACAACAGATGGCTCAAAAATTTACACGATAAAAAGCAACACAAATAAAGAATTTGTATTTGCAGTTAGAAATAATTGGATGCCCCCAGGAGTTATTCCACCTTAAAATGAAAATGAAAAAAAATAAAGTAGAAATTGCAATTGCTTTAATTTTAATAACATTCACAATCCTGATGCCAATAAGTTTTGCGGCCAATATGCCAAAAATTGATTTAACAAAAGGAACAATTGAACAAAATCCAGCAATTAACACTTTAGCAAAAATTCCAAAATACATTATTAATTTTTTTGACATAATTCCATTAGTTTCTGCCGATTCTGGATGTTGTACGAATTCTTCATCAGGTGGATTATGCACTATTGTTCAAAACATAACATCTTGCGATCATGGAGACTTTTATGAAGGTCAGGATTGTAATCAGATTTGTGCTGGTTGTTGCATGAATCTAAACACAGGAGAATGTATGCCAAATTCAAATAATTTAAATTGCAAAGCGCCCGTGTTCCCAAATTCTTTTTTTCAATTGGGTGATCTTTCTTGCCAAACAATTCCAACTTGCAAATTAGGTTGCTGTACAATTGTTTTTGGCAAAAAATATACAACAAACAATACTTGTGATATAATGGGCGGAACATGGGATTCTAGTGTTCCAGACGAAGCCACTTGCTCTGCACAATCTTATAATGATCAATATGGATGTTGTAAATATGGTTGCAAATACGAGCGAGCAGAAGATTGCGCAAATAAACTTGGCTGGACAGTTGAAAATGTTGTTCGAGAAGGAATTTTTTCATTAAAAAAATGTTATCAAATTCCCGAATGCAATAACGCAGATAAATGTGGTTCTTCGCCAGACAAAACAGGATGTTTAAACAATTCACTAGAACTATACGAGGCAGATAATTGCGGAAACATCTATCCAGATGAAATTGCGGATAGTTGTTCTACAAAAACTCCTTCTAGTTATTGCGGCTTGAACCCAACAGGAGGCTATTCCTGCCTTGATGGAACTTGCACAAATGTTATTGATAATGGAGAATTGGTAAACGGACAGTATTCTACTTTTCAATTACCAGAACAGCATGGCAACAATATGAATAATGGTGAATCATGGTGTGTTTATGATACTGCTTCAGATCTTGGAAATGGAACAATTCCAATGGGATCATATTCTCGAAGAGCAGTTTGCATTAGAGGAAATGTCACAATTGAACCATGTGATTATTACAGACAAACATTTTGTTTTCAATCAGCAGGCGCGTGTGTTCCGATACAAAATGGAGCGAGTGAAGATGTAATTGCAACTTGCATTTCGAAAGATGAACAAACCTGTACCTATCCTTGTAATTGGCGATCTGCGATAAATTACGCAAGATGTATGCCGAATATGTATCAAAGTTGCGTAAACATTACAAAACAGTATGATTGTGAAAATAATGCTTTTTGTTATTGGTGGACTAGTTTGCCTGTTAAAAAGGATAACAACGTTATAGATTTATCTCAAACAAATTGGCTTGGTTTTACTAGAATGGCAGATGGAGATATTCAACGACAACTTTGTTTACCAAAAATTAAACCAGGACTTAATGATATTAACAAAGAACTTTTCTGTCCTCAAGGAACATACGTGTGTCCATTTTCAAGCGCCTATTTTGGACTTGATCATGAAAATGACGAATGTACAAAAACAGAATGGTATTCTTCGATGGCACAAAGATGCAAGGCACTAGGAGATTGCGGGATATGGAAAAACTACATTGGAGACACTATAACTGGCTTAAAAATAGGAGAGGCTCAAGATAAACCAGCAAATACAAATGATATCAGAACAAAAACAGAAATTCCAACACCAACAGATTACATGGAAGTTGTAAATGGTCTACATATTACACAACCAGGAACACCAAGCGCAACAACTAGCGGACAAGTTGGAGGATTATTTGCAATAATGGCAGCGGTTGCTTTAATCGCTGCAAAATTAGGTGTTTTTTCATCAATAGCTTGGTGGGGTTGGGTTGGGACAAATGTGGGTATTGGAGGAACTGGTTTTTTTGGAGGAATGTGGACTGGTGTTGGTGGAACTGTAAATGTATGGCCTGGAATTATCTCATCTGCTGCAATTTCTATTGTTGCAATAACTGCGGGAATTTTAATTTTAATTTATGCTAATTCTCTTCCAGTTGGCGCTGGACGAGGTGCTTTAGAATCATTAGGATGGGGTTTGATAAGTGGAGGAGGAGCATTAATTTTTGGAGCAAGTTTAGCAACGGCGGGCATTATTGCAGGCTCTGTATTTGTTGTTCTTTTTGGTCTTTTTTGGATAACTTACGATAAAAAATTCTACTATGTTCAATGTCTTCCATCTTTAGCGCCTTCTGGTGGAGACAAATGTCATGTTTGTAATGAAGATCCAAATCGTCCTTGTAACAAATATAGTTGCGAATCACTAGGACAAGCATGCGAATGGAATAATACAATTACTTTAAGCGATAATCAAGGACATCAAAAAACAGTAACATTATCAGACGCAGATGTTCAATGTTTAGCAAGCACAAACACAGGTGTTCCTCCAAAAATAGAATCAATAACTGCGGCAAATTCAACAGGATATTCATTTGGAGTTTCTCCAGCAGGAGGAAGCTATCATGATCCTCCACAAACAATAGACATTACAAAAGATAATGGACCAGTTCCAGAAGGTACGCCTATAGCGGTCACAATAACATTAGATAAAAATTCATTGTGTTGGATGGATTATGTTCAAACAACTTCAATTGTAAATATGCAATCTCCATTTGGAACATCAAGCCCAAGTAAAAACAAGACTGCAATACTTTATCCTTACAACAAATTAAACTACACTTACATAAGATGCACAGATCCATATGGAAATGCAAATGATGGAGAATATACTTTGAGATTTTTCACAGAAACTGTAGATCACACCGCTCCTCTAATCTGGGGCACAGATAAAGATAGAGATAACAAATTCATACAAGGAATAACAGAACTAAACCTAACAATAGAAGTAAATGAACAAGCAACATGTAGATGGACAAAAGGCGCAGATGTTCCTTATGATGCAATGTCAAGTATAACAGAATGCAATGCAACAACTCCAACACAATCTGGATACATATGTAAAACACTTTTAACTGGTTTACAATCAGATGTTTCAAATCAATTTTTCATAAGATGCAGAGACAGAACAGCACAATTAAACGAAATGCAACAAGGTTATGAATTAATGTTATATCCCGTCCCAGCAATTACAATTGATATTGTTCAGCCACAAAACAATTCACAAATAGAACAGGGGTGTTCATTCTCCGGAATAACAATTGAAGTATCAACATCAAATGGTGCAAATAATGGAAAAGCAATTTGCTCATTATTAAATGGTGCAAATCCAATCAGATTTAATGTAACAGGAAACACAACTCATATGACGAACATAACAATAACAAATCCTCAAGGCTCAAACATTCCTCAAAACATAAATATAGGCTGCACAGATATTGATCAAGTTAGTTCAAGTACAACAAACTTGCAATTTAATGTTCTGGCAGATGTTCGTCCTGTAACCATAACAAGAATGTATAAAGACAATTCAAATCTTGTAATAAAAACAAACAAAGAAGCAATATGCACTTATCATTATTCGGCTGGTCACAAAATAAATAACTGTGATTTCGATCCAAAGGATGCATCACAATTAACTGCAAAGAAATTTGATAGCACAGGCAACATAGTTCATTCAACTTCATGGGATACAGAGCCTTGGTATGTTAAATGTTATGATGCTTGCAATAATGTAAGTGAATGCACAACAATACAACCTCAAGATATAGGATAAATATTCACTTAACAATAGTTTAAATTATCACAGTAAAGCTTAAATATATACATGCTTAAGAAAAAAAATGGCAATCTTTGTGATTCCTAATTTAATAAAGAGGATCTTCGCTAATATGTTTAAGAAGAGAAAGAAGATCAAGCTAGGCTTCTATGGCCCTACTAATTCAGGCAAAACAACTCTAGCAAATAGAATATGCAAAGACTGGACCGGCGAAGAAATAGGAACAGTAAGTAAAGTTCCTCACGAAACTAGAGAAATCCAGTTTAAAGAGGATGTTATTATTAAACATAAAAATAAAGAAATTGAATTCAAATTAATTGACACTCCTGGAATTGCAACAAAAATAGATTATGAAGAATTTTTGCCATATGGATTAAATAGCAGCGAAGCAAAAAAAAGAGCAAGAGAAGCAACCAAGGGAGTTATAGAATCTATTAAATGGCTTGATGATATGGAAGCTGTTATTGTTGTCCTGGATGGAACAAAAAATCCTTACACTCAAGTCAATATAACAATCGTAGGAAATTTAGTTGCTAGAAAAATTCCTGTTTTGCTTGTTGCAAATAAAATGGATATTAGAGCAGCAAATCTAAAAAAAGTCGAAGCAGCTTTCCCAGAATACGAAGTTGTTGGAATTTCAGCCAAATTAGGAAAAAACATGGAGGAGTTTTACGAATCATTATTTAATTTAGTTAAAAAAGCAAGATAAAAAAAGAGGCAAAATGAAAGTATCGTTACAATTTATTCCCTATGCAGAAATAGCTTACTTAACAAGTTTCCAAAGAGTAAAGAAGCTAATAGACACTGTTAGCAATGATAAGATATTATTAATTCAAGGCAAATTGCATCCTGATGAAGAAGCAGATCTTATACAAGAAGCGATGAAAAAAATCAGAGTTTCTAGCAAATTTAAAGGAATAGAGCTTGCAACATTTACACCAAGAGCAAGACATCTTGGAATGTTTCAGAATTTTAGAGAAAAATTAGCAGTTACTTTCTTTGGTGATAGAGATGTTTTAACAGTTATTGGACCAGCAGCAATTGTTACAGAAATCAAGAAAGATCCAACAAAGTTAGAATTGTTCTTGAAAAAATAATTACTCTTTAAATAACGTAAATTAAGAATAAGTTGGCTCTAGTATTGTTCGTCCTTTTTGTTCATAGGCTTTTCTTGATATAGCATCTATAGAATATTTCAAAGGTCTTGTATGAACCTTAGTTTCTTTACTTTCATACAAAGAAAGTACTTCTTGACCTTCTAATTTTTGCTCCAATCTTCTTACGTAATCTGGTCTTTTGCTAACTAATTTTTGTATATAAGATTCTCTCTGATCTTCATTAAATCTTAAGGCATTTATACTTTTGGATGCCCATCCATAACTGTCTTTAAAAAAACAATTATACAAATTTTTTATCCATTTAAACATTTTATGCTAAATTATCTTAATTTTTGAATTTAAAAACCTTTGGTATTTGTCTAATATAGAAAGTTAAAACTCAATCATATAAAACTTTATATATTTCTTTCTTCTAATCTGATAATGGCACACAGATGTGTAAAATGCGGTAGAATTTATCCAAGCGCAGCTCCAGAAATACTAAAAGGTTGTAGCTGTGGCTCCCATTACTTTTTCTTTTTCAGAGAAGGAGATGTAGAAGCCTTACAAAAAACAGAAAAGCTTACTAGAAACGAAAGAGAAGAGATAATGAAAGATGTTAAGAAAATAGTTGGTCCTGAAATGGAAAAACCAATAATTCTAAATATTGAATCTATCAGAGTTAGAGGCCCAGGAAAATTTGAACTCGACCTTGTAAATATTCTAAAAAGAAAACCAGTTGTATATAAGTTAGAAGAAGGCAGATACGTTATTGATCTTGCTTCAACATTCCAGATGCGAAAAAATCTAAAAACAACAGAAGGGGAAAAAGCTCTAGAAGAAGAACTTGATGGAATTGCAACAAAAAAAGAAACAGAATCAGAAAGTCATGAAGAAAACAATAATGCAGAGGAACTCGATGTTCCAGAAGATAAAAATGAAGAAAAAGAAAGTTCTGAAGATAAAGAAGAACTAAAAAAAGAAGCTGATCTAATTGAAAAAAATTTAGAAGATTAAATTTATTATAAAATCCCTAACCCATATAAGTTAATTCCTTTTTCTCTTTTTGATCTTGAGTTGTAGACAGCTGAGATAATAAAGTTTTTATTTTTTCTTCAAATTCTTTTGCCTTTGCAAATAAAGGCTTATAATCAACTTTCAATCCAAGATAAGCATCAAGTGATTTTATTAGTTTTGCTGCACCGTTATTGTCGGGCAATTTAGAATGTGTCTCAACAAAAAAACAAGACAAAGGCAATTCTGTTTTCATTAACAAAGCTCCTGTAACTCCTATTATAATTCCTTCTTCCAACAGAGGATCTTTACTTTGTTTAGCTTTATTTTTATCTCTTGAAAAGAAGAATACTTGAGGATTTTTTGTTTCTGCCGAAGCTGAAACACCTTCTAAACTAATTATCTCTTTTGCCTTAACCTTCTTCGCAATATCTGCAATTGTTTCTGCAATTTCCCACTCAAGGCCATTTACAGGTACAAGAGCTTGAACAAAAATAATATTTTTCTTCTTATCATAATATATTTGTAATGGATTAAGAACTTGATTCTGGTGTATTGCGGCAACAGGATCTAATTTATTACTAAATATTTTTCCAATTGGTTTTGCATCTAAATGTTTTATTAAAAATTCTGTTGCAATTGTTGAAACAAAACCAAATCCAGGAAAACCCTCAATTATCACAGCTTTTTCTTTTGGCTTCTCTTTTAACTCAAAATCTAACATCTAACTTAGAAACAAAAATAGTATTTAAATTTATCGCGAAACTATGGGACAAGATAGTTTTTTAAATTTAAATTTACTAATCTTATTATGTTTGAAGAAAAAATAAAAGAGTTGATTGCAAAAACAACCAAATTGAAAGAATCAGAAATTATTTTAGAAAAACCCAAAGATAATTTTGGCGATTATGCATTTCCTTGTTTTTCTCTAGCAAAAATATATAAAAAAAATCCAGTTGAAATTGCAAAAGATTTAAAAAACAAAATGAAGCCTTTTGATGAAATTGAACATATTGAAGCTGTTTCGGGCTATTTGAATTTTTTTATTAATAAAGAGTTTATGTTTGAAAAAATTCTAAAAGAAATTCTAAAACAAAAAGAAGATTTTGGCAAAGGGCAAAAAAAAGGCAAAATAATGACTGAATTTTGTCACGCAAACACACATAAGGCTTTTCATATCGGCCATACTAGAAATATTGCGTTAGGAGAATCTATTTCAAGAATTCTAGAAAAAAACGGATTCGAGGTTATTCGTGTTAATTATCAGGGAGATGTTGGGATGCATATAGCTAAGACTTTATGGGGTTTACAGAATTTAAAAAAACTTAAGTTAAAAGAACCAAAGGAAGAGAGGGGAAAATGGCTAGGAATTGTTTATGCAACTGCAAGCAAAGTAAGTAAAGAAAATGAAAAAATAACAGAAGAAATAAATAAAATTAATCAGAAACTCTATTCAGGAGATAAAGAACTTACAGATTTATGGAAAAAAACAAGACAATGGAGCATAGATTATTTTGAAAATATCATTTATCCTGACTTTGGTGTTAAGTTTAAACGGTTTTATTTTGAAAAAGAAGTTGAAAAAAAAGGAACAGAGATAGCAAAATCACTTTTGAAAAAGGGAATTGCAAAAAAAAGTGATGGAGCTATTGTGATGGATCTAAAAAAATTTGGCTTAGATATTTTTATTATTCTAAAATCTGATGAAACTCCATTATATGGCACAAAAGACCTGTACTTAGCAGAATTGCAAAATAAAGAATATAATCCTAATGAGATTTTGCACATAGTTGGTTCAGAACAGAATTTTTATTTTAAACAGTTAATAAAAACTCTGGAACTTGTTAATCCTATTATTGCAAAAAAAGAAAAACATATAACCTATGAACTTGTTCTTGATTCAACTGGAAGGAAATTCGCATCTAGAGAAGGGATAGTTGTTCTTTACGATGATACTATAAAAAAACTTACAGATCTTGCTGAAAAAGAAATCAAACAAAGAGATTCTAAACTCAAGGAAAAAGAATTAAAAATAAGAGCAAGAAAAATAGCTCTTGGTGCAATAAAATATGCTATGTTATCTCAGAGTACTAATAAACCAATTGTTTTTGACGAAAAAGAAATAATAAGATTTGAAGGTGATACTGGTTCATATTTACTTTATAGTTATGCGAGAGCTTCATCTATTTTAAGAAAAATGGGAAAAGAAAAACAAAATAAAACCTTTAAAATTGCAAAGCTAAATGAACAAGAAATAAAACTTTCTAAAGCTTTAATGGAATTTCCAGAAATAGTTCAAAAAGCAGGAACAGAACTCAATCCAAGTATTGTGGCTAATTATGCTTATAATCTAGCAAAAACATTTAATGAATTTTATCATGCTTGCCAAGTAATTGGAAGCGAAGAAAGTACTCAAAGAATTGCTTTAGTTTCAACTTCTAAAATTGTTCTCAAAGAAGCTTTAAATCTTCTTGGAATCGAGGCTCTAGAAGAAATGTAAAAAATAGAACTAATCTTATTAAATTTCAAGATAAGGAAGATAATCTGGAAGTTTCAATTTCCCAACAGCCATTTCCAATGTTATTGGTAAATGTAAAAAAGGTACTGTTCCAATTCTAGCTCCTAGTGGCCCACGTTTCATTCCTTTTCCTAAACAGACTTCTCCAATTAAACGCCATTCGAATGGATCATCTAAATCCAAGATATTATGGTTTCTTTCAGAATCTTCAGAAGCAGCCAGATCATCTAATCTGGTTTTGGGGTCTAGCCTAGTTAATGGAGAAATTCTTTTTTGACTCTCTAATTTTCTAAATTCATTCATATCACCTTCAGTTTCTAAAACCCACGCAGGAACATATTTTTTAATCAAAGCATAAGCAATTGCCTCTAATTCATTAGCAATTAAATAATATCTTCCATTAACATGATTAGAAAGTCTAGAGAAAGCAAATCTGTATCTTTTAGCCAATTCAGGAACAAATTTTTTTGTCCCTAAACCACAAGTATGTTGAAGACATTTATCTAGCCAATCTTTTCTCGGTTTTAAACAAAGATCTGTGCTCATTACAATTGCTGGATTAGTTCCAGCACCTTTTCCAGCTTGACAAGCATAATAAAGTAGCACAGCGGAGTCATATTCTCTGATATCTAAACTAACGTCATAAACAGAAGATCTTGGAAAATAACGATGAACTAAAATCTGATCTGGTTTTAATAAAGTTTTTTTCATAAAAATAAAAACCAAAAACAATTTATAAGTACTATTATAACTAATTGTATATATTCCAAATAAACCTATTTTAGATTAGATCAAAATGTCAAATACAATTTACTTAGAAACCTATGGTTGTTCTGCAAATCAAAATAACTCTGAAATTCTCTCAGGTTTGATTGAACGTGCTGGTTTTATCGTAACAGGAAATGAAAAAATTGCAGATATTGCAGTAATTAATACTTGTGTTGTTAAAGGTCCAACAGAACAAAAGATGTTATCAAGAATCAAAGAACTTGCATCTAAGTTCAATAAATTAATAGTTGCTGGCTGCATAGTTGACGTAGAAGCTCAGAATGTTAAAGAAATTATTAAAACAACAAATAAAAATTGCAAACTTGCTTTATTGAGTGTACATCAAATAACTAAAATCCAAGATGCTATAAAATCGCTTATTGAAGGAAAATCAATAGAATTTACTGAAAAAACAAATGAAACTAAATTATGCTTGCCTAAAACAAACAAAAATAAAATTATTGGAATAACACAAATCGCATCAGGCTGTTTAGGAAACTGCGCATATTGTTATGTTAAATTTGTAAAAGGCAATTTATTCTCTTTTCCTAAAGAAAAAATTATAAAAAATATAGAAAGTGATTTGGCTTCAGGATGCAAAGAAATCTGGTTAACAAGTCAAGATAATGCTTCTTATGGCTTAGATCACGATAATCAAAATATTCCGGAATTATTAAAAGATATATTTTCATTGAAACACAAATTCTTTCTCAAACTAGGAATGATGAATCCCAATCATGTTTTGCCAATACTAGATGAACTTATTGATTGTTATAAAAATGATAAAATGTTCAAATTTTTACATATTCCTATTCAATCAGGTTCTGACAATGTTCTAAAATCAATGAATCGCAAATACAAAGCAAAAGATTTTATAAAAATTATTGAAAAATTTAGAAAAAAAATTCCAGAAATATGCATCTCAACTGACATAATTTGCGGTTTTCCAGGAGAAACAGAAAAAGATTGGCAAGAAACCATAGAGATCATTAAAAAAACACGGCCCAACATCATTAATAATTCTAAATTCTGCTCAATGCCCAAAACCGAGGCAAGAAAATTAAAAAAATTGCCATCTGAAGTTATAAAACAAAGAACAACCGAGATGTTTAAACTACATTATAAAATTGCATTAGAAAAAAACAAAAGAGAAATTGGAAAAATTTACAAAGTACTTATTGATGAAAAAAGTTTTCAAGGAACTTTCACTGCAAGAAACATAAACTACAGACCAATTATTATTTTTTCAAAAGAAAATTTGGTTGGAAAATTTCTTGAAGTTAAAATAGAGAAAGCAACACCAACTTATTTGATTGGAAAGCTCATAAAAAACTAATTCAAAGATTTCTAGCTTTAGACTTATAATTCCTCTTTTTTATTTATGATCAGGCATTTCTAGTTAATCTTCACCCTTAATCTTAAGTTTTTGCAATGCTGGCATTTTTTTCCAGCTTTCGTCAAAAACACAATCCATTGCTTGTGCAAGGAAAGGGCTGCTTATCCATATAGCAGTATCATAGTTTGGGTGTACTTCCTCATCATCAAGAACCATAAACATCACGTCTTTCTTGTCCATCAATGCGAATCTAGCTTTTGTTGCGCAGTTTCTTATCTCGGCATATTTACTCATATCTTTAGCAACTTTTATGTTCTTATCTGTAATAGGAGCTGCTATTTTTATTTTAACTCCTCTTTTCTTAGCTTTTTCCATTGCTGATTTTAATGCCTCAAATTTCCTGTTCAAACCATCTTCAGTAGTCACTATTGTAAGCTCTTTGTTCGAATTTCTTATCAACATATCTAAATGGTTATACAAATTCGATCTTCCACGAATAGCTCCACTCATATCGGTTGGATCAACATATTTAATTCCTGTCGTAAATAAACTAGTCAATTCTTCAATTACATCAGTTCCTTTTAGTTCATCAAGTCTCTTTGACATTGATTGCGCGTCTCTGACAACGTTTTTCTTAACTCTTTCAACTACTTCTGTAGGCTTTAATGCGACGAACTTAATTGGCTTACCAAGTTTCATTACAACAAATCCTTTTTTCTCTAGACTTTCAAGAATATCATACGTTCTTGATCTAGGTACATTAGAAATATCTGACAACTCGCCTGCCGTACTAACACCACGAGAAAGCAATGCGGTCCAAACTTTGGCTTCATATAAATTTAAACCAAAAATTTTTCTTAGCCTGCCTAAAAATTCTTCTTTTACAATCATTTTTGCAACTTAAGTATAGTAAACTATTTGTATTTTAGGGAAAAGCGGTATTTAAAGCTTTCGTTCATTTTTCGGTTTTAAAACCAAAAACAGCTATTTTTTACCGACGGCAAAATTTAAATAAAAAAATATAAATAAGCTATAAAAAATCTAAAAATAGACCTCTATTTCATGATCCTTGATTTTTTTCTTAGTTTGACTTTTTTGCTTGGTTGTTTTTAAGAATTTTATTAAAGAAATATTTACAACTGTTTTGATATTCTTTTCATTCTTAGAAATTATATTTTTAATAAAATCATCACAATTAATTGACATTTCTATCTCTTGATCTTTTTTCAAAGATGCTTTTTTTCTCGCATCCTGCATAACACGAATGATCTCCCTCAAATAGCCTTCTTCTTCAAATTCTTTATTCATTGAAAAATCAAGTTCAACTTCTGGCTCGGCTATTTTTTCTTTTTTAATTATAATTTCCTTTACATTAGTTTGTCTTTTTATTACTTCAGAAAAATCTTTAATGTCCTCTTCAACTTTAATTGTAATTTTTTTTAATGGCCATCTTATATTTGTTTGTTTTTCAACTCTAATTGCCAATGCTTTTTCAATAACTTTCCTAACTTGCTCAAATTTCTTCTCCAATTTTTCATCAATTGCTTTTTCATCTGCAACAGTCCAATCGCATAAATGTAAAGATTCTTCTTTCAAATTAAATTTCTTTTTTAATTCTTGATAAACATTTTCTGTCAAAAATGGAATTGTTGGAGCAAGTAATTTTAAAATATTAATATAAGAATTGAATAAAGTATAAAGTGCTGCATTTTTAGTTTTATTATCTTGTTGAACTCTTTCTCTAATTATTTGAATATAAGTTCTTGATAAATCCGTAACAAAAAAATCCTCAATTGTTTTAAGATAAAAATCTGGCTTAAAATCCTCCATATATTTTGTTGCATCTTGAACAACATGATTTAATCTGCTTAAAATCCATTTATCTTCTATTTGAAGGTCTTGATTTTTTATTTTTGAAAACTCTGGAAGTTCTTTAACATAATTACCTATATTAAAAAGAATTGTTAAAACTCTTCTTGGTTCATCAGCTAGTTCAAAACCAAAATTCAAATTTTGGTGAGGATCATGTTTAATATAAACATATCTTAACAAATCTGCTCCTATTTTTTCAACAGCTTCATCGAACCATATTGCATTTCCCCAGCTTTTATGCATTTCCCTTCCATGAATATCTTTTACAAGTTCATATGTAAAAACGTTTTTGTACGGTGCTTTTCCAGTTAAAGTAACTCCGGTAAGCAACATAAAGAAAAACCATAATCTATATTGACCAGGACCACATTCTAAAACTAATTCGGCCGGGAACCATTCATTGAAATATTTTTTGTTGTTCAACCAATCCAAGGTATAAAATGGAATCATTGCCGCATCCATCCAAGTATCTACAGTATCTACAACACGATGCATCATTCCAGAACATTTAGGACATTTTAGAAAAACTTTATCCACTCCTGGACGCCTATGTTCTTTAAAATTTTCAATTCCTTTAACAGCTTTTTTCTTCAATTCTTCTGCAGAGCCAATAACTTCTATATGTTTGCATTTAGGATTATCACATTCCCAAATTGGCATTGCTAAACCATAATATCTTTTTCTAGAAAAAAGCCAATCGCCCATGTTCTCTAACCAATTCTGCTCATAATCGTGTCCTTGTTCAGGAATCCAATTAACATTTTCATTTTGCTCAATTAATTTTTGCTTAATTTCTTTCATTGAAATATACCATTCAGGAACTAACCTAAAAACAACAGGTGTTCTGCACCTAGTACAGTGAGGATAACTATGTGTATAATTTTCAACTTTAAATAAAAAATTTCTTTTTTCTAAATCTTTAATAACAAGATCATTCGCATCAACAGCATATTTGCCAGTAAGCCATCCAAATCCTTCTATATAGTTTCCTTGCTCATCTAAAGGAGAAATTGCGGGTAACTTATATTGCTTACCTAACTGATAATCCTCTGGACCACAGCCAGGAGCAATATGAACAATCCCAGTTCCATCTTCGCTACTTACTTCATCCCATAAAACAACAATATGTGGTGCAGAGGTTTTTTCATTTTTATCTGTACCGCTGACAATTGAAGATTTTTGTGCATCCAAATCTTTATATGGCATTTCATAATGCATCTTCTCTAAATCCTTTCCAATCATCTTTCCTAAGATCTTTGTTCCTTGTCCTAAGGTTTTTTCAACTAAATTTTCAGCAAGAATAAAAATTTCATTATCTTTTTTAGCTTTAACATAATTAATATTTGGATTAACAGCCAAAGCAACATCAGCTGGCAAAGTCCAGGGAGTTGTTGTCCAAACCAAGAAGAATTCATTTTTAACAATTTTATTTTTCTCTTTAACTGGAAATTTCAAATAAACAGCCTTATCTGTTCTATCTTCATAACCCTCTGTTACTAGTGCGTGTTTAGATTGTGCAGCAGAACATCTTGGACACCAAGGAACAACATCAACTCCTTTATACAACCAACCCTTTTCGTGAAAATATTTTATAAACCACCATTTGTAATCATTTGCATCAAAACTGTTTGTATAGTAACTATTTTCCCAATCCATCCATTGTCCTAACCTAATGGATTGTTCTGTAATTAATTTAGCCATCTTTGCCGTTCTGTCTTTACACGCATCAACAAATTTTCCAATGCCAAATGCTTCAATATCTTTAATTGACTTGAAACCTTTCTCTTTTTCAACTTCTACTTCAATCCAATGGCCTTGACAATCAAAACCATTCTGAAATCTTTGATTATAACCTTGCATTGCTTTCCATCTTTGAAAAAGATCCTTGTACGTTCTACCCCAAGCATGATGAACTCCCATTGGATTATTGGCAGTTATTGGTCCATCAATAAAACTCCATCTTTTGCCTTTTGCATTCTTCTTTCTAAGTTTATCAAAAATCTTATTCTTCTTCCAAAAGTCAAGTACATCCAATTCTATTTTCTGTAAATCTAACATAATATAAGATAAAATAGAGCGGTTTTAAAAGTTTTGCACTTGAGAAAAAATCATATAAAATTAAAAAGAAAAAAAGAAAAAATACTAAAAAAACTAAAATTTACATATCTTCTTCAGTTGCCCAGTCTTCGTCATCATCATCCTCTAAGGGTGCTTCCTCTACTTCTTCGTCATTAGTTATAGTTTTGGCTAGAAGATCTTCTTCTTGTGGTAATGTTTCTTCTTGTGCTTCCTCTTTCTTTTTTGTTTTCTTTGGCATTTTACCTCCAAAAGGATAAATGCCTTCAATCTGTGAGGTTTATAAAACTTTCGCTAATACAGAACAACTATTTTTTAAACTTTTAAAAAAGAAATACTTAGGTACTCTTCTGGGCCATAAAGAGAAATTGCAGCCCTGCTTCCTTCAATTTCAACCTTAATTATTTTCTGAGGATTATTCAAATCAATGCATTTTTTATTCACAACATCTGTTAATTTAATAATAAGGTCCTTTCCAAGATCTTTCTCAACTTTTCTTTTTACAAGATCCATCTTCCATTTCTCATTATCTTTTATATCTTCTTGAAGTTTTTTTATTATTTTTTGCATTTCAGCAACATTAGCCTTACACCATTTATCAACTGGCCACCAATTAAAAGTATATTTGAATTTGCTCCCGTCTTTTTTTGCAATATCTTTTATAACTTTAATTGCTTTTCTTGCATCTGGAACAGAAATCTCAGCCAAACCTTCTGTAGCTGATATTAATTTTGCTTTTTGTTTGGCTTCTTTTAATAAACCAAGAATTTCAGCTTTTGCAGATTCATCATGCACAGGATCAAAACTAACTAATAAATTTCCATCAACCATTTTTATATTTCCTCAGATTAATTAAAAAATCCAAGTTTTTATAGCTTTCGATTAAGAATTTTTTCAAGTATTTTATCTACACCTTTTGGGACTAGGTCTTTCCAATTTCCATCTGGCCAAGCAGCATCAAAAACTTTCCCAGAAACTCTTCCAATCTGTGGTAAAAGTTCAACTTCCCATCCTTCCCTCTTATAAACATCTAATTTTGAATAGTGATGTGTATCTTTTGCTGGTAAAACAATTACCGAATCACCCTTGGGAGGCATAAAATCTCTCCAACTTTCAAAATCATAAAAAGAAAAGTGCGGAAGAACCCTAATTCTTCTCATGTCCACATTAACATTTTCTAAAGCAGCTCTTATCATTTCTTCTCTCTCAATATAAGTGTAAGGATTGTTTTCAGGAGCTCTCGCTTTTAGAATACTTTCTTTTAATTTAGGATCTAACTTATCTAAATCTTTAGGTAATTCTCTCAAAGGATTTGCAATACCTATCCAAAGAGTATCGTAATGTTTTAAGATATACGTAAACACGTCGAAGTGTCCATAATGCACTGGTTGAAATCTTCCATGAGTATAAGCAATTTGTTTTATCATAAAAAAATAGAAAAATCTTAAGTTTTTAAAACCTTACGCAGCAGCTAATCTCTTTTGTTTTCTCTTTCTTTTCTCTCTTTTCATTCTCTTACGCTGCCATTTCCAACGCATTTGTCCTTTCTTTTTCCAGCGTCTAGATGATCGTTTCATTTTACTTAAAAGCTTTTTTAAATTCGCTTAATAGTTCAGAATTTTTATCTCTAATTTTAGATATAACATCAAGCAAAACAGTTCTTGCTTTCTTGCCTTTTGTTCTTAAAACAAGTATTGGATTTTTAGTTGGATGGCTTCTTTTCCAGACAGCCATTTCAGTTGCTTTATCTTGCCACAATTCATTTCTAAGAAATTCAGCTATTGTTAAATTATTAATTTCAATTTCTAACAATTCTTTCTCATCCTTGATTATCTTAATTTCCATATTCTTAATTAAAGAAACATACTTTTAAACCTTTTCCTTTTCATCAACAGCCTTTTTAGCTTCCTCAAACATAGTATTATTGCTTAACTTGTCACCATAGTCATTATCATCGTCATCGTAATAACCATTACCATCATCGTCTGCTGTTATTCTTGGTTTTTTGCTAAAAATAGCCTTAAAAAATTTGCCAATTCCACCTTTTTTAGCTGTTTCAGGAGCATTAGTCATAACCTCTTCACAATTCATATCTTTTGCTTTTTCAAAATCTTTTAAAAATTCATTCTCACTCAAAACACCTGCTTTCTTTTTTTCTTTTAATAGTTTGGCCCTATCGTACAAGTCATTTAATGTAAAATTTGACTTAAGCTTAGCAGAGCCGGGCAAACCAGGAATATGTGAAGGTGAATTAATCTCAGGTGGTGTTTGTGGTTTAATCATAGATCTTTCAAATTTTTGTCCAACAACTAAAGCATCATTTGCCTCAACACATCTTCTGCATAATTGGGTTGATTTACCTCTATGAATAACAGGAAAAAGTTCTTCATCAAGAATACCGCATTCCTCACATCCTTTATCGAAATCTATCATTTTATCAGTATGATTTAAATGTTTTTAAACTTTTTCAACCGCATTTATGGAACTTGTTATCAAAATTTTCTGCTTCTTCTTTTATTTTTTGATGCTTTTTTTCAAGTTCAGATGGTATTGGTTTCTTATTCTTTTTTAAATAATCATAAATTGCTTCACTTAATCCATCTTCTGATAATAATGAACAATGATATTTTACAGGCGGCAATCCTCCAAGTTTATTGACAACGTCCTGATTTGTTATTTTCATAGATTCTTTGATTGTTTTGCCTTTTGCTAATTCAGTTACAACACTTGAAGTTGCAATTGCAGCCGCACATCCTAGTGTTTTGAACTTGATATCTTGAATATAATCTTCTCCTTTTTTATTTTTGCTAACTTTAATATAAATGTGCATAATATCGCCACAAGTTATATTTCCTACTTTTCCAATTCCATCTGCATTTTTTATTTCTCCAACATTCTTAGGATGCAAAAAATACTTCATGACTTGTTTTCCGTAGTTAAGTGCCATTTTACTTTTTCTTTTTAATTTTTTTATTTAATTCTTCGACAAGTTTGTCAGGATCAACGCCATGTGCTGCTGCGCCTTGTTCAATTGATTCAAATCTTGCAGCAACACAACCAACACAATGCATTCCTTTGTTTAAAAAAACTTCCATTGTCTCAGGATAATATGAAATTACATCAGCAAAATACATGTCCTTTGTTATCTTTTGTTTTTCTTTTTTCTTACTAACTTTTTTCACCATCTTTTTCTTTTTCATTTTAGAACGGACTTATCTTTCTTAAGGATTTAATTATTTTTGGCAAAACTTCAATCAATTTATCAACATCTTCATCTGTAGTGTATTTTCCTAATGTAATTCTTAATGAACCATGAGCTTCTTCTGGTTTTAATCCTAATGCTAATAAAACATGACTTGGTTCTAAACTCTTTGATGAACAAGCAGATCCAGTTGATACTGCTAAACCTTCTTGATTTAACCTTATCAATAAAGCTTCTCCCTCAACTCCAATAAATGAAATATTAACATTATTAGGCAATCTTTCTGTTTTTGATCCATTCAACCTTGTTCCTGGCATTTGTAATAAATTAGAAATTATTTTATCTCTTAAAATCTGTTGTCTTTTCATTTCAGATTTCATTTCTTTATTTGCCATTTCAACTGCTTTTGCAAATCCAACTACTCCGGCAATATTCTCTGTTCCAGACCTTAATCCAGTTTCATGTCCACCACCATGCAAAATTGGCTCGATTTTTACCTTACTATCAACATACAACATTCCAACACCTTTTGGACCATAAATTTTATGCGCACTTGCAGTTAATAAATCAATATTCATTTTTTTAACATCAATTGGGATTTTTCCAAAGGCTTGAACAGCATCTGTATGAAAATAAACTTTATGTTTCTTACAAATATCTCCAATTTCTTTAATTTTTTGAATTGTTCCAATTTCATTATTTGCAAACATTATTGAAACCAGAATTGTATCATCTGAGATTGCAGTTTCAACATCCTTAACTCTCACTAAACCTTCTGCATCAATAGGTAAGTAAGTTACTCGAAAACCTTGTTTTTCTAGCCATTTGCAAGGTTCTAGAATAGCAGGATGTTCTATTTTGCTTGTTATAATGTGTTTTCCTTTGTCTTTATTTGCAAAAGCAATTCCCTTTATAGCTAAGTTATTTGCTTCTGTTCCAACACCTGTAAAAATTATTTCGCTAGATCTTGCTCCAATGAATTTTGAAATAACATTTCTTGCCTTTTCTAAAGCATCTCGAGCTTCTTGCCCGAATGAATGTAAACTGCCTGCATTTCCATATTTCTCTAGAAAATATGGTTTCATTGCTTCTAAAACTTCAGGATCAACAGGAGTTGTTGCGGCATAATCAAGATAAATTTTTTTCATAAAGAGCATAGTGCATGAAGATTTTTAAATTATTCGATAAAGAAGGAAAAGAATAATTCACAAAATCTTGCCGGTATACTAAGTTTTTTAAATAGGAATTTGGTGTGTTTAATATGAATATGGCAAATTTAAGACTGTGCAGTTTCCAGGTCCGAGCGTAGGATCCTTTTAGTCTTAGCTAGCCAAAACATTATTTCTCTTAAGGAATTGAAAGAAAAAAGCAAATTGCCTGAAAGAACTTTACGTTTTTCTTTATCAAATTTGAAAAAAGAAGGGCTTGTTTCTGAGTTGATTTCTACAAAAGATTTCAGAAGCAAAATTATAAAATTAAATGTCAGAACAGGAGGTAAAAATGAGTATAAGTATAACAGATATTTCTAGCGAATATATTGGATTGATGGTTGGACATAAAGATGACAAGCCAATTCAAATTAGAGCGTATGTGCTGGCAAATCTACCTGGGCCAAAACAAGAACTTCCATTCAAACCATTAGATGCAGCTCGTATCGCCTTATTGGGTGATGGGAGAAAATCAGTATATTTTGGTGGGAATCATTATAGATTTGGAAATGATATTTTGGTAACTGGCGATTTTTGGTACGGTTTTGGAAAGTCCACAGATACAAAAACGAATGATCTTGTGAAAAAGCTAGATAATCAAAAATTTAGTGAAGAAGATTATGAAGAACTTCTGGCTGGAATAAGATGGAATCATGAGTTACAAGAAGAATTAGATACAGGATCTTGAACTTTATAGAAATTTATCTTTATTTTTTCTTTTTTATTTAATTTTTTAAATTCTTCTTCTATCAATTTCATTCTGAAGAATTGTTAAACTCTGAGATGCAAAATAAGTTACTTTTCCTAGAGAAATTTTCTTAGCTACTTTTTCAAGCTCCTTCTTTTCTTGTTTAGGAATACCTTCATGATCTCCTAAAACAAAAACAGAGTTCGATTTAAATTGAATATTTCTTATATCGTTACCAGAAGCATCCAGAAAAAAAATCTCCTTTCCTTCATTGATTAAATCTTGCAAAACCTGAACAAAATTTTTCTTTTCAATGAAACATGAATCAAAAACTTCAACTTTTTGTCCTTTTTTATATTTATACAACATCTTTTTTATCATTCCAGCAATATCCTTCTTAGAAAAAAATTCTTTATTTTTTTCATTAATCTCAAAAACAATGTGTTTTGGTGGATCTGGTTGTCCATAAAAAATCAAATGTAATCTAACTTCTGGTCTAATTGCATTTGAAACAAAAAAACTATTAATAACAAAATGGCAAACAATATCCATTCTTCCTGCGTCTTTCAAATCTTTGAAATTTCCAGATGTTGTTGCCTTGCTTGAAAAATAAATAAATTCTCTCATGAAATATAGAATAATCTGTATGTTTTAAAGTTTAGGCTGGAACTGGTTGGGGATTAAATTTAAATCCATTAGCAATACCAGTAACTATTCTTTTTCCATCTTGGTAAAAACCAGCGTGAATAATATAATCTATTCCACGTTTTTTGGGCAGTTCTCGAGTTACTAATTTGACTAATCCTGCTCCAATTCTAGGCACCCTGCCAAAGCAAAATTGTAAATTTTTCATCAAGGCCCCGATTCTTGTTTGAGAGTGGCCAGGTTCATTTAAAAAAGCATTAGTTATTGCTCCAAATCCGAAAGCATAGTATGGATTATCTGAAGATATTCCTAAAACATCTGAAAATTCTCTAACTGCATTGGGAGTTATTTCCAAGGCATACTCCCGTGCTCCTCTAAAATCTATTTCTAATATTCCAGAAGATCCATAAAACGAGGCAATTTCTCTTCCTTCGCGGACCATTCTAATACCATTATCTACAATATGGTTTACTTGTTCTCCATCATATACTGGTTTTGAAAAACTAATATTCATGTGAGATCCTGGAAATGCAAATCCTCTATCTCTTAATTTCTGTTCTGCCAGTGCCAATAAATATACTCCTGCGCAAACCGGTTTATGTTGTGCATTATTTGCATCAGCATAATGGAGTGGATTCAAATCTCCCACCGCCGTAGCTACTCTAGTCCAATCTTCTTGTCTTACTCTCATATTAGACTTGGAATAATTTCTGCTTTTAAATCTTCCTATAAAAAATCAATTCAAAACTCTCTCTGGTTTGACAAGATTATCTTCAACTTGAACCAAAGCAACTACCTTATTCTTATTAATTGTAACAAAAAATCCTTCTTTTTTATCTTCAGCAATCAAAAATCTTCCTTTTCTAAGATCTTCTTCTTGTTTTGAATTAATCGAAATTATTGGAGTTTTCAATCTTTTTACTGCATCAATCAAATCAATTAAAGAATTTTCCTTTAATTTATCTAAAGTTATGGCTTCATCGATTACAAATGGACCTTGTTTCATTCTTCGCAATTTAGTCATGTTTGCTATTATGTTTAACTCTTTTCCAAGATCATCTATTAGTTTTCTAATATAAGTTCCTGCCTGGCATGAAACTTGAAATGAAAATCTTCTTCCTTCCTTTTTTAAAATTTTAAAATCAAAAATTTCCCTTTCACGTTCTTCTCGCTTTACTCTTGATCTTTTTGGAGGAACTTGTTTTATTTTTCCAAGAAATTTTTCATTAATAATTTGATTTAATTTTTCAATATCAACATCTTCATGTAAAATTGCTTCTCCAACATATTCTTTTGGCAAGCCAGAAAATAATCTGAGTAATTTGGTTGCTTCATCTAATGCGATTACAAGAACTCCTGTAACACCAATATCTAATGTCCCCGCATGCCCTGCTTTCTCAACATTTAATATTTCTTTCACTTCATCACAACAATCATGACTTGTAATTCCGCTAGGTTTATCTAAAATTAAGATCTTATCCATATAATTAAAGAAACAAAGATATATTTAAAACTACTTTTGCATAGCCATTCTGTGAATCTTAACGTCTTTTTTCTTTGAAAGTTTTAGAAGTTGTTTTTCTTGTTTTTGTGCAATATCTGTTTCTTTGTGTAATGCTTTTTCTTTTTCTTTCTTTTCTTCGTCTTTTTTCTTTTCTTCTTCTGTTTTTGCTGCTTCTTCTGCTTTTTTCTTTTCTTCTGCTTCTTTCTTCTTCCTTTCTTCTTCTTCACGTTTCTTGGCTTTTTCTGCTTCTGTTCTTCTTGCTTTTTCTATTTTCTTTCTTAACTTTTCATCTTCCCTTTTGAATTTCTTTGGCAAGTTAACAAAATCAACCATTATTTCTTCACCTTTTTTAGTTACTTTGACTGTAATTTTATGTGGTGGACTTTTAATTCCTCTGCACCAAATTGCTTTATTTACAGAATCATTAATTTTAACATTATCAAGCTCTCTTTCATAACTTTTCATGTGTTTTACAACAAATTCTCGTATTGCTTTAATTGCTTTCTTTGCTCTTTTATATTTTGGAACTTTCAACCATTCTTGTCTTAATGGAATAACATAAACTCGTTCAATTGAAGGTTCTTCTTTTACTTTTGCCATTTTTATCTCCTTCTCCTGTCGTATTTTATAACTGCTACAAGGCCTTCTTTTTCACTAATTTCCTTTGCAACAGCATTAGCACGTGTTCTACTTAATCCTTCAAAAGTATAATAACCTCGATTAGATCCTGTCATTGGACTATTTCCTTTTATCTTTCCTCCACTTGGCGAATATACTGCAGATGCCATAGCCTCTATATCTGATCTATCTAAGCCAGCCAATTCTGGACCTATAAAAACATCTACGCGCCAATTCCTTTTTCCTACCATTTTAATATTTCTTTCTTATTCTTCCTGATTTAAATTCAATTCCTTCTCTTCTTTTTTCTTTCATTTTATATTTTTGCTGGATTGTTCCTCTTCTCCAAGATCTCTTAATTCTAGTTAATTGAGAAGGATGAACTCTTTTTCCTTTTCCCTTGGCTTTAGGTATAACCCAAAATGGTGCCCATTTTGTTCTTTTATTCTGATTTGTTAATCTTACTTTTCTAACATAACTTTTTCTTTTTGCCATTTTATACCTTGAACTTAAATGTCTTTTTACCTTCTTGAATTGCCATTAATAATTCTCTAAATTCCATATCAGTTAATTGTTCTTTAACTTGGCCAACTTGTCCTGCTTGCGCAATCAAAGTTATTGCTTTAACAGCTGTCTCAAGATGTGCGATTTTCAAATTTCCATATCTTGAAATTGCTTCTTTTGACATGTATTGTTTTGCCATTTTTTCTATTGTTTCTAATTGTTTAGTCAATTCCTCAAACTCTTTATCATTCATTTTATTTGATTTACAGTATTATCTAAAAATTCTCTTCCTTTCTTTGTTAATCTTCTTCCAGCTTTTTTTTCTTTAATATGTTCAACTAGGCCCGCTTTTGTTGCTTGTTGTAAAATAGTTCTTATTATTTTTCCAGAAGCTCTTTTAAATTTCTCAGGTTTCATTCCTCTATTTTTTCTTGAACCGTATTTATTTCTCAATCTAGAAACTCCAATAACTCCTCTAACATAAATTGATCTCAAAATACTAGCTGCACGAACACACCACCAATTCTCATCAACAGGAGGTCTGTCTTTACTTGGTCCTGTTTTTACAAAATTTGCCCAGCCAGGCATTTCAAATTCAGGCATTTCCTTCAATTTCATAGCCAAGGTTGATATAACTTTACTTGGCTCAACATCTAGTATTAAAATTTTTTCCGCCATTTTCTAATAAACATTGTGTAACCTACTAATCTTGATGTAAATCTTTTATTTTCTAATTTTTCAAGCTTTTGGCATATTTCCAGAGCAAGATTTTTTGCTTCTTGCCTGTCGCGACAACAGCTTTTCAGTATAGAAACCTTAACAAGCTCGTGGTTTTTAAATGTTTTTAAAAGTGAGTCTATAAATGATTCTGTCAAACCAGCTTTACCGAGCTGAAAATTAACTATTGTTGATTTTGCCATAAATTAATTAGCAAAGCTAACTTTTAAATCTAATTGCTTATACCATAAAATATAAATAATCCTAAAAATAAAACTAAAAATGCATACACTAAAATACGACAACAGAATACTTTCAATTAACTATGAAAGATACTATCAAAATCATCCCTTTCAAAGAAGAGAACGAGCAAAAAGCGTAGCCAACGCCATAAAAAGAAGTAATGTGGATATCTATGCTTTTTTTCTAAAAAAAGGGAGTTTGGATGGATTAAAATTATCTGCAGTATCTAGAGTTGCAATTCGAATTCTTGAAGAAATGCTAAAAGGCGATCCTGAAGAAATAATTCGAAGAGGTGTGCAAGAAGGAACTACCTATTCAGGACAATCAGGATGTGGAAGAGACACTGTGGCAGCCAACCTAAAAGCTGAAGAAACACTTAGGCCAGAGGATTTCTAAACTTTCTCAATTTCTTCTTTCTTAATAATAATCTTTTTTAACTTTTTAACTCCAAATGTTCCGGTTTTCATGCCTTTTTCCTTAAAAATATCCTTACCTTTAAAATAATGAACTTCAACATCTTTCTTTGTTTTTGCCTTTTTCCATGCTTGAGAATATTTTGCACAAAATATGGCTGCTTCATGAATATCTTTTTTAATTGCTTTGCCTTTTATGTTAACAAAAGGGCTTCCGGCTGCTTTTGTATGTAAAACTATTTCATCTTTTTCAATTTGTTTTATAATCTCTTCGTTTTGCTCTGCATTTTTTCCAGCTAACATCAATTTTCCAGATGATGTAAATGATTGTCTAAAGTTCATCAAAGAACAAGTTATTTTGCGTTTAAAGCTTTTGCGAGAGTTAAATTTAACCTGCTTCTTCTAATTCTTTTTCAGTAAAACCATTTCTAAATCCTGTAACGCACGCTGTTGGTTCTTTAGCAAGTTTATGAAATTGCAAACAATCACAGCATACTCCGTGCCTTACGCAATCTACATATACACAAGGACATACATTCTCATTATCTATCTTATTTGGACATGGTTTTCTTGTTTTATCTTTTGGCATTTTAAATCCTCTTTAGTTTCGGACCATTTATTGTATCATCTAAAGAATATCCTAGTTTTTTAATTTTATCTCTCAACTCATCAGCAAGTTTCCAGTTCTTTTTCTTCCTAGCTTCTTCTCTTTTTTTTAATAATTCTTGAATTTCTTTTGGAATTTTTATTTCTTCTTTTTTTAATAAATCTAATCCAAAAACTTCATCCATTTTAGCAATTGTTTGATATTTTCCATCTGCTTTAACATCTCTAACCAATTTCCATAAAACAGCTAATGCTTTTGGTGTATCAAGGTCATCATTAATTGCGTCCTCAAATTCTTTTAAATATTTTTTGTTTATTTTTTCATCATCTTTTAACTCTAAAACAATATTCTTTAATCTTAAATAAGCATTTTTTGCAGATTCTAATATTTCTAAAGAAAAATCCAATGGTTTTCTATAAATTCCAGTTAAAATAAAATATCTATAAACAAAAGGTTCAAATCCTTTTTCTATAAGATCTGAAACTGTGAACAATCCGCCTGTACTTTTACTTACTTTTTCTCCCTTAAATGTTAAAAAATTCTCATGCAACCAATAATTAACTACCTTATGTCCTGTTGCAGCTTCACTTTGAGCAATTTCATTTACATGATGCACAGGAATATGATCTTCTCCGCCTGTATGAATATCAAAATGTTCTCCTAAATATTTCATAGACATTGCAGAACATTCAATATGCCAACCAGGAAATCCTAAGTTCCAAGGACTTTGCCATTCTTGTTGTCTTAAGCCAGGTTTTTCAGAAAATTTCCACAAAGCAAAATCAGTTTTATTTTTCTTCTCGCGCATATCAATTCTTTTTCCAGCTTGCAAATTTTCTATTTTTAGCTTTGCTAATTTGCCATAATCCTTGAATTTAGAAGTATCAAAATAAATTCCATCTGAAGTTTTATATGTATATCCTTTTTTTTCAAGTTTCTTAATTAATTCTATTTGTTCTTTTATATGTTCAGTTGCTTTACAAAAAACATCAGGCATAATGATATTTAATTTCTCTAAATCTTCTTTAAAAATTTTAAAATAAAATTCAGAAATTTCTTTTGCAGTTTTATGCTCTTTTTTTGCAGCTTTTTCTATCTTATCTTCGCCTTCATCTTCATCAGAAGTTAAATGACCAACATCAGTGACATTCATCACATGTTTTACTTTAAAACCATTATAGATTAAAACTCTTTTAATAATATCAGAAAAAATATAAGCTTTCAAATTTCCTATGTGCTGATACCAATAAACAGTTGGACCACATGAATATATTCCAACAATCTTTCCAATTGATTTAAATTCCTCTTTCTTTCTAGTTAATGTATTATACAGTTTTAACATATAAAGAATAGAAAAAAGAAGTTTTTAATTTTAACTACTAAATAATTCCGCCACGCGCAACATGCAATGTAAGTGCATCTGCAATTTGCTGCATATTGCCGCTCACATCTTTATAGATTAATATTACACTTATTCTTTGAGTACATAAAATAGCTTCTTTTGGAATACTCATAACAAGATCTCCATAAGCTGCGGCAGTTTCATAACTATCAAAAGAAAAAGATTGTTGTGAATTAATGGCTGGAGGAATTATAAACCAAGAATCTATATTGCCATTTTTAGCAACACAATCTTCCCTACCTGGAGTTGTGGCCACTTTATATTTTAAGCTACTAATTGACCCACCAGCGGGGTTTGTTGCACCAAATGCTATTGTAAAATCAGTTCCAGGTTTAACAGAAACTTCTTTACTGTAAATTGTAATGTCTTTGCCTTCTTCTCCAAGCATTTTTTGCAATTGATTTCTAACTTGTAAATCAACTTGAGAAACACTCTTTGTTGCAGTTCCGAAAATTTGTCTTACAAAAACAAGTCCAAGAACAAGAAGAACAACAGCAATGACTATAACAACTATAGTTGTCATTGACATTTCAAATCCTGCTTTCTTGTTTTTTGGTATTAATCTCATTTTATCTTCTTTTCTTCTTATCATTACATTCGCATTTACAATCCCCAGCTTTCATACAACAAATTCCTGCAAATACTAAAATTAATCCCCAGAATATTGGATGCAACAATGCAGGTCTAACTGGATTGTAAATTAATCCTCTTGAGAATTGCCAGATTCCAACAATAAGTAAAATGTGTCCTATAACTATGTTAAAAGTTTTGCCCATTTTTCCTCTTTTATGAATTAGTTAGTATTTTAGGTTTTTTAAATCTTGCTTTTTATAAAAATTAGTTATTATTTAGAAAGTTTTAAAAGTGATTTAGAACTAGAAATATTATGAGGGGGTAGCTCAGCCTGGGAGAGCACACGGCTGAAGACCGTGTTGTCGTGAGTTCAAATCTCACCTCCCTCATTTAATCTAAATCTTCTCATTAGTTTTAAAAACCTTAAAGTTCTAATTGTATAAAGAGGATATTAGAAGAATGATAAAATTTCATGCTGTAGGTGGTTATAGTGAAGTTGGAAAAAATATGTCTGTATTGGAGCTAGATGATGATGCAATAATTCTTGACATGGGATTATATTTACCTCCAATTGTTGAACTTGAAAACAAAAAAGATGAAGTTTATACTGAGAAAAATTTAAGAGAAATTGAAGCATTGCCAGAAGACAAAAATTTGCCAGAAGAAATAAGAAAAAAGATTAAAGCTATTCTAATAGGCCATGCGCATCTTGATCATGTTGGTGCTGTTCCTTATATGGAATATAATTACAATGCAGAAGTTGTTGGAACCCCATTTACAATGGAATTTTTAAAAGCCCTTGCTCATGACGGAAATTTTATCTTAAAAAATAAAACAAGAACAGTTCAACCAAATTCTCATTTTATAATAAGAGGAAAAAAAGAAATAAAAGTTGAATTCATTAATGCAACACATTCCACTTTACAAACTGCAATGATAGCAATTCACACAGATAAGGGTGTGATTGTTTATGCTAATGATTTCAAATTTGATAACACTCCAATCTTAGGAAAAAAACCAAATTATGAGCGGTTGAAAGAGCTAGGAAAAGAAGGTGTTCTTGCCTTAGTGGTCGATTCTGTTTATGCAGATACAGAAAGAAAAACACCTTCTGAAAAGATAGCTCGTGGCTTGCTAGAAGATGTTTTATTAACAACAAATAATGAAAATTCTGGAATTTTTGTAACAACTTTTTCATCTCATATTGCAAGACTAAAAAGCATTGTTGATTGTGCTAAAGAACTTGACAGAAAAATATTATTCTTAGGAAGATCTTTACATAGATATGTTTCAGTTGCATCAAGACTCAATTTAGCTCCATTCATTAAAGATATTAAATTAGTACAATACAGAAACCAGGTTGAAAGAGCATTAAAACAAGTTGCAAAAAATAGAAAAGAATGGTTAGTTGTTTGCACAGGCCATCAGGGCGAACCAGGCTCAGTCTTAGATAGATTATCTAGAGGAATTTTGCACTATAATCTTTCTGCAAAAGATCAAGTTATTTTTTCAAGCAACATAATTCCAACTGTTTGGAGTGTTGCAAACAGACAAAAAATAGAAAAGAAATTAAAAGAAGCTGGAGCAAGAATCTTTACAGAAGTTCATGTTTCAGGTCATTGTGGTAGAGAAGATATTCGAGATCTTATAGGAATTTTAAATCCACAACATATAATTCCTGCTCATGGAGATATCAACAAAACAACACCATTGGCTGAACTGGCTGGAGAATTAGGCTATAAGTTAGGAACAAACATACATCTTTTACAAAACGGTATGTCTGTTGATCTTGAAAAATAAAAAAGAGGAAAATGGCAAGACAAGATTTAGTTGCAGCTTTAAAAAATGCACTTGAACGAGGTTATTCTATTCAAGAAGCTAAAAACAGTTTATTGAATGCTGGATATAATAGAACAGATATTGAAGAAGCTGCAAAAAAAATAGAAACATCAAAATTTCCTAAAAAAACCCCACAACCTCTAACTAATATTCTACCAAAACTGCAAGCTTATCCGCAAAAAGGAACTCCAACTAAAAAACCTTTTATCAAAACTCCAGATTCTTATACTCCTTTATTTTCCAAATCAAAAAAGAAATCACACCTCCTCATAATAATTATAATTCTTATAGTTATAATTATAGTAATCTTCGCATTTGTATTCTTGGCAAAAACATCAAGCTCAAAACAAATTGATTGTAAAAATAATGCAGATTGTATTTTACAAGTAACAACAACATGCAAATCAGCAAAAGCAACAATTACAAGCACATCTAATATATTAGGTGCAATTACTATCATAACATCATATTATGAAATATCCAAACAAGATAAAAGTTGCATCATAAAATGGATAATTGGAGATTCTTCTCTAACTATTTCTGAAGAAACTAAAAAAGAAATGTTAAATCAAGGAACTAGTTTAGAAGACATACAAAAAGCAGAAGAAGATTCAAACCAAGCTTTACAACAATTAAAAGGAAAAGGAGAAATTTGTGAATTTTCAAGTTCAGAAAGTGCTAAAACTTGGTTAAATGATCAAGTTAAATCTGAAAACGCAGAAGTTGGCATCAACATAACACTAAATTCAAATCAAACCTATTTTCTAATGCCTCCTGAAACTGCAATATGCACGGAGATTTAAAAGAAAATAATTCTCCATTTTAACCACCAAAATCTATTTAAAAAGAAAGACTTCTTGAATACTGGCTAATAGGGAGTTAAAAAAATGGTAAAATTCGCACACATTGCAGATGTACATCTCGGAGCATGGAGATATCCTGAACTATCTGCCTTAAATTTATCTTCATTCAAAAAAGCAATTTCAGAATGCATAAAAGAAAAAGTAGATTTTGTTATAATAGCAGGAGATTTGTTTGACATTGCAATGCCTTCTGTTGATATTCTAAAAGACACTGTAACAGAATTTAAAAAATTACATGACGCCTCTATAAAATGTTATATTGTTCCTGGATCACATGACTTCAGCCTAACAGGAAGAACTTTTATTGATGTTCTAGAAAAAACAGGCTTCTGTAGAAATGTTGCAGAAATAGAGCAAAAATTAGATCAAGATAATGTTAAAGAAAGATTATGTTTAAAATCATACATCGATAATGAACACAAAATATTAATTGCAGGAATTCCAGGAAAAAAAACAGGCATAGAATTAGAATATTTTAAAAAAATAGAAATAGAAAATCTCTCTAAATATGATGATTTTTTAAAAATTCTTGTTATCCACACAACCTTAACAGAATCTAAACCAAAAGAAGCAATAATGGACAGCATAGCAATAAGAGATCTGCCAGATGGCTTTGATTATTATGCTGCTGGCCATTTACATATATGTGATATAAAAGAAAAAAACAAATCAATGGTTGTTTATCCTGGTCCAATTTTTCCAAATAATTCAGAAGAACTGGAAAAACTAAATCAAGGTAGTTTTTTCATTGTAAACTATGATGAAAATAAAAAAGAATTAAATTTAGAAAAAAAGGAAATTAAATTTAATCCAGTTATGTCAATTGAAATAGATGTTGATAACCTCCCATCAGATCAAGCAAATGCCAAAATCATTAAAGAAATTGAAAACAAAGACATTAAAGATAAAATAGTTATCCTTAAGATTGCTGGTTGCTTAACATCTGGAAAAACTTCTGATATTGATTTTGATCAAATAAAAGAAAAAACAAAAGAAGCTTACTTGTTATTAAAAAATACCTCTAAACTAACAACAAAAGAGTTTAAAGTTGAAATTAATTATGAAAATGTTACAATTGAGACAATAGAATCTGAATTTATTAAAAAATATGAATCGCAAGTTCAAGATGAATTCAAAAAATTCATTTCTTTTTGCACACCTTTAATGGAAAATCTAAACTTCGAAAAAAAAGAGGAAGAAAAGAAAGAAGATTTCAGATCAAGAATATTTGACACAGTAAATAAAATCATGAATTTAGAATTACAAAATGAGAGTTAAAAGAATAAGAATAAAAAATATGAGAAGTTTCGAAGATCAAGAAATCAATCTTCCAAAAGGAAAAGTTTTATTAGCAGGAGACATAGGTTCTGGAAAATCAACTGTTCTATTAACACTAGAATTTGCTTTATTCGGATTACAGCCTGGTTTTATCTCGGGTAACGATCTTTTGAGAAAAGGCAAAGATTATGCTGAAAGTGAAGTAGAATTAGAAATTGGTGATAAAAATATAATTATACAAAGAAGTCTAAAAAGAAAGAAAACATCAGTCGCCCAAGATAAAGGATTTTTAGAGGTTAACGGTCAAAAGGAACAGCTAAGTCCAGAAGAACTTAAAGCAAAAATATTAGCATTAATGAATTATCCTTCTAGTTTAGTAAAAACAAAAAGCAATTTACTTTATAGATTCACAATATATACGCCACAAGAACAAATGAAATACATTCTTCTTGAGAAAGATGAAGAAAGAATAAACACACTAAGAAGAATTTTTGATATAGATAAATACAAAAATATTGCATCTAATCTAGAGTTATTTAGTTCAAAAATTAAAGAAGAAATTAAAGTTTTAGAAGCACAATCAGAAAACCTTGAAGAAATAAAAAAAGAAATAGAAACAAAAAAAGTAGAACTTGAAACTGAAAAACAAAAATCACAGAAAATGGAGCCTCTTCTTGATGCAATTCAGGATCAAATTCATCAAAAACAAGAATTAGCAAAACAGGTGTCGGAACAAGTTAAGGTTTTAAATTTCTTAAAAACAGAAAATGCATCATTAAAGGCAGAATATAAATCAATTCTTATTCATTTAGATGATATTAAAAAACAAATTGAAAAAATGAATGAAAATTCCACAGATGTTAAAATTTCTGACAAAAATTTTAGAGAAGATATTGAAAAAGTATCCAAAGAACTTGATGATTTATCTACAAATATGCAACAGTTTATTTTCCAAAGAGCACAAAATTCAACTAAAGAAAAAGAAATAAACAAAACAAAAGAGAATATCATTTCTCTAAATATTTGCCCAACGTGCAAACAGTTTGTTTCTGACGTATATAAAAGAGGTTTTGCAAAACAAATGGAATCTGATTTAGACAAGATAAAAAAAGAAATAGAAGCAATAAACATTCAGGAAAATACAATAAAAGAAGATGTAGATGAAGTAAAAAAACAACTAGAAAAATTAAGAGAAGAGGAAAAACAAACTGAAGTTTTAAAAGAAAAAATTAAATTTATTGAAGATCAAAAGCGTGTTAAACAAAAACTTACTGAAAATTTTGGTAACTTAGTTCAAAGACAAGAATTTTTGCTTGAAAAATTAAGAAAAAATGAAAATGATCTTGAACAATTCAAAGATGTTGAAAAAGAAAATGAAAAAATAAAAAGAGATATAGATACACTAAGAGAAGAAGAAAAAAGACTCGCAATAGAAAAAGCAAAAATTGACAAACAAACCGAATCTATACAAATAAGAATAATAGAACTTGAAAAAGATATCTTAAAAAGAGAAAAAATAATTGAAAAATCAAATGAATACAAAAAACTAAATGAATGGATAGCTGAACAATTTATACCTTTAATATTAAAGATAGAAAAAAATGTAATGCTTGCTGTTAATTTTGAATTCAATAAGATGTTTAGTAATTGGTTTTCTATGTTAACAGATAATTTAAATGCAAGAGTTGATGAAAACTTCACGCCAATAATTGAACAAGGCGGTTATGAAATAAGTTATGAAGCTTTGAGCGGTGGAGAAAGAACAGCAGCGGCCTTGGCTTACAGATTATCTTTAAATCAAATAATAAACAGTTTAATGTCAAATCTTGCAACAAAAGGTTTACTCATTTTAGATGAACCAACAGATGGTTTCAGCTCAGAACAACTTGACAAAATGAAGGATATTCTTGATGAAATAACTACAGATCAATTACTTATTGTTAGCCACGAAAGTAAAATTGAAAATTTTGTAGAGAATGTTATTAAATTCAAAAAAGAAAATAATGTAAGCTTTATTTCTTAAAAATAACAATTACTTGGTATGTGATATACATTGTTGGCCTCATCTAAAGTCATAACAATCCATGTGGGAGCTGGTGGTGCATCAATAGCAACAAGTTCGCTAGGATCTGAAGGAATGTGCGAGAAATAGCTGTGATCAACTAAACTATAAGGTTCAACTCCTTGCCCCAATCTTTGAATATTAATCAAACTTTCGATTCCAGTTCCAACGTTCATAGCGTCTATTTTTCCTCTTAATCTGCTCAAATAATTTGGAGCATCATCTGATTGAATATAATAAGAACCAACTTGATCTAAGGGCGTGTTAAAATGTTCTGTTAGATTTTCTCCACTACAATTTTCATCAACAAATGGATAATAATTTGATTTGTGAACAATATTCTTTTTATCCTTGGCTAGATTTCTTGGATATAAAGGATCTTCTAAACCAAAAATAGGAATTTTTCCCTCTACTGTTACATTTCTATGCCATTCAGCATTCATGCTATTATCTCTCAAAATAAATGCTAAACTTACATTCATATCAATTGCCCAAGGATCTGATTGGTTAATACTAACCTCGGTATTTTCAAGATTAATGAAAGTTAAGTTAAGTTTACTCATATTTGCCCTTAATACAGTATTATTTGCCCAAATTCCAAGCGTACTATCATTAAGCATACTAGTTTTTGGATCGTAGTTTAAAGAATAATTTAAACTTCCATTAATAAAAGCGTCTGCAAAAATTTTATCAAAACTTACATCATCAGGAATTTTACCTTTTGTTGTAGAATAATCTAAAATAGCAACTAAAGTTCTTTGCCCAGAAATATAAATTGCTCTCTTGGCATCTTTCTCAATAGTATCTGCAAACCTATCTACTGAAATTAATTTTGTTTTTGTTGAATCAATAGTATAATCCTTTCTATATGAAAATGAAATTAATAAAAGCAATGCTATTAAGAATAATATTGTCATGGTAAAGAAAAATCCTCTTTTTGATTTAAAAATATTTTTCATTTTACTATCTCCATGACAAAGCAACAGCATCAGTGAATCCCAAAAATGGAATTCCAGATACAAGTACTGCATTAATTTTAACATCTGCTCCTAATTGAATATCTACCATTCCATTCTCTGGATTAACATCTAAACTATCTTTTAGTAGATTTAAAACTGCAAGTTGATAAGCATCTTGTGGATCTGCAATTGTTATTGTTGAATTTGTATAATTGCAAATTTCAGATCCTGAATATGTAGATGGGATAGCTATTGTTAGATTTCCTGCTGCTTGATTTGGATTATTTTCATTTTGATACTCTATTGTCCAATTACAACCATCTCTAGAAGCTACCGGCGGGCTATATGAAAATGTTGGAGGTATTATCAAAGTATAAATTATTTTACTTGATTCTGATGGAGGAATTTGATCAGAACTATTGGCTCCGAGAGTTAAAGTGACTGTATTTTTATTTCCACTTTTTGCAACATCGTGTGGAAGTATATTAATTTTGAATGGATCTCCAAGAGGTCCATAGGCTCTTCCCCAAGCATCTATGCTATAAGCATCAACAGATACTGTGCCATTATTATTTATATTTACAGTTCTTGTCCATAGTGGTCCTGAATATGATAATACTGAAACTTCAAATGGAGATCCTCTTGTAAAACTGAAATTTACTTCTCTCGTGCTAGGATTAAAACCAGATGTTTCATAAGTTATAAAATCTCCGAATACGGATAGTGGCATGCTCTGATCTAATCCTCCTAATATGTCTCCATATTCTCCCAAATCCAGTTCATAATCTATATTGGCTGAACCATTTATTAAATTTGAAAAAACATCTTCACTGGCTTCAATCGTTTGATTAGAGTAAGCTAAATGAAGAATTTCTTCTGCAAATTCTCTATAAATTCTTTCTAGATCTGCATAATCGTTGCTGCTTGCCCATCTTGAGTTTAAGCAAGTTGTTACTGTCCCATTCCTTAAGGTTATGTTCTGTATCCAACAAGGAGAATTTGGTGGCGGTTTGGCTGACATATTTGAATTTGAACAAGAACCATATGTTGGATCATAAGCAGAACAATTCCAACAAGCTATTCTCTTTACTTGATCTATGTCTGCCGCACTCCCAAATCCTACCGCAAACATAGTTATATTGTTTGTTTCATTTCTTGCTTCACATGCCTTATTTGTCGCTTCTCCACCCGAAGGGCTACTATACCCGCTTCCAGCCCCATCATCTCCTGGACCAGTGCCATCAATCATTTTGTTTGCTCGACCATCACTCATCATAAGCATAGCGCGGAACCTGCCTTCGGGCACTGTATCAAGAATTTTAGTGGCATTCAGTATACCACAAGAGATACATGTTGAACCACCAGAACTATATGCGTTGATTTCATTTTTTAGTAGTGTTGCATTATCTGTTAGGTCTTGTATTTCTACATCGCTCATATATGTATTATAAGAAGTTAGCCCAACATGACTTCCTGTAGCATTTAAAATTGTATCAACAAAAATACTATCAACATTTTTAGCAACATCTAATCTTCCACATTTACCACTAGCATTCGATAGGCTCCATCCTGTTAATCCATTCTCAAAAGTTTCATTAAAAAGCACGTCACTAGAATTAGTGACATTAATATTATCAATATACACTCTATCGTCATATTGTGTCTGACTAGCGTCTTTTTCATAACACCACCTAAGTTCATGACTTCCAGAGAATCCAGAGGAATATGAAACATTTATTCGCTGCCACGAACCATAATTCCCACTCAAATTCCATTTTAATATATTGTCAATATAAAAAGTTAAATTATCGTTCGTCCTTGTTCTAACTCTTCTCCAAAAAGAAATATTTGTTGTTGGAGCGAATGTTAAATTTCGATATATACATATTTTTTGGTTGTCATTTAAACTTTGCCCATCTCCTGCCCCGGCACCACTATATGAGCCAGCATATTTTTGATCTGTGGTTCTTCCCCAACTAACATTACAATTTACATCAGATGTGCCCATACTTCCACTTACATCAGTAACAAGAACAGCATCTGCAATCCCTCCGCCACCATAAAGAGCAGTCTCTTCTAATCCAATTCTAATTGGAATAGTAACTTTGCTAAGGTCATTGTAATTTACTCCATTGTTTTTAAGTGCTGTTGCAATTGTTGCATTATTTAGATTAACAAAATTATAACCTGTTCTATCTAGTCTTTCATCTCTCCAAATTGTTGTATTTCCTATTCTAAAGAAAGGGGTTGTGTTTTGTTCTTGTGAATACGCAAATGAAAATTCAAGATTTGTTAAATTTCCAGGAACATAAAAGGAATCATAAATATTTAATGTTCCTTCAATGATTGGAAGATATTTTTTTTCAGGTTTGAAATATTCTATCTCATCTGTTTTATATTTTATCAATATAAAACCACCAGCAATGTAAATTCTTGTATCTGGTTCAGATGTTTTTAAACTTATATTGTTTAGCCCTCCTTGAAGATATGCAAGTTCTGTTTGATTTGTTATAGATATGAATATTGGGTGGAAAGGATCTGTTGATGCGCTTCTTTCAGGATAAGTTAAATTGTCATTTATAGACAAATTAAAACGAGTGTTTATAATTGCGGCCTCAATCCTTATTTCTTCAACATTAAAAGTATTTGGAAGTTCAAATTGTTGTGTTATATTTCCATCGCCAACATATCCTCCAAAATAAATATACTTTGTCTTATCTGTAGTATATGTATAAGCACGTGCAGAATATCCAGCTGATGATTGTCCCTGTTTAATGCCACTCACAAATTCTTTCCTAGCAACTACATCTCTCGCAAGTTCATATTCGGTATCATTTTTCAAAAAAAGATAGTCCCGTCCATTAGCAGATTCAAAGAAAATTCCAACATTATCTTTTGGATCAGTAACCTCATTAAAAAAGAAACTGGTTATACTTCTAGAATCATCTATATCGCCAACAGCCCATATCTTACCAACAGTGTCTAACAAACTATCCTGATCATTCAGAGATTCAGCAAGATTAATTTTCGTAGGATCATTTCTAATTCCAGTTAAATTATTATTAATATTAGAATTATTAATATCAACTGTCTTAAACCTAGACATCATATTTAGCATATCATCTTGCAAGTAAGATATTTTATATTTTTCAGGAGCTATTCCTACATGGGCATATGGAATAAAAATAATAACAGAAAGAAGAATAACCAGAGCAAAAAGAGCATCCAGTGTAAAAAAGAATCCTTTCTTATTTTGCTTAAATAAATTTATTTTCATTTTTTAAATTAAGTTTTTTGATATGACCATAAAGATAAAACCATTTTCAATGGAATAATTGTTCCAGTGTCATTATAGGCAACGAGTCTCTCAACTCTTGTAATTTGCTTAGCATCATCTGGAACCTCTTTGCCAGCAAAATCATAACCATTAATCTGCATTTTAGGATCAGTATCTCCTTCATCACTAAAAAAAACATAAAATGCAAAATCTGTATTAAGTTTCTCCCTAACTAAAGAATATGTGCTAGGACCAGTACTCCACTCTGCAAATTTTGTCCATTTATTTACATCAAGCAAAGATTGATTATCTAAAAGTCCAAACATTCCAAGTTCATCGATATCTAGAGTATCCCAGTTCCCAGGATAACCTTGACTTAACAAAGATTCCGAAACAAAACCTCCTTGCTTAACCATTTTCTCTAATGAAGTATCTTCAGGAACAAAACTCACAGAATATCGATAAAACATAAAAATTATTCCTACAAAAACCATTAAACCTATGGCCAGATCAAGTCCCCATACTTGTGCTTTCTTTGATTTAAGGTTTATTTTTTTCATTTTCATTTTAAATCTGTTGTATCGTTATTCCGGCATCTGTTTTATTTATTCTATATGAATGACCCGCAGTCATATTTCTGTTAATTGCATCTAACAAAGGAATTCCTCTGTTAGCTACAAATTTTGATGTATTAACCACAAGAAAGTAATTTTGATATGTATTAACTGTATAATCTTTTCCTATTACATGTAAAGGCATAACAAATATTCTTGTATAATTTGAATGCATTTGAGATGCTATGATAATTTCTTGCTGAACGTAATTTGCGAAATCATTCAAAGCTTCTTGTTCATTTTTTTCTCTGGCCAATGCAGTATTAAAATTAGTAGAGGCTATCATTATAGTGACTAAAAAAACAACTGCCGAACACACCAAAACAAACTCAATTGTTACCTGACCTCTTTTTTTCATTTTTTATTTAATTTCAATGAGATTTACTTATCTCAACAACATGATCCATAGATTCTATCTGCAAACTTTTTAAACCTGCTTTTGTAAACGTCCCATCTGAACCAAAAATACCATCTGTAGCATTAACCTCACATTGAGTTTTGTAAAACATGTCCGTGATCGCATCTCCTTTTATTCTAACTTTAAATTGAATGCCATAAGTTGTGGGATTTGTTCCAGTATCTGAAATACTAATAGCGTCAACAACTCCTTCTGGAACAGTTAATTGGATTGTCGCTTTTGATGGCTGTCCAAGATAACAAATAGAATCTATAGTATCTCCAAGCTTTTTACCAACTTTATCCATGCTATTAACCCTAATTTGTGTTCCTGCCATTCCAGAATAATTATAGGCTATACCTATTATTGCTATCAACAAAAAGGTAACGAATCCTATGAGTAATGCAAACTCTACACTAACTTGACCTCTTTTTTTCATTTTCTGAGTAAGATTTATAAAATGATTATTCCTTACTTGTTAATAAAAAGAGGAGTAATTTATAAACTTTACCAGAATGGATTTCCAAAAAAAATTAAAGAAAAAGTATAGTGAAGCCTACTTACAAGAGATATTTAACGAAAGAGTAACAAAAATACTTATTCTTGAAACATACCGAGGCAGCATTTTTATAGAGCTTATAGACCGAGACGTTCCTCTTGTAAAAGATGTAATTGCAAAAGCGCTTCTTGGTGAATACGATGGTATGATGTTTTACAACTGCAATTCTTATTTTATACAGATGAGAAAAGGTATTGAAGAAAAAGAAACAGTTGAAAAAATAATAAGACCATATTTAAAAAATGAAAGAGGAACAGTTGGATTAATAAATTCAAAAAAGAATCCTTCTAAGGCATTATTAGATCATTTATATGTCTCACTTTCAGAAATTCCCGAGATTGATGGAGAATATACTATTATTGGCCGTGTTGTCAAAGGTTTAGATGTTTTAAATAAGATATGGGATGGAAATACAGTTAGACGCGCATATATTGAAAAAGGAAGTGTTGCAAAGACACCAACCATAAAAAAACTAAGCGCAATTTATTGGGTGGGTTTAGCTATGATAATCGTATATGCGCTTTGGTTACTATCTTCTAATCTAGAGTTTTTAAAAGAATTTCAAACAGAAACTTTTGGAAAAGTTGTATTTGATACAATTTCAAAAACCAATGCCCTAATTATCTTAGGAATTGGAATTTTACTAATAATAATATCTCTAATCTTAAGTAGCATACAAATAAAAATGAAACTAGAAGAAACTCCAACCACTAAAGAAAAGAAAGAAAGAGAAGAACAAATAATGGAAAAAATTACTACAAAAAGAGTTGAACTTACTAGAGAGCTTGAAGGATATAAAGAAAAAGAATTGGTAGAAAAAGAAAAACAATTAACATCAGAACTAAAGAAAGAAAAACCACTTCCAACACAAACAATATCAATATTGGCCAAACCAGATGAAAAAGAAACACAAAAATTAAAGAAAGAACTAGAAGATTTAAAAAAACAAATTGAAGGAGAAAAGAAAAGATTAGAAGATGAAAAAAGAAGAAAAGAAATCGAAGCAGATGTTATCAAGAAACAAGCAGGTGAAGAAAGACAAAGAAGAGAAAAAGAAATGGAAGAATTAAGGAAGAGAAATGAAGAAGATAAGCTCAAAAAAGAAAGGGAAATGGAAGAATTAAGGAAGAGAGCAGAAGAAGAAAGGAAAAGAGCAGAAGAACTCAAAAAACATGGTGATGAAAAAGAAAAATTAAGAATGGAAATAGAGCTACGAAGAATGCAAGAAAAACAAAAACAAGAAGAGGCAAATCTAAGAAAACAGCATGATGAAGAAGAAAGATTAAGAAAAATTGAAGAAGAAAAGTTAAAAAAACAAAATGAAAAAGAAGAAGGAAAAAGAAGAATTGAAGAAGAAAGATTAAGAAAAAAACAAGAAGAAGAAACAAAACGTAGACTTGCAGAAGAAGAAAAATTAAGAATTAATATGGAAGAACAGAAAAAGAAAGAAGAAGAAAAATTAAGAAGAGAACAAGAATTAGAATCAAAAAGAAAACAATTTGAAGAAGAGAAAATCAAAAGACAACAAGAATTAGAAGGATTAAAAAAGAGAACAGAAGAAGAAAGAAAAGTAAAGGAAAAAGAACTAGGAGAACTAAGAAAAAGAATAGAAGAAGAAAAAAGAAAAAGGGAAGAACTAAGAAAAACTAGAACTATGCCGACACCAATAGAACAACCAAAACCCATACCATCATTACCTGCTCCTATTAAAAAAGAAATTCTTAAAGAAACCAAAATAATTCCATCTAAACCAGTTCCTCAAAATGATGAAAGAAGAAAGATGGTTGAAATAATGACAAAGCATAAAGATATTAAAAAAGAAATGAAGAATAAAAATAAAGAAGAGATTAAAAAAGAAGTATTGCCACAAATTGCTAGAAAAACAGAAACTCAATTAGATGTTCTTTATGAATTACTCGACAAAAATAAAACACTAAAGCTTAGCTATATAATGCAAACCTTTAACATAAGTAAAGAAGAGGCTGTGGAATGGTGTAATATTCTTGTAGAACATGAGTTGGCTGAACTTAAATATCCTGCTTTCGGCGATCCAATTTTAATTAAAAAATGAAAGGTCATTTAAAAAAATCTAAAGAAAAACACAAGAAACCTAGAGCAATCCATAGATCTAGTCCCACTAAGAAGAACAAAAGAATAAAACATATTAAAAAAAATAAAAGAATAAAAAACTTAGTCCATCCTTTTCATTCTTTAGAAGTTCCTATTCCTGTATGGAAAAAAGAAGAAAAAAATATTCCAAAAACCTCTAACAACGAACTTGATAAAAGTTATCTCGAAAAATTAAAAGAAGAAAAAAAACAAATTGAAGAAAACCTAAGAAAAACATTAGAAGAAAAAAAACAAATTGAAAAGGTTAAAATAACTCCCAATCTAGAAAAAATAGAAAAACCTATTTCAAAAGAAGATGAAGAAGTTGATAAAATAAAAGCAGAAATATTAAATAAAAGTCCAGATTATGAAAAAAAACTCGGATTGCCGGTAACAACAAAAAATGAAGTAGAAAAGGCAAAAGATAAAGAACAGAAAAATTTGATTGCTCATGGTAAAATTCTAGATACCTATAACGTTCAAACTAATGATGTTAATACAAAAATAACATTAATGGATACCGATCAAGGAAAGTTCTATCAAATTAAACTTCCTGAAGTTTCAAGACCAACTCAAGCATTGTTAGAGAATGTTAAACAAAAATTAATCAATTTCATAGATATTGGAACTGCAGAAATAACTGATATAAATGCAATTGAAAAATTAAAACAAAATCTTATAACTAAGGCCACAGAACTTTTTCAAAAATTCAAAATGCCTAAGGAAAATATCAGTTTCCTTACTGGATTGTTAATAAATGAGATGATTGGACTGGGAGATCTTGAAATACCTCTTTCAGATGCGGATTTAGAAGAAATTGTTATAACTTCAGCATCCGAACCAGTGCGAGTTTATCATAGAAAATATGGATGGATGCAAACAAATCTTACATTAAATACTGAAAAACAAATTGAAAATTATTCGGCTATAATTGCTCGACGTGTTGGTAGACAAATTACAACATTAACTCCAATGTTAGATGCTCACCTCATTTCAGGAGATCGAGTAAATGCGGTTTTGTATCCAATATGTACTAAAGGAAACACAATAACAATAAGAAAATTCGCACGAGAACCATGGACAATGGTAGATTTTATCAACAGCAAAACCTGCACTGTGGATGTTTTTGCTCTGCTCTGGGTTGCAATACAATACGAAATGAATATTTTGTTTTCTGGTGGAACAGCAAGTGGTAAAACTACTATGTTAAATGTGTGCACACCTTTCTTTCCAGCAAATCACAGAATCCTAAGTATTGAAGATACTAGAGAATTACAACTTCCAGCACACTTATATTGGGCTCCTCTCGTAACTAGATTACCAAATCCAGAAGGAAAAGGAGAAATAACTATGTTAGATCTTCTTGTTAACAGTCTTAGAATGCGTCCAGATAGAATTATACTTGGAGAAGTCAGAAAGCATGAAACAGCAGAAGTTTTGTTTGAAGCTATGCATACTGGTCACAGCGTCTATTCCACAGTACACGCAGATACCTCCTCTGAAACCGTTGCAAGAATGGTTAATCCTCCTATAAACATACCTCCTAACTTACTAAAAGCCATTGATTTAAATGTTGTAATGTTTCGTGATAGAAGGCGAGGTTTAAGACGTGTATTTCAACTAGCAGAACTTATTCCAGATGAATCAGATAAAAATGGAGTTAAACCAAATATACTCTATAGATGGGAACCTACAAATGATAAAATACTTTCGCACTCAAATTCAATGAGATTCTTCGAAGATTTGAGCAGACATACTGGTATGAGTTTTACAGAAATAAGCCAAGACTTAAAAGAAAAAAAAGATATATTGAACTGGTTGGTTAAAAATAATATAAGAGATATGAACAGCATAAGTCAAGTAATAAAGAAATACTATCTAAAACAAGGATGGAAAGATATTAAAAGTAAAGAAAACATAAAAGTAAAAAAGAGGAGCTAGCATGGTAAAAATACCATTTTCATTTTATCCTGAAAAGTTTATTGACAAATTCTCAAATACATTTATCACAACGGGAAAGAAAATTGTAGATAAAAGAAAAGATCTGCAACTTTATTTTGCTCAAGCAGATTTTAAAATTAAACCAGAAAAATATGTTGCATGCTCTCTCGCAGCAACAGTACTTAATTTAATCATCTTTTGTTTAGTTTTCGTTATATTATTTAAGGCCGGAAATTCAAATATTCTCTTTGGTGTTCTAATAGGTGTGGTTGTTACCCTATTCATGTATATGCAACAAATGAATTATCCTAGATTAATTATATTAAAACGTACTAGAAACGTTGATGTTAACATATTACCTTCATTAAGAGCATTAATGGTTCAGTTAAATGCGGGAGTTACTTTCTTTAATGCATTAAAAAATATTTCAAGAAGCAATTATGGTGTAATCTCAGAAGAATTCCAAAAAGCAATAAATGAAATGGAAGCTGGAGTTCCTGCAGTTGAAGCTTTAGAAAAAATATCTAGAAACAATCCATCTATATTCTTCAGAAGAGCTATTTGGCAAATAATAACTGGAATCCAAGTTGGTGCAGATATTTCAAATGTTTTAAAAGAAATTGTAAATTCTCTAATGCAAGAACAACTAACAGAAATTCAAGCATATGGTGGAAGCCTTTCACCATTAGCTATGTTCTATATGATTATTACAATAATTTTCCCGGCACTAGGAATAACCTTTATTGTGGTTCTTTCAATCTTTGTAAAGGCACTAGGTCAAAATTATAAGATGTTACTTTATGCTATCTTGGGACTAGTAATTTTAATGCAAATTGTATTTTTAGGATTAATTAAATCGAGGAGGCCAGCACTGATATAAAATGTTTAAACCATTAGCAAGAATATTTTCAAAATTTACAGGAAAAATAGAAAAATTATCAGAGTATGCTGACCTGAAAAAAGATCCAATAGAATATGCTGGATTTGCAATTTTCATAAGCATCATAGCAGCAATAATTGGCTTTGTTACAATGTACTTCTTTTTCAAATGGTACTATGGAATTGTTTTGGCAATTGTCTTGTTCTTTGCAATTCAAGCATTATTCCAATTAATGCTTGGTTTACAAGCAGATAAAAGAGCAGGACAAGCAGAGGCAGCCTTGCCAGATGCATTGCAATTAATTGCAACAAACTTAAGAGCAGGTTTAACAGCTGACAAAGCATTACTTGTTTCAGCAAGAGAAGAATTTGGAGTATTGACCGAAGAATTTAAACACGTTGCAAAAGAAATCGCAACAGGAAGAGACATCACAGATTCTTTAGGAGCTATGTCCAAAAGGCTAAAATCACCATTAATAGAAAGAACAATAAGCCTTATTGTATTTGGTATTGTTTCTGGAGGAGAACTTGCATCATTACTAGAAGAAGCGGCAGCAGGACTAAGACAACAATACTTAACAAAAAAACAAGTCTATGCTAGTGTTTTAACATATACTATTTTCATAATAGTTGCTGTAGCCGTAATTGCGCCATTGTTATTTGGTTTAAGCTCTGTTCTTGTACAAACAATGAGCACAACACTATCTTCAATAGAAGCGCCACCAGCAGAAGTTACATCCGCAATTCCATTATCAATATCGCCAATTAGTATGGATATAGGTCTAATTACTATGTTTGTAATAATATTACTAATAGTTAGCTCAATATTAAGCTCATTAGTTATAGGATTAATAACAAAAGGAGAAGAAAAAGCGGGTCTAAAATACATACCAATATTAATGGTTGTTTCACTCGTAGTATTTTTTGTTGTAAGAATGGGAATAGTAAAATTACTTGCAACATTCTTCTAAATTTATAAATAAATCAAAAAATGAAAATCTTTACAAATCCTGCCGAAGCAATTGAAGACATAAAGAACAAAGAAAAAACAGGAAAAGCAATCTTAATATTGCTAATAGGATGTATCGTACTTGGAATAGCTATATTGATTTTTAGCCACAATTCGAATTTGTTGGCTTTACTTGGAACAACAGGAAGTTCAGGGATAATATTAATCTCAGTGGTTGTTGCTACATTTGCATTTGGGCTTTTTGAAGCTCTAGTAACAAAAATAGTTATGAAAGGACTAACAGGAAAAAGCGATTATGCAAAGGGTCTATATGCAATTGCTTTTCCAAATTTAGTTTTTTCAATAGGTTTGGTAATAGTTTCTTTATTGTTACTTCCAGTAAACATGTTTTCGACAATAATAGCCTACCTAATGGCAGTATTGACAATAGCGTTGACATTAACAATATATTTTAAGATGTTAAAAGAATTATTTAAAACAGATTCTGCAACAACTTTAATAGCAGCAATAATAGTGTGCGTGGCAACAGTAATTGCAATATATGTTTTGATCTTTGGATCAAAAACTCTGCTTAGCTCGATAATGTCTAACAGCCTTCAAAACACAGGAACATCTGGACTTGGTAGCCTTGGAACAATAATTTCATAAAATCTTTTATTTTTTTCTTTTTTATTTTTATTTAAGAATAAATTTAAAAACACAATATCCTTGTTTTATTTATGAAAAGAAAAAAAGTGGTTAAAATAAATGGAATTCGAATTATTAAAAAGGAAGAAGATAAACCAAAGAAAGTTAAAAAAGAAAAATCTGTAACAAAAAATAAAAAATCAGTAAAATCTATTGTTAAAGTATTTAAAAAAGAAAAAATACCGTCTGGAATATCTATTTTTGATGATATAAGCGGAGGCGGTTTTAATGAAGAGTCCATTAACCTTATTGTTGGTGGTGCAGGAGCAGGAAAAACAATTTTCTCGCTTCAATTTTTAATTAATGGAATGAAAAAAGGAGAAATTTGTTTGTATATAACTTTCGAAGAGAAAAAAGAAGAACTTTACAGGAATATGTTATCTTTTGGTTGGGATCTTGAAAGCTATGAAAAACAAGGAAAGTTTATATTTGTAGAATATACGCCCGAAAAAGTTAAACAAATGCTTGAAGAGGGTGGTGGAGCATTAGAAAGTTTAATGTATAAGAAAAAAATTTCAAGACTTGTAATTGATAGTGTAACATCATTCACTTTACTTTTTGAGGGCGAATTAGCAAAAAGAGAAGCTGCATTAGCTTTATTTGAAATGACAAGAAGATGGAAAACAACAGTTCTATTAACTCTAGAAAAAGAACTAACAACAACAGATATGACTTCTGGTTCTGGATCTGCAATTGAATTCGAAGCAGATTCTATTGTTCTATTGTATTTTATAAGACAAGATGGCGGTAGGCAAAGGTTAATTGAAATTTTAAAGATGCGTGGAACAAAACATTCAACAAATATCTATCCATTCTATATAACTCCAAAAGGTGTTGACATAAGCAGCAAGCCAATGAAAAAAATAAAAATCAGTTAATTTCTTGAAAAATATTTCCACAATTTAAACATCTACAATACATTGGCAAATCCATTTTTTCTTATTTTGAAAAACTTTAAGCTGAGAATAGGTTGCTGCCTTAACTTCTACTTTTAATTCATGTTTCTTATTAATTTTCTCGCCAAAAGCATAACCAATTAATTTATTATCTTTTATCTTCACATCAAATTTAGAAAATAACATATTACGTATAGAGGATTCGGCCAACAATTGATTAAGCCACTCAACAAATAATTCTTCGAAATTCTGAGCAGAAGCTTTTATCTTGGCTTTTTCCAATGGTTTTACTTTTTTTACATTACATTCAACAGAGAACATCGCTTTTGCGCCTTCTTGAAAAGCCTCTTCTATTGATTTTCCAAAGCCTCTAACGCCCATGTCTGCTTTATGCTCAAAAGTTTCATACATTTTATTTCTCCCAAACATAAGCAATAAACTTATTATAATTATTTGTTTTATTAACAAGTGTGAAAGTTGTAGAATAAATATCTTTATTCAAATCTCTTAAATATGGTGGCATAATGCAAACTGTGCCGCAATTATTTATTGTAATATTTAGGTTTGGTCTTAATTTTAATCTAATTTGTTCAGCAGATACATTCAGTTTTCCTTGCAATAGATTATCTCTTATACCTTCATTGTTCATTGCTTGATCTAAAATATAATTTAAATCTGAATTAACATCAACATTAGTTTTAGCTTGTCTATTTATTGTTAAAAACAAAAATCCAAACATAATTAGAATTGCAATAACAACTTCAACAACCAATAACCATCCTCTTTTATTTTGCATTATTAATTTCATTTTTTATAATTTTCCAAACACAAAAATGTGGGATTTTTGAACATTTTTGATATTGTTTTGGAAATAATTTTTTAGATTTTTTTAAAGGAAACGTATCCTTATATCCAATAATTTCAAAACCATTCCTTAAAATTGTATTGATAATGGTCTCGTATGTTTTATGATTTTTGGGAACTTTAAGGTCTGCTCTTTTAATTGCTGCTTTTCCATCAGAAGCTTTCCAATAGATGTAAGTTTTCTTCTCATCAAAATAATTTATCTTTCCCAAAACTCTTAATTTTCTATTTTTAATAATAACTTTGTTACAACATTCTGAAACTGGGTTTCCAATTGAAAAAATAAAAATTCCATTTTTGTTTAGCACACTTGAAATCTGTTTAAAAATAATATTCCAGTCACTAAAATAATCTAAAACTAAGCAAGCTATGACAATATCGAATTTTTCCTTAAATGGAATTTTATATCCTGAGCCAACTCTTAAATCCAATTTAGGATTATCTCTTTTAGCTATTTTAATCATCTTTTCACTTACGTCGAAACCTTTTACAATTGCACCTCTGTCTGTTAAAATTTTTGCATAAATACCAGTTCCACAACCAAAATCTAAAATTTTTTTTCCTTTCACGTTTCCTAGAAGTTCAAAAACTGATGGCATTTCCAATAATTCATTATAAAACCAACCAGAAGGATATTTTTTAGTTCTAAAAAAATGATAAGTTTCAGCAACTTTATTATAAATTTTTCTTGCTTCCTTTTCTTCTGCATTCATTTTATTTTTAATCATTTTACCACACTCTTAAATTTACAACAGCGTCATAAATATTTGCATTTTCATCAATAACTTTTATTCTAAATTCTTTGGCTTGAACAGGAATATTTGCAGGAATATTTCTTATCATATTAAATGAAATTCCATCTCCCGTTATAGTTATTGAAAAATCTTTATTCAGACCAAATTCTGTCTTTAATTTATTATAATCAGTAGAATAATTTGTTTCTAGGTCTTGCAATTTTTGTGAAAAAATAAATTTTTCTATAAATGGTAATGAATACTGGCCAGTAGCAGAACAAGAACCACCATATGAAAAATGAGAGTCGAAAGATGATGATGAGAATATTTCATAATAATCTGAAATTGAATCTATACTCAAATCGCTAGAAGTAAGACTAAAATTAACAACACCATTTTTATCACGAACAATTAGCTTATCAGAATATGGTAATAAATTTGAATTCAATGAAACATTTGGACACGAGCCACCACCTGTTGTCAAAATAACCTCAGTCACATCTATCTCTGTTTTTTCTCTAAAAATTTTTTCAAAAGAATTTAAATCAGAAGTTCCAACAGCCTTGGATGTAAAGTTCATGAAATATAAAATAAACATCAAAGCTACAAGAAAAACACTAACAGCTATAACATATTCAACATGATGAATTCCTTTTTTATTTTTCATTCTTCCCTCTTTTATAAAAACAAGAATTTGATTTTTAAAAATGCATCGATTTGTCTCAAAAATCATAAAAGTCGGCGCGGGAGCTCGCTGCTTCGCAGCTCGCAAGTTTAAAAGAAACTAATTTTTTTAAATTTCTCGCAAATTTTTACCTAAATCAATAGATATCAAAGAACAATAAAGATTAAAAAGATTAAAAAAAGTTGATTATAAAATGTCGCCAAAAAGTATATTTGATGGAATGGAACAACTTTTTGTTTATAGAGAAAATACTGATGGAGGAATTAAATATGGTTATTCTTGTTGTACACTTTCGCCAGCAGTTGTAGAACCACCATACGCGGGAAAAGAAACCTCTAGTTCACACGGAGATCGGACCGTAGAAGAACTTGTAATAAACTTAAAAGGAATATTACGTATTATGATGGCGGGTCGATCAGTAAGACCAGAAATTTTTAATGGTTTTCCAAATTCCCGTCAAAGAATAGATGCTTCGCTAGGACTAAAACGAGATCCTCTTCCTCAAGAAGAAATGCAAAGAGTTTGGCAAGAAATTCAGAGAATATATCCTCTAGAATAAAATGAAATATGAATATTTTCCATTCACTTGGAATGATGATTCTTTAATTTTAGTTGGTTTGGCACTCATTAAAAAGAAAGTTCGTCAAGAAAAACTTGGAAAATTTCTTGATGAAGCTGTTCTTACCTATGATCCGCTTGGCGAAATAATAAAACCCACAGATGCAGAATCTATGGAAAGGTGGCTTACTGTCTTTAACGAAGCAGATGTGAATATGTATTGTCTCAGAAGGGAATATATTGAAGAAGTCGCCGATAAGTTGTACTCAACAAAAGGAAAATTGGACTACAAAAAAATAAGAAATACCCTAAACAGACAATGGGACAGATTAGTTAAATCATTGCCAATTCCACTAAGAAAAGAAATAATGAGAGTGCAAAACGTTAATTTAGATGACGATTTTCATAGCTGGAACCCTCATCCGCTAGGCAGAACCATAAATGATAGTTATATTAGCTTATAATACAAAAACAGGTTATTAAAAATTAAACTCTTTTCTTTATCTTAATCGCAGTTGGCGCTTCTCCACCATGCCATGTAAATCTTGGCCTAACTCTCATCGGATACATTCTTTCAGAATTATCATCTAGAATTATAGCAGAACCTTTCAATCTAGGTAGATTATCTAAATATGTTTTAATGTCAGCAGCAAGATAACTTTGCATTATAAAATTCAGAGCATCAACATCTGATTTTGCAGTTATCCTATGCGAGATTACAATATCGGACTGCGTCATAACATCTGTATGTATCATTCCAGGTTGCTGAGTAGCAAGAACTAGAGAAATTCCTGGTTGTCTTCCTTCTCTAAGCAACTGAACTAAAGCATCTGTTGCAGCTGTTCTTCCTTCTTTAGGCAAAAACTCATGCGCCTCATCAATAAAAATCCAAACAAGAGGCATTTCTCTCTTCTCTTTATAATATAAATAATCCAAGCCATGTCTAACTGATTCTATTTCTTCGTGTCTTCTTGCTTCCATTCTTTGATTAAAAATTTTCTTACAAACTAGCCCCATAACTAATGCACGAACATTAAATGAACCAACACTATTATAACAACTTAAATCTAAAATAGTAGTTGTGGCCGGCGCAACAAGTTCTTCAACATCTGTTCCAGGCTCATTCTTAGAAGAAAAAACACCCCATGTTTGAGCACCTTCAAGAAAACTTATTGAAGCATCTTTTTCTGTCTTGGCTGCGTGCAAATCTTTGTTAATAGCCTTAATAATATCACTTATATCAAAATCTTTTATTCTTCCTTGTTCATGCTCATCTTGTAACATATTTACATTTCTTTCAATAACAACTGCAATTGGATCTGTAAAATTCAAACCAAATGTAACTATCCAATCATCCGAAGATATTTCAGAAACTTTTAATGCAAATGCTTTAGTTACTGGAATTCCCTTATCTTTATAATCTTTAAAATAACCAAATGGAACAAAAATTTTAACAGGAAGTTTTTTTGTCTCTAGCCCCCATTGATCAATTAATTCTTCTTCTTTCTCATTTTTATAAGCCATTGTCCAAAAAATTCCCATTGTGTCAAATATCAAACTAGAAATGTTTTGAGAAAGTTCAGGATCTAAATTAGTTAATTCTTCTGCAATAACTCCAATACTATAAGATTTTCCAGAACCTCTTTTACCAGCAACAAGAACAACATGGCTTCGGGCAACATCCATCATAACTCTATTGCTTAAGCTAGTTACATGTCCCATTTTAACATAATGTTTTCCAAGATAAATCAAAGCTTCATTTCCAAAATGCTTTTTATCAGCTTCATCTCTTCCAATTACAATATCTTCTGGCATCTTACCTCTTTTTATTTAACAATTAAATAAATCAAACTTATAAAGTTTACCAAACATAATTATAGATAATATATATGAAACTATCAAAACATTTATAAAAGCTCAAAAACTAAAATAAAAATGCCAGAAGAAAAGAAGGAGGACAAAATAGAGGAAAAAGAAGTAAAGGAAGTTCAAACAGAACATCATGTAGAACATCATTCTGAAAATCCTGTAAATAATCCAAACCCAACTCATTCTGAACATATAGAACATAAAGAACATTCTGAAAAAACAAAAAAAGTAAATTGGATGCGGTTAGGTATATTTATCATAATTATTGCTTTAATTCTAATTTTAGTCTGGCCTGGAAAAGTTCTCATGCATAAAGGAATCACAGGACAAAAAACAAACATGCTTAACTTATCTTATTCAGTTTATGGAAATGGCGCTCTAATAACATCTAATTCTGGCTTGTTCACAGAAGGAAGCATAGATAACCAACTAAGTTTTGTTTCAGACAAGCTAGACAAAGAAATAGCAACGATGAAATCAGGGGAAGAAAAAAATATAACTTTAACTGCTGCAGAAGCATATGGTAACTGCGATTCTTCTAAAATAAATTTCTTCCCAAATAGAACACAAGAAATTCCAAGAGAACAAGACATAAACAGAACAATGAATATAAGCACTTCTCTTTTTAATTCCACATTCGGAGAAATGCCACAATTAAACCAAGTTTATGAACCACTAGGAACTGCCGGCACAAGTTGGAGTTATAAAGTCGTAGCATTAAACAATGAAAATGCTACTTTAAGCATTGAAGCAGAAATTGGACAAGAATTTCCAGCATCTTATTTTGTTACAAGAGTAATTACATTAACAGCAGATAAAATAACATTAAGAATCGAAGGAAATAATTCTATAATTCCTAGTGCAATGGGAGACATTCAAATAAATTTCACTCAAGATAAAATGATTCTAACTTTAACTCCACAAATTGGACAAGAAATAGAAATTTCAGATATTCCAAAAGGAAGAGTTGTTGCTTTAAATGCCACAACAATAACAATAGACAGCAATCCAGCATTATGTGGACAAAGCGTTACAGTTGATGTTAAACTATTAGGAAAACAAACACAAACTTCAAGTACAGGCTCAGCAATTAAACATATTGATGGTGCACCAACAATGCAAGTCTTTATCATGTCTCATTGTCCATATGGAACGCAAATGGTAAAAGGCGTATTGCCTGTATGGAGAGCTTTCTTAAACAAAGCAAATATTGAAATAAGATTCGTTTCTTACACAATGCACGGAGCACAAGAGGATCTTGATAATAGTAGAATAATTTGTATTAGAGAAGAACAAAGTGCAAAATTAATTGATTATCTTGATTGTTTTGTTCACGCAGACGGAACAGAAGCAGGAGCACAATCTTGCATTGTTCAAGTTGGAATAGATAAAACAAACCTTGATGCTTGTGTTGCTTCAAGAGCAGCTGGTTATTATGACGCAGATAAAGCATTAAACACACAATACAGTGTTCAGGGCTCACCAACAGTAATAATAGATGGAACAGAAGCAAGTGTTTATCCAAGAGATCCAACAACAGTTGCTAAGGCATTATGTGATGCATTTACAACAAAACCAGCAGAATGTTCTCAGACTTTCTCAACAACAAATCCAGCACCTGGCTTTGGACCAGATGGAACTTCAGGAAGTTCAGGCACTAATGCAAGTTGTGGATAAAAATTTAGAATTATTTCTACTATTGTAAAACTTGTTTTAGTGTAGTTGCGATAGTATCTCTTTGAATTATCATATCTCTTTGTTTTAAAGGGTCTGTTTCAGGCAAAACTCTTACTGGACCAACGACATTATCTTGCCTATGTAGCGTCATAATTAGATAAGGAATTTTACAAGGATCCTTAACTTGACCAAAATAGTGTTCACAAAGTTCATCTGGTGGATCAAAAACAGCAGCATACTTTGGAGGACTTCTGCTTTTTCTTTCAACAATTGGACTTAGATTTACAACCTCCAGACAAACTTCGTACATAGTGCTATCTGAAGCAGATTTAAAATTAACAACAGGACGAGAGGCTTCCAAAATCTTATTAAGACGTTTAACTAAACCAGATACCGCCACAGAATCAACATTCTTTCTATCAGTAGTGAACAAAGAAAATGTGCCAAGATAGCCTAAAATATCTCCTAATGGAATTTTTGCTATGCCTTTTCTACTAGGAACTTCATATCCAATACCAAAATTAGAATACATCAACCCCTGACCTAACTGACCTACGCTTCCTTCCAATTCCAACAAAAGTTTTTTTTCTGCTAGTTCATCTCTATTAAACACGTAATTTAATAAAGTTAATCCATTTCTAGTAAAAACACCTACGCGTCCACCTGGCAAAAGCTTAGACCAAGGACCTTCTGGAGTTCCTAATTCTTTTAGTCCACTTACGTCCTTAAATACCTGATTGAAAGGTTCTTTTTCTTTTAAGATTCGCAAAACATCATCTAATTTTTCTATTGGAATAGCTATATGAGAATAATAATCTCTGGTTGGTGTCTCTATTGGTTTTGAATTTGCTAAACGTTTAAGATATTCTTTTAAATCACTCATTTTTTCCTCTTAAGAAAATCTCAAACTTGCTTTATAAATTTTTATGTTCTAAAAAGGTAGAAAGAAAAATATCTTTACATAGATTCCAATGCTGCTATGCGCTTATTTATATTTGGGTGTGTTTGAAATAATTCTGCAAGATTTCTCTTCACAGTATCTGAGAAAAACATAGGTGCAACTGCATCCGGAACATTAATTTTTCCATCATCATCTTTTATCTTTTCCAAAGCATGAATCAATCCAGGAGGATATCTTGTAAATTCAACTGATCCAGCATCAGCCATATACTCTCTCCTTCTTGAAATTGCCAACTGAACAAGTTTGACAATAATTGGCGCAATAATTGCTAAAACTAATGCTACAATTAAAAAAATAGCATTTCCACCAGAATCAGAATCTCCAGAACTTCTTCCTCCTCCAAACCAAAGACTTCTTAAAAATAATTGTGAAAATATAGAAATTGCTCCAACAACAACAGCAACAATTGTAATAAATCTTATATCATAATTAGCAACATGCGACATTTCATGTCCAATAACTCCTTCAAGCTCTTGTTTGTTCAACTTATCTAATGCGCCCTCTGTAACACAAACAACAGAATTTTGAGGATCTTTTCCAGTTGCAAATGCATTTATTTGATCTCCAGGCATAACATAAACCTTAGGCATAGGCATTCCAGAAGCAATTGACATATTCTCTACAGCATTATACAATTCTCTATGTTGAACTTGATCTGCCTCTTGAGCCTTAACACTTGCCAAAGCAATCTTTGCTGAATTAAAATACGTAATTAAAACATAAACTATAGAAATAATTGTAGCAAGAATTAACATAACAAAAATATCTGCTCCGAAGGCTCTTCCAATGAAAAATATAATTGCTAAAAGAACTATGAAAACTACCACAACTAGAATAACTGAATTTACTTTATTCTTTCCAATTTGATCTCTAAAATCTATTTTCTTTGATTCTTTAAATTCAGTTTTTTTATCTTTTGCCATTTTAACTTAAGGAAAAATGAGTTTTAAAATTTAACCATAATAATCATATACTGCAAAATATATATCGTAAAATATGTTTTATAAAGTATGTTTTGAATTATGCTATAATATATATCTAGAATTTAACCTTTACTGGTTGTCTTTCAGCTTCTGGGATCTTAATATATTTGCCTGTTTGATCTTTGTATTTTCCTGCAAACATATTTCCAGGGAACATCTTAACTGCATTATCAAATCTTAAAATACTATCATTATAAAATTGTCTTGAATATGCCACTTTATCTTCTATTGCAGCTAATTCTTGTTGCAAGTTCAAGAAGTTTTCATTTGCCTTCAAGTTAGGATAAGCTTCTCCTAATGCAAATAATCTTCCAAGAACATTCTGTAAAGCATCGCCAGCCTTAACTCTAGCACCCATATCGTTAGAAGCATTTGCTGAAACAAGCGCTTTATGTGCTGAAGTTACTTCGGTCATAATTCCTTTTTCATGTTTTGCATAACCTTTAACAGTTTCAACCAAATTAGGTACAAGATCTGCTCTTTTCTTAAGTTGAACATCAATTTGTGCAAAAGAATTTTGAATTCTGTTGCTTAATGAAACAAAAAGGTTATGATAACTCCAAAGTAGAATAAGATAAATTACAATAATTGCAATAATAATCCAAATCCACCACATCATAAATAATAAAAGTAATTTAGCTTTTTAAATCTTATCGTGTTTCAAAAGTTATTTAAATTATCTTTTTCTCTATGTATCATGTCACGTGAAGATCAGATTGTTACAGAAAGAATAAAAAAAATACAAGAATTGAGAAAAAGAGGAATAAATCCATATCCTTACTCATTTATAAAAACACATAATGCAGCAGAATTACAAGAGAAATATTCAAAACTTAAGGCAGAAGAACAAACAAAAGACAAAGTAAAAGTTGCCGGTAGAGTTCTATCTGTACGAGATATGGGAGCAATAAATTTTATCTCATTACAAGATGGTTCTGGAAAAATACAAGTTATTTTTAAAGATAAAATTGCAAAAGAAATAAAAAATATTGATGCAGGAGACTTTATAGGATGTGAAGGAACAATTTTCAGAACAAAAAGAGGAGAGTTATCTGTGCTTGTAACAGAATATGAAATTCTAACAAAAACAATTCGTCCACTGCCTGAAAAATTCCATGGTTTACAAGATATAGAAGAAAGATACAGAAAAAGATATCTTGATTTAATTACAAATGAAAAATCTAGAGAAGTCTTTATTATGAGAACAAAAATAATCAAAGCTATTCGTGAATTTTTAGATTCAAAAGGATTTTTAGAAGTTGAAACTCCAATTTTACAGCCAATTTATGGTGGAGCAGCAGCAAAACCATTTAAAACTTTCATAAATGATTTAAAACAAGAAGTTTATTTAAGAGTTGCAGATGAGCTTTATCTAAAAAGATTGATTATTGGTGGTTTTGAAAGAGTTTATGAGATATGTAAAGACTTTAGAAATGAATCAATTGACATGCAGCACAATCCAGAATTTACAATGATAGAACTCTATCAAGCATATGCTGATTACAATGATATTGCAAAATTATTCGAAGACATGATGGCTTTTCTTGCTAAAAAAATACTAGGAACTACCAAATTCGAATATCAAGGACATAAAATAGATTTCGGAAAATGGAAACATGTAACAATGCACGATCTTGTTAATGAAAAATTTAATATTGACATTGAAAAAATGTCTGATAAAGAATTATTTAAATTGGCTGAAAAATATGCTCCTGAAAAAATATCTTCAAAATCTCCAAGAGGAGAATTAATTAATGAACTTTTTGAATCATTTGCAGATAAAATCATTGAACCAACAATTGTTAAAGACTATCCAGTTGAAACCTGCCCACTATGCAAAATTAATAGAAAAAATCCTGTTTTAATTGAAAGATTTGAACCAGCCTGTTGCGGTATGGAACTTGGAAATGCATATTCTGAATTAAATGATCCTGTTCTGCAAAAAACGTTACTTGAAGAACAAGTTAAATTAAGAAAAAATGAAGCAGAACCTTGGACATCTGAGCTTGATGAGGATTTTATCTTGGCCATGGAACATGGAATGCCTCCAACAGGTGGCATTGGAATAGGAATCGACAGAATTATAATGCTATTAACAAACTCTCCTTCAATTAGAGATGTTATTTTCTTTCCATTTATGAAAACTGAAAAGTCTAAAAAATAAACAATCCAAATCTTTATAAACCCCTATTCATTTTTATCGTCGTAAAATAAATTCAAAGGAGGATAAAAAATGACTGAATTTGAAGGAAGATGTATGCACTGCAAGGACAAGAGAAAAATGAAGGATCCTGTTGCAACAGAAATCAAAAAAGGAACATGGGCAGTTAAGGGAAAATGTACCCAATGCGGAACAAACATGTTTAAGATAGTTGGCAAAGAAAAACCAAAAGTATAAAGATAGAAAATAGATTAAAAATAATTGGATCACTGAACGATCCGCAAGATAATTCCTTAAACATTAATTCTCAAAAATGGTGAACTTAGTTGTTAAATATAAAATAAAGAAGATCTTACCTAAAGAAGACAAGGACTTAAGAATCTCGGCAGATCTTGCAGACGCCTTAGATAAAAAATTAACTGAAATTCTAAAAGAGGCTGCAAAAAGAGCAAAAGCAAATCATAGAACAACCATTATGGCTCAGGATTTATAAAATATTTAAAAATGATAAATAAAACAAGAGGTTGCAATGCTGAAAGAGAAATATTACATTTACTTAGTGAAAAAGGTTTTGCAGTAGCTAGAGTCGCCGGCTCAGGCATGATTGAAGAAACTAATTGTGATTTATTTGCAGGAAACAGAAAAAAGAAATATGCAATTGAAGTTAAACTTGCTTCTGAAAATAAAAAATATCTAAATCCAATACAAATTTCTGGATTAATTGAATTTGCAGAAAATTTTGGATTAACTCCTGTAATTGCTATAAAATTCTTAAGAAAAGGTTGGTGGTTTATTCCTCCTCATAAACTAGACAAAACAGAAAAGGCTTTGGTAATATCATTTGAAGACGTACAAAAACGCGGTGAAACTTTTGAAAGTTTTGTAACTTAATTTATTTTAACTAATTTTGGATTTTTATCAATTAACTCCTGTAATTGTGCGTGTGTTAAAAAAATAGCATTCTTGCTTTTTGCATATTCTATAAAACTTCTAAAATAATTTATCTTACTCCAAACCATGCTTGGATGTCCTGCAAAAATAAAAACATTTTTTTCTTTAATTGATTTATCAAAAGCTTCTTTTGTTATTTTTAGTGCTTTTTCTTCTGAAAGCTTAGAGTACCTAAATAAATAATCGTCATCTATAGGATAACCAAAAATTCCTGGTAGGATATAAATAAAACTATTCTTATTACAAGAAGTTGGATGCGGGGTTATCTTAGATAAAGGAAAAATAAAAGGATGATTATTACAATGATAATCTGCACTATATTTGAATCCCTGATACTTTAGAATCTTTAAAGTTTTAGAATTAATCATCCGGTATGGTGCTCTAAATCCAATAACTTCTTTATCTAGTAGTTGTTTTGCAATTATCTTTTGATCTTTAATCAACATATCTTGCTGCTGCTCATTCAGCTTGGCATGATTAACATGAACGTGAGAATGAGAAGCAAATTCATTACTTGAATTTGCAATTAGTTTAGCAATATCTAAATGTTGCTCTATAAAATCTCCATTAACGAAAAAGGTAGCAGAAATATTTTCTTGTTTTAAAAAATCCAAAACAAAAGGAACATCATTTTGCATTCCCAGTTCTGTATCTAATCCGAGTACAACAATTGGTTGATTTGAAGGATTTTTAATATTTATTCTATAAAATGGCAAAATTACGATAATTAGTATTAAAAGAACTATAATTAAGATTATCAAAAACCACTTTTTTTTAAATATCATAAATGGGCTCGGAGGGAATTGAACCCCCATCCGTCGCTTTCTTCAAAATTCTGGAGGCGACTAGTCTACCATTAGCCTACGAACCCTTATAATGAAGTTCCCTATGACAATTGGAACATAATAAAATACATCTTTTGATTTCTTTTAAAAGTTTCTCTTTTGAAGCATTTTTCAATAGTACTGATATATTATTCTCTTTCCCTTTAATGTTATGATGAAAATCGAAAGCTGCCGGACATTTGTCATAACCACACACCCCACACTTTCCTCCTAGTTTTTTAATTAAATTTATTTTGTTTAATCTCATTCTTTTTTTACGATTTTTGTATATATTCTCTTTATTTTTTAAAAAATATTTTTTGTCATATTCATTTCTATGATTTTTATTTTTAGGTCTATTTGTAGGAATTTTTAGCCTAGATAAAGAAAGCCTTACGGCCTTATGATGAATAGATTTTATACTTTTTTTTAATTTGTTTGAAATTTCTCCTATAGAAACCTCGGTCGGATATGTTTTTTTTAGATATTCTACTTCTTCTTTATTCCATCTCATAAATCAAAACAAAGGGGTTTGGGTATTTAAATATTTGTACCTTTTTTAAAAGTATGGAACCATATTTTAAAACTTTACTTCTATCTAAAATAAGAAAAAATCAAATCAAAATTCTAAGGACTTTCAGGAACTTCATAAGGTAGAATAATTATAGTGCAATATGGAGCATCTGGTTTGCTGTGACCTGCATTGCCAGGAGCATCTGGATAGTTATTCCATTTATCAACACATTTGACATAATATAAATTATCTAAAGTCCATGGAGCGGCATGTAAATATTTATCAACAGTCATCATCGGACTTCCATCTGTGAAATTATAAGCACAGCTCTTCGTTGTATAGACACAATCTCCTTCTTCATTTGTTTCTAAATACAACAAGCCATCTTCTTGATTCTTGTACATTCTTATTATTTTAGGTGAATCAACATCCTGGATAACAGTAAAATCAACCATGCTTGTTTCTTCTAATCCTCCTCTATCTCTGCATCTTACATATAATTTGTGTGGAGTTCCTTGAGGTGATGAACTCAAATTCTGACTAACTGTTCCATCATGCAACAAACTAAATTCTTGATCAATAAAAGTCATGTTATCCCAGGCCAATCCTCTATCAACAGCATATTTGCATTGAGAAATTCTAGAGCTATTAACTTCAATTGGAGGTTGTGTATTATAAGTTGTAAAATTATCTCCATTAACAGCTTCGCTAAAAGGTGGAACTGTAATATTAATATCAAAAGGAGGGTAGGTATTCATTAAGAAATAATAGCTATCTTGTTGAAGCATAACATTTTCTTCATCATCAGCACATCTAAACATATACTTAGAAATTTTGCTGTTTCCATCCAATCCTAAGGCTTGTGCTTGTTGGATCATTTGATTCAAAACATTTTGAGGTATTTTGGTGTAATTTGCAATTGTTCCATTTGCAATCATTTCTTGAATTTCACTCCAATTTATCGAGTCACTTACTGCTTGTGGATTTACATTCAAATAACATCTTGAACAATCTGTTTTGTTAAAGCAAGTAATTTCACCTTGTGCATTTGGAGCAGAACAGCATTGTTGATTATCGATACATTTTGTAGATATAACATTCCAACCATCATAAGGTGGCATTGGAAGTCCATAACTTTTACCAGCTCCTTCCATCTCACTCCAGTTTGTTGTTAAATTTGCGCCTTTTGCAGGAGTTCCTCTTCCAAAAACAGAAGGTGTTGAAAATTTGCAATAACCTTTTTCATCAAGCCATACTTCAATTGTTTCATTATGAGATTCAGAGCTCCAGTATTGTTTGAAAGGATCAGGAACAACATTAACAATTACTGGTGGCAATTGATCTGGCTTGCTTTCATATCTAAATCTAACATAATTCCAGTCATAACCTGGTGTTTCATTTTTTTCACCACAAGTTCCAACACATTTAATATAAACAGTATGTTCTTGTCCTAATTCTAGTTGAGATAAATCAATTTTAGTTCCTTGATCTGTTGCGAAATTAGTTACATTATCGAAATCCTGCATATCATCATAAGGAGTTCCTGGTTTATCTACAACATATTTACATTTAGATAATTGATTTGTTGTTAAATTAATATCCATTTCATCAACAAGATAAGAAATATTATTTTTAACTACATAAGCCATTCCATTATGCTCATTCTTAGGCGTACAATCTCCACTTGGACAAGTTTTGTCTAATTTACTTCTATCAATTAAAAAGTCTGCTTTTAATCTAGTTAATTGTGGCATTGTAGTTGGTTCACAAACACCTTTGACACAAACTCCTCCTCGACCATCTGCATTCAGGATATAATTACATGATCCTAATATTTTACATCTTTGTTCAGTACAAACAGTATAGGGCATATTACATTCATTACAATGTGCAGTTCCTGTCAATGGTTCTTCTGCATAAGCATCTCCCCATCCTCCTGCACTCCAAACATAATTTCCAGCTTGGAAAAGTGATGTTACCAACCAAAATGTTTCATATGCACAAAGCACTCCACCCCAGATATTATTAAATTTCAAAAAATATGCATGTTGTCTGCCACTAGCATCTTTAGTTACATTAAAACATTCCCATGCGCCAGATGTTGCTGCTGAAACTGCAATTGGATTCCAAAAAGAATCTGGAACTTTAACTTCTTCAACACCACTATCATTAACAACAGTTACTTTTATTTCACTATAAAATTTAGTAGTTTGCACTGATGGTATTGGTATATCACCATAACCTTTTCCATTTATTTCCTGAATTGCTCCTCCTGTTCCTCCAGAACTAGAAGATTGAATATCTGTTATTACGCGAATTGTATATTCTTTTGATTTTCCAGTAATTTTGGGAGCTTCAAGTTGAGCTTGCCCATTTTTAAAAGGATGCTCCACATTATCATAATTCATCCACATCAATATACCATCTCCAACAAGAGTATCTTTATATTTTACATTTGCAAAAAAAGATTCTCCGGCTCCAATCTTATTGCCACTTTTGACATTATCTCCACTTAATGTCAAATGCAAATCAGGGTTTGGTTTTGCATCGCCTGTTGCTATCGGTGTTTGTGTTGTGCTACTAGGAGTTCCAGAAACTGTAAATTTAACTATGTTTGAGGGAGCGACAACAGTTTCCAAGGCATTTAATATTTTAATCTGTATACTATGCTCGCCAGGGGTAATACGATCGGCACGTATTGCAAATGATGAAGGTATAGTTATGTCGTCTTCACCAATATCGGTTCCATCAAAAAACACTTTTTGCGTGTAGTGCGTTAATCCATCAAAATTTCGATAACTCACTTCAACTTTAACCTCTTGATTTGGTGATGGATTACTTGGGACTATGCTTATTTCAATTTCCTTGGTTGTAGAGGTTATAGTAGGAATTTCGGGCGTTGCTGATTTTGATTTACAACATCTCCAATCATTAGCACTACCACAATTACTATTATAATTCACTGGATCTATTTTTTCAAACTTACATTCCCACCCTTTTGGATTTTCAGTAATTTTCTTCCCAAAATCATAACAACTATAACTCTTATAGGCGGGGTATTTTTCATTACCACAAACCTCATTTGTACCTTTATCTGTTGCTGTTGCATCAGGTTCATCTCCAAGTAATTTGCAACATCTTTGACCAGCCGAACAACCAACATCAACAGTCCAACCAGTACATGAATATAATTTTCCTCCATCTGTTATAGAATATACTGGTTGATTCCCTGTGTGGCTACCTGCAGTAAATCCGCCAACCATAGTTCGAGTTACTTTTTCAGCTGTTGTAAGTGTATGAGCCAAACAAGTTGTATAACTATTGGTATTTTTTGCACAAGTTATCGCTTCAGCTTTCACATTTCCCATCATAGCGATAGTTGAACCTAAAAATATTGCAATAATTAAAAATATTATAATTTTTTTATTCATCATTTCCCTCCTAAATTTGGAATTATATTTCCAATTGAACTTCCAATATTAGTTATAGTTTGTATTATCCCTCCAACACTATTAATTAATTCTTGAGCGGTTTTTATTGTTAAATTTAATGTTACTCCTAATACTAAATTTACTGTAGTCATAACTGGACCTGTTATTATTTTTGTGATTGTAACAAACTGGCATGTAATAGGATCTGTGCATCCTGCTTTTGCACCCCATCTGATTAATCCCTCTAACCAGAACCATCCTAATCTATTTGAACCATAAAATCCAACTGTTGATGCAATGAAGAATGCTCCTTGAACAATTCCTCCTTTATGTTTGAATTGACAATTTCCAAGAGCATATGCTTCTTCTTGTTTGCATATATTCCAAACATCCCCGCTGTTTCCGCACAATTTGCATGAATCAGTTGTTCCTGGTGTAAATCTTGGAACACATGATCCAGGATCTCTACCCCATGCCCAAGTAGTGTCATATGAATAGAAACATAATGGAATTCCTTCTGCACTTGTGATGTTAGAACATTTTTTATTATTGCATTGTTCTCCCATTTGCGAACCAATCCAAGTTCCAAGTCCAGAACCAATACTAAGTAAGTCTCCTGCCTTGTCCCAAAAACCAGTTGAATTTTTTTCACCACAAGGCATACATTTTTCCCAATCATTTGTAAATGTTTTTGCAATAAAAGTAGCAGGATCATCTTGACATAATGTTTTTCTATCTACTCCTAATCCAACAATTTCTAATTTTCCATAATTACAAACTAATTTATGATTCTGCAAACCAGTTGATCTTCCATTCATAATAGTGACTGAATTGCTATTTTCATCTGCAGCTGTTTTGCTAGAACTTTTGTAAAAATTATAACAAATTGAATTTCCAGTAAATATAACAGGTGTATTAATTTTTGCTGGTGTGACCACACCCTTTTCATCAACAGATTGTTCCAAAATCATTGGAACAGAATTATCAGAATATAATGGACAACTAGTGTCTTCACAATAAGGCTCAAATTGTTTTACAATATAATTTCCTACAGTAGGTGAGGGCGAATTTGGATTTATGATTGGAACAGAAACAGTATTTGAATATTGATCATCAGTGCATGTTTTATTCGCGCATTGCATGCACATGAATCTTGGAGTTGAACATGTTCTGTTCATTTTCTCATCACCAGCAGCATTAACCCATTTTATGTCATTGCCAACGCACTTTAATAGAGATGTGCCTGTTTGACATCTTGTTGGAATTTCTTCACATAAAACTCCTTGAAAATAATCTCCACTACAACTTGGCCCTGTTGTGTATGAACAATTGCTTGATGTAACACAACATCCTCTAGAATATTTATCAAAATGATCAACACAATCTTTTTCTCTTGTTATGTTTGCTAAAAAATCAACATAACTTACTGGAAAATCTCTAGATTCAGCTAACTTGTAACAAGCTTTTTTAGTCATAATAGGATCATCATTTGCAGGTCTTTGAGCAATTCCACAGCATCCTTGTGTACATTCATCTCCTAATGCAGGAGTTCCTCCAACCTTAAACACACATTCATATCTAGGAACATTATCCATACATGAATTATTTAATGCGCATTGCACAAGACCACATTTTTCTGGAATTGCCGTAGTACAGGCGCCATAATAAAAATCACCTGCACTAGCACACATTGTTTCTGAAATTCCTGCATGTCCATCGCCATCTTTACAATACTGTCCATCTGTAGTTTTAACACAACAACCATATCTGGTTGCCTGAACTTGAGAAGCAGAAGCTAAAACTAAAAAAACTCCGGCCATAATTAATATCATTAAAATCTTTTTATTCATTTTATCCTCTATTTATTGCAAAATAAAAATCAAATTCTGCTTCATTCTCTCTATATGGAACACTGTTTAACATATAAATTGTTTGTTGTGATGTAGGATAATTTACAGGAGAGAATCTTGAATATTTTAAAAGATATGGATGAGCACGAATATATACTTCCATTTGATCAATAAAGTTATTTCCATTAACTTCATAATTAACAATGTCATTAGCAACTGTCCATAATCTTCCAAGTGGTATTATCAATCTAACATCTTTCTGGTTAATTTCCTGAACAATAGTACTTTTAGCAGCTTGTTTTGAAATTTTTATTGGCCAATCAACAACAATTGAAATTTCTTCGGGCATTATAACTGCATGAATTTTTCTTTGCTGAGGCTCGACATTCATTACTTTCTTAAAACTATTAAAATTATTCAAGCAAGCATCAATTTCGGCATTGCCTTCTTTTTCCAATGCTCTATTGAATTCATCCTGAATTCCTTCTAAACTTAGAAGCTGATTAACATACTGATTATTTACTTTATACACGACAACAACCTTAGAACCAGAATAACCTATCGCAGATAATGTGCTCCAATCATAATAACCTCCTTGAATTCCAATTTTTGTAAAAATATTAGAAGAAGTTTGCGCAATACAATCATAAACAGCATCTCTTAGAGGTTCTACTTGGCTTGCGATAATTTGCGAAGCCTTTTCATCAGACATAAATTTACCTTTAAGTGAAGGCCATAAAAATACAGCTATCAATGCGACAGCAATGATAATAATTGCTATAACTATGAATATAGATAATTGTCCTCTTTTCTGCATTCTATTCATAACAAATAGGCATTTATAAAATTTTCTTAAGTCTAGAAGTTAATCGCAAAATGATAATAATCGCACAACAAATTATCCAAATTAGCAAAAATATAACAGATTTAAATGATTAGGTTGCAAAAATTTATAAAAAAACACTGCTTGATTATTAAATGAGAAAAATCAAGCTAATGCCTCTGGTTTTAGGATTATCTACTTTATTCCCATCAATTTCCAAAGCAGACATTGAAAAAATAATTTTCAGAATAAATGCAACAAGCAACCCAGTCCAAACCTGTAATGGAGTTAAAAGTTATGGACAAATACTACAAGATCTTGATATAATTGTGTCGCAAAATAGCCAAGAAATGGCAAGAATTCACCCAAATGATCGAGGCATAGGATTTGTCAATCTCCCTCCAGGAGAATATTCTATTGGCGGAGAAGGTTTTAAATCAGATCCTGGTAATATCACAATTGACGGCCAATCACAAGAAATTACTATAAACCCACAAGAGCAAGGACAAATATCTGGTAAAATAACCAAAGCAGAAGGCGCATTTGGTGTGCCCATAATAAAAATAAAGCCATTTGTTTATTGTGCCGGCGGGAATTATATAGGATATGTTAAGAGAGACAGCAATTATTGCGTATTTTTTCCAACATATCGTGGGGAGGAATATTATCTAGGGTTTAGCGTTGAAGGAGATGGGAAAACATTCATGCGCCACAAATCTAAGCTATTTTACGGACCACAAACTCTTGATGTGTGGCTCGCCCACCAGTCAACAGAAAATAGAACTATTGCGGGAACAATATCTTCTAACATTCAAGGACTTGGTTGCGGAGGTTCGCTCATTTTAGAATCAAACACAGAAGGTCTTATGGATCTCCAAAAAAAAGTTTCTATACAAATCGACAATGGAACTTTTCAAGGAACTGCTGCAGATGGGGCGCGATACACTGCTCATCTTCAAATTCCATTAGAAAAAATATTTAGCACACCTGATTTTGGTTCTTATAGTCTTAATGTTAGTCCTGGAAGTTTCACAGCATATTCTGATACTATTTGCAATTTTGATGCCAGTGTCCCTGAAGTAACAGAAGGTTTGGGGCTTGAAATAAGTGTTCCAAAAATAGTTAATTTGCTTTGGCTATATTTAGGAGATGCCTTTAAAAAACCTTATGTGGACTGTACAGTTACTGGAACGTTATCGCTATCTGGATCAAACAATCGCCAAAATTTACAATATCCTATTTCTATTCATGAAAGATTTACCTACGAAGAATATTCAAAACGCATGAACACATATGCGCCATTATTTAAAGATCCTATTGAGATTCCACCATTGCGTTCTGGTTTTTATAATGCTAATATAAATATAAAATCCGAGCTAGACTGGCCCAATGGTGGAACAGCAGATTTTTTCCATGAATCCTTATGCATATTAGTCATTCCTGGAAGAGAAAATGTGAAACTATCTATAACAAAAAATTAGAAAAAAATTTCAGAATTATTTTAAACCAGCATATCACAAGTTAATGTAATAAATGACATAGTAAATTTTCTAATTTGGGTGTCAATTTTACTATGTTAATAACTTTTTAAAAATATAATTAATCTTCTTCGCTTCTAGGAGCTAAGATAAAACTTAATTCAAGATCATTTGTTTTAAATTCGAATCTAGCTGGATATTCGGTAGAAAATAAAACATTAACTTTATCCGCAAATTTAGATGCTTTTGCAAATTTAACAAGATAATCTAAACTATATTTTGCTCTAGAATCTTTTTCAGTTGCAATCTTAACTTCGTCTGAACTAAATTCAGTTTTAGCAGAATGTAATGTTCCTTTGGCTTCTATAATAAAAATATCCTTGGTAGTAAAAATACTACAAGAATCAGCAACAATTGCGGCGTCATTAACAATATCTGAAAAATTCATTGAATCTATCTCGACTTTTGAATCAAAAGTTAAAGAAGGTATTTTTTTCTCTTCTTGATCTAAATTAATCAAAGCTAAATTAAAAGTTCTCTTGGCTTTATCGGCAATCCTTATCTTTAAATTAGAATTTTCTTTTTCCATAAATAATGCTGCATTCAATGGAATTCTTCTCAAAACTTGTTTGAAATCTTCCAAATTCAATCCTAATTCCTCATCTTTCTCAAGATCAAACTGAGAAAATGATTTTGCAGGAATCTTTAAATCAACCAAGGCAACATTCGCAGGATCAATAGCAACTATCTCCAGTCCATTCTTTGTAACTTTCGCATTAACCTCCAAAACTAATTCAGAAATCAAAGATATTGCATCTGCAAACATTTTAGGATTATCTAATTTAAGTAACATACAAAAAGGAAATCACTTCAATTTTTAAAGTTTGTTATTCTGAAAAGTCTAGTTTATTAGTTGAAAAACTATTTAAAAAACTCTGCTTCTTGAATAACATGAATTTAGACAAATTAAGAAGAATAGCAAGAATATATTATTCCAGAGATGAAATAAAAAAAGCTTTGTTTGAACAAGCAAAAGGACATGAATTTATTGCTCAATATGGAGAATCATTTGGAAAACGCCCAGACACTCTAGAATATGAAAATGATTTGCAAGGCTTTATTCAGAATGGTGCATTAAGTTTTCATGTTTCAGAAGAAATATGGTCCAATCCTTTAGAATTAAGCACAGCACTAACTCAACAAAAATTAAATGAACTCAGAACAGGTTGGAATCTTATTCTAGATATAGATGGTTACTTAGAATACAGCAAAATCGCAGCTTTCTTGATAATAGAAGCGTTGTATTTCCATGGCATAAAAAACATAGGATTAAAATTTTCAGGAAAAAAAGGTTGGCATATAGGAATTCCTTTTGCAGCGTTTCCAGAAAAAATAAAAGACATTGAAATTAGAACTTTTTTCCCAGAAGGCCCAAGAATAATTGCAGCTTATCTAGGAGAAATGATAAAAAAACCATTGGCAGAAAGAATTCTTGAATTATCAACAATAAAAGAGATGGCAGAAGCAATTGGCAAGCCAGCAGAATCTTTACAAGATGAATCTGGATTTAATCCATTTTCTGTAGTTGGAATAGATACAATATTGATTGCTCCAAGACATCTTTACAGAGCAGCTTATTCATTAAATGAAAAATCAATGCTAGCAAGCATTGTTATAAAACCAGATCAAATAAAAGCATTCCATCCTAACTGGGCCAAGCCAGAACGAGTTTTTCCCAAGCCTTTTCTTCCTGTTCCTGAAAAAGATGAAGCAAAGGAACTAATGTTACAATCGCTAGACTGGTTTGCAAGAAAAAAACAGCAAGTTGTAATAAAAAAACCAAGAGACAACATAAAAGTGGAAATAGACAAAACAAAATTAAATGAAAACTTGCCTCCTTGTATTTCAAATATAATGTCTGGAATAAAAAGCGATGGAAGAAAAAGGTCCTTATTCATATTAATTAATTTTTACAGATCATTAGGAATTATGAATGAAGAACTAGAAAAAATTCTGTCAGAATGGAACAAGAAAAATTATTTGCCTTTAAGAGAAAGTTACATAAAAACACAACTCAATTGGTTTAAACGACAAGCTCCAAGATTACCTCCAAACTGCAAACAATACTATCAAGATCTTACTGTTTGCAATCCTGATTTTTTATGCAATAAAATAAAAAATCCTGTTTCTTACACAATAAGAAAATTAAGATCAAAAGAATTTCAAAAAACAACTAAAAGAAAAACGCGATCAAAAAAAGACTAAACATATATTAAATAAAAAGACCGAAAACATTTTAAACCGCTTTAGCTTAAAAAAAACATGAAAAAAGAGTTGAAAGGGAAAATCATTTTAATTATATTTGTAGTGTCTCTATTAATGCTACCTGTCTTTGTTCATGCTGCTGAGCTAACAGAAGATCAGAAAGTAGACAAAGCTTATTCTTGGCTTAAAACACAAGTTCGAGGAAAATGGAATGCATTAAATACAAAAGAAAATATCTTGGCCATGCTCGCCTTACAATGCAATTCAACTTTCTTAAACGATGGAAATGCTTCACTAAATAGAAGAAAATTTACCTCAACTAACATAACTTGCTGGAGTGATTTGAATGTTACTCAAAATCCAGATCAATGTAAGGTTGTTGAAACTTCTTTAGCAGATGTTGCATACACAACACTAGGCTGGAATGCAACAAAAATAAATAATTGGTTATTAAGCAGAAAAAAAGCACAAACAGATTTTCCATGGTATTTACAAATAGATACAGCTAGAGGAAACGCATTAGATTGTGAAGTATATTATCTTGGTGTAAATGATGGCGGATTTATTATAAATGAAGACAAAACAGTAGTGTTAAATGGTACACATAGATGTTTCTCAGGAGTTTCTGGACCAACTCCAGGATATTGGTTTAAAATAAAAAATAGCGATCCAGAATGCTTTAATACAGATTATGCAATAAAATGTTTCAGCGATAATGCAACCTACTTTACAGCCACTTTCTTATATAAGTTAAATGAACAAAGCAATGATTGGTATGTTTCATCAGTAACTAAAACAGGAATTCCAATTCCTCACGGAAATCAAGAAGAACCAAAAGAAGTTACTTTAACAATTCCAAGTTTCTGCTTAGCTGATGGCAACACCAACAACTGCAATTATGAAGGAACAGCTTGGGCAACATATGCTTTATTCCAACAAGGAGATACAGACAATGCCAATCTATTTATTCCTTACTTAATAATAAACAAAGATAAAGGAGATAATAAAGGATATTTCCCTTCCGCATTTTTATCTGCAATCATCGATGGAAGATTTACAGATGAAGCAATTAAACTAAAACAAGAAACAACAGATTATATGTACTGGAAAATTCAAAAACCAAATGGAGGAGTTTTCTATGGTAACTTATACAACACAGCACTTGCAAAATTAATGTTAAAAGATTCTGTAACTTGGGACAAAGCAAAAGCTTGGATCTTAAGCAAACAACAAATAGATGGTTATTTTTCTGATTCAACAAGCGGAACAGGCGGCGAGTCATTAAAAAGAGATAATGCATTTGTATTATGGATGTTCTGGCCAGGAAGTTGCACACAAGAAACAACATCTTGCGAAATGAATGGAGGAGCTTGTAGAGATTCTTGCTTACCTTTAGAAGAAGAAAACTTTTTCTTCACTTGTCCAAATAGCTTACTTTGTTGCATGCCGAGTGGTCAAGGAGAAGGAGGAGAAATGTGCGCAGCAAACAATGGAACTTGTAGTAGTCTCTGCTCATTCGATGAATATGAATTTGTTGAAGGAGCTTGTTCAAATGAACAAAAATGTTGTGTTTCATATTCAGAAACAACTTGTGATTTTATCAATGGGACATTCTGCCTAGCTGATCAAACTTGTAGTCTAGATGAAGTATTCACATCAGATGCTACAACTCAAGGTTGCTGTATAGGAACCTGCCGTGCAAGCGACACCAGTAATATGTATTGCAGTGACTTAGGAGAAGATTGTGATTCAGGACAAACATGTATAAATTCAATAACAAGATTAGTAAAAGATTTCACACCATCTCTAGATTCTCAAACTTGTTGTGAAGGAACTTGTGCAGTAAATCAACAATGCTCTGAAATAGGCCAAGAATGCGGAGCATCAGAATGCAATGGAAATGTTGTAGCGACATTAGATACAGATACTTGCTGTGATGGAACATGTAAATCAGATTGTACTGATCTAGATGGAACTATTTGCACTGCAGATGAAAGCTGCAGCACAAGATTTGCAACAAACTCAAATGAACCAAGATGCTGTTTAGGAGAATGTAAACAAGGAAAAGGATTTAGCTTTATCTGGATTATTATAATTATAATTGTGGTAATTGCCGCACTTTATTTCTTTGTTATAAAAAAGAAATCAAAAAACAAAGAGAATAAAGAAGAAGACTTTTTTGGATTTCCAAAAACAACTCCAATCACACCAGGAGGTCCAGGAATTCCATTACTAATGCCAAGAAGACCAATTGCAAAACAACCACCAAGACAAATGTCTCAATCATTCCCAAGACTTCCAGTAATTCAACCAACCAGAATGCAACCATTCAAACCAATTACAACAGAAACTAAAACAACAAAAAAAATAACAACAGTAACAAAAGAAAAGAAAGGAGACAAAACAGAATTGGAAAAAACTCTTGAGAAATTAAAAAAGATGACTAAGAAATAATTATTATATTTCTAATTTTTCTGCCAAATGATTCAAACTATCTTGATCAGGAGACCACGATCTATATAGGGTGCATTCATGATCTAAAACATAAAGGCCACGAGTTAAACGCGTTTCCGGACAAGGTAATCCTGGAGTTCCTCTTATTGCTCCAGAATTTTCTCGAATTAAATATTCTGCCCTTATTGGATTTTCTGTAACAGCCATCAGGTAAGGCAAACCACACAATTCAGAAAAAATCAAAGGAATGTCATCAGTATGTTTCAAAACACCTTGTATTACTTCAGCCAATTCTCTTCTATCTTCTGGTTTGGATAACTTTCGACTCAATTCATAAGGGATCTCATTTCTATTTTCACTTCCTTCTCTTCCTACTTTAATTCCTTGGCCAGACATAACAAGAAAACCTGCATCTAATTCATTTAAATCATCCAATGTTCTTATTGGCCTAGTTAACATCATCGAACTACTAAAAGGCCACTGTTCTCTTAAAAAACCATCTTCAATCATTTTAATTATTGGCCCTTCATGCCATCCAGCATATGCTGGTTTACCATTTTCATCAAGATAATATAATGGAGCAGGATGAGTATCAAAACCTTCTCTTCCTCGCATGAATCTATAACCTCTTAATAAATCTAAATCAGCAGAATTGCCAAAATCTTCAGAAATCCTCTTATCTAAATATTCATCATATGCAACTCTCAACTCAAGTCTTCTTTGTCTTTCATCATGTTTAAGTTCTTTTTGAGAAGGATTTGTTCCACCCACCGCCTCACTAAATTTTTTAAATTCCCATCCATTATCTGTACAAAATTGCAAAAAATCTTCAACCAAATGAGGAAGTCCAAAGCCTGTGCCCAAGTTCATCGCACCAGATCTTGGATCATCCGATATCAATGCTCTATATCTTACAAATGGCGCCTTAGTCTCGTTATATAAACGGGAAATTTCTTTAAGAGCTACTTGTGTTGTTGAACCAGGTCCACTTAAAAAAACATCGGCAGTTAAAACATCACTTCCACTAGTCAATTTGCGAACTAATGGAATCAATTTAACATGATCTCTTTGTTCTGCTTCTTTAAAAAATTCAAAAGCCCTTCGCTGCAACCCATATGGATTGTATGCTTTTTGCAACCTATAGAAAAATTTTCTAAGCGCATCAAGTCTAGTATTCATAATTGGTGTTGCAAATTCCTTAATTTCGGCATCTGTTACTTTTGGTTCTAGCATCTTCCACTAATTTTCTTTGCGTTTATAAGTATTATAGTAATACAAAACTCATTTTCAACATAATAATTCTTTACATTCCTTAATTCCTAAATCAGTTAATTCTATTGCCTTACCAATGTAGTTAGCAGGCTCTAGTTTCAAGAGTTTTTCTTTTTCACCAAAATTAATTTCAAGCCCATTAACAAATTCTCTTAGATCCTTCAAACTAATTTCTTTTCCTCTGGTGAGCTCTTTTAATTTTTCATATGCTCCTGGAAATTTTTCTTTTCTTAAAATAGTTTGAATTGCTTCCGATAATACTTCTGGATTTTTATTAAGTTCTTCTAATAAAATTTTCTCATTTGCATTTACTTTTCCTAATCCTTTCATAGAGCTTTTAACAGCTAAAAGACAATACGCAACAGCACTCCCAAAATTTCTAGTAATTGTTGAATCGCTTAGATCTCTCTGCAATCTCGATATCTGCAACTTGGAAAAACCAGAAATTAAAGCATTTGCGACAAAAGCATTACCTTCGCTGTTTTCGAAATCAATTGGATTGACCTTATGAGGCATCACAGAACTTCCAACTTCTTCTTTATTTGTTTGTTGAATAAGATAGTTATCACTTATGTATCTCCAAGCATCTTGATCAAAATCAATTAAAATGCCATTTATTCTAGAAAGAATCTGGAATATTTCTACAAACTTATCATGATTTTCAATTTGCGTTGTAATAAGATTTGACTTTAGTCCCAAACTGCTTAAAAACTCCTGAGAAAAAGAAATCCACTCTATGTTTGGAAAGGCTAAATGTAATGCATTATAATTTCCAACTGCACCATTTAACTTTCCCAAATAATCAACATCTTTTAATTTTTTATATTCTCTTGCTAGCCTAACAGCAAAAACGCCAATTTCATTACCTAGTGTTGTTGGAGAAGCTGGTTGCCCGTGAGTTCTTCCAAGCATAGGTAATTTTTTGTTTTTTTCAGAAAAATCTATAACTGATTCAATAAATTTTTTTAAGCTAGGTAAATAAACTTGCTCCATTCCATGCTTTAACATCAAATACAAAGCAGAATCATTAACATCATAAGAAGTTAAACCAAAATGAATCATTTCTAGAATATCTTTTAAAGTTGTTTCCTTTAATTTATCTTTTAAAAAATATTCAACAGCCTTTACATCATGATTTGTAACTTTTTCAATGTCTTTGATTTTTCTAGCATCTTCGAGATTAAAATTTTCCAATAAAGCATCTAATAGTTTCTTCTCTTCATCTGAAAAATTCCTAATAATTTTTCCAGAAAGCATTTTCAAATAATTAATTTCAATCAAAACTCTATATTTTATTAAGGCAAATTCAGAGAAAAAATTACTAAGTTCTTGGACTTTAGAAAAATATCTTCCATCAATTGGTGTTATAGACATTAATTCATCATGCATTTTTCACCAACGCATTTCTCGAATTTTAAATCAAAAATTCTTTTTACAAACAAAACCGCATTTTCAGGTTCAATTATTGTTGCAAAAGGAACTTTGCTTGGCATTCTTAATGTTGAATGTATATCAATAGAATAAGCTGTAAGATCTGAAAAAGGAGGACAAGCAACAACTGGAAATTTAGTATTATAAGCAACAACGCCAGACAAGGCATTGCTTCTTCCTGCACAAGTTACAAAAATTATATTTACTTTTGATTTTTCTAAACATTCTAATAAATTTAAAAGTTCTTTTGTATTTTTATGGGCAGAATAGAAAAAATAAGAATAATTTATTTTATTTTCATTCAACTTAGATATTATTTTATCTATATGTGCTTTGTCTTTTTCACTTCCCGCAATAATTATAACAAGATCATTTCTATTAATGTTCTGATTTCCATAAAGGTTATTTATTATTCTAGAAATAACAGGCTCATCATAAAACTTAAATTCTTGCCCCGTGATTTTTTCATACAACTCTATATATCTCAAAGAAGTCTCAATTATAATATCTTCTGGCAAATCTGGCATTACTTGACCTTCTTGACCAGAAAAACCATGCTCAACTAACCATTTTCTTACAAATTCTTTGGAAAGTTCCTTCTGTTCTAAACCTTGATTAAAAAGTTCTTCATATGTGTTACTAAACCAAAATCTAGAAGAATCTGGCGTATGAATTTCATCAGCTAAAACAAGTTCATTATTCTGATCCAAACCAAACTCATATTTTGTATCAACAAGAATCAATCCTTGCTGTTTGCATAATTGCTGTCCTCTTTCAAATAATCTTAAAGAAACTTCTTCTATTTTTTCATAAATTTCTTTCGCAACCAAATGTTGTCCTATAATCTCTTCTCTAGAAATATCAATATCATGACCTTCTTTAGCTTTTGTTGTTGGAGTTATTATTGGCTTCTCAAAACACTGATTCTTTTTCAAACCTTCTGCTAATTTTACACCAGATTTTTCTCTACTTCCATCAAGATAATCTCTCCAAGCACTTCCTGTAATATATCCCCTAACAACAACCTCTACTGGAATTATATTGGCTTCTTTAACAACTATTATATTAGGATCTGGAGCCAAAACTAGATGACTTTTAATAATATCTTTTGTTTTTTCAAACCAATAAAGTGCTATTTGATTCAAAACCTGTCCCTTAAACGGAATGGACTGTTTCAGAATATGATCAAAGGCTGAAATTCTATCTGTAGTTATCATAACTCTCTTAGCATCCATAACATAATTATCTCTTACTTTTCCTTTTTGAAACACACCACATTCCGGAACAACCAAATTAGAAACAGCATTACAGAGATTCTTTTTAATAATCTCTTTTTTTTCCTTCGCTTCCATTGATTTATTACATCAAGAAGATATATAAATTTTATCAAACAAAAAAGGTTATATTGTAAAATACAACTGGAAAAATTAATTTAGAATTTTAACAACTCCATTATTGGCATCGACTTCAACAAGATCTCCATCTTTTAATATTTCGGTTGCTTTTTTAGTTCCCACAATTGCAGGTATTCCTAACTCTCTTGAAATGATTGCCGCATGACACAACATTCCTCCTTCATTTGTTAGAACTGCCCCTGCCTTTTCCATTAATGGAACAAAATCCGGAGTGGTCATTACTGAAACCAATATATCCCCAGCATTCAGTTTTTGGACTTGTTTAAATGGATCTGTTATTATTTTGACCGCTCCTCTGGCTTTGCCTTTACTTGCTACCATCCCTGTTAAAACAATTCTAATAAATTCATCATTTTGCTTCGCATAGTTTTCAACAACCAAGCTCTTATTTTTTATTCTAAAAATAAATCCATTTTTAATTCTGTCCTCTGTTTTTTGTAATATTTCTTGAATAGTGAGTTTATCATTTAAATAAGAAGATATTTCTTCGCCGCCTATGAAACTATATTTATCTACGGGTATTTTAAGAATTTCTCTGATTTTGTCTGAAATTTTAATTGACTCTCCAATATATTTATGAAGTAAAATTCTGTCTTCATTCTTTAATTTAATAATTTTCCGAGCACTTTCTATTATTCTTAAACATTCTGGATCTTTTATCAATTTTATCTTATCATTAAATTCATTTAACTCATCTAACCTATTTTTAGTTAATTTTAAAAGTTCTTTTTCAACGTCCTTGTTTTTAAGAAAATCTTCAGCCCGTTTTTCAAAAAATTCTAAATCATATGGTTTGCCCATTGGTGTATCCATACCCATAAAAGACCATTTTTGAAAATGTTTTTTTATTTTTTCATTCATATCTTCTTTTTTTGATAGTAACTCTAAAAATTCTTTTTTTTCTTCTATAAAAATTGTTGATAACCCGTATGAAACAAGAATAACAACTAATTCTTCAGAAAACATGTTAATTTTTCTAAGTTCCTCCTCAATAATTTCCATTAAACTCCATCCCAGAATATCATAAGACCATGCGGCCGGCACGCTTTTATAACTAAGATTATAATAATGATTTGCTATCTCCTTAACCAATTGACTATTTTTGTCTAGATCTTCTACTATTTTTGCTGATTTTTCAGATAAAAGTTTAAACTCTCCCAGGGTTTGTTTCATTTTGGCAACAACCCAGTCTACATAACTAGGATCGGATTTTATTTTGCTTTTTATCTCTTCAATAACTTGATTATATTTAGAAAGAATAAACCATCCTTCTACATATTCTTTTTCCGGATCTTTTTTAAAAATCAAAGATTCTGCAAAAGAGTTGTTTATCTCAAAAAAATCTTTTTCTACTTTTAAAAATCCATTCATTTGAATAGCTAGATTAATAAATGGAAGTTTTCTTTCAAAAGTCTTCTGGAACTCCGGCCCATTTTTATCAACAAGGATTAAACTCATTTTAACCTCCTAAAAATAATTTAGCACATAATCTGTTTGTGATGTCTGTTAAATCTTGAGCATGTAACTTAAATGCTTCATCAGATCCCTCTTGAGCTTTTTTCCCACTTAATGGAGATTCATACATGTAAATCTTTTTTGGTTTTTCTTTTCCTTTCTCTACTAATGCTCTTTCTGAAGAGTAATCTGGAGAACCCATCCACGAGCCGTTTAAGTCAAGATAAATCATAAGCAATTTAAGTTTTTCTTCTGGTATTCTTGCTGTTTTTAATCCTTGAAGAACATCTGGGGTTAAGGCAAAAATCAATTCAGATTCATCAAGTTTGTTTCGATCATATGGCCCAACGGGTGTGGTTCTTATTCTTTCTACAAGTGTTCCATCATCAAGCTCTGTTCCTTGAAAACCAGCAGCATATCTTGAACCAACAGTGTGTTGATCTTCCCCACGATAAGATGTCTTGGGTGCAAGGTTTGCAGGCAACCCACCAGAAAAAAACTCATAACCTAATTTTTCTCTTTCTGAAACCACCTTTGCCAATACTTTAATGATTCCACTTCTTCTCCCATGATAATCTACAAATGTGAATTTTCTTTTCATTTTTAAAATTTATTTGTTACTTTATAATAATCACTAAAAATTGGCGTATTTATTATTTATTTACCACTAAAGTAGTAAGTAAATAGAAAAGCTTTTATATAATAAATAACTTAAAATTCTATGGTGTATGAAGAAATTTTAAAAGAAGTTGGATTAGGCTTGTGGGAATCCCAAGCCTATTTGGCTTTGCTTGAACTAGGATCCACAACAACTGGGCCTCTTGTAAAAAAATGCCATGTTCCTCAGTCAAAAATCTACTCTGTTTTAGAATCATTGCATAACAAAGGCTTGACTTCGTGGATTATAAAAGGAAAAATAAAATATTTTCGAGCTAAAAGCCCAGATGCTCTTGCTTCGATTATCAAAAATAAAGAAAAAAATATTTTAGATATCCTTCCCAATCTAAGAAAGATGGAAGCAATTTTCAAGAATAAACAATCTGTTGAAATTTACGAAGGTATGAAAGCGATCACACATTTTATTTTTGATTTAATTGAAAACTCTAATGAAAGAGAAGAATGGCTTGGCTTTTCAATAAGCGAAGATCAATTTTTAGAAAAATCTCAGATTTTTTGGAATCAAGTTGGAGATCTAAGATCACAAAAAAAACTAAAAGTTAAAATAATGGATAATGGTAAATATAAAGAAAGTTATAAAAAACACTATTCAGATACCTGGAAATATATCAAAAAAATAATAAGATTTTCAAGTAACGTTTTTCCAGCCACAACAATCATTTTTCAAGATAAAATAATCATTCTTAATTTTTTATCAGATATAGAAACTGCAGTAGTAATAACAAGCAAAGATTTAGTAAAATACTACAGACAGTTTTACATGAATCATTGGAATTCGGCAAAAACACCAAAAGATTAATTTAAAACATTCTAAAAACAATAAACTTTATTAACCAGTTTAAATTAAAGGATTTATGCAAAAAAAGATACTGTTATTCACGTTTTCAATTGTTTTTGTAGTAATTCTAATTAGTCTTGTTTCTGCTTCTTGTCTAACTATTCAAACAGCAAAACAGGAATATCTTCCAAGAGAAACATTGCAAGCTGAAATAGATACTAATAACCTAATGTCAAGTTTAAGCACAGAAGATCTATTCTTGTACAGAGATAATAATCTTTTACCAACTGTATTTTTCATGACTAAAATGACAAGCACAAAATATTTTATCTGGGCTAATTTACCAGCAACAGCAGGCCAATACACTCTAAAAGTTAGAGGAACTTGCAAAGAAGGCATTTCCTTTGCTCAATCTGAATTTACATTAAAATCTTCAATTTATCCTCTCTACAATTCGATTCCAAAAGATAATTTTAAAAGTTTAGATCTAGATACGCACATCTGGACCGCCTTAGCTAATTCATTTATTCCAGAAATAGCAAGCAAAGCGCAAACTGATTTTTTAGCAAGAAGCGATTCATGTTATAATTCTCCTTGCACAACAAAACAATATGCACTTTCAAGCATGGCTTTTCCAACAATAAGAACCAAAATGCTTGACATGTTAGAAGATTCAAAAAATTCAATGAATGGAACCTGGATTCTACAAATAGATTCACCAATACAACAATCTTGTGAAATAACAATAAATAATCAAAATAACACAGTTCAAATTAATTCAGGAAAACAAAACATGAGTTTAGACTTAACTAATGAAACAACAGATATAACAATTGATATAAATTGTACAAATGAAACATCTATAGTCTTAATCAATCAAATTCTTGGAGAGGAAAAAATCATCAGCACTCAAACAAGCAAAGACATTGCAATTATAATAAAAAATGAAGAATGTTGGGGCCAAGGAATAAAAACAACTTGTGATGAAGAATCTACAGATTTCGCTGTTTTTGCTTTAAAATATCTAGGAAAAGATATCTCTAACAAAACAATAAACTGGATACAAGATAATAATAAATTAGTAATGACAAAAGCTATGTATTATTTTTTAACAAAAGATGAAGAAACTAAAACTTGGCTTCTTGGTGTACAAATGTTTAATGGAGGATGGCCAAGAAAACTAGGAGACTATGTAATTGATATAGAAACTTCTGGGTTAACTTATTTCGCTTTACAAGATTCTAATGATATTAAAAAAACAGAAAATAAACTCAATTCAATTTTTTCAACATCTACTTCAGAAGAAAAAGCACAAATTTTGTTTTTTATTTTCCCTGCAAGCAAGATTGAACCAATTATGAGCATATGGCCTGGAATGATAAAAACAAAAAGCCAGGATAATTTTAATTTAATACTAAAAAATGAAGGTCAAGATAACATTACTGCTTCAATAGATTTTTTGAATTCGACAATACCTTCTGATCTTCCTGTAGGAGCAATAAAAAATATTAACATTCTAGTTCCAAAAGCAACAACACCTGATGCATCTTCTTTATTGCTTGATCTAAAAATAAATTATACATCTATTTACGGTGGTGTCAGAACATATACAATTCCTGTATTATTATTTACAGAAAAAGGCGAATGGAATATTCCTGGAATTGAAAATGCATCTCAAAAACTAATAAATGAAACAGAAGAACAAAACCTTATTAACAATTCTAATGACACATTAAACAATCAAACAGGTGATTTTAATAACAGTTTATTTTCTAAATTCAGATTTTTAGAAGGCAATATCAACAAAAAAATTACAGATTCAGAAAATTTAACAATTAGTTTAACTTTAGAAAATAAATTAAGCACAGATCTTGACCAAGTAACTATAACAACAGAAGGATCTAATCTCATAGGAATCATACAAGCAGATCCATATTTAATTGATAAAATTAAAAGTGGAGAACAAAAAACAATCACATTAACAATAACTCCTAGATTTAATGGAAATTTTTCAGGAACATTGGTTGCAAAAGGAAAAACCAACAATCAAACAATCTCTACAAACATATCTATTTCATTAGATGTAGAAACTACAGCCTCAAACATAACTTGTGCAGAAATGAATGGAACAGATTGTAGCGGCACAAATGCTAAATGCGATGGAGTAGATCAAACAGCCTCAGATACTTTTCATTGCTGTATTGGAAAATGCAGCAAAGGCGGAACATCAATATTACTTCCATTGATAATTATAATTGTTATCGTAATAGTACTTGTGATTGCTTTGTTCTTGCTTAAAAGAAAGCCAAAAAAAGAAATGAAAGATGTTTTAGAAGAAGTACAGAAAAAATATCAGCATCGTTATAGAGATACTCCGGAAATAGAATCTTTAGAAAAAGAAAAATTGTAATTTCTTAAATGCTTTTTACTTTTTCTCTCTCTTCATCATCAATTTTAATCCCGGCTTTATCAAGTTTTTCTTTAAACAAATCTCTTTCTGCTCTTATTGCTCTAACTAGTGTATCGTATTGATGTAATCTAGTTGCAAGATCGTTCAACAAACCATTTGCGCCAGATAACTCAAATTTAAGATCTGGTGGAGAAACAATTTCAACTGATGAAGGCATATAATCAAAAACAATTTCAATTAATTTTTTAAGATCTTCTACAACAATTTCAACTTCTGCAAAACTAGAAAAAAATGTTTCCGCGTGTTTCGCCAAATGAGCTTCATGAACTTTATTTTTTACTACGATAACTCCTTTTTCTTCTCCAATTTTTTTAATTAGAAGATTCAAAACTTCTATAATGTGTTCCTTTGGACTTCCTAAAATTTCAAACAATATATTTACTTCTAACCAGCCTTTTGCTAAACACTCTCTAACCCTAACTTCTAATTTTTCCATTCTAAACAGAAAAGATAGGATTATTTAAATCTTTTTTATCAAAACATAAAGAGCCAATGCAAGCGCCACACCAACCAATAAATAAGGTAAAAATTTTAATGTGCTTGAAGAAGTGTCAGAAATAGTAGAACCGGTAATAGAATTGGAATCTTTGTTTTGAACACTATTTCTATTAGTTGAAACTGAATCAGATAAACTAGAACTAGTTGTGCTAGGATTTTTCTTATCCGCAACAGTTGATGTGTTTTGTTTTTTTGCTACATCATTACAACTTGTTAATTGAATTTTTTTACTTGTTTTTTCATCCAAACCTTCTAAAACAATTTTATATGTTCCTTCTTGATCTAAACATTTTAAACTAAGCTCAATTGTCCCTTCAAATTCAGAAAATTTGCTATTAATATGCAAACTGCTGGTTTCGCTAACCTTTTTTTCATTGCTATCTTCAACATAAGCATAAACTGCATATTTGCTTGTACTTCCTCTGTAAATTTTAATATCGATTTTAATAGAATCGCCAAATTTAGCATCTTCAGGATAATCTGTAATTTCTAGGCTTGAATCATTTTCTTGATTGTCATTATTTCCTCCACCTTCATTATCCTGAGAACAAGAAACTCCAATACTATAATCATCAAATGAAGTTGATGAACTTGAACCAGTTTTTCTTAAACTTGGTGTTAAAATAACATTCCCATTAAAACTATCTACTTTAAATAAAATGTCAGTTTGCCCTGAAAAATTTGTAACATTTAGAGTGGCTATTTTATAAAAATTACTAGATATCCATTTGGAATAATTCCATATTTCTCCAACTCTGTTTCCATTTAATTCACTCAAAGCATCAATCTTAACATCATAAATTCCATCTATTAAATTATATGCTTGAAGATTTATTGTAAAACTTGAATTACAATCTACTGTAGAAGGATAAGTTAAAACAACTCTTTTTTCGTTTTGTGTTTCATTTGTACCATTTGTGTTATTATTTCCAGAAGCATTAACATAAAATGAATATAAATCAGATTTTTCCAGAATATTACTCGTATTTGCATATCTTACAGCAACTTGCAATGTTGCATCTCCTGTATAATTTTTTGCGGGATCTATTTTTAATTTCATGCTATAATTAAAATTTGATAAATTAATTGTAAAAGCATCTTGAATATAATTATTAGAATCTTGCCATTCATCTTCTATTGGATTATAAATTCTGCCTATTGTTTCATTATTTATATCTCTAACATAAACTTTAACATCATAAGTTACATTTGAAAAAAACAAAAAATTTGTTAATATATTAAATTCAGTTCCATTATTTAAAACAGAATGCGGATAATTTAATATTTTTATTTGCCTTTCATTTGTTTGATTTGGTTCATTTTGTTTAGAACAATTATTTAACATCCCAGGAGTGGGAATATTTACACACCAAAAAGTTTCATTGAATCTTTGCAATGAATTTCCATCACCATCTGCACCAAAGGAATCATTATAATAAAATTCACTTTCTAAAGAACCGTTTGAAGAATACAATCTTATTATTTCTGGCCCGTTATTTAAAACAATAGAACTTTGTGCAACGTGCTCTGAAAAATTCCAATAATATGTAAAATTATTTTTATTTTTGGCAATAATAAAGTAACTATAAGGTTGAATAAATGAATCATTGAAAAAAGTTAATGTTCTGTTGTATTCTACTGACAAATTATCTGTTTTTCTATCAGAAATCTTCCAACCAGTTAAGTTTATTTCAAAGGAATTGTTGTTATAGATCTCTATCCATTCTCCATAAGAATCTCCTCCTTGAGAATCTGAAGGATGATATATTATTTCATTCAAAAAAACAGAACCTGAAACAGAATTAAAAATAAGTAAAAAAGCAAAAGCTAAACCCAAAATTAATGCATCTCTTTTCATTAAAACAAATAAGAATTCAATCTTTTTATTTCTTTTTATTGCCAAATTCCTGGCAACTTATTCTTGCAAACAGGACATTTTCCTCTTTTAAGTTTATTTTCAATCACAAAAAAGTTTTTTCTTTTAATCACAGCTTCGCCACAATGAGGACAAAATGTTGTACGACCATCAGAATCATTTATATTTCCTGTATAAACAAAATTTAATCCTTGCGCTTTTGCCAAAATTCTTGCTTTAATCAAAACTTCTGGTTGTGTTGGTGGAATATTCATCAACTTATAACAAGGATAAAAAGCAGAAAAATGTAAAGGAACGTCTTTTCCAACATTTTCTGAAATCCAAGAAATTGTTTTTTTAATTTCTTCTGTATTGTCATTATATCCTAGAATAATTAAATTTGTAATTTCAATCCAAACTTTCTTCTCATGCAGAAGTTTTATTGTTTCTAGCACAGGTTCAATCTTTCCTTCACAAATTTTCTCATAAAAAGCAGCATTTCCTTTCAAATCAATGTTAAATGCTTTGATATAAGGAATTAATTTTTTCAATGGTGCAGGATTTATGTATCCATTACTAACTGCAGTGCATTTTATTTTTTCTTTCTTTGCTAATTTCGCAATATCTAACATGTATTCAAAAAAAACAGTAGGCTCGGTATAAGTAAATGAAATGCTTTTGGCTTTTGCATTTTTGGCTTGCTCAACAACTTGTTCAGGAGAAACCTCGAGATGAGGAACATCTTCAAATTTAGCTTGAGAAATTGAATAATTCTGACAATGCAAACATTTTAGATTGCATCCTATGGTTGCCAAACTCAATGATTTTGTTCCAGGTAAAAAATGAAAAAATGGTTTTTTCTCCACAGGATCTATAGCAACAGAACATGGCTTAGAATAAACAATACTATAGATTTTTCCATTTATGTTTGTTCTTGCCCCACATGACCCTCTTTCTCCTTCCTTAATAAAACAAAATCTCGGACATAAGGTACATTGAATTCCTGATTTTGTTTTTTTATAAAAAGTTGCTTCTTTTAATTCTGACATTTTATTTAAAAGTTCTATAACTAGGCGCCTTATCTTCAGTTACTAAAGTTTTAACAAAACTTCTTCGAGACCTCTGCCTTACCAATTTACTACGTAAAAAAATAATCAAAGCAAGAGCTGCAACAATTATAGCAATTCCAAGATAAATATAAAGAGAATTGCTTTTATTTACAATCACACAATTATTTTTTTTGCAAGTCATATTTCCTTGGCATCCACAATCTTTACAACAATTTGTATAACTTTCACCAAGTTCAGAATCACATTTTTCATTACCACAATAAACACTTAAACAATCTTGAGAACACTTTGTGATATCCTCACCTCTACTTACATCGCAAAGTTTATCACCACATAAAAAACAATCTTGTTGACAAGTTGAATAACTTTCACCAGTATCGCAAACACCATTGCCACATGAATTGGGTGCATGACAATCTTGTGGACAGGTTGCAGGATTTTCATTTGATTCACAATTTCCATTACTACAAGAACTTCCTAAATTTATTCTACAAATATTATCTACACAAATATATCCTAAGGAACATCCACAATCTTTACAGCAAGTTGTTTGAGATTCATTCGAGCCACAATAATTATCCCCACAATTATCTCCATCAGGACCTGGTTGATCACTTCGCGTAGTGAAGTTATGTTTAGACTCTTCACAATTAGATAATTGATCACAAGCAGTGATATTAAAATAATATAATGTGTCTGGATCCAAACCACTCAAACTAAAAGTGTGTGACAGAACAAAATCAGAATCTGTTTTCTTAGTACCAAGACTCGTGGTTTTGCCATAATTTAAAGTAACATTCGCCGGTTCATTAAAATCAACATATATATCTGCTGTTGTTTTTCCAATATCAATATTTATGTTTTCAGAAGGTGGAGAATTATCACTAATAGTTACTATTCTTGTTTCAGTAATATTTTCATTATTCGCATTATCCCAGGCTCTTACATAAAATGTATGCGCTCCATTTGAAAGAAAAACACGATAAGAACAATAAACACTTGTTCCAGATCCGGACATGCTCATAACAACAGGACTAGCTGAATCAATATAAATATTACAAGATCTTATGCTAGTTTGAGTATCAACAACGCTCACATTAAAAGTAACATAGCTATAACTTATAGACGATGCGCTGGCTGGTGTTGGACTAACAAAATTTAGATTTGGTGGAGTTGTATCGCTTTGATTTCTACTAATTATTACTGTAAAATTATTCTGTGCCCACGCACTATGACTTTCATTATCATTTGCAAGACAATTCCAAGAAAATTTTCTTTCGTCTACACCGAAATCAATTGATCTATTAATTATACAAGAAGTTCTACAGCTGTTATTTATTATTCCAAGAAAATTTTCCCAAGTTCCAGAATAATTACTATATAAAGATAAGTTGTTTACTTTTTTATCATCTGCCGCAGTACATATAAAATTAATGTGTGTTTCATTTGTTATTGTTTCATCTGGTGGATTTACTAAAGTCACATTTAAAAAAGAGGTTAGAAGTTTTGGTAAATGAACAGTAAAGGTTTTTCCAAGAACATTATTATTAATAGTATATAGTGTACTATTATCTAAATATCCTGTTTTGCTAGCAGAACAATTCCAAGGATTTGAGTCAATATTTGTGGTTGCATTCTTACAAAAAGTATCTAATTCTTTTCTAGGAATAAAACCAGAGGCATTTGTTGTGGCTGTAAAAACAGACCAGCATGCCGGGAATCCATTTGTTGTTGAACAAACAACACTCGCACCACTGATAGGCAAACTATCATTACCTTCAACATAAACATCACCGTACCAACCCAGTCTAAATTTGGCAGTCGAACTGGAATTAAAATAAACCAAATTCTTACTCAAACTTGTGTTTATGGCTAAAAAATTACCACTACCAGTAAGATAAACATGAGCAGAACTCAAACCAGATATTGAAGAATTTCCTATTTCTGTATAATCACTATTATAATTTTTAATGCTTGTATCCCAATCTGTTAAATAACAGTTTTTAATTTTGAAATTGTTAACAGATTCTACATATATTCCTATTGTGCTATCTAAACCAACTCCATCGATTACATGACCGCCACAATCTAGTGTTATATTATCAGCAAGAACTTCAATACACACTGTAATGGAAGAATCTTTGATGTCAGAAGTAAGAGTATAAATTTCATTAGCATTGCTTAATTTAGAACAAGCTGTAAATGGGATCATTGTAATCTGGTTCTCGCCCAAACTAATTGGTTGAACTGGTTGAGTAGTTGTTGGTTTTTCTTGAGACGAGTAAGGAACATTCACAACAGCATAATCTCTATAGTAAACTTTTCCACCATAACTAAAAGTTATATCTAATGGCCAAAAACCAGCAGGAGCATTTAAATTTAAACTTGAAAGATCAAATGCAACTGAATATTTTTCTCCAAGAAATCTTTCACCAAAACCATATATTTCTCCAAATCTTGAACCTATAATTCCAGGAATATAATACCAATATCCTGCTTTTCCAGGAGATCCGAAACAATCACCGATTCCATTAACATCTGTGGATTCAATATAGAATCTTGAATAATATTCATTTATCTTTGCACCACTAATTTTAACAAGATTTTCTAAAGTAGTTAATTTTTCAGAACCATAAAAATCTATCTTAACAATAGTATTTGCCGGCAAACATTCTCCTTTAGCCAGATCTAGGGTTAAAATTGTTTTAACGCCATTGTCTGTATTCTGGGAAAAAATTGTATTGCTTGTAATTTCCTGTTTTTGTAATCCATAATAGAATACGAAAGATAATGCAAGAAGTGCAATAAAAACTGTAATTAAAGTAATTTTATGCTTTTTAACAAGGTCCTTCCTCTTCTTTAACATCTTAATATTACTATATTCTTATTTTTAAACTTTGTTCAATTTTAAAAAACTATGAAACGTAAGCTTTTTATAGCTTCTATTGTTGATTAAAAAATGGCGCGCACAAGAATTAAACTAGCAAGCATAAATATAGATAGATTGAATCAAATAATCAATGCTGTAAGAGATATAGCTTCAAAGAGCGGCATAGTTATACGAGGCCCAATTCCCTTGCCAACAAAAAGATTAAAAATAACAACAAGAAAATCTCCATGTGGAGATGGCAAAGCTTCTTTTGACAGATTCGAAATGAGAATTCATAAACGTTTAATTGATTTGCCAGCAGATGAGCGTGTTCTTCATAGTATAATGCGTCTTCCAATTCCAAAAGAAGTTAATGTTGAGATTGAGATGATTGAATAAAATTAAATTTCTCCAATTATTTCTAAATTTTTAGATTTGTTATTAGCTTTATTAAAACCATATCCTTCATAAACTATTACTTTCTTAAAACCAACCCTAGAAAGTAAATCGCTGATTTCCTTTATAGAATAAATCCTAAAAACATGCTTAGCATTAATTGTCTTGCCATTAATTTTAAATTGTATTTCAGTATTTTCAATTTTATTATTTTTATCGAAATTCCAAGAAATAGATCTTTCCACATCACCTACTTTTTCAACTTTCTTTCCAGATGAAGAAGGATTGTGCAAATCAATTAAAATCATTCCATTTTTATTTAAATGATTTTTAAAACAAACTAGTGTTTTTTCAGCATTTTTAATAGAAAGATTGTGATTGAATGTGGCATACATACAAATAATTGCATCAAATTTTTTATTTAAATCAAAATTAGTCATATCATTAAGAAATAATTCGGATTTCACTTTTTTTCTTGCAATAGATAACATTTCCGGACTATTATCCATTCCTATGCAATTAAAACCAGCCTTCTCTAAATAAACCAGATGATTTCCAGTTCCACAACCAACATCAAGAACAGTTTTAACATTTTTATTTTTTAAAATAGAAATTAAAAAATCAACTTCTTTTTGATAATCTTTCTTTGAATTAAAAATATCATAATATTTTGCTAGTTCTGTGTATTCTAAATTCATAACTAAAAAAGATATCAAGAATATATAAATTTTAAGCAGGCAAAATAGTCATGCTTTTTGTTAGGCTTGTTCTGTATTTATAACTAATGGCAATCTCAGTTGGTGCAGAATGAGAATCAGTACCTTCTAAAATCTTTTCGCAAACAACATTATAACCAATTTGAGTTGAACCTTCTAATGTTTGTACTGTGCTATAAGGAGATTCGGCGGTTTGTATATTGCATGTAAATCCAGGATCTGTTCTTATCGCAATGTTAACTCTGTCCTTTTTCAATTGCTCATTTAAATCTAATTGTTGTAGTTTGTCACAATCTGCATCTGAAAGATAAACTTCTCCACCACCTAAATTAGAAACCTTGAAGAATAAATGAAGTTTATTTCCTGTGATGTCTTCAGTAAGATTAGAAATTTGTACTGGTGCTGCGCTGTTCTTACCAGTAGAAATTTTATCTCCTGATAAAGTACATATTCCACTTCCTTTACCAACACAAATATCTGTTTGTGTTAAGGTTGCATAACTGTAACATTCATCAACCTTCATTGTTAAATTAAAATTTCTTGAAAGTTGCTGAGCAGCAGTTGCTTGAGTTGCAAATTGTAGAATTTCAGAACCACCAAGTTGATAGCTTGTTTTTTCAGCAAGTGTATTAGTATTGACTAATTTACTCTGAACTCCAATAAGATTTTCGCCAATACCGCTTAAGTAGAAATTTGCAGCTCCTGCAGGAATTGCATAACCGCCATTGTTTTGAATTTGTAAATAAATTGGAAAATTTAATCCATAATTGATCTGAACAGGTGGAGCATTGTCAACAAAATTCATAGCCAATGCAGAAGTATCGAATTGCACCTTAACATTACCACAGCTTGGTGTTGTTGCTCCAATACCAAATAATAATACACCTATTGATATAAGTGCTATAAATAAACTAAAATTGCTATTTTTAATTTTCATTTTGCCTCTTTATCCAATCTTTATTGGATTTTATTATTTTTAAAAGTTTCTAACGTTTAAGTTTGCTTAGTTTTAATATTAAATCCAAATGATTTTTGAATTTGAACGCCATATGCTAATGAAACAACTAAAGGAAAACCTTGAGCTTGATTATTGTTAATTATCGCAGAACATTTAACTGTCGCCGTCTTACTAACATCCATTGTTCCATCAAAAGGCTTTCCTAAAACAGAACAACCAATGCTAAGAGGTATTAAATTTATATTCATTTGTGTAATATTTTCCCTTGACAAATCCGGAGTATAAATTCCAGCATTTGCTTGTTTAGTTAAAGTTATTGCCAAGTCAACTAAATATCCGTTTTCTCTTGGATGAATTTCCTTAACAACACCAACTTGAAGCATCGCGGGTTCTTGCGCCATCACAGGTTGATCTTGACCAGGAACTGTTATTGTTGCGCTCGCATCTGTAATTTCATTATATTGGACTGTTACATAAAGGTTAGCAGTATATGGATTTAGCATCTCTGGCATACCGTAGTAAGAATACTCTTGCCCACTACTAGGGAAGAAAACTTCTAAAATACCTGGATTAACCTGGCTAGATGAACTGCTCAAAATTCCAGTTTTTTTAACATCTGTTCTTTCTGCGGCCCTTATAACAAAAGATTGACACTCACCTAAACTGCCAGAAGAAATTCCTCCGAAACCATCCTCAACATCATCTCTTAAACAAATCATTCCAGATCTTTCTTTAGAATCATAATTTTCTAAATGAACACCAACATTAAAAATATCTCCTTGACTTATCAAACTTCCAGAATTAATAAAACCAGGCCTAGATACTAATAAAAAATCCAAGCCAGATTTCGCAGCATTACTTTGATTACAGCTCATATCTGCAGCAGAAACAAAAGCCAAAACTATACAAATTCCAACAATAATAAAAAAGTTTGATTTTATTTTCATTTTAACCATGTGCTTTTAAAATAGGAGTTTCATATTGTGTAACAACGTCATATGAAGCATCAATTTTAATTGGTGTTAAGACAGCTCTTTGTGGAGCATCCTTAATTTGCATTGAACAAGCTATGCTATATCTTTCATCATTCGCAGTATATTGAGTTATATTTTTTAAAACACTCATATCTATATTAGATAAAACCAAATCTTGTCCATCAACTTCAAAGTTTTCACATTCTGCAAGTATTGAATCTGGAAATTCTATTCTTAATTCTTTCAAAAATGTCATATTAGTATTTTCATCGATTCTTTTTATGACAACTGCAAAATCATAAGTTTTGCCTTCTTCAAAAGGCATGTCGCTATCTGCTGTTAAAGCTACTGAATAAGGTGCATTAAAAGACATAATTGTTTTTGTTCTTCCCATGTTTGGTTCTGTACCAATATAAATTGGCCAACTTGCTTTTAAAATAACAGGTCTTTTAAGCTCAACAATAACATAACCTATATAAACATTTTTTGTAAAATCAGAAAGTTCTCTAGAACATCTAAAACTTGTATGTAATTCATCTGCTGTCAAAGGAAACACAAATTTATTTCCAATAGAATATTTACCAAGATTTTTAATATCTATTTGCTCATCTTTAACATGTGGAGAACTTCCAAGATAACATGTTGGAATTAATTCAATTTGTGCCAACTCAGGATTTTTAACAGTTAAAGAAGCAAGTACGTTAATGTTGTTACTCACGACTTGAGTTTCAGAAAATTGGAGATCTGCGTTAAACAGCTCCAGAGGATTTTCCCTCGTAGGCTCATCCCATTGAATAAAAAATGGGCACTTTGGACTAGCATAGAAACAAGCCTCAAATTTAGATAAACTATCAAAAAAACTATTAATTTTTTCCCTCACAGGAGCATATGCAAAACTCATATAACTACCAACTGGCCCTGTCTGAGCAATGAAAATAACCCATAATAATACTCCTAATGCCATTCCAGCAATTCCCCAAACAATAGTCATCTTTAATTGTTCAGGAATAGGAACAATAAAATAAAGAAATCCAACAACAAAAAATCCAGCAAAACCAACAATAGTGAAAATAATAAAAAACATTAATGATCCATATAATGCAGGAAATCCAAATCTTACAATTGGAAAAATACTTAATAAAATTGCTATAATCAAACCAATAACAGCGCCCATAACTCCTGTTGCTGCTGCAGATTTTAACGATTGCCCAATAGTTAGTTGTTTTTCACCAGGTTCTCTTTTAAAATCTTTTCCAAGCATTGCTCCGATTATTCCACAAACTCCTAATAAGATAATCAGCCAAACAATTGGATTAATGCCCCAATAATACTGGCTTGGATTAAGAGTTCCCGAAGTAAAAACAAGTTCAGTTAAACCAGCCATCTTTATGCCTCTTTATTTTACCTCTTTTATAAATCAATGAATATAGATTTGAGAATATATAAAACTTTTCAAAAAGTTTTTAATACATACAAGCGTAATAAAAATGAGAAAAAATGGATTACGGATTTCAACAACAAAGAAAATCAAAAAAAAGTCTAAGAAAAAAGAGAAAAGCTAATCCTTATAAGAAAGGTGGACCATTAAGAACAAGAACAAATTAAATTTTATTTAAAATAAAAAGAGGTAAAATATGTTTAATATAATTATTGCAGATATCATAACAGCCGTAATAATAATAGTTTGGCTCATTGCGGCTTGCGTAACAGATGTAAAAAAAAGAGAAGTTGCTGATTGGTTGAGTTTTAGTTTACTTGGAATTGTTTTGGCAATCAGTGCATTAAAATCTATATTAACATTAAATTCATCTTATATATTGTATAGTTTATTAGGAGGAGCTATATTCTTTGGGGTTGCTCTTTTATTCTATCATTTACAAATCTTCGGTGGCGGTGATGCTAAACTTCTAATCGCATTAGGAGCAGCTTTTGCAAACAAACCAATTTTCACAAACATTTTCACAAATTCATCAATATCTGCATTTTACCATGAACCATTTTTATTAACTTTTATAATTAATCTGCTTTTTGTTGGGGCTGTTTATGGATTAATTTGGTCTATAATCTTAGTAATAAAGAAAAAAAATATTCCAAAAAGAATTGAAAAAAAAGAAATAAATTACAAAATATTCTATTTTGTATTGGCTGCAATTATTCTCATTCTTGCTATAATTTTAAGATTTTATAATTTAATTTTTATTGCAATTTTACTTGTAGTTCTTCCATATCTTTTCAAATTAGTAAAAACAGCTGAAAATTCATTAACAAAAAGAAAATCTTGGAAAGAATTGGCAGAAGGCGATTGGTTAATGGAAAATGTAAGGATCGGTAAAAAAACAATAAAACCAAGTGTTGATGGCTTAAGTAAAAATGATATTATCTTGATAAAAAAAGCAAATAAAAAAGTTTTAATCAAAGATGGAATTCCATTTGTTCCAGCAATTTTAATTGCAATATTAATAAGTTTGTTTGTTGGAAATTTGCTATTATTGTTAATTGCTTAAAAATCTAGGGTCTTCTTTTCTTAACGTGCTTATACATCTGCTCTGCTTCTGATTCTTGCCTAACTTTATCGTGTTTCATTAATTTTTCTTTTTCTTCTTCTAATTGAGAAACAACTCTTTTGCTGGCAGCTTTTTTTAGTGTCTCAGCAATATTCTCAAGCTCTTTATTTGATTTTTTTTCTCTTTTCCAATCAATTGCAACTTCATCTTTATCATATCTTGGAATTAAATTAATATAAAAATGCCCAACATTCTGGCCAGCTGCAATTCCTTGTGGAATGTAAATACTTAATCCTTTTGCTTTCAAAACCTCCACAAGCACAGGAGAAAGAAGTTTAACAAAATTCATAATCTTATTCAAAAGAATATTATCAATTTCTTGAATGAATCTAATATGTTGTTTAGGCATTATAATTACATGCCCTTTAGTTGCTGGCATAATATCTAACAAAACAATAATATCATTATCCTCAAAAATCCTAATTGCATCCATTTCTTTTTTAATTATCTTGCAAAAAATACATTCGCCAGGCCCTTGCTGCGTTTGACCTTGTTGCATTTGTTGAATAAAAGCTTCAAGTTCTTCTGAGCCAGCTTCTTTAACTTGATCAATTAAATCTCCAACTTGATCTTTTGGCAATTTCTCTAATTGCTGCAAAATTTGCTTTCGTGCTTGCTCTGTTTGTTCTTTTGTTAATGTCATATTTTACGAAAGAAAAATGGTTTTAAATAATTATCCAACAGCTCTTCTAAAGTCTATAATTTCAACAGAATCAACATGCTCAATTTCTCTTAATTTGCTTTCTATCAATTCTTGTTCTTGTTGTTCTGGCCAAGCCAAGGTTAAAACTATTGCTTTCAAACCAAAACCAATTTCTTCATGCTCTGCTTTAAAAGATTTGCATCCAAGTTCCATTGCAATTTTTTCCGATTTATCTTCAATTGCTTTTAAATCAACATCTGGAGAATCGGGCAGTATTTTTAATTTCAATGCTGCGATTGCCATCTTATGGACCTTCAAAACCACATTCACATTTATATTTAATTGCAAGTTTTCTGCATTTGTGGCATCTTACTAATCTTTTGCCACATGCAGGACACTGAAAAACAACACTTTTCTCATCTAGTCCAGAACCACAACTTATGCATTTTATTTTTTCGCTCATTTTTTTATAACCTCAAATTCGCATGATTCTTGTTTTGCTCTTTTCTCTAGTTCCTGTAAAATTGATTCCATTTTTTTATTTGCATTTTTATAATCTGTATTTTCAACCGTAATGCTATAAGATGGTGCACTTAAGTAGCTTATATTTCCTTCCCTTACATCTAAAACCTTTTTAATTTTCTCAATTCCATCCATCGCAGGACATTTTAAATTTATTTTAGCTTTAACTTGAACTTTTTTTACTTTTATTTTTTCTCTTATTTTTTCAACTAAAACTTTAGATTCTTTCTCACTCAAACCTGACTGAACAAGAAGATTAACTGCACCAGCTTCTTTCTTCAGTGCTTCTTCAAAAAAATCAACAACGCCTAATTCTCTTATTTTTTCAATAACTTTTTTCTGTTTTTCTTGATCTTGTATTACGAATGGTAATAAAAATCCAAGTTCTCTTTCCCTTGATTCTTGTTCAAGAACTTGTTTTTTTTCTTTAGGTGAAACTCTTCTCAAAGAAAGATCAATATTCTTTTTTTCTTTATCTATGCGAATAACTTTAACTGCGATTTTTTGCCCAGGCTTAACATAGTCTCTTATATTTCTTATTCTTCCTGGAGCAACCTCGCTAAAAATAATAACGCCAGAATAATTATAATCTTTCAATTTTACAAAAACACTTGTATTAATTAAACTTTCAACAGTTCCAATTAAAACATCATTAACTTCTGGTAAATCTTTTGCCATTTTTATATAAAACTTATTTTAAAACCTCTAAAACCTTGGCTCTAACTTTTGCCTTTCCACCAGTTGGTTTTGTTAAAGTCATACCACATTTTAAGCATTTGACAACACTTGTTGCCTTGCCAAAAATAACTTGCTCATTTTCACATTTAGGGCATTTTACCTTAACAAATTTGCTCTTAGTAATTATTATTTCCTTTTGCATTCTAGCATAAGAAAACATCGGTTTTTAAAGGTTTTTAAGAAGATATTTCTTAATTTATTCCTAAATCATTAATTTTAACTATAGATTTAAATTATTAGAGTGTTTAGTTTTATCGAAACATACTTCTAAGATTTTTGGGCATCCTCCAAACATTTCCATGAGAATCAGTAAACCAATCTTGATCATTATTGCTAGAATAAATTCCATCCACATTAGGAGTTATATAATTAGATGTATCGCTAGAAACAGAATCTGCTGGTATTTGATTATTTAATTGATTTGCTGCACTATCTGCACAAGCAGACAAACTATCAATACGTCTAGATAAACGTTGATAGTCGTCAAAATAACGTTTCGAATCATCGACTTTTGACAATCCTCTTTTTGCACGATCCAAATAGATTTTTACACTGTCTAACCTTCCAGAAGATAAATGTCTACTTACATTTGTGGCAGCAAAACTTGCCTCATGCATATCTCTCTCAAATTGCGCATCTCCATTACAAGATTTTACAACCACTGGTCCTGCAAGAATTGCTATAAGTAGTGCTGTGATGAAAGCTCCAGCACAACCTTCTCCTCCCATTTTATTTTCCTCCAAATTTCATAAAAATATCAATTTTTCAGACTTTAAAAACCTTTCTAATTGTAACCATAACAAAGTAACAACAATTCAAATTTTTATCTTAATTTCCTCAACTTGCAATGCCTTCTGCAAAAGCTCAGTAAATTCTTTTTCTTTAGTTTTAGAAATCAAAGCTCCAGCAGCATTTGGATGTCCTCCAACTTCTCCGCCTGTTTGCTTAACAACAGAATCTAGTAACTTATACAAATTAATATCATTAACATTTTTATGGACAATTCTTGCAGAAACTTTAACCTTTCCATCATCTCTATAGGCCATTCCAATTAGCACAGTTCCCACAGAATACATAGACGAAGAAGAAAGTATGCTTATAATTGTTCCAATAATTGTATCTTTAACACAATCTTTAGCATTAATAATAATAAAACCCTCGCTTTCAATTTTTTGTGCACTTGCAACAAAATTCAAACCACTCATTAGATGATGTTTATATTCTGTATAAATTTCTTCAACATTCTCTTTGGCATTTTTAGATCCCATTAAGAATGCTAAAGCAACGCTAGCATTTCCTAGCCTACCACAAGCATTAACCATTGTACTAACTTCTCTTGCATCATAAAGTCGTCCAAATAATTTCAATAAATATATATTGCCAATAATTTCTTTGTCTTCTTGATTTGGTTGTTTTAACATAATTCCTGTTATTAATGCAGAAAGTTCTTCTTTATTTAGATCAAGTAAAGTTTTGTATCCTCCTCTTGTCTTGTCTTTGATTTCTATTCCTATTTCTCTTAAAAAAGTTAAAGCTCCTTGAGATGATCCAGTAACTCCTGGAATAAAAATATAAGAACCAAATTCCAATGCTTTATGCAATGCTCTGGTTGTTGAAAAAATAGTTAATCCTTGCTTAGATTGCATTCCATGAATCTTAGCATCTTCAATAATTGCTGTATTTGTTTTACTCAAACTTCTATCTGCTAAATCTCCAATCATTCCCAAAACAGCCAATTGCGCAAGTTCTTCATTTTTTTTATCAAGTTCCTTAACAAATCTATAAACTACATTTGAAGCACTTATATTTGAATCTTCATGATTAGTTAAAGGATTCACAAAAATAAAATTATCGTGTCTAAGATCTTCTAAAGCCTTGCCAACAATAAATTTTTCTTCTAGCTCATGATGATCTAAAATAATTGTTTTGACATGCTCTGCAAATTTAGCAATCTCGGCTATTTTACTAGAACCCAAATCTAAGAAAAAAATTGCTTTCCATTTTTTATTTTTAGCTTCTTCATATAATTCATTTATAAAAGAATCTTCAAGTTGTTTGATACAAGCAACCCAAAATTGCTGATTTAATTTTTTTAATGCATTTATTAAAATTGCAGCAGAAGCCAAACCATCAGTATCTATATGTGTAACAACTCTAATCATTCCTTTTTTTTCCAAAACATCTGTAAATCTAGCTACAGCCTCTTTTAATTCCATCTTTAAAACTAATTTACTAAAGCTTAGGAACTATAATCCTTTAGCCTCTTTACCTTCGCCTTAGTAAGTTGTAATCCTCGTTTAGCAGTATAATCTTTTTTGTTTTTTTCAAAATGTTTCTGTAATTTTTTTTCTTTTAACATTAGTGCTTGCATATCTTGTTTTTCAACAGCAATTCCATTTGCAATTAATATTTTCTCTACTTTTTTTCCAGTGATTACTTGAACATTAGGTATTCCATAATTATCTCTTAAAGCAACGCCAATTTTAGCAGTTGAATAACCTTCTTTAGATAGTTTAACAACTAAAGCCTCAATTTCAGCAGAATTCAAAGTAACCCAGTATGGTTTTTCTGCTTTAGGTGGATGACTTCTTGCTCTTCCTTTTCCATGTCCATATAGTGTTGCCATTTTAATATCTTGTAGATAACTATCATTATGTTTATTTTTAAACTTTTGGCTTGCAGAAAATATAAAAGAAAAAATAGCCCCGCCCGGATTCGAACCGGGGTCTCAGCCTCCAAAGGGCTAAATCCTTGACCGCTAGACTACGGGGCTATTAAAAAAAGCAAGCAGATAACCTTTAAAAAACCTTTTTATCTTATAATTCCATGCCTCTGTAGCTCAGTGGCTAGAGCGGCTGTTTTGTAAAAGCGAGGTTTCCTCGATTTGATCAGGAAATTCGTTTCATGACAACAGTAGGTCGGGAGTTCAAATCTCTCCAGAGGCTTCAGAAATTTGAGAGAAATTATATTTTTTTCTCTAGATAGTAGTTACAAAAAGAAAGGTTTAAAAAGCCAAAAAGGATTTATTTAAAATGGAAAAAAACAGGAAAATTGTAATTATTTTTTTAATTACAATCGTACTTGCAAGCATTATTTTCCTTAACGGATGTTCTCTAGATTCAAAATCATCCTGGGGAGCACCAACCTATGAAGATGGCGTAAACAGTTTCTTTTCGTGGTTCGGAGGCTCAACTGCAAAGACCACATCTAGCTCAATAACAACATGTTCAGATACTTGTAGCACAAGCACATGTGATGGAACAACATATATTGAATGCATTACGGGATCAAATGGATGCAAGCAAACAAGATCTCAAGGTCAGATTCTAGGAAAATGTAGTGTAGAATGTTTAACAGATAACGATTGTACAAATGGCGGATTATGCACCGAAAACAAGTGCACAATAATAAATCAAAATGAAGAAAAACAAGAAACACAAGGGTCTGTTGTACCAATTCAAATAACACCACAAAGAGTAGAAGCGCAACTAGGAAGATCTGCATCATTCAAAAAAATGCCCAAAGATTCTGCCGGAATACTTGGTTTTTATGACGATGATAAACAAGTATTTATAAGATTTTTTGTAATTGAAGGCGGTCAAGTAATTCTATACAATGGACAAGCAGGAGATGTAGAACTTGATGTTTACTATAAACGTCTTGTAGATATAGAAAATGCTCCTGATTTTTGTACTGCTGTTTTTACTCTTGCAAAATCTCAAGACTTTGAGTTACAGATTAATGATATTTTCGCAACAATTGGAAAATATGGATATTTAAGAAATTGCAACTAAATTCATATTAAAATGATACAAATATACGAAATTCCAAAAGACAAAGTACAAGGAATAAAAAAAATAATTGAAGCACCAGATCAGGCGGCAGGCGAATTGAATGTAGAAATTGAAAAAGAAGAAGGAAAAGGAAAATTAGAAAAAGCAAAGGCCTGGAAAGTGAATGAATTCAGAAAACAAGATTGCAAAATAAAAGATGCAAAATCCTTAGGAATAAAATCAGAAAATTCTTATCTTTATATTAATGCTTCAGAAGATTTCTTTAAAAATAATGAAAAAACTATTATAGATGCTGGGGCAAAAAAACTTTCAGATCAAGAAACTGAAAAAATAAAAACAGCAATAGAAGAACAAGAAAATTCAACATCATCTGGTGTTGGATTTGTATTTAGTTAATAAAATTAAGATTTTGTTGGCTGTTGACTAGGATCAATCAAAGGAACAATATAAAAACAATTACCATTTCCACAAAGATTTGTTGGAATTGATCTATTAGTATAATTATAGTAGTATTTTCTTAAAAAAGGTGTTGGAAGTTGTATTCTGTTGTTAGAAACAATTTCTTGCCTAATTGCACTAAAAAAAAGAGCTCTATCTGAGTTAGTTAGTGGTAGTCTTAAAAATTTAGATAACTCTTTTTCATAAAAACTTTCTGGGTAAACTAAGAGCACTGGTTTTTCATACGGCGATTTTTTCGATGGAACTTCTAAAATAAAAAGATCATCTTTTGGAGGAATAACCTCTCTAAAACCTTTTACCAAAGTTATTCTTCCTCTGGCATCTATACTTGCTGGAATTTCACCAAAAAGCAATTTATCTTTTAAACTCATTTTATAGTCACTCCTAAATAGTTAAAAAATCAGTCCTTTTAAACCTTAGCTATTTGCAAAAAAACACCTTCAGTAAAAAATAAAAACCCTTCCAAGCTCTATTTTCCAAGGGCCCATGGTCTAGTGGTTATGACGCAACCTTGACGTGGTTGAGATCCTCGGTTCAATTCCGAGTGGGCCCATTGTTTTTTAACGATTTAATAAGATTTATATATTAATTTTTCTTAAAAACTCGATACAAAAGAGGAACAAAATGCTTAGTCTGAACTCGATAAGATCAAAGAAGGCGCAATTAACGATTTTTATTATTATTGCAATAGTAATTGTTGCCCTAGTTCTTCTTATATTTGTGTTCAGAAAGGTTCCATCATTAAATATAGTAAGTACTAATGAAGCAGAAAATGCATTTAGAGATTGTGTTTCTATTGAAACTCAAAATACACTTAAAACAATGAGCTTACAAGGCGGATGGGTTCATCAACCAACATTTGAACCTGGCTCAGACTATATGCCCTTCTCAAATTATTTTCATTTCTTAGGAATACAAATACCATATTGGTTTTACATCTCTGGAAATAATATACAAAAAATTCAAATGCCAACTAAAGAAGACATGGAAAATCAATTATCAAGAGAATTGGAACAAAAAATAATTTCGTGCAAACCAGATCTTCCTAATTACAATATAACTTTCCAAGGAAATCCTAAAATAAATTCAACAATCCGAAATACCCTTATCCAGATAAAAATAAACTGGCCTATGCAAATACAGAAACAAGGTTCAGATTCAATAAGTTTAAAAGAAAGCCAAAATATAAAAATAAAATCAAATTTTGGCAGCCTATACTTGGATGCCTTAAGAATTTTTTCAACTGAAAATTCTACTCTATTTTTAGAAAATTATAGTTTAGATGTTATTAATTTATATGCGCCAACAACTAGAATAGAATTTAGTTGCGCACCAAAAACATGGAAAAAACAGGAAGTTGAAACAGATGTAAAAGATGCTCTGGCCTCAAACATTCCGATGATAAAGTTTAAAGGAAATTACTACAGTATAAAAAACAAGGAAGAAAAATATTTTATTGTAAATGTCCCTGTAAATAATCAAATCAATTTATTATATTCTACAGATTGGCCAACTCGTTTTGATGTTTGGCCATCTGAAAATGACGTTTTAATAGCAAATCCAGTTGGAACTCAACAAGGCCTAGGATTTCTGGGATTTTGCTATGTTGCTTATCACTTCGTATATGATTTAAGTTTCCCTGTGTTAATACAAGTTTCAAATGGTAATGAGATTTTACAATTTCCCGTAATTGTTTCTATTGATAAAAATCAACCAAGACAAGCAAATAATTCAGAAGAATCTCCATTAATTACCCAAGATGTTTGTAATCCAAAAACGCAAGATGTTACTATCTCGACTTATGATCAAAATTCGAATCCTGTTGAAGCAGAAATCTATTATGGTTGTTTTGAACAATCGTGCTATATTGGTAAAACTGAAATCAGCAAGGGATTATCACAAATAAATACAAAATTACCAGTATGCCTAAATGGAATATTAACTGCAAAAAATCCAGATTATGAAGATTATTTTGAAATAATCTCCAGCAATGAACCATTTTCAGCAAATATTTTTATGAACAAATTATATGAAAAAGAATTACAAATTGATCTTCAGCCTGATGAAAAAGCAATGATAACTTTTGATTCTGGCCTGAATAAAAAAACAATTTTCTATCCAGAACAAAAAACAGTAGAACTGTCTGCTCAAGAGTATAATGTAACTGCGATGCTGTTTAAAACAACAGATATAAAAATAAGCTCTCAAACTGGTGAGAAATGCGTAACAATCCCTGGTGCTTTTAGCTCGATATTTAACCAAAATCAATGCTTCGATATAACAACTCCGGAACAAACTCTAACAGATGTAGTTTTTGGTGGAGGTCTAGGAATCATATACTTTAGCGAAGATGATCTTTTATCAAAAAACACCTTGACAATAGTTCCAGAAAAATTCGAAATTCCAACAACAATAGAAGCAATTGCTAATATTTATTCATTGCTTGAAACAGCAGAATTGAAAATTGATTTAAAATGAGAAAAAAAGATTTAACTTTAATAATATGCATAATGATTTTACTAGTTATACTAGTCTCGCCTATTTTATTTGCAGAAGATGCTCCAAGTACATCATCTGGAACAACAGAAACTCCTGCCTTACCTTCTTATTTTAATGCAAATTATGGTCAGGATCCAACACAGGCAGTTTCATGGCAACAAGATTATTGCAACAACAACACAACAATGGACTTCGTGGTTGAAGTCTTACCAGAAGATTGTGAAGGCACACCTGTTAGATCTGATTTTCTAGAAGAAAATGACGTACCTATTTTCTGCAAATTAACTGCAATAAAAATAAATCCACTTATTCAAGTTCCATATATAAAAAGAATTGATGTAATTCAGATAAACAAATCAGCAGGAATAATTGATGCAAATAATTTCTTTCCAGCACAAACAGCATATTCTTACTACAATTATGATAGTAGTCAAAACAAAAATGCTGGATTAGAAGGCGTTCCAACAATGAATAATCTTGGCTATCTTATGATAAGATTGAAAAAACAGCCAATAGAATCCAAGATGCCAGACAATGTTACATTAAATATGACAGCTAAAATAACATACGATGTAGCAAAAACATATGGCGTTTCAGCAGATACTTTAGTTCTTAAAAAAATGACAGATCAAGATTGGCTTGCTAATTCTGCAAAATACAGTTTTTGGAATGGCAAGGGCTATTTAAGACTTTTAAATATTCAAGGAACAAATGATGCTGAAATTGCTTTATACACGTCTCCTGGAAGATCTCCAACATTTACCGGAACGTTAAGTCCTAACGGCCCTCCAACTAAGCCGATAAAACTTCCTTATTTTTATTGTGAGGATGGTCCAACTTTAAAATTAGAAAAACTTTCTGAACCGAAAACAAAAGCAAGATTATTAGTAAATGGAGATGAATTAGTTCTTGCAGAGAATGAAGATGTTTCAGATTCTGGTTGTAAAATAAATAGCATTGAAGCATCTGATTTTACATTCACAGGAAAAGTAAAAATAGCTTGCATGGGAAAAGTAAGACCTGAAAACACTTATGATTTAACATTAGATGAAGTAAAAGTAACTATTTCTGCAGACGGCAAAGAACAATCTTATTCTATAGGTGATAAGGTTAAAGTTGGAACTAAAAATTGGTACTTAGGATATGCTGCACGAGATTATATTCGTGATACAAATAATAATAATGAACTAGGATCAGCTGATTTTGCAATTCTTTATGGTGGCAAAGAAGACAAAGATGATTTAACGGGCCAAGCTACGCGAGATAGAGAAAAAATTTCACAATGGCTAGATGAATTCTATACAAACGCTATAGCAGCAGATGAACACTGGAGCAGTTTTAGCAACAACGATATAGAAAGTATGATAAAAGGAAAATTAACAACAAAAATTTCTGAGCTAAAACAAACAAGTAAATCCTACTTAGGACCTCATACCGTAGATAATCTAGGACGAATCATAATACTTAAAAAAGGAATAATTTCAAGCGACAATATGGTTTTAACAAGTATCGCAGGACAAATACCAGCCAAATATTCAAAAGAAGTTGAACAAGCATATGATGATGCAATAAAACAATATCAGAATATTGCTTACAGTTATTCTCAAACTTCTTTTCCAGAAGGAAGCATTTATGGGATTGTTGCATTAAGAAAAGCTGCTGACTTGGCAGGCTGGTTCCAAAAAAGAGATGATCAGAAAAAACTTCTAACACAAATCACAGACAAGTACAGCGATTCAACAAATGCAGATATCTTAAATGAAATAGAAGGTGTTCGAGGAGATATTGCAAAAATGTCTACAAGTAGTGGAAAAACAACACAAATTATTCAAACAGAAAATGGAAATTATTTTGTTCAACTGATTTCAGTTGAAAGGCCAGGAATAGATTCTTTAGTTGCACATGTAAAAATAGACAATGAATATGCAGATTTAACATTAAATGATAATCTTCCTGGATCAATGTGGTATGTATCAAAAATAGTCGAAAACAGTATTGAACTTAAAAATTCAACTCTTGGCATCCCAATAACCATAGGTGTAGGTGGTACAGAAAATATAGATGGAATGATAATAATGGATGTTTCCAATGATGTTAACTTAGAAGCAACTGTTCAAGTTATTCCATTTACATCAAACAGAGCAACTGAAGCTAATTTTACAATTGCAATAGGAATAGAAAAAAGAGCAATACAATTATCCCCAGATAAAATAAATTCTCTAGTAAATTCACTAAACTCAACAATAGATTTTTTGAATAAAACTAATACAAAATTAGGAAATCTTGTATCGACATGGCAAAAAGCATGTTATATAGGTGGCGCAGCATTGTGGGTTAAAAACCTAGTTACGGGATTAAATGGAGAATCTATCGCAAGAAGAGAAGTGATGAAAAAATGGAAAAATCTTTGCGGAGATAAAAATTATAGGATTCAATTATATAAAGATAATAACCCCGGTGCAGAAGTTCCATTCGATATAAGCCCTTCAACATGCTATAAATTAAAAAATTCAAGCATAGAAACAGATGTAGAACTTTATCAAGAAGCTGCGAAACAAACAGATGCATATATTAAAAAAATAAAATCTGAAACAGGCGTAATTAGCAAAGGTGGTTTATTTGGAACCACAGAATATGTTAATGATGAAAAATTTATGATAGCTGCACAAGCTCTTTTTCCACCTGAAATTAAAGAAATAAAAGTAACTCAAACAATTTCAGGTCAAACAAAAAATGCAGATTCAACAGAATTTGCTTCAAACATACTAGAATCATACAAACAAAATATATTATATAGAGATCAATTCAGAGATATAGTTATTCAACTTTATTTGTTTAAGGCGTGCAAAGATAAATCTCAGATTGAAGAATCAAAAGATATTTTTTCAACATCTGCAATTTGTAAGGACTCAGAAAAAACTATCTTCAGCTACTTATATCCTCTAAAGCAATCGATTAAAGAACCAAAAACAGATGAATTTAGGAGCAGCACATTTCTTGGGCAACTAGAAGGGATAAATTCACAACTTTTTGATAAACCTCTTGCACCGCCAGAAAAAATAACCATGCTAGATAGCATTGTTGGCGGTCCGATAAAATTGAGCGAGCTGGGTCCTGGATGTCCTGGTGCAGGATATAGCGCTGATGAAAAAGTATATTATACTGTTAGACCAATACAGAATGGTGCAAGATATTTTTTTGTTTTAGAAGATAAAGGCGATGGCACCTTGTATCAGATAACCAGAGCATACAAAACAATAGAAACGACAGACAAAGATGGAAAAACACAACTCGCTCTTGATTGTTCACATGCAATTGATCAAGCAACAATAAACAAACCAGTCGATCAAACCGCAACTAGTGGTTTAGGACTTCAAGGAATATCTATTCATCCTGTTGAACCAAGTGCTTGTCAAAATAATAAAATTATCGATAATGAAATTAAGTTCTGGGAATCTGGTCAATACCAAAGCCAAGTTGCACTAATGCCAATAGAGCGAGCAAATGGATGGTATTTTGCAACAGAAAGTTATAGTGGATTTGAAGGTGGATTAACAGCTTATGCAGAAAATGGAAATCTTAACTTTTTTTATGTCTGCAATGTTGGTCCAGATGGAAAAATAAATTTTGATTTTAATCAAGGAGCACAAGGAGATGATGCAGATTGCTGTTTTAGTGTAAATATGCAACAAACTAATGCTCTTGACAATATAAAAATATTCGCTTTAGATTCTGGCGCAGCAAAAAAATTAGTAAACGAAGTAACTGGTTGTATTGCAGAAGCTAAAACAAACTTCGCAAAAGGTTTAAAACAAATTAAAACAAAATGCGGTAATTTTAATCTTGCTCAACCTCCTGCATCAACACCATCCTTAGAATGTGAAGATTTCATGAGCCCAGGCGATTGCTCATTATTATACAATTTATGTGATCCTGTGGTTTGCCCTGCATCAAGATGCAACCTCGGAGGAAAATATCCAGTTGAAAATGTCATTCAAGAGGGAATCATAGGATCATTGGCATTATGTTTACCAAACTTTGATAATGGAAATGGAGTTTTAATGCCTATTTGTTTATCTGGGTTGCATGCAGGATTAGAATTTCTAAATCAAGGTTTAATGGCTTACAGAGACTGCTTACAAGAAAACTTAAACACAGGAAAAACAGTTGGAATTTGCGATGAGATGCACAGTATATTTTTATGTGATCTTTTATGGAGAGAGCTTGATCCAATATTAAAAGCAGGCATTCCTGCTGTAACTAATGCTCTTAATGGTGGTGGAGAATATAATACATTCACAGAAACATGGAAAAATTCAATGCAATCTATAGATTATTTTACACAAGTATATGCACCAAAAACAATTCAAGCATTCAAATCACGTTCAACAAAAGAAATAGGAACAGAAGTTTGTAAAAAATTTATTTCAATCGCATATCCTTCTCCTGGAAAACTTTTAGATGATCTTTCAACGCCAGTTTCACCTCCGCAAGCATGGGCAGAAATGCAAGAAGTTGCAAATGTTGGACCAACACCAGATTCTCATTATAAAGTTCACTATTTGATTTATGCTGGCACAGATCAAGGAGTTTATTACAGTGTATATTTGAAAAATCCTCCAGCATCGGGTTATTACAACGTTCCAGATCAAGTGTTTTTACCAAATGCAACTGGCTATTTACAACCAGGACAACGAGTAGATCAAACTCCTGATTTCATGGCTCCTTCTGGATACAAAGAAGTATGCTTTAGATTAAATACAGAAGAACATTGCGGTTTTGGAACTGCATCAACAAGTTTCGCAGTAGATGAATTACAAAGTTTGTATTTAAAAAATCAATTAACTCAACAAGTTAAGACAACAGAAGAATGCCAACAAGGCACACCAAGCATTATTCCAGCAGCAACACTTAATCTTCAAAGCATGCTGGAACAAGGAATCAATCCAGAATTATACAAAAAAGGAATTGTAAGATTATGTTATAGCCAAAATCCTGGTGCAGGAACAGGAACTGAAAAAAATTATGAAAGAATTGGATACTGTGACAATCAAAAAATAGGATGCTGGTTGGATTTAAGCAGCGTAAATGAAACAATTCATGATCTTGGAATAAGAGAAGATGTAATTGATTATAGTAAAAATCAAGATTACTTAGATGCCATAAATAGATTAGGTTTAGATACTGTAGAAGAAACAACAAACAAACTCAAATCAACAGAAGGTAATCTTGCTCAAATAGAATCTATTTTCACTTCTTTGTGGGCAGACATTCAAAAATGGGGAGAAATAACAGACGAAACAGATAAAAGTAATACAAAAACAGAAATACAAAGTAAAATACATGATGAAAACAAAGAAATTGAAAAACAAATAAAATATATGAAAGAAGAAGTAATTGCAAAAGCATATGATCCGAACTTAAAAGCAGAGGCAGAATATAAATTAGCGCAACTTCTAGAATGGAAAGCAAAATTCACAGGAGCCTTAGAAGTTTTTGAACTTGGACAAGCAAAGGCAAAAATAAAATGCACTGCTCTAGAACCTGTAGCAGGAGTATGGCAAGATGGACCAGATTGTTTAACAGGATTTCAAAAAGCTCAAGGTTATCAACCAAATGAATTTGCAGATTATTCTGAAAATCAAGGAAAGATTTGTTGCCTAGATTCATCAGAAGTGACAAAAGCAACATCAGGAGCAACTCAATTCAGAGTTTGGCCAACTCTAAATAGCTATAAAATTCCATCAGAACTATCTTCAAATCCAGGAATATTAAATTCATTATTTATAGACGTTAGTGATGGAGAAAATATTTATTCTATTGGAAATGGAACTATAATAAAAACAGAAGACATTACAGATTCTGGGGATATTACAAATTTCTTAGATAAAATAACTGTATTACAAAAAACAAAATCAACTACACAAACCGGAATTGTAAAATTTGAAACTTTTGTTTATAATTTGGCAAAAAAAATACCAATCATTGGTAAAAAAATGGAATTCCTAAAACCACAAGAAATTGAAAAATCATACATTCTAACAATAAACTATGGTCCTGGATTCTATGCAGTTTATGCCCCAATAAAAAATATAAAAATATCTGAAAAAGAAGAAGTAATTGAAGGACAATTAATAGGAGAAGCTTCAAAAGAATTATCCCAGACTAAAACTTTGGGTAGGCCGGGCGTATTTGTATTATTCTACACTGGAAATCCTAAGGAAAATAATAAAATTTCAACAAGCGATTTAAAATTGCCATTATGTTTTTTTAGTCAGGATATTTTAGATAAGGTAAAAGATGCAAATACTGAAGAAATAATTCCATCAGAAGATCAATGTAAAGTAGAAAAAAAGAATCTTCAAGGATTTTATCAAGCAAAACCTCAATTAATTTTGAGCTTGCCATTCAAGGGCGGCGATACAACTGGAAGTCTAGCAGGTTATTTTGCTTCTGCGCTTGGCAAAACAACATCATCGACATTTTTATGGCCTGTTCAAGGATATGGAACAATAACAGGATATATTGGAGATGCTAGAGATGATCATCCAGGTTATCCGCATGAAGGTATTGACATTGCAGCACCATTAGGAACTTCTGTTAAGGCTATTTTTGCAGGTAAAGTAACACACGCAAGTTATGAAGCTCCTATAGAAGATAGAACTACTAGTGGGGGCAATATAGTTACAATAGAACATACAATAAACGGGCAAAAAATTTATTCTAAATATATGCATTTAAATAAAATGAACGTTAAAGTTGGAGCAAGCGTAAAACAAGGCCAAGTTATTGGAACAGTTGGAGCAACAGGCACAAATTCTCCTGATCAAACACATTTACATCTAGAAATTAGAAAAGACACTACAGATGGTGACATAATAAATCCTCTTTGTGTTTTTAGCGAAAGCGACTTATCAAAAGCAAAATATGATAAAAGCAGAGTTCCTTCTGATTGTGCAACAACACAAAGTGAAATTTTTGGAACATCTTCAGCATCAACAGGATCAACAGCAACTTACAAATTGGCCGCTAATCCAACTTTTTATATTACTTTAAATGGAGATTTGAATAAATATCAAATCTGTGCAGAATCGGAAAAAGTAAACTTATTAGATGAAGATGGAACTGTTTTAAAAAGAATATGTAAAGATTTTGTAAACAAAATAAAAGGAGAAGGTGTGGGGGTATTCACTAGCAATGCTAAAGAAAAAATAACAGTAAATTATGATGGATTAGAAGAAACATCAGATGGTTATGTTGTTACTAGACATAAATCAGACTATGGTGGAGCATCATATGCCAACTCATATTTACTTCCAGAAAGATCTTTAGCAATATATCAAAAAAAAGTAGGTGGAGACGCAGAAATACTAAAATATGGTAATGTATATTATATTCCAGAAGTAAAAGAAAAAGGCTGTAAACTCCCAGATGGAACAACTCATGACGGATTATTCATAGCTCAAGATACTGGCGCAGATTTCCGTGATGATCCTACAAGAATTGATATGTTTGTTGGTATAGAAACAGCAACCAACACAGATACTTCAAATGCATTTACAGCTTGTGGTATCGGAGATGGAATTAAAGTATATGAAGTGGATGAAGCTACAAAAAATAGTTTTTATAGTAAATTTGGAACAGAATTAAATTTAGTTTAAAATGAAAAATAAAAAAGCAAAAAAGAAAGAAGCAATAATGGTATTCATAGCTATTTTATTATTCGCTGTTGTAATTTTACAAGTAAGCCAATCTATAAATAGCATAACATCAAATGTTGTTTTAGGTAGCGAAGGCATAACTCTTTATGGGGGAACAATTAATGATGAAAAAACAACAATTGCAAAAAACCTCTTCGATGACATATTCATAGACAATGCATTTTATTATTCAAAAACCCAATCAATTAAAGATTCATTCAAATATATTTTTGTTGTTGATGGAATGCAAGTTGGAGCTTCACATGGATCTCAAAGAAATACAGCTAGAAATTTAGTTATTTTATTGCGAGGAGAAGATATAACGAGCATTGATGATTATGGACCATTAACTGTTCATGAAATCTTATATAGCTTTTATCCTAGTGGCGGCGATCAAGGTATTATGAATCAAAAAATATATAATTATTTAACTGCTACCTTTGACAGCGGTAGCGATCTTGAAGAAACAAGAAATGCTATAATACAACAAGCAAAAACAAATCTTGGTTCGAATTATGAAAAATCCAAATATCAAGAAATTTTTGCTTTAATGGGACAATCACTATATAGAGAATATATGTCATCTAATGCAGAAGATGATGTTACATTTCCTGAATCTGTGCCTGGTTTTCTAGGTGTTTCAAGTCTGGTGTTGCCAATATATAATGGCATTTTAAATCCAGAAGTAATAAATGCTGGCAGGACTTCTCCAACTACAGAAACTCCAAAAGAACCAGCAACAGAGGAACCAGCCACTTCGGCTCCTGCATCGAAAGAACTTCCCGCAAGTGTGCCAGAAACAATTACAATAACAACAGAAAATAATGTTCCAGCCAACCTGGTCAACAAACTGGGTCTAGTTGCTTTAAATACAAATGGAAATGTTTATGCAGCATATGATGGAAAAGTAATAAACACAGGAAATGATAACTCGGATAGCGGATATGGAAATTATGTTACATTAAAACATGAAATAAATGGAAAAACATTTTACACCTTCTATGGAAATCTTGATGCAATAGCTGAAAACATTGAAGAAGGAAAACAAATAACTAGAAAAAGAGCTATAGGAACAGCAACCACTGCATTTTTCACAATTTTTTCTAAAATATCTTCTAATGGAATTCCAGATCCAAAATCAATATACAATCCATTATGTTTCATTTATCAAGATCAACTAACTCTAAATAAATTAGATTTTAATCCAGATCTTTTCAAAGACATACAAAATTCAGCACCATGCGTAGCAGCAAGAACTGATCTAGGATTAAGGAAACTTTTTTCAGACTCTTGTGATGATTTACATCCTATTCTTTGCAATCAAAATCCAACTTGTTGGCTTGATGAAAATAACAAATATGAAAATTGTCCTAAAAAATGCACAGGCGAAAGTTGGATTGTAAATTTAATTAATCCAATTAAATTTCCAAATAAAGAAATTTGTGAAAAAAATAGTTGCCTGCATTTAAATTGTGAATGGTCAGATGGAAAATGCAAAGATGTTGATGAAGAAGTAGTCCAAACACAATTAGAAGATAAAACAACAACAAAATCACCAAACATCGAAAGTAACATTGAAAGTGTTTTCCTTGTTTCAAGTATAAATGGTGGCGATTTTAATCAAGATAATCAATTAGTAAATTTTGATGATGATGTAGAAATTTGCGCTGTTGTTATTATACGAGATGCTACTGGAGAAAACTGGTATTCTGGAAAAACATTACAAGGAATGGATAATGTTCAAGTATATGATGGCACTCCAACATTCCAATGGTATAATGTTGCAGCCTTAATGCAACCAAAATATACAGATATAAATGCAGCAGACAGAGAAAATTTTGCTTATAATTTAATAACCAGGGGCGTTGCTCAAAAAGATATAATTCAATACACTCAAAAGCCACTTGGAAAAAATAGTTGGTGCATCAATCAAAAAGAAATTGATCCAACCGAAGGAACATTTTGGTTTAGAGTCAAAGTAACAACAGAAGGAAAAACAGTTTCATCTTTAGGAGAACCAGCAACAACATCAGATAAATCAACATATCAAACAAAATATCCTCAAATTAATTTTGATAAATATTCTGGTATTTGGAGCTCTTTATTAGAACCTTCTGCAGTTGAAAATTATGGTATAAGTAACAACGTCTTAAGAATCTCAAGAAAATCAAATTATTATAAAACAACTTGTGTGCAAAATAACTTAGCAAGCAGCAATATTAGATGCGATTTCCTATCGACAGTAGAAGCATTAAGATACGTACCTTTTGGATATGGAATAGGATATTACAACAAAGACCAAGTGGTTGCTAATCCGGCTCCAGGAACAACAGGACCGCTTGAATTGGCAGAAGATTTCATCGCTACAACTTGTTTAGATACTGTGGTTGGTCCACTAAGAAAAGTAACTGGTTCAAATTATGATTATACAGATTGGAACCATTTTATATCGGCAAAATATGGAGATATAATTTATCCAAAAGATGGAAGAACTGATGCATCAATGCAAGAAATATTGAATGCTAATCTGAAATTCGGAACAGATGTCCAAGTTGGAGATCTTTTATTTTTGGCCAATAAAAACACAGGAGAATATTCAGCAACATATATAATTTATAGTGATGCAAACAAAAACGGAATTTTAGATGGGGGTGATATTATTATTTATTCAACTTCTGCCAAAGTAAGAATTGATGGTAAGTTGAGCCAGAACACTTTATCAGATCCTGTATATCTAAATAGTAATTATGTTTTTACCTTAATTAAAATAAAAAACTTTCCTTAATGATTTATACCTAAGAAAAAAATTATTAAATTAAATAAAAAAGAATAATTTAAGGACCGTCTTCGCCAATTTTTTGATTTTTTGGTGGTGCTTTTGGAACTTCTGTAGCGTCTCGTGGTTGGCTATTAACAAATTGCTCATTATATGCATTTATACTTACACCAAAACCTGATCCGGTTCCAGGAAGAATCCATACAACATTTTGATGAAGAGTATCTGATCTTGAATGTGCAGTGTCTCCTCTAACTCCATTAAGATTGTAAACAGAACTATTGTCATTTGCATTACCTTGCTGTATGTTTGAAGTTATTGATGGAAGCACATAATAGTTGTTTATAGTTTGTCTTGGTGGCATACATGAAGTTCCTGCTACAACAGCAGCAGCTAATCCACCAACAACAGTGGCCTTTACCAATGTTGGTAATCTATATTTTGGATTCATCATAAAATCTATAATTTTTTGACCTTTATAAATCTTTCGGTTATGTTGTAACTACCTAGAGACAACATAAAAGTGCGGGGGGCAGGGATCGAACCTGCGCAGGTACTAAACCACTGGGTCCTAGGCCCAGCCCGTTTGACCACTCCGGCACTCCCGCATCTGAAAATAAGATGAAGAAGTCTTATAAAAGTTTCTCAATTATGTAAATAGAATAAATAGTTCTCTGAAAAACTGTTATCCTAAACAACTTAACTTGCCTGACTTGGAGAAATGTATATTATGGTATCGCCTCTTAAGAAAGCCATTCCAATATTTCTTTTAATCTCTCCGTTCTCTAGTTCTCTTGTGTTGCTTAAAACAATGTTTATATGTATGTCAAAAGCAAGTAATGTCCCTACAAGTTGCTTGTCGTTCTTTAACTGCACTAAAATTTCTTTACCCTTAGATTGATTCAACAAGTCCAAAGGTCTTTCAACGCCATTAACCATCAACTATCTTTATTTTAAGAGTTTTTAAAGTTTTCTTTTCTTCAAAATATACTTAAAAAACTACCATCGGAAAATATTTAAAAGCACTTTTCATCCTCAACTCATGAAAACCGGAAAAAAAATAACAGGCGGAAGATATAGAAAATCTAGAAAGAAAAAACTAATAGAAAAAAAAGGTCAATCTAGAATAGTAACTCTAGGAAAAGAAAAAAAGAAAAGCTTAGAAATTAGAACAGGAAAAATAAAAGCTGTCTTGCTTAGAGAAGATGTTGCTAATGTTTTTGATACTAAAACCAAAACGGCAAAAGTTTCAAAAATTCTAAATGTTTTAGAAGTTCCAAGCAATAAACTTCTTGCAAGAAAAAATGTTCTTGTTAAGGGTGCTATAATAGAAACAGAACTTGGAAAAGCCAGAATAACTAATCGACCAAGCCAAGAAGCTAGCATTCAAGCAATATTAATATAAGAAAGTACCACTTTCTATGAGCTATATAGATATACAATTTTATTTTGCTTAAACGAAACCTTTTTAAACCTTGCCATACCTTTATAAAGGTATTTAAAAATCTTACGGTCATATTTATAAAATGTCTTCATTCACCAAAAATTGCCCCGAGTGTGGTTCTAAAAAGTTAATCTATGATGAACAAAAAGGCGAATTGATTTGCAGAAATTGCGGCTTAGTTATAGAAGAAAAAATTATTGATCCTGGTCAAGAATGGCGTCAGTTCGAAGAAGGAGAAAGAAAAGGAAGAGGCGGAGCACCATTAAGTATGCAAAAATTCGATCAGGGTTTAACAACAAATGTAGGTGAAGTTTCAGATATCTATCAACTAGGTTCAGAAAAGAAAATAAGAAAATTCTTTAGATTAAAAAAATGGCAAGAGCGAGTTTCAACTTCTATTGAAAGAAATTTAAGACTTGCAATGGCTGAATTAAGAAGAGTTGCATCATTCTTGAATTTGCCAAACTTCGTCAAAGAAGAAGCATCAAGAGTTTACAATTTAGTTCTACAAAGAGGACTTGTAAGAGGCAGATCAATGGAATCTGTTGTAGCTTCATGTATATATGCTTCTTGCAGATCATACAACATTCCTAGAACATTAGATGAAATTTCAGCAGCTTCTGATGTTGAAAGAAAAGAAATTGGAAGAACATATAGATTCATAACTCGAAAAATCAGTCTAAAAATAACTCCAAGCAATCCTAAAGATTATATTTCAAGATTTGCAAGCATATTGCATCTATCACCAAAAACACAAAATGATGCTCTAAGAATTCTAAGAAAAGCAGAGACCGCCGAACTAACTTCAGGAAGAGGCCCTGCAGGAATCGCCGCAGCAGCCTTGTATGTAGCAGCTTTGCTAAATGATGAAAGAAAAACTCAACGAGAAGTTGCAGATGTAGCCGGAATAACAGAAGTTACAATAAGAAACAGATACAAAGAACTTCTAGAAGAACTCGGCATGGAAGAAAAACTCAAAATCAAAGAAGCTGAGAACAAATTAGAAAAAGCTGAGAAGAAAAAGGAAAAATAATTAATTTAAATCTCAACACTCATAAAATCATGAGCTAATTCTGTATTTTTGAAAATCTTTTTAGCCTCATCAACAATAATTTTCTTTGAAGGATATCTTTGAGAAACATGCGTTAAAATTAATTTATTAACTTTTGACTTTTTTGCAATTGTCGCAGCTTGCGCATCTGTTAAATGGTCTCTTTCTTCAGCAAGTTTTTCATCTTCCTCAGAAAAACAAGCTTCTGAAATAAGAACATCAGCATCCTTGGCAATTTTCAAACAATTTTCATTATAAGCAGTATCAAAAATAAAAGCTATTTTCTTTCCTTTAACTAAGTTAGTGTATTTTGAAACATCAATTTTCTTTCCTTTATGTTCAATTGATTTTCCTTGTTGCAATCCTTTCAACCAAGGTCCTTCCGAAACACCTGCTTTCTTTAATTCAGACATTTTTACTTTTCTTTTATCTTTTTCAACAAATGAGTAAGCTAAACATCCTGTTCCATGCTTCATTTTTAAAGCTTCTAATTTGAAATCTTTATCCTCAAAAAAAATCCCATCTCCAATTTCATGAACTTCTACTTTAATGCTTCCTCGAAAAACAAACATAGACATAATTGCATCAAAAAATCTCCTTGTTCTTTGAGGACAATAAACGTGCAATGTCTTTGAATAGCTGTTTAATGCCAGAGTTTGCAACATTCCAGGCAAGCCAAGAACATGATCGCCATGCCAATGCGTTATTAATATTCTAGTTATCTTGCAAGGATTAAGTTTTGCTATTCTAAACTGTCTTTGAGTTCCCTCACCACAATCAACAAGTATATTTTCAGCACCATGGCTAAGTAAAATCGAAGTCTGATTCCTTTCCTTATCTGGAACAGCCTGACTTGTTCCTAAAAATGTCAATTTCATACAATCTTAAGTTTCAAGAGATTTTTATACTTTTTTAATCAACTAGATAACATTTCAATAGCATAATATTTAAAAAAACAAAACAACTCCTTAAATCATGGCAGAAGTTCAAGAAAAAAAAGAGAAGCAATTCAAGGCAAATTTAATGAAAAACACAGTTTCAAGTAATGCAAAAGAAGCTTTTGAAGTTTACAATAAAAGCTTAATTGGAGATCAAAAAGGAGATAAAATATATTTTTCATTAATTGAAGCATTTTATTTACTGGAAAGAAAAAGAATAGCAATATATGAAGGAAAAAAGAAATTAGATAGAGAAAAATTCCTAAATAAATTAAAAAAGGCAGAGCCAGATTTCTGGACAAGATATTCTGTTTTTGCAGATATGCGAAACAGAGGCTATATTTTAAAGACGGCATTAAAATTTGGAGCAGATTTTAGAGTTTATGAAAAAGGCAAAAAACCAGGTCAAGCACATGCAAAATGGTTGGTTTTTCCTGTTCATGAATCTTCTAAACTTACGTGGAGAGAATTTGCAGCCAAGGTAAGAGTTGCAAACAGTACCAAAAAAAGATTATTAATAGGAATCTTAGACGATGAAAATGATGTTACATATTATGAAATAAATTGGCAAAAACCTTAAAAATGATAGAAAAAAAAGAAAAAATTCTTGAGATATTGAAAGATCGTGGACCTAGTTTGCCAAGCAATATGGCCGGAGAAATAAATCTCTCGTTATTATTTACCTCAGCACTATTATCTGAAATGGTTTCAGATAAAACTATTGTTTTAAGTCATTTGAAAATCGGCGGTTCACCATTATATTTTCTTGCTGGTCAAGATGAACAACTTGAAAAATTCACAAGCTACCTCGCACCACAAGAAAGAGAGGTTTTCTCATTGCTAAAAGAAAAAAAGATTCTTGATGAAGAATCCCTAACACCTATGCAACGAGTGGCTTTAAAGAACATAAAAGATTTTGCAATAACAATAAAAGAAAAAGAAAAAACATTCTGGAGATTATATTCTATTCCAGAAGAAGAAGCATTACAAAGAATCGATAATATCCTTGAAAGAACAAAGAAAAAAGAAGAAGCAATAAAAGAGTTGATGGAAGAGGAAAAAGATGTAATTAAAAAAACTACGCAATCTGAAATACATAAAATATCAACACAAAAAGAAGAATCAAAAGAAGTAAAAAAAGAAAAACAACTTCATCCAGAAATAAAAATAACTAAAAAACGTGCAGATAAATCAAAAGCATTCAAGGACAAGGTAAAAGAATATCTAAAAGGAAAAGAGGTTGACATTTACCGAGATTTAGAAGAAGGAAATAAAATTTGTATAGCCTTAGTTGATTCTACAGTTGGCTTACTAAAATTTTTAGTTTATGGAATAAACAAAGCAGCAATAAATGAAGCCGACATAAGTTTAGCATTTAGCGAAGGACAACAAGAGAAACTGCCAGTATTACTTGTAACAAACGGTAAAACAACACAAAAAGCTCAAGATTATATTAAAAAATTAGGAAGCATAACAATATACAAGATGGATAAAAACTAGAATTTTATTTCTCCACTTTGATCATTCTTATTTCACAAACAGCCAAAGGATAAATTGTCTTTAGTCTCTTGCTTAATGTCTTTTGAAAAGTATAAGACAAAATTAATTGAAAGATTTCTTCTCTTTTCTTTCCAGAAAATTGTTTTGTAATAAATTCTCTTGCATCTTCCCTTAATGCAGATCTTATTTTTCTATGAACTCTTCTTCTCGTAACTAGAAATGGTTTTATCCTTAATAAAAAATCCTCGCCCTTAACTACAAAAGAATCTTCAACTATGCTTATATTCCTCTCAATCATCTTTTTAATAAATGACGGTTGAATCATAAAAGAGTAAATTTCTCCAATCAAAATATTATCTTTCTTTTTAACTTTAAATTTAGCTTCGCAATTCTTTCCTCTCAAAATCTTAGTTAAATCATATTTAATTGTTTGACCAATAATAGAATCTGAACTAGATGAAAAAATAGGTATATTTTGATCTAAAACTTCAAGTTTAACATCAAAAAATTTCTTTTTAATTGCCATTTTATCTGTCTTTACTTCCCATTTCTTTATCTTGTTTTTGTTGTTTTGTCATCTTGTCTTCAACACTCATCTTAGCAGTTCTTATTCCTTGAAATTTCTGAATACTTTTACCACAAATCTCGCATTTATAAAGTAACACTTTTCTCTGAGTACTTTTTGCTCTTCTTTTCCATTTATTAATTGCGGGTTTGCTGCCCCATCTGCCACTATTTCCCATACCTCTGCCTTGTCCACGCTTTTTAGCTCTAATTAAAGAACCGTGTTTTAATGATCCTCTTTGTCTTCCAGCAGACATAATAGTAACTTTATGTGATGTATGTTTCTTACAATGTTTACAATATCTTTTTACTTTTTTGGGAATTCTCATTTTAATCTGTATCGTCGATTACCATCGCCTTGCCATCAGATATCAATATATCAACAATCTCTTTGGCCAAGTTAGCAATCTCTCCTTCCTTGAAAGGTCCAAACTCTTGTCCATCTGGCCCTAAAAAAGCAGGGATATCTTGTTTAAACTTAATGAAAAGATTTTTTAAATCTTTCCCTTCGCCTTGTTCAACGCCCTCGAGCCTTTTCTTTATAAGTTTTTGGTTTTCTTCGAGTTTTTTAACACTTATCTCAAACAAATCTCTTTCATGCTCTAATAGATTATCTGTATCTCTTTTAGTAACGCCGGTTTGTGCAGCAGCAAAAGCCAGGTTCAAAACCTTCCTTTCTCTAATTGCTAACAATTCTTTAATAACAGAAAGAGCATTATCTAATTGTTTTCTAGTCATTCTTAATGTGTCTGAAAAAAGTGCAGAATCAGATTCTCTTGAAAGCAGTTTTCTTTTATCTGCAATATACTCTGCAAGCTCTTTGAAAAAGTCTCTTGGAAGTTCTTGCAAAGCTTCATTATACTTTTCCTTTCTCAAAATATCATAAATTTCTTGATACGTTATCATCTTATACTCTTAGCCATTTTATTATAGAAGTTTCAATTTAAAAGGTTTTATGAGTTAAAAGAGAACTAAATATATCTGAATTTTTTATTTTTGCACAGAATTTCTTGCCCGAGCCATAACTGCGCCATTATGCAATCCAGACCAGTTATTTAATGCTTCATAAATCATTTGACTAGTATCGCTAGAAACTTCTGCATGCAATAATTTTTCTATAACTTTAGAATCCAATGGATGGTATGCTGATAAAGCTAACAAAATTAAACTCGTTTCATCAACCGTTTTAACATCTCCTAATCTAGCGAGAGTATCTAATTTCGCTCTCATTCCAGTCGTATCTAAAGACCCATCTTGACCAAATCTTGGTATTAAAAGATAAGGTAAAACATCGTTCTTAATGCCCAGAACCAAGGGTAAATAATCATTTATTTGCGGATCTCCAGAATGATTTACCTTAACATTTCTTTCGCCACCACATCCTGCCAAAGCAACTAATCCAGTAGTTGCCAAAACTGGCAAAGTTATAGGATTCGTTGCAATATCTCTAATATCTCTCCAAAAATTATTTAAGGTGTATTTCATAAAAATCTAAAGAAAACTTATCTTTTTAAATCTTTCTATTTTACCTTTTTGAAGTAGTTACACTTTGACATTATATTCAAAATAATCATCCCAAGGATTTTCTATCTGAGACATTTTTCTTATTGAGAAATGTTCAAAATATCTTCTAAATGGCCTCATTGAATTTCCATGAGCTGAAATAACAACATTAACTTTTTTTATCTTTATAAAAGCCAAAAGATCTTTAATGAATGATAAAACTCTTTTTTCAACCATTTTTACTGATTCTCCTTTTGGCGGAGGTGTTTCATAGGATCTATGATATATATCAAAAAGCTTTCTGCCTTTTTCTTCAATAAATCTTTTATGAAAATGACCTTCTAACTTTCCATAAGATCTTTCGATCATTCTATCATCCTGAATAATAATATTACACTCTGGATGAAATTTTAGAACCTCCTTCAATGTATCCTTGGATCTAGAAAGCCTTGTTTGAAAAGCAGCTCCAATTTTTTTATTTTTTAATTTTAAAGCTACCTTTTTTGATTGTTTAATTCCAATTGGAGCTAATTTAGAATCTTTCCATCCTGTAAATCTATGCTCCAAATTATAAAAGGTTTGTCCATGTCTAAACAAATAAATTTTGCAAATCATTTTCTTCTTTTAAAAATCTTGGATGACAAGGTTTATTAATATTTCTTAGCTGTTATTTTTTATGTTTGGATTTTTGAAAAAAAAGATACATAGTTTACTGAAGAAAACAGCCAAAGATATAGAGCAAACTGAACCAGAAATTAAAGAAAAACCAGCAAAAGAAAAATTTGAAGCAATAAAATCTGGAAAAACTCCAGAACAAGAAGAAAAACTTAAACAACTAGATGCAGAATTCAAAGCAGAGGAAATAGAAGAAAAAAAGGTTGGTTTTTTTCAAAAACTCACTAAAGGATTTACTAGATTTAACATAAGTGATGCTGCAATTGATAATTTTTTCTCAGAGCTTGAAGAAATTCTTATAGAAAATAACGTCGCAATAGAAGCAATTGATGCATTAAAGAAAACTTTGAAACAAAAATTAATTGGCAAGGAAATTAAAAAATCAGAGCTTGAAGAAACAATTGAAAAAGCTTTGAAAGAATCAATTGAATCTTTACTATTACAACCATTCGATCTTCTAGAAAAAATAAAACAGAAAAAAGAAAAGCCATTTGTAATTGTTTTCTTTGGAATTAATGGTTCAGGAAAAACAACAACTATTTCAAAAGTTGCATATTTTTTAAAAAATCATAATCTAAAACCAGTTTTAGCGGCAGCAGATACTTTTAGGGCAGCTAGCATAGAACAAATCGAGCAACATGCAAACAAACTAGATCTAAAACTCATAAAACACAAATATGGCGCAGATCCTGCAGCAGTTGCATTTGATGCAATTGCTCATGCAAAAGCACATTCTCTTGATGTTGTTTTAATTGACACAGCAGGAAGAATGCATACAAAAAAAGACTTGTTAAAAGAAATGGAAAAAATTGTTCGAGTTTCCAAGCCTGATTTGAAAATTTTTGTTGCGGAAAGCATAACAGGAAATGATGCAGTCGAACAAGCTCGGGCATTCAATGATGCAATAGGTATAGATGCCATAATTTTAACAAAAGCAGATGTTGATGAGCGCGGTGGAACAGCCATCTCAGTATCTCACATAACAGGCAAGCCAATCTTGTTCTTAGGAATGGGCCAAGAATACAAAGATCTTGAAGTCTTTGACAAGAAAAAAGTTGTTGAAAAAATATTCTCATAATCTTTATAAAACTCGAGTTCTTCTAAAAAGCATGTTAGAAAAATTTGGGCAGGCCTTAAAGAATGCAGTAACAAAGATAGCTAGCAGTATATTTTTAGACACGAGAGAAATGGATACAATCTGCCAAGAATTAAAACGAAGCATGCTTGAAGCAGACATAAGTATCGAGATCGCAAATAGCTTAATAGAAAAAATAAAACAACAAGCAAAAAAAGATGTTAAAGGTTTAGATAAAAAAGAACAAATCATAAAACTAATACATGATGAACTTACAAATATTCTTGGTAAAAAACAATATGAAGTTAAAATAGACAAAAAAGCAAAACCATACAAAATAATGATGGCAGGTTTGTATGGAGCAGGAAAAACAACAACAATATCTAAGTTGGCTTTATATTATACAAAAAGAGGATTCAAAACTTGTGTCCTTGGCTTAGATGTTCACAGACCAGCAGCTCCAGAGCAATTAGAACAATTAGCTGAAAAAATAAAAGTTCAAAGTTTTATTGACAAGAGTGAAAAAAACCCTCTCACGATTTACGAAAAATTTAAAGATAAAATAAAAAAATTTGATCTTTGCATTATAGACACTGCGGGTAGAGATGCATTAAGTACAGATCTTATAGATGAAATAAAATCTCTTAAATCAGAAATAAAACCAGAACAAACTTTTCTTGTAATTGCAGCAGATATAGGACAAGCAGCAAAACAACAAGCTAAAACATTTAATGAAGCTGGAATAACAGGAGTTATTGTAACAAGATTAGATGGAACAGCTAAGGGTGGAGGAGCTTTAGCAAGTTGTGCAGAAACTAATTCTCATGTTATTTTTGTTGGAACAGGTGAAAAATCACAAGACATTGAAACATTTGACCCATCTGCGTTTGTTTCAAGACTTTTAGGAATGGGCGATCTCAAAGCATTAATTGAAAAAGCTTCTATGGTTATGGAAGAAAAAGATAGAGAAAAAATTGAAGCGAATATCAAAGAAGGTAAATTTACACTCATAGATTTCTGTGAACAAATTAAAGCAATGCAAAAAATGGGACCATTGGATAAAGTGGCTGGAATGATTCCTGGCTTGGGAAATTTACCCATGTCAAAAAAACTTCCAGAAGTTTTCAATATTCAGGAAGAAAAAATGAAAAAATGGAGATATGCAATAGATTCTATGACGCAAGCAGAAAGAGAAGATCCAGATTTAATTGATTCAAACAGAATTGCAAGAATATCAAAAGGAAGCAAAGTTTCTACCGCAGATATTCGTGATCTTATAAAACAATATCGTCTTGTAAAAGAATTTTCCTCAAGTGCATCACAAATGTCTGGCCTGGGAACAGGACAAATTGATCAAAAAACTCTTCAAAAGTTAGCAAAAAAATTCGGAAGAAAAATGATGTTTTAAAATGGATATAGTTGAATGTATCAAAACAAGAAGATCAATAAGAAAGTTTTTACCAAAAACTGTTCCCGAAGATTATATCAATAAAATTCTAGATTCTGCACGATATGCCCCATTTGGTGGACCTCCAAAAAAAGATTGCCAAGTATGGGATTTTATAATTATTAGAAATCCTGAAATAAAAGAAAAACTCGCCTTAGAATTTCAAGATAGACAATTTATAAAAACTGCGCCAGTAATAATCGCTGTTTGCGCAGATAAAACAAAAGATGCTAAATATAAAGACTGGGAAATTTCTGCAAGTCTTTCAATTGAAAATATTTTACTTTCAGCAAATTCACTTGGACTTGGAGCTTGCTATGTTGACACTTTCATAAGGCATGAAGATCATAAAAATGATAAAATAAAATTAAGAGAAATTCTAGAAATTCCAGAACACATAGAATTAATTGCAATTATTCCTATTGGTTATCCAGATCCATCTGAAAAACTGAAAGAAAAGGAATTAAGAGAAGTCAAAGAAATAATTCACTTAGAGAAATGGTAAATTAATTTTAAGAGCTTCCAGTCTATTTCTTATCTCTCGTTATCAGCCACGAAATAAAAACAGTTATTCCTATTAAGATAACTATTCCAATTACCGTCGGACTAAGAAAAAAGCTAGTTTCTTTTGAAAAATAAGTACCTATTTGACCTTGAAATATGTGTATGGCTGAAAAAATAAATACCACTAATAACACAACTACAATAAACCATGCAAAATTCTTGTTCAAAACTTCTTCAACTTTTCCATGAACCAAGCCAACAAGCAAGATAATAAATAATAAAGTTATCATAAATGCGGCAAACCAACTAGTCGCTACCTTAGTATATTGAACAGTTGCTGTTGATGCAAGAAAAATAATAGCAACTACAAAACTAACTAAAAGATGAATCATTCTATTCTTGCCAAGAATTTCTGTCTTAGATAATAAACCATAAACAACAGCAAACACTAACAAGAAAGAGAAAACAGGCATGAATGCATTAATATTTGTTGCAACATTTAATACCATTTTATATTATTATTTAGATCCTCCAATTATTTAACCTCTTGGTGCGGCAACCATATCTCCGCTCTTGCTTTTAGGTCCACTATCATTCTTACCCCAAACTAAGGCAGCAACAACAGCAAGCACAATGATTACAAAGAAAATAATCAGAGCCTGACATTGCGCAGAGCAATAAAAGTTAGCTCCACCAAAAAAGTATTTTAAAATCTGTGTTTTAACAATTACTAAAATAAATATTAATATTCCTACAATTAAAAATAAAGTTCTCCATGTTCCTTCACCTGGTTTTATGGCTAATCCTACAACAATCATCAAACAAATTAAAATAGCTACTCCTAATCCTAGGTTCGAGAATAATGGCACAAAAAAAGCAGTTGCATATGGATTAGATATTGTGAAAAATGCAATTGCTAATGCAATAATAACATGAACTCCTTTATTTTTTAATAATTCTATTTTTTCAAGAATTGCGAAAACAATTGCGAAAACTAGAATGAATGGTAATATTACAGTAAAAACTCCCATCTGAGCCCATTGTGAAACTAATTGCTCTAACGGTCCACCATATAAAAAAGCATCAACCATATTGCACCTCTTTCATTTCTGTCAAAAGTTTTTTCACTTTTTATATCTTTCTGTTAATTATTAACTAGAGCTAGGTTTTTTTCCTCCCATTAAAACAACAACAATAACTATAATAAAAATTATAAAAAATGCAACATAACTTAAAGTTGATGCGCCTAGTTTTCCAGTTATCAGCCCAAAAACACCTGTTGCCCATAAAATTGTTACAACCAATGCTAGGCCTAAAATAATTCCTAGAATGAGCTGAAGCGTCTTATTTTTTTGCGTATCAACTCCAGCAAAACCAAAAAGCAACAATAAACATAGCACCAAGATAATAATAAAAGACACAATAGGAATAACTTTCAAAGTAACATTAACTATAGCAGGAACGCCAATAAAAATAAAAGCAATTGAAAAAGAAACAATTAAATTAACCATCTTCTTGCCTTCGCCAAGCACATTTGTCTTTTCAAGGATAGCGTAGATTAAAACAAAGACTAATAGAAATGGTACAAGTATGCTATAAAAAAAAGGATTGGCTATAAACGTAGATGCCTCAGCCATGTTTTAACAGAATGGAAATTTAAGCTCCAGATTCTTCGGTAATTTCTAGCTCTTCTCTAACAGGGACAGCGCTTCTGCTTATTATTATGACCTCTCCAAATGCCTTAATATACTGATGAGGAATTATCAATCCTTTCGCACCAGATAAAAAAGGTCCTATTGTAGATTCTCTAGCCACTCTTACACGCCAACTGTCTAACTTGTTTCCAAGAAGATTGCCCTCTTCGATAACACCGATGTAGTCTCCACCATCTGTAAAAACCTTCATCCCTACAACTTCACTTACTTTCAATATTTTTAACATTTTTAACACCAATTTTTGTATACCATCAAAAAAAGAGTAGTTTAAATATTTTTTGCTGTTGCAACACAACTTTTTTATAACCCATTTGCTTCAAAAATTTGAAAAGAGGATGGAAAAAATAGATGCAAAGGACCTTATGGCCAGATGGGAATCTCGAATAGAGCAATCTGTATCTGCAAGCTCAGACTATTCTAAGGAATATAGAAAGTTCAAAGAAGAGTCTCTCCTAATTCCAACATCCTATGAAAGATACTGCAAAAGCATTGGAAAAACAATAAAAGTAAAAATAAAAGAGAAAGATGAAAAAAAATTAAGAGAATCTCTAGAAACAGCACATCTTGAAGTCGAGCCAGGAGAAGCAGCTGGCTTGTCTATGTTTGTTCTACTGATTGGATTTGTTTTATCTTTATTAGTGGCCGCAGCAATATATCTTTTAACAAATAATCTAAATAATGGTGTATTAACTTTCTTTTTATTGATTTTTGTTACTGCTTTTTTATTCTATTATCTTAATACAATGCCTACAAGAATAGCCCAAAAATGGAAACTTAAAGCATCCTCTCAAATGGTTCCGGCAATTCTTTACATGGTAGTTTATATGCGTCATACAAGCAATCTTGAAAGAGCAATTAGATTTGCTGCAGATAATCTACAGCCTCCTTTATCACTAGATTTTAAAAAAATATTTTGGGATGTTGAAACAGGAAAATATCCAACAATAAAAGATGCTTTAGATGGTTACTTAGATAGATGGAGAAAAGACAGCCCTGAGTTTGTAGAATCAGTACATTTAATTGAATCTTCTTTGTATGAACCATTAGAAGAAAGAAGAATTGCAACTTTAGAAAAAGCATTACAAGTAATTCTCGATGGTGTTTACGAAAAAATGATTCACTTTACACATGATGTCAAATCTCCAATCACAAATATCTATATGCTAGGAATTGTATTGCCAACACTTGCTCTGGCTTTATTGCCATTAGCATCTACATTATTACAAGGATCAATAAAATGGTATCATGTTGCTATTCTCTTCGATGTACTTGTTCCATTTTTCGTATTTTACATGACTAGCCAGATTTTGGCACAAAGACCAGCAGGCTATGGAGAAGCAGAACTTCTTGAAAGAAATCCAAATTATAAATATTATAAAAATAAAAGCGCATACACAAAAGCATTCCTTATCGCATTACCATTCATAATTATAGGATTAATGCCTTTGCTATTCCATTATACTGCCTTGCCTCAAATGATTGGTATGCAAAAAGATTACAATGTAAGTTTCTTAGGCCAACCTGCATTTGATTTTAAAGTTGATCCAGACACAAATCAAGTTGCTGGTCCATTTGGAATGGTTTCTGTAATTTTAAGTTTATTCTTTGTTTTAGGAATTGGTTTATTTTTTGCAACAGCCTATAAAATAAAAACACAAAAGCTGATTAAAACAAGAGAAGAAACAAAGAACTTAGAAAAAGAATTTGCATCTGCACTTTTTCAACTAGGTAATAGATTAGCTGACGGAATTCCTGCTGAAATGGCCTTCGGCAGAGTAGCATACAGCATCAGAGGCAGTTCATCAGCTGGATTTTTTGCAATGGTCAATACAAACATACAACAACTAGGAATGTCTATTGACCAAGCAATTTTCAATAAATCTCGAGGAGCAATTAACTATTATCCTTCTGATCTTATAAGAACAAGCATGCAAATACTTTCTGAATCAGTAAAAAAAGGTTTAACAATTGCCTCAAAAGCATTAATGGCAATAAGTGAATATGTTAAAAATATAGGAAAAGTAAATGAAAGATTGAAAGATCTTCTAGCAGATATCACAAGCAGTATGAAAAGCAATATGACTTTCTTAGCTCCATTATTAGCTGCAATTGTTGTAGGTTTAGCAACAATGATAACAATGATATTAAGTAAATTGCAAATGCTAGTTTCTGCAGGAGATCTAAGTGCATCACAAGAACTAGCTGGATTTGGAAGCATTAGCTCAGTAACATCCATGTTTAATGTAGTTAAGATGATTTCACCGTATTGGTTAGAAATTATTGTAGGAATATATTTAATAGAAATTATTTTAATACTTACTTCAACATTAACAACAATTGAAAGTGGTGAAGATATGCTAGGAGAAAAACATGAAAGTGCTAAAAATTTATTAACTGGCATGACTTTGTATTTTTTCACAGCATTAATTGCAACAGTATTACTAGGAATACTGGCTGTTGTTGCAGTAAGTGGATTAGTTGTATAGCGAATATAAAAAGAGAAAATGAAAACAAATAAAAAAGCAGCAATGGTTCAAAATGAACTAGGGTGGTGGATCATTGCTATTGTCGTACTTGTACTAATAATAATAGGTTTATCTATAATGCATAAAAAAGGCATAAATGTAATTGATCAACTTAAAAATATTTTAAGATTCGGGAGATAAAAATGAGTGAAAGTTCAGGAGAAGGATTATTCGTTATGTTGATAGTTGTGGTTGCAGTTGTTATAATAGTAGTATTTGCAGGACATGCATATCCACAAATATATAGTTTCTTAGGACAAGGCAATGGCATAGATAAACAAACAATGACACAAATGGAAGATAATTTTGGAACTATAATAAAAAATATAAAAGATTGCCAAGCAATTCAAGATCAAGAATGTGTTTGCGATGTAATGCCTAATTTTCCAGGAACATTTGTTAAACCATTAACTCTAGATATACAAAGTAGCGGCACCAATATGGTTATCAACCTAATGAGTGGAAAATCAAAGATAAACGGAGGTGATGTCAATGTTAACCTACAACCAATGTCTATTCGAAATAAAAATTACGAAATAGAAACAACACCTCAAACAGCAACACAAATGACAATGAAATTTGATACCAGAAATAGCCCATATCCGAATATTGTAACAAAAGGTGTTGTTGTTTCTGGAAAAATATACAGAAAAGATAAAATAACCTCTGTATTTTTAACAACACCAAACAAAGATGATGCAGAATCTCTTCAAAAACAAATTGATAATTTTCCAGCATGCCAAGAAAACAGAAAAACCGCTGTAGATACTTTTGATGCTCTTGTTTTAGATCTAAACACTATTGGCACGGGCGCCACAGAGCAAAAACCAATTATTCTTCCCACAGACTATTCAATATCTTATGATCAAAACTCAATAGCTTTAAAATATAAGGGATTTCCTGTACAAGAAATTGTTTTGAATACTGTCACAAACACAATTAATCCTCAGCTTGCCAAATTAGAAAAAGCTGGTCTGATGTGCAATACTGGAGAAATCAAAACCAATAGAATTGCAACTTTGAACATAAAAAAAGATGCAACAACTAATTGTATAACACTCCAAATAACATAACAAAAAAGAAAGATTTAAAAATCACAAAATGTTTTAAAGAACATTAAAAGAGGTAAGATGAATATTATAAAGAATAAAAAGGGTGCTGAAATTAACATAACAACCATAATTGTAATTATTCTAGCAATCCTTGTTCTAGTTATTCTTGCTCTTTATTTTACAGGAGGAATGAAAAGCCTTTGGGGAAAAATTACTAGTGTGAAGGGTGCATGGGACCAAAGTGACATTGAAAATGTCAGGACGAATTGTGGTTCAATTTGTGCTGGCGGACCAACTATGAAAGATACGTACTGTGGTAGGAGTTTTATGGTTAAAACCGCAGATGGGAAAAATGCTACAAAAATGTTTTGTGATGATTCAAACATCAAGGCTTATAATCTAGACTCTTGTAAAGAGGCTGGATTCGATTCACAAACCTGTGCAACTTATGACAGATCCAATCTATAATAATCCTAAATGCTAGATTTTCTAAAAAGAGTTGGAAATTAAAATGCCAAAAAGCAAGATACTACGTGATAAAAAAGGTGTAGAACTTTCAATGAACACATTAGTCATTATAATTATCTTAATTATAGTTTTAGTTGTTATGATTCTAATTTTTACCGGCTCGATGAAAGGAATAGAATCTAGTTTATGGGTAAAGATAAAAAATGCACTTGGATTATGGAATGCTTCTGAGATGAAACCTCTGCATTAACAATTCTAACTTCTAGGAAATTTTTAAATATCCTAATAATATAATCAATACATGAATAAAAGAGGAGATTCGGAGATTTTGCCTAGAAATATAGTTTCTCTTGTAATGGCTGTAATTGGCATTTTATTAATTTTAACAGTGATTACTATTTTACTTTTAACTTATTTCGGAGATATCTCAATTGAAAAAGCTTCAAAAACAGTTGATACTGTTGTTGAACATATTAAACAAGTACAACCAGGACAAACACAAACAATAGTTATTACAAATCCAACAGGATGGTGGTTAGTTTATTTTAATGAAAATATAAATCAAAACAAGGAAGGCTTTGACAGACCAGGTTCTTTTTGGAATAAAAAAACAATATGTATTTGCAAAACTCATGCATGCAATGTAAAAGCATGTAGAGAAATAGATAAGCCAATAACAATCGCAGGCTCTCCGCTCGTAATGAAAATAGAAATAATGAATTTAAATGTCACAAATCAAGGAACATTTTATGATGTCGCTAAAGTTTAATAAAAGAGGTCAGTTGGATAATATAGTCACCCTTCTACTCTTAATTGCTGGAATAGTGGCCATAGCACTTGCTATATTACGTTATCTACACGCACCACCATTTGGATAAAATATAAAAGTATGAAATAAATAAAGTAAATGAAAATGAAAAACAAAAAAGGGGTTACTGTACAAAACACATTAATCATATTAATTTTATTAATTGTAAGTGCGGCACTATTGTTTTTTATTCTTAACGGAATTCCATTTAAAGAATCATCTGAAAAAGAAGCATGCAGACAAAGTGTATTAACTAGAAGCAGAGATATTCTTGGTACTCATCCGTTACAAGCTTTAACGCCTTTGAATTGCAAAACTCAAGAAATTCAAATAACAACAACAAATGAAGAAATGATAAAAAGGGAAATTTCAAATTCTATGTATGATTGTTGGTCTATTCTTGGAGAAGGAAAATTAGATTTTTTCGGGGATAGCTTCTGGGGGATAGCTCAAGGAATTCAACCTTCCAAAGCAACTTGTGTAATATGTAGTACAATTAAATTTAGTGGCCAAATAAAAGATCATCCAAAAGAACTTGAACTACTTAGATATCTTGAAGAAACAAAAATATCAGATAAAAATATTACTTATTTGGAATACTTCTCAGATCAAAGTGAAACTAAACTTGACCCAATATTGAGAACCGAAACTGTCAAAACAAATCAGGATTATGCTGTGATTTTTATGGGAATACATGGAGGAAATATAAAAGATCTCCTAATCAAAACAGGAGTAACTGCGGCAGGTGGAGGTTTTATTGGTAGTAGAATTACTCCGGGCGCGACAGGATGGCTCGCCGCTATTGGAGGTCTTTATCAAGCCATCACAGGAGTAATAAGCTTAATTGGAAGCAACAAAGCTGCGGCGGCATATTGTGACGGGAATATAAAAGGATGCATGGTAATGACATTAGTTCCTTTAGATGCCAAAAGTATTTCAAATAGTTGTGAAGAAATACTAAGCATAACTTAATTAATATTTAACAGAAAAATTATTAAGCTTATTTTATCTTTATAAATCATGAAACAAAAAAGAGGAGATCAGATATTTCTATTGCACTCTGTATTTAGTTTAATAATTCTAGTGGTTATTCTTTTAGTTCTAGTATCTTTTATCTCAGAAAGAGGTTCTGAAAAAATAAAACCAGAAGTTTTTGCAAAGGATTTATGTTTACTAACTTTAGAAGACAAAGGAACAATAACAATTAAAACTGATTTTTTAGTTACAAAAGAACAAAATGGTTTTCTTGTTAAAAGAAAAGATTCAGATCCTGGATTTTTTTATCCTTGCATAGGACAATTTGATGCTCAAAAAAATGGTAATATTCTAACTTTAGAAATAAAATGAAAAACAAAAAAGCACAATTAGGAGAAATAACAATATGGATTTACAGATTCATAATGATTATTGTTGTTGTTGGCTCAATAATCGCAGTTATTATAAACAATTACTCAACACCTTATGATGTAAGGCCATTAGAAGCTTCTTTGTTATCATCAAAAATAGTAAAATACATACAAGAAGATCCAGCAAGATTAAATTCAGATGATATTAAAAAAATAGTAAACATAGATGAAGATATTTTTATCAACATAACTCTAGAAAACACAAACGTTGCTTTAGGAAAAGATCTACTTAATGTTATGTGTGCAACAAAAAGCCAAACCAAAAAAAATATGCCTTATTGCTTTAATGATTCTTATCCATTAAAAGGATTAAATGAAAAAAATCTTACAATTGCTATTGCAATAGGAAAATCACAAAAAAATGCATAAAATAAAAAATAAAAAATCACAACTAGGAGAAATAACACAGGATTTCATGGCATTCATAGGTGCATTTTTCTTGGTTGTTATATTTTTCATCGCTTCAATAGCTTTAGCAAACTCATCTAATAACAACATAAAACAAGAAGGATTGCTTATTGCAGACAGCGTCAGAACAAATGTAGCTCTAAATAATTTACTAAAAGAAAAATTCCAAATTAATATAGATGGCCAAACAGAAGAAATAACTTTTGCAGACCTTATAAGATTATCCCAAATAAATAATTCTTATGAATCTGATGTAAAAAAGATTATAAATGATTTGGAAAAATTTTGTTATAATACTTCGAAACAACAAAAAAATATCTTTGGCTGTCATTTTGCAATAAAAGAGGATGAATTTTGTGCAGGCTCTGAAAACCTTGGTGGTTCCAAAGTAGTTTTGGGAAATATGTATGATCTCGCCTGCATCCCCTTACCTTCGGATAAAACAATCTACGTATCAGTATCACAAACGCATGGACAAAAATGAAATTAAAACCAATAAAAAATAAAAAAGCAATGGCATTTGGAATAGGTCTAGTTCTAGTTGCATTCCTAGCTATAAGCTTATCCTTGTATCTTTTTGTCATGGTACAAAAAAATTCAGCACAAAATACAAAAACAGCGCAAGAAATTTTATCATTTGAACAAGAAAAACAAAAAATAAAATATTTTTCAGAAGAATCAGAAAAATTAGCAGCTTCTGAAGCTCTTGATGTTCTAGCACAAGACGCATTATCTAAAGTTAGCTCATGTAATCAACAAATTGGATCAAGAATTGTTTGGAATGATAATTGTAATCCAAATAATTTAAATGATCTTTTTTACGAACAATTTAAAACAGAATTTTCTGAACTTATAAATAAATATCCAACAAAAATTAAAAATTACGAAATAGTGTTGCAAGGAAATAAAATTTCTGTAATAAATGCTGTATTTGATTTTATAGACAACAGAAAAGAAGGCTATAATATAACCTTCAAATTCGATAAAGTTTCAGAAATTAATATGCAAGATTATGGCTTAGATTTAGATGAATTAAAAAATCTATATATTAATATAAAAGGGGCAAAAATTTCATGTGCTTCAAGTTCAGATTTAGCAACTTGTGTTCAAAATAAAATAACCTTACAAAACTGGAAAATTGTAGTAACAGAACAAGCAACATACTTATTATTTGATCTTGAAACAAACAAACATTTTTTTGCAACAACAGCACATCAACTAGAATTTAAAACATTAAAAATATCATTTGCAGTTTAAATGTCCATTTTCTAGAACAACAATATTTAAAAAAATACTTTATGTAGAATAAAAATGATAAAAGCATCTTACGAACAAATTGTTGAGAAAATAGCCAAGATCTCTGGACAGAGCATAGATGAAATTAAAAGAAAAATAGAAGCTAGAAAAGCAAAATTATCTGGCTTGATAAGCAATGAAGGAGCTGCACAGATTGTTGCGGCTGAATTAGGAGTCTCTTTTGAACAACAAGATTTGCAAATTAATGATCTATTACAAGGAATGAAAAAAATAAATGTTATAGGAAAAGTAACAGACATTTTTGAAATAAGAAAATTTAAAAGAAATGGGCTTGAAGCAGAAGTCAGTTCTTTAGAAATGGCCGATTCAACAGGCAGCATAAGAGTTGTTCTTTGGGACACTAAACATATTGAACTTGTTAAAAACGGAACAATAAAACAAGACTCTGTTCTAGATATTAAAAAAGCAGATGTGCGAGGAACAAGTTCTAAAGAAATACATCTGTCTTCTTTATCTGAATTAGCCTTAAGCGACAAAACAATTGATAAAATTGTAAAAACCCAGGATAGCAAAACAAAAAAGAAAATATCTGAAATGCAAAAAAACGAAACAGCTAGAATAAATGCAACATTAGTTCAGTTGTTTAGACCTTCTTTTTTCATGACTTGTCCAGAATGTAACATGAAAGCCAATTTTGACAATGAAAAATACTCTTGTATTAAACATGGCGCTGTGATTCCTCAAAAACGAGTTATAGTTAATGCAATAGCAGATGATGGTTCTGAAAATATTCGTGCAATTTTCTTCCATGAAAATGCTCTTAAGCTTTTTAATGTAGAAGATTCTGAAAAAGTTCTAGATCCTATTTTCACATTAGAGAAAAAACAAGAAATTCTAGGCAAGGAATACAGCTTCTCAGGAAGATTGAAAAAAAATATCTTTTTTGACAGAAATGAACTTGTTGTTACTGATTTTTTTGAATTAACTCCAGATGATATAATAAAAGAGTTAAGTAAATAAAGTTAATTTTTCTTTTTCTATCATGTTACTAAGAACACATATTTTATTTGCAATAGTAGTTGGAATAATTTTAACATTAACACTTAATTTTTCTCCATTAAATAAATTAATTTTTCTGGCCATATTGATAATTTCTGCCTGGCTTCCTGATATTGATGAAACTAGATCAAAAACAGGAAGAAAAACAAGGCCAGTTAGTGATGTTGTTCATCTTTTGTTTGACCATAGAGGACTTTTTCACAGCTTAACAATAATAATTTTGATTGCACTAGGATTATTAATATTCAAAACACCTGGATTTATTGTTTTAGCATTTTCAATAGGCTACTTTTCACATATCTTCTTAGATATGTTTACAAGATCGGGAATTCCTATATTTTGGCCCTTAAATCTTAGACCAAAAGGTTTCGTAACAACAGGCGGTGTAAAAGAATTCTTTTTCTTTATAATTCTTCTGGTTTTGTTTGTTTTTTTACTTGTTAAGAATTTTACTACCTTAAAAGACATTATTCTTGTTGCAATCCAAAGTATATTTTAAAATCAGATAATCTTTATAAAGAAACCTAGCTTGAAAAAAGAATGGCTAAGGAAAAAGAGAAAGAAAATGTTGCGGAAGAAGAAGTAAAATTAACAGACTTGCCTGGGATAGGCCCAACAACAGCTGCAAAGCTTGATGAAGCAGGTTATGGCGATCTTATGAGCATTGCTGTCATGAATCCAGCTGATCTAAGTTCTTTAGCTGATTTAACCGAGACAACAGCTAGAAAAGCAATAATTGCAGCAAGAAAGATGCTAAAGCTTGAATTTGAAGATGCTACTCAATTTCTTAAAAAAAGACAAGAAGTCATTAAAATCACAACTAGTTCTCAAAATTTCAATAATCTTTTAGGTGGTGGTGTAGAAACTCGTGCAATAACAGAAGCATATGGTGCTTTCGGCTCAGGAAAATCTCAATTAGCTCACCAACTAGCTGTTAATGTTCAACTCCCTGTGGAAAAAGGTGGTGCAAATGGAAAAGCAATTTGGATAGATACAGAAGGAACATTTAGACCAGAAAGAATCAAACAAATGTGTGAAGCAAAAGGTCTAGATTACGAAAAAACTTTGAAGAATATTTTTGTTGCAAGAGCATTTAACTCCGATCATCAAATTTTACTTGTTGATAAAGTTAAAGAATTAATTAAAAATGGTGAGCCAATCAGAATACTAATAGTTGATTCTATTACTGCGCACTTTAGAGCAGAGTTTGCTGGTAGAGGTCAACTTGCTGATAGACAACAAAGAATAAACAAACATCTTCATAATCTAATGAGACTTTCAGAAGCTTATAATTTAGCAGTTTACATAACAAATCAAGTAATGTCAGATCCTTCTATGATGTTTGGTGATCCTACCAAGGCCATCGGAGGACATATTCTTGGCCATGCATCAACTTATAGAATATATTTAAGAAAAGGCAAAAAAGATGCTAGAGTTGCAAAAATGGTAGATTCTCCTAACTTGCCAGAATCAGAATGTATTTTCTTTATTTCTGAAAAAGGTCTTGGTGACGAAGAAATTTAAAATTATTCTTTACTCCAACAACGCGGAATCAATCTTTACACAAATATAACCAAAAAGCTTATAAACTATAGCCACTATAGATGCTATAGATTAAAATGAAAACCACAACAATTCAACTAAGTAAAGAAACAAAAGATAAACTATCCTCTTTTGGAATAAAAGGAGAAAGCTATGATGTTATTCTTCAAAGAATTTATTCTCTTGCAGTTAAAGAGCAACTAAGACGCTTTTTAATGTCTTCAGATAACACTATTTCTATAGAAGAAGCGAGAAAAGAGGCAGATAAAAAATGGCCAAGGTCGAAATAGTTAAATCCTTATTTGAAGAGATTCAAAAAAGATTTAAGGGAGAATCGCATGAAGTTATTGATCTGATGGAAACTTTGGAAGAAAATCCGCATAAAGGCAAACTTTTAGGGCGAGTTGGAGGAATTGTTATCAAAGAAATAAGATATAAAAATTTTAGATTCTATTTTATCACAGATGGTTATAAATTAAAATTTTTTGATTCACAAAGCTTAACTGATTTATTAATAAGATTCGTAAGAATGTCTGATAAAAAAGATCAACAAGAAACCATCAATGAAATCAGAAAAATACTCATTAAATTTGGGCCAGAAGGACTTGATTGATAATTTAAACAAACAGAACAAAATTGAAGAAAACACAAAATGAGAAGATCATTCTTTTTACAATATCTTGGAGAAAATCCTAAAATAAAAATCTTGGACTTTTTGATGGATAATTTCGCAATGGATTTTTCCTTACCACAAATAGCTCAAGGAAGCAAAGTCGCTTACACCACTTTAATAGATATTCTTCCCATATTGATTAAACAAGGAATTGTTATCAAAACAAGAAAAATAGGCAAAAGCAAATTATACAAACTAAACCTAGACAACGCTATCGCGAAAGCTCTTTTTGCCATAGACTTAAAATTATCTGAAACAGCAATTCAAAATAAAGAAGTATTTGCTTGATTAGAATTATTTCTAAAATCGAAACTCTTTTATACTGAATAAAATTAAATATAGCATGCCAATAAAAAGAATTAAGCAAGATAAAAACAATCAAAATTGTAATTGCAAACATAGACACGGCAAAGGATTTGGAGCTGTTTATGGCCTTGGATTCATAGGCGCGGCAATCTATTACGTTTCACAAGCCACAACTTTCTGGATAGGAGTGTTAGGAGTTTTAAAAGCACTTGTTTGGCCTATCTTTATTGTTATGAAAATATTAGGAATGTAAAGTACATTCAAGTAAGATAGAAAAGATTTTATAATAACTCAAACTATAGATTCTATGAATTTCAAGCTATCACCAACATCATTGAACTTAATGGAAGAATGCCCAAGATGTTTCTGGCTTCATTTTAATGGCCACAAAAGACCAGAGAGTATATTTCCAAGTCTTCCAAGTGGGATGGATAAAATTCTAAAGATACATTTTGATAAATTTATGGAAAAAGGCATCTTGCCTCCAGAAATAAAAGAGACAGAATGCAAAGGTTGTAAATTATTTGATGATAAGGCATTATTAGAAAAATGGAGAAATAATTTCAAAGGAATTTCATTTACAGATGAAGAAGGAAATACACTTCATGGAGCAGTTGATAATTTGCTTGTTAAAGGCAAAAAATTAATTGTTCTGGATTATAAAACTCGGGGCTTTCCATTGAAAGAAGATACTCATGAACATTATCAAACTCAACTTGATGTTTATAATTTTCTTTTAAGAAAGAATGGCTTTGAAACAGAAGACTTTGCTTTCTTATTATTTTATATTCCTAAACATGTAACTGAAACTGGAGAAGTTGTTTTTGATACCAAATTAATCAAAATGAAAATAGATGTCAAGCATGCAGAGATGATTTGGAAAAAAGCTATTAAAATATTAAACAGTCCTTGTCCTAAGAAACATCACGAGAAAATATGCGCTTGGTGTGAGTTATTGAGTGAGGAATAAAAAATGATAAGTAAAGAAGAAGCAAAAGGAAAAATAAAAGAGCTTATTAAAGAATTTTCAGAATATTCTAAAGAAAAATTAGATTCTATGCCTGAAGAAGACATAAAGTTTCAATTTATTGAACCTTTATTAGAATATCTTGGATGGGAAAGAAAAGACATAACTAAAGAAACAAGAGTTTTGAAAGGAAGAGCAGATTATATTTTAAAATTAGGCAATCAGGAAGTTTTGGTTGTAGAAGCTAAAAAAACTAATGTGAGACTTTCTGAAGAAGAAGGTAGACAAGCGGTTTCTTATGCTTATCACAGAAAAATTAAATTTGCAATTCTAACAAATTTCAAGCAAATTCGAGTTTATCATGCATTATCTAATATAAAAAATATTGACAATAATCTACTTAAAAAAGAGGGAAGTTACTTTAGATTAGAATTTAATGAGTTTTTAGATAATTTTGATTTGCTGTGGTTACTTTCGAAAGAAAGTTTTGAAAAACAAGAAATAAATAAACTTCTTTCTAAAAAAGATGAAAAAATACTAAAACCAGTTGATGTAAAAATTCTTGAAGATCTTTTGCAAATAAGAGAGTGGCTTACTAAGGAATTAAAATCTAAAAAGAATTATCTTGAAAAAGAACAAATTGATGAAATTGTACAAATATTAATTGATAGATTGATTTTTATAAGATCTATTGAAGATAGAAAAATTGAAGCAGAGAATTTTCTTCTTGGAATGAGCAAACAAGTAAGAAATCAGGAAGTTCATTTACAGTTTTTTCCTTATCTTTTGCAAAAATTTGAATATTTCAATAAGAAATATGATTCTAAACTTTTTGAATTAGGAATTTTAGAAAAAGAGGGTACTTTTTCAGATGATATTTTACATAAGGTCGTCAAAGTTTTATATTTTGGTTTAGAAAACAATCAAACAAAATATATGTTTGATGAAATTCCAGGAGATTTGTTTGGAAGTATTTATGAACAGTATCTTGGAGTTATTACACAATCTACTGAAAAAAGAGTAAAACTTGAGAAAGAAAGTGGAAAAAGAAAAAAGATGGGAATTTATTACACTCCTTCTTACATTGTTGATTACATCGTTAAGAATACTATCGGCGAATATATTAAAGATAAAAATATTGATGAAATTTTAAAAGTTAAAATTCTTGATCCTGCTTGTGGTTCTGGAAGTTTTTTGATTAGAGCATTTCAAGAAGTTTGTGATAATGTTGAAGAAAAGTTAAAAAATAAACAATTTGGAAAAGCTCCATTTACAAATTATTACGAAAGATTAAGTTTAGCACAGAAAGTGGCAATTTTGATAAATTGCATTCATGGTGTGGATCTTGATGAAAAAGCAGTTGAATTAACAAGGCTAAATCTTTTGCTTAATTTATTAGATGGAGAAAGTAAAGATACTAAAACTTTGCTTTTACCACATCTTGAGAATAATATAAAATGTGGTAATTCATTAATCGATGATCCAAAGGTTTCGAAAAATGCTCTCAAATGGCAGGTTGAATTTAAGGATATAATCAATTCTGGAGGTTTTGACGTTGTGATTGGGAATCCACCATATGTGAAGTCTAGAGGTTTGGAAGGTAATAAAGACAGAATATTTATAGAAAAAAATTTCGAAACACCCTATAAAATGTGGGATTTGTACATCCCTTTTATTGAAAAGGGGATGAAGGTCTTGAAGATTGGTGGGCAATTTTCTATGATTATTCCAGATACAATTGGTATAGCAGACTATACCAAAAAATTAGTTGAATTTTTAATAAATAGATATTCTATATATCAAATTGATTTTTTCCCAGAAATCGAGGTTTTTGCTGGTGTTGGAGTAAGGAGCAAAATAATTTTTGTAAAAAATTCCAAAGATATCAAAAAATGTAAACAAATTATTCATGAGAATAAGATAGATAACTCGATTGAATTTGGTACTGTTAATAATGACGATGCCAATATATTTAAAATTAGTAAATTTAAAATAAATTTTAATTTGGATAAAACAATCCCTTTAGGAAAAGTGTATTATGTAAGTTATGGTGCCAGGTTCAATAGCGATAAAGATGATCCCAAAAAATTCAAAAAAGAAGACTTGATTTTTAAAGATAAAGACAAAATTCATACACATCTTTACACTGAAGGAAAATATCTGGGTAGATACCATATTAATAAAGAACTTTTTGTTGAATGGGGAACGGATAGGTGCCCAAAAAGATTAGTAAGACCAACATTCCCGCAGTTGTATCCCCCGCAAAAAATATTAATGTCTAGACAAAAGGGAGTTAGCACTATTTCAGATGATGGTCAGATTTGTGATAATACAATAATTGTCGGAGTGCCATATTTATCCCTCAAGGGGGTGGAAAATAAGAGCATTAACAAATATCTTAAAAATATTAATCTCAACCGAAAGGAAGGTGAAGAAAATTCTAAGAATTTCGATATCAAATATATCTTAGGTATTTTAAATTCTAAACTCATATCTTATTTTCTTAAAACAAAAATGAGAGGGAATATTGACATATATCCTGATGATTGGAAAGATGTTCCAGTAAAAATAGCTTCAGAAAAACAACAACAAAAAATCATCTTGCTCGTTAACCAAATGTTAGAACTTCAAAAAAAATATCATGATCCAAAAGTCATTGGGAATGAAAAAGAAAGATTGAAGAAACAAATTGATGCTACAGATTATGAAATTGATCAAGAAATTTACAAACTTTACGGTTTAAGTGAAGATGAAATTAAAATTGTTGAGGAAAGTGTAAAATGACCCTTACAAGAGAAGAATTGAAAAAGACTTATCTAAAAATTCAAGTGTATCGGGGTTTTATAATCGGAAAATCTATTGATATAGAATCAATGATAAATGCAATTTTAAATTTATATTTTGCTAAAAAATCAAGACAAAACGAATTTATGCATAAGGCATTAGATGATGAGTATTTTTCTTTTGGTCTAAAAATAAGAATTCTTGAAAAAATAAATCTTAACTTAGAAAAAGAATTAATTAAAAAAATACGTAGAATTAATAATATAAGAAATGAATTTGCTCACAAAGTACCTGGAATAATTCCAAAATCTGATACCATATCTATTTCTTTTGATATAACTAAAAAAGATCCGAAAAAAATTGAGGATTTGCATAGAAATTTTGTTACATTAGTAAAAGAAACAGAACAGGAATTAAATAAAATTTTTGACCAGTTGGTAAATGAGAATAACAAATAATATCTAAAATGCTTGGATTAGCCAAATAAGAATTATCTAAACACATCATCAATAGTTGGTTTTCCTTTTTTCTTGGTTTTTATTTTTGTTTCTTTTTTTACAGAAGTTTTTTCTTGAACATGATGAACATCTAGCATTCCAGTTTGTTTTTTAACATGACTCATCAAAGGAGACATTATTTTTTGTATTGTTGCTCGCAAAGCAATCATTTCAGCCTTAACCATTTTAATTTCTTGATCATGTTGTTTAAATTTTTCAGAAGCAGCTTGTCCTAGTTTATTCAAAGAATTCTCAGCCCTTTCCAATCTTCTATTAAAACTTGTTACAGCTCTTTCAACTTTATCTTTAACTTCTTCAACGTTTCCTGTTTTCTTTCTAAACTCCTGCCATTTTTCATCAACAACTTCTTGAACTAGCTCTTCAACATCCTCTGCATTTGTATTTACAGAAGGATAAGAAGGATATTGATAAGGATAAGCCTCTGCTGTTTGTTCTTCTTGAACATAATTTTGGCTTGGCTCAGGAGCTTGTGCTCCATAACCTTCTTGAGAAGAATCTTGTCCTTGTTCTTGACCTTCAGTAGTTTGTTCTTCTGTTGACTGCATCTCAGGTTCAGGAGCAGCAACAGTTTTATTCAATTCTAACTTAATCTTAGCTTGATTAAATGCATCATTAATTTGTTTTGGTGAAAAACCATCTTGTTTTAATTTTTTAATTATCTGAGAATCTGTATATCCTTGCCTTGCAAGCTCTATAACTTTATCAACAGGTATATTCATTTTTCAATTATATGTTTTTTAGTTAAATCATAACCACTAATTATTTTGATCTCTTTTGTTTTTAAGTTTCCTACAACAACACTCAAAACACCAAGATAATCAGAAGTTACACTAATAATTTCAAACACTTCTTTTGTCTTTTTATTTATTATTTTCATTTTAATCTTCCTCCACAGGAATATCTCTATCCTTTTTCTTTCTAGAATCATTAATCATTTCTTTGACATCATCAATTGTTGCAAAATTCATTGGCTCCCACATTTTCATAAATTTATCAAAAACAGCTAATTCCTCTCTTCTAGCAAATTCCTCTGATTCTGTAACAATATGTTCAGAAGCATCCTCTATCTTATCTATCTTAACTCTCAACTCAGAAATATCTACTTTCATTCCTTTAATTTCCTGAATAACTCGTTCATTCTGTTTTAACAAAGTCTGGTCTAAGATTGTGATTCTATCTCGCATAAGCTTAATTCTTTCTTCAAGATCATTAACTCGTGTGCTAAACTCACTCAATAAAGCAGAAATTGCATTTACACCTCTATCTTCCATTTTACCTCTTTATCCTGTTATTTAAACATAAATTCAATTTAAATATTTAACCAAGAAGAAGTTATCCTTGTCTTAAGATTCTCTCTAAATTACATTTTACTTTTTTGAAGAGGATATCAAATCTTTTTCCTATTTTCCTCTTCATCTGTTTTGGATTTTTTTCCAATTTTGCTTTAGAATAATCAGACCTATAAGTTAAAAACGGAAATTGGCTTCTAGTCACATCAAAAAATTCTTCTTGGAAATTTTCTGAAGTAGAATTATAGCAATGAAGTAATCTGGTTGGTTTACCTGTTTTTTTATCGATTACAGGGCACACATAAACCAATGCACCGGTTAATCCATAAACAACAGCAGAACTGATATAACACTGATGCCGAGCAGGATTTCTAGGATCCCATTCTTTCTTATCTCCTCTCCTTAACGTTTCTTGAGACCAAGAATTGAAGAATGCGTGCTCCAGTGCTTCTCTTACATCTGCATCGTTTAAATCATATTTCATATTATGGCTTTCAAAGTTGATTTAATAAATATTATTGTAATAAATTTCTTGTAAAGACAAAGATTTTTTAATACAATAATTCTTCTATAAACATAAAAGAGGAAAATGATTTTCAAGAAAGATACAAAATTATATGATTATGAAATAATGCGTGAAGCTAGCCAGGATATAATGTATGTTAATTATCTTGGAGCAGCCATTGTTCCTGATATTGCAGATTCTCCTGCTTGCATGGCAAGAACAATGGATTATTTGGCAGACAATCCTAATATCTCAAGAATTGTATTCGTGCAACAAAGAAACTATTCATATGATTTTAAACAAGTAACAATGTTATCAGAGATTGCAAATGTTTATCAAACCCTAGTTAAACATGAAAAACTATTCTCAACAAGTGTTCTTGCACCATATGTATGCAAAAGATGTTTAGCAGAACGTTATGAAGCAATGCGTTATTTGATTTTAACATTGCTAAAATCAGATCCTATCTCATGTTATGTAGAAACAAGGAGATTATTAAAAGAAGAACAAGTAAATAAAAAAACATTTACACCAGAATGCCAAACTTGCCAAGCAAGATACATTAGATTATTGTCTAAGATTTTAAACCTTCTAGATAAAACAAAACTAGTAACATTAATTCAAAACAAATTAGCAGCATTCAAGGTAGGAGACAGAGCATTTTATTCTGAAATATTCCGCCCAGAGATTGTTCCTAACTTTACATTTACAAGACTTATGGCAACCCTGCCTAAAGATGCTGAAATAGTAGATGAATATGAAATTGGCCAAGACAATGACAAAAGTACAGTAACTATTTTAAGAATTCCTGGAAAAAATAGATTAGTTTATCATCTAAATCCTCCAGAATTTGCATTAAAAGATGATATGCAAGATTTAATTAATCTTTCAAGAAATATTTTACTAGAACATGAACCAAAAGCAGAAGAATTTACAGATCCAGAAAGAATAAGACAAATTTTTTATAATATTGCAAGAGATTTATTAACAGAAGTTGCACAAACAAAAAAAGTTGAATTAAGTTACAAACAAATTGACAAACTTGCAACAATATTAGTTAGACATACAATTGGTTTTGGTTTAGTAGAGGTTTTATTACAAGATGAAAAATTACAAGATATTGTTATTAATGCTCCTATAGGATTAACTCCAATATTCATAAGACATCAAGATTACGAAGAATGCGATACAAACATAGTTCCAAGCCACGAAGATGCAGAATCATGGGGAGCTAAATTCAGAATGATGTCCGGTAGGCCATTAGATGAAGCAAATCCTGTCTTAGATACAGAACTTATAATAGGAGCAGCAAGAGCCAGAGTTGCAATAATTCAACAGCCATTAAGTCCATATGGATTGTCTTATGCATTTAGAAGACACAGAGAACAACCATGGACATTGCCATTATTCATAAAAAACAGAATGTTAAATCCATTAGCAGCTGGTTTATTTTCTTTTTTAATAGACGGTGGAAGAACATTATTAATTGCAGGAACAAGAAGTTCAGGAAAAACTTCATTGCTAGGAGCATGTATGTTAGAAATTATGCCAAGCTATAGAACAATTGTTATAGAAGGAACAATGGAATTGCCTGTAACTGCAATGCGTGAACTAGGTTATGATATTCTAAGAATGAAAGTCAGAGAAGCTCTAACAAGAGAATCATCTGAATTTGCAGCAGACGAAGGCATCAGAACATCATTAAGATTAGGAGATTCTTGTCTTATAGTTGGTGAAGTTAGAAGTGTTGAAGCATTAGCATTATACGAAGCAATGCGTGTTGGTGCATTAGCAAATGTCGTAGCTGGTACAATTCACGGAGCATCTCCATATGGTGTATTTGACAGAGTTGTAAATGATTTAAAAGTTCCAGCAACAAGTTTCAAAGCAACAGATATTATAGCGGTTGCAAATCCAATAAAAAGTCCAGACGGTTTGCATAGATCAAGAAGATTATTAGAATTAACAGAAGTAAGAAAAGAATGGCAAGTCGATCCTTTGGCTGAAAAAGGTTTTATTGATTTAATGAAATATGATGTAATGAAAGATGAACTCATAGCAACAGATGATTTCAAAAACGGAGAATCAGAAGTTTTAAAATCGGTTGCAGCAAATGTAAAAGAATGGGCAGGCTCTTGGGATGCTGTTTGGGATAATATTTTATTGCGAGCTAAAATAAAAGAAGAACTTGTTAGATCCTCAATCATAGCAAAAAGGCCAGACATTCTAGAAGCAGCCTGGGTTGTAAAAAGCAATAACATGTTTCACGAATTCTCTGAAAAAATAAAAACAGAAATTGGAACACCCCAAGGCAAACGAGTTTTTAGAGATTGGCAAGATTGGTTAAAAAAAGAAATCAGAAAAAAATAAACTTACAATTCCTCCTCTCGCAAGGTTAAAAAATTTTCTTCTTGTATTGTTTTGATATTATATATTTTATATTTTTTTAAAAATCTCTTAAGTTTTTCTGAAATGGGCCTACTAAAAATTAAATCTTCAACTTTTTTACAATTATCTTCTGCTACTTTGCTAATCAATTCATAGGAATAATTTTTTCCACGATATATAGGAAACGTGTAAAAATCTCTAATGATTATTTTTTTATCAAAAGTTGTATTATTAACATAAATTTGAACAAGAGCATATGTAATGATTTTTTTATATTCAAATAATACATAAAAATAATGTTTAGAGATATTATAATTATCGTAGTATGTTGTACCAACCAGACCTCTTGTAGAAATTGGTAATCCTAAGTTCTGTTCATCTTTTGAAAGATTTCCCAAATGAACTATAGCTCTAACTATTTGCGTATGAATCACATTGCTTTCTTGATCTATTCTATAAACTCTAAGTTGGTGTTCTAGATCATATTTGCATAATTTATACCCACAATCATCGTATGGCCAAACTAAATTACAACTTTCTAAATGATGCAAATCATTGGTAGAAAAAGTTTTAAAACAAACATCACAAATAAAAACTTTTTTCTCAACACCGTCATCAATAACAAAAGAAGGCTGTTCCTCTATTCTTGGAAAATTATTATCCAACTTTTTATCTTTGGACCAATTGATTACAATATATTTTGTCATGTTAAATTGCAGAATTTTAGTAGTATATAGTTTATTAAATTTAGCTTACGCTACTTGAATTGTAAATTTAATATTACTTTAACATTTATCTGAATTTGTGCGCATTATTAAAAAATAACCATCCGATTTGAAGAGCTACTCCACACCATAAGAGCGTCGAAGCACCACTCAATCCTGCTAATAAGCCTGCTGCACCAAATACTAATAAAATAGATGGTGGATTTTTGGCTATAATTTTAACAATCCAAGTTTCTTTTACCATTTTATTTTTACCTCCTTTCATTCAAATTTAAATTTGAAAGAACTCGCAATAGTAACATTTTTATAGAGGCTCTGCCTGTTACTATTATGGAAAAAGAGGGGCAGAATTTATATTTTTTCTGTCCTCTTTGCAAATTCTTAGGATATTTTATGTAAAAAACTATATATAAATATTATTATGACTGAGTGGGGGTAAAAATTTAACATTAATGGTTGTTTTTTACAAAGCATTTAGTGAGTGGCTAGAAGAAATCAGAAAAAAATAGAAATTTATTTAGAACTCATATCTTCCATAACTATTGGTCTAACTCCAGCATTCTGAAAAAATGGAGCCAATTCAAAAATCAAATCTTTATTTGGAACTAAGATAACTCTAACACCTTTTCCTCTTTCTATTCTAAAAATAGACTTAGGAAAGGCGTCTAATAAAACACGTCCCGTATTGCGTGCGTTTACATAATAAAAACATTTTGCTATTTTATCATTACCTTTTCTTTCAATTGAAGTAACTGCATTTATTACTATGTCTTTTCCAGGATCATAGTGTCTATATACCTCTTGAATAGATGGAATTCTAATATCAATTCCTGGTAAAACTCCCAATAAAACATATTCGAGCCGTGGTAATCCTCTACGAAAATTAAGAGGAACATGAGATGAAATAAAATTTCCAGAGATTGTGCTTGTAGCTCTTCCCTTTAATGATAAATCATTATCTGCCATAATGAGAACAGAAGATCCTATTTCTCTTCGAATTCTGGGAAAAGACTGATCAGAAACACACACATCTCTTGGAACTAATGATCCTGCAGGGGGATGGACTGGTAAATCCAAATCACTACAAAAATAACAATGCGGAGAAGTTGCATGAAAAGATCTTACTTTTCCTGAAAAAATAGCATTACCTAACCAAGAATATGGACTATTCAATGGACGTGTTCTGTATTCTGTATTCCCTATCATAAATAATCGAAAAAAAATAACCTTAAAAGCATTTCCATGATTCACAAGCTGTTTTAATGAATAAAACCAAAATATAATTAAACCTTCAAACCATTAATAAAATATGTTTAAAGCAGTTGAAATACTATACATTATACTTGCTTCACTCGTAACAGGATTTTTATTAGTCTGGATTCCTTCAAAAGCAGTTAATTATCCTGCATTCTGGATTGCTTTCTTGCTTTCATTTGCAATGTTCTTTATATTTATTGCAGCACAAAAATTAATTGCAAATTCCTTAGACTGCGAAACAAGGATAAAATTACTTGGATTAAGAAGATATGGCTTAGCTCCAAGAGACACTCTGGGATTTGAACTTCCATTATGGCTTATCTTACCAATAATAACTTTTTTCATAGCTTCTGGAAAATTTATCTGGACTGCAATTTTAAATTTTGAACCAGTTGCATTAAAATCACATGTTAGAAGAAAATTTTCAGATTTATCAGAAAAAGATATTGCAAAAATAGCAGTTGCTGGTCCATTATCTATTTTAATCTTAGGATTAATTATGAGAATAGTTCATTTTGATTCATTTGCATATTTGTGTGTCCTAACAGCATTCTTATCATTCTTGCCATTAGGAAATGGAATTAAGATTTTTGCAGGAATGAAACACACCGGAATATTTTTATTAATTTTAAGTTTTGCAATCTTGTTAATGTTGCACTTGCCAGCAATTCTAGCGACAATTATAATTGCAATTGTAATTGCCTTGGCATTAATGATTGCTTATTATACTTTATGGGAAAGATAAAAATCTTACTCTATATTCCAATCGCTCTCTGAGAATTCTTCTTTTTTACTTTCTTCTTCTTCAATTTCTTCCTTGCTTCTTCTGATAACTTTAACATTATCTATTTTAACTGTAATTGGAATTGGAACAGCAACTTCTAAAAGTTCAACAACAACTTCTTCTTTTTGCTTGTCAATTCTAACAACCTTGGCCTTTTCTCTCTTAAATGGATCTGACAACATTTCAACAATGTCTCCTTTCTCTATATTAATTTCTAGAGTTACAGGCTCAATCATTTTTTCAATTTCCTTATATTCTAAGACTTTTGGCAAAACACCTTTAACATAAGGTAATTTTAAAGCAGCTTGTTCAGCTGTTTCATGATCTAAGGCTTCTAGAATAACATATCCTCTCAATCCTTGCGGTCTAGCAACAGAATAAACAGCTAACTTCTTTTTCTTAACTCTATCTGAAATAAGGTCAGCTACTTGATCTTCTTTATTAGTTATTGCTTTTACTATAAATATCATTTTACAAAATTAACGTGAATATGATTGTTATAATAAATCCTATTAATCCTATTATTAATAATCCTAATGCAGATACTTTTGAAACTTGCTTGACTTCTTCCATCTTCGGTTTTCTTGAAATCTTCAAAACAATGCCGCATCTCTTAAAAAATTCTTTTAATCCCATTTTATAAGAAAACAAAGTATATTTTTAAAGCTTTTTAAATGTGTCTATTTACAATTTTGGGAAGTCGGTTCTATCGAATTCTTGAAATAGTTCTTCAAAAACAGGATTGCCTGAAATTTGTGTAACTCTAACAGCATATTGCGGATCAGTTACAAGGCCTAATTTATATCCTAATGTCAATGCAACAGCTTCATCAGTAACTTCAGCAAGACCAGAGAAAGAAATCACATTTGCCAAAGCTCCAAGAGGAGGAAACAAGACAGCACCTCCCCATCTTTCATCTTTATCGTCTCTTGTTTGCCAACTAGATACAGCAACACCTGGTCGTCTTAAACAATGCGCATACGCTCTATAAGCTTTTTCTTGCGATAGTCTAGTATATCTATCTCTTTTTTTCCATGGAAAAGTCCTAACCTCTAAACAATATTTTTGTGCAAAACCATCTAAACCTACTGTTAATATTCCTCCTTCTTTTTCACGATTAGGATTATGCTCCAATCTCTGCGAAACTGCAATTAGTCTGCTAGTCAAAATAGTTAATTCAGATGGATTCAATTTCATAAATTTTGTACTGGATTTGTATTTTTAAATGTACTGATTTTCAAATCAAGGATGAAATCCAGAAGGAAAATCTCTAGTTCCCCAATCATCCATATCTTCCATGTTCCTATAAACTATTTCTTTGGGATGCTGTGCTTTTCCAGATAATCCGAAATACGGAGTTATCTCAGAAATTACAACTTTAGAAAGATTGGCAGGAACACCAGCAGGATCTAAAATTAATGGCTCTCCGGTTCTATAAAGTTTGGATGCCCAAAAAAAATGATCATGTAAAAATCTTTTAGCAACTAACTCGGCAAATAGAGGATCTGATGTGAATGTTCTTCTATAGATTTCGTTTGCAAAAGGTGTTAATTGTGGAACGACAGTGCAATTCTGTGGTTTCCATTGGTTACCCATAACTCTGCATAATTTAATTACAAAAAGTGTTAAAGAATCTGCTTCTTCTACTTCAAGTCCTTCTCTGTTCAAATATTTCGTAAAATTGGCAGGATCTACTCCTCTGGCTTGTTCTTGATACCATTCTCTCAAATGTTTTGCTTCAAGCTCCTCTGTTGTTTTTGGAAATTGACTTATCATTAATCGAATTATTTAAAATAACTTATAAATCTTTATATTTTAAAAATCAAAAAGTAGTAACAAATAGTTATCCTTCTTCAAAGAAATCAATTCCTAATGAATCTTCCATATTTTCTTTGTTTCTTCTTTTCATCTCGCCCTTGCCAACAATTTGCGGACTATCGACACCTGTAACAACAATCAAAACTCTTACAGTCTTTCCCATATCTTCTGAAAGTTGAGCACCCCAAATTAATCTTGCATTTGAATCTATTCTCTTTCCAACAGTTTCAATAACTCTTTTAGCTTCATCTAAGGTTAGATCTAAACCACCGGTAATATTAATCAAAGCTCCAGATGCATTTGAAATATCAACATCAAGCAAAGGATTCTCAATTGCTTTTTCAATTGCTTCTTCTGCTCTGTTTGCAGAATCACTCTCACCAACACCAATCATAGCAACACCGCCATCAGACATAACAGCCTTAACATCAGCCAAATCTAAGTTAACTAAACCAGCTTTTGTAACAAGCTCAGTTATTCCTTTAACAGCATTTGTTAAAATCTCATCTGATATTTTAAAAGCAGTATGCAAAGGCAAATCCGGTGCAAGTTCAAGCAATTTATCATTAGGAATAACAATCAATGTATCAACAGATTCTTCTAATCTTTCTAAGCCAGACATTGCATTCTCAAACCTCTTTTGCCCTTCAATTGTAAATGGTAATGTTGTGACACCAATTGTTAATGCACCAAGTCTCTTAGCAATCTCAGCAACAATTGGCGCAGCTCCTGTTCCTGTTCCACCACCTAAACCGCAAGTAATAAAAACAATATCTGCTCCTTGAATCTTCTGTTTTATAGCATGTTCTGATTCTTTTGCAGCCTCTTCTCCAACTTTAGGATTACTTCCTGCTCCAAGTCCATGAGTTAATTCTTCTCCAATCAATATTTTAGAATCAGCATAAGTATATAACAAATCCTGAGCATCTGTGTTTAATGCAATACATTCTGTATCTTTAACACCAATTTCTTTAATCCTAGTCAGAGTATTGCCGCCTGCTCCTCCAACACCGAAAACTTTGACAGACGCTCTTTGCTTTGCAATGATCTCTTCGAGTTCTTTATCTATTTCTAGTGTTTCTCTCCTTTTTGAAATTTCAGCCATGCGAATTAAAAGAAGAGACTGTATATAAATTTTATTAGCTTGTATTATACTTTTTCAGTCGAGAACACATTTTTACTTAACTTTCTCTAAAACAACTTCTTTTTTAATCAATTCCTTAACTTCCTTCTCAACTTTCTTTAGAATTTCTTCAGGAACATTATCCTTAACATGAACTTTAAACTTTCCTTCAATTTCCTCGACATCTATGTTTATCTTAAACATTTCAAATAAGGTCTTTAATTCTTCTTTCTCATCTTCAACTAATTTAACTATCTTAAAATTATATTTAATCTCTTTTCCAGACAAAGGATTATTAAAATCAACCAAAACTCTTCCACCCGTAACAGCAGAAACTCTGGCAACAAGTCCATTAACATTCACAAACATGCCTCTAACAGGTACTTGTTCAAAAGCATGCGTTGGCAAAGTTTTGATTAAAGTTGGATCTCTTAATCCATAAGCTTCTTTAGCTGAAAGTTTAATTTCATAATCTTTTCCAACTTCTTTATCTTCTAAAGCCTTATCTAAACCTTTAATAACATGACCTTTTCCAATAAAAATTTTTAATGGCTCAAATTTTTTATCTGTTTTCTCATCAATTAATTTTGCTTTAATTGCCTCTTCCTTGCTAGTTGTATCGAAAACAGTTCCATCTTCTAATCTAGCTACAAACTCAATCTCAATAAGGTCATTTTTCTTAGTTTTCATTTCAAGATTAGAAAAACAGGCATTTTAAATCTTTTCGATTACTTGCGCGCGAAATAAAAGAATTTAGAATTTCCAACTCCATTTTCTACTCCGCCCAATTCTCTGCAAGCCTTAATAGCCATACGCTCGTAACGACTATTGGAAAAAGAAACAGAAATAATAAGTTGAGGTGGCATTACCAAAGAATATTGTCTCATAACTTCTGGTAATTTGGGATGATCTACTGGAAGCGAACTTAAATCAACATGCGCTATAGGAAATCCATCTGCATCTACTTCTCCGCCACCAACATTTCTAACTTCCGAAACTCCTACAGATGTTAGTTCTCTAACTAAAGCATCTACAAGTTGGTTGACCCCATTGAATTTCTCTGGCATGCTTTTCTTACTTCTTATTCATTTAAAAATCTTTCTTCATTTTCTAGTTAATACAATGAAAAAATTTAAATATAACATAATCCTAAAAATCTCATGACATGGCGAGAGAGAATCCCAGATGATTTGAAACCATTTATTGAAAAATTGATTTCTGAAAGCCATAAAGAAGATGCTATAAGCAATGCAGAACATCCTAGCAAGGCACAACTATGGCTAGCATTAGGAATTCTAGCAAAACAAGTTTATGATCTTGAACTTAAATCACGTTACTTAGAGCATGCATTAAAAGAAGCTTCACCAAAAAGTAAAAGTCAAGACAGGTTAAAAGCAGAGGCAGAAGTTGAAAAAATAATTTCAGACATTGCTTGTGGTAAAATAACAAAAAAAGGCACTAAAAAAACAAAAAAGAGCAATATACGAACAAACTTCTAAATTTTCACATCAAAACCTTTATAAATTATTCTAAACTTGCCCTAGGATGAAAGCACTTAATGCACACGATCTTAAACAAGGAACATTTGTTATGATGGACAATGCTCCCAGCGTTGTGAAAAGCGTAGACATAAGCAAAACAGGAAAGCACGGAGCAAGCAAATGCAGAATAGAAGCAGAAGGTATATTTGACGGTAAAAAAAGAATTATAGCTGTTCCAGGTTCAGAAAGATTTGAAATCCCTGTGATAGATAAAAGACGCGCACAAGTGCTATCCATAAACAAACAAGAAAAAAAAGCATCTGTAATGGATGTTGAAACTTTTGAAACTTTTGATGTTATGATAGATGAAGGATTAGAAGTAGAAGAAAACATGAATGTAGAATATTGGCAAGTTGAAGATAAAAAAATGATTAAAAGAATAGTTTAAAATGGCAAAAATAGCAGCAGCACATCATAGAACTTTTACAAACATCTTTATCTGTAAAAGATGCAGTGCAAAAATTAAGGCTCAACCTAAAAAAATAGCCGAAGGTAAGATAAGATGCCGAAAGTGCAAGGGAAATGTTTTTAGAACAAAAAGAAAGAAAACCGGCAAATAAAAACTAAACAATGAAATTTTTGTATTATGATCTAATATTTCTAGCAGCCTTTTGCATATTTGTATTTGTATTTCTAAGAATAAACAGAAAAAAAATACAAAGAGAAGGAATAGTTTTTCTATACAGAACAAAAGTAGGATTAAAGTTTATAGATTCTATTGCCAAAAAATTTAAAAAAATTCTAGATAGTGTTGGCTGGGTTTCAATCATTTTAGGTTTTATCATGATGGTTTTAATGTTTTACTTACTTATACAAACAATAATCTTAACAGCAGCAATTCCAATGTCCGCACCACCAATTTTGCCATTATTCCCCTATGTTCCTCAGGCATTTAATCTTCCATTGCCACCATTTTACTTCACTTATTGGATAGTCATAATTGTAATTATTGCAGTAGTCCATGAATTTGCTCACGGTATTTTTGCAAGACATGATAAAATTAAAGTAAAATCAACTGGCTTTGGATTCCTAGGACCATTCCTTGCAGCATTTGTAGAACCAGATGAAAAACAACTAGTAAAGAAAAAAAATAAACAACAACTGGAAATTTTTTCAGCAGGTAGTTTTTCTAATCTTGTTTTTGCAGCAATATTTATGCTAATCTTACAATTATTTTTTGTGCTGGCATATCAACCAGCAGGATTATCTTATTCTTATGCTTATAATCAGATAAATGTTTCAGAAATACAAAGCATAGGAAACTATTCTATTGACGGATTTTTAAATCTTTCAACAAAACAATTAGCTGAAATAAACACAACACTTGCATTAAGAACAGCGAATGCAACCTACTACGTTGATCCTGGATTAATACAACAAATCTCTCAATCCAAAAGGATAATTGCGAAATATCATTTAATTCCTGCATATGGTGAAGAACCTGCATTCAATGCTGGATTAAAAGGAGGTATAGAAAAAATAAATGGAATTAAAATCAAATCAACAAATGATCTTAGTAATGTACTTTCTACAACAAAACCAGGAGATACAATAACAGTTGAAACAAGCGAAGGCACTTATCAAGTTCGCTTGGCACAAAATCCACTAAATTCCTCAAAATCATATATGGGAATTTATTTCAGCAAATCAACAATACTTTCATCATTAACAGCACCGTATTTCTCACCAGGAATGGAAGTAAAATCAAGAGGTAACGAACAAACAACAACATTCTTCCGTGATCTTCTTGTATGGCTAGTTTTGATAGGATTTTTAGTGGCTCTATTTAACATGTTGCCTGTAGGATTTCTAGATGGTGGAAGAATGTTTTTCATTCTAGGATTGGTGGTCACAGGCTCTAAGAAAAAAGCAAAAACTTGGTTGACCGTAGCATCTTATATTGTTCTTCTAATTATATTGGCTATGCTTTTTGTTTGGATCATTGGATAAAAATTTAAATTCAAAAATTCTAAAAAATACAAGGGCCGATAATTTAATGGTAGAATCCCCCGTTCGCAACGAGGAAATCTGGGTTCAAATCCCAGTCGGTCCATAAAAGTTAATTTTTCTATTAAATAAATAATAAAAAAATATTTTTTCTAAATTTATTGGCTCGTCGATAAAAAAATTTCCCAAATTCTAAAAAAGAAAAATTTTCTAAAAAATAGGAAAAGTATTTAAAGAAAAAAGCATATTACTTTATTATAAAATCTATAAAGATTTTAAAATTGCCGAAAAATATTTCGTGCAGTTATAAATTTCAAATATTTCAATTGAAAAGAGGTTTCAAAATGGCAAAGAAAAAAGCAAAGAAGAAAAAGAAGAGATAAATCTCTTAAATTTTTTATTTTTTTTATTTTTATTTTTTAATATTTTTTTCTAATTCTATAGTTTTTTATTTTAATTAAAGTTCAAATTACACTTCAAGAATTCCATCTCTTGTCAATACAACGAACTTAATTCCAATAGGTAAATTAATGAGTGCAGAAATCAAAGCCATATGTTCTTTTCCTTCACCAGAAGCTATACTTAAAGCAACTTCCATTCCAGAAAATTTTCCATTCAACTTTTTCTTTAAATCTTCAATAACTTCCTTTATTGGCAAATCAAAATCAACACTTATTATTTCTGATCTTTGAGCAAAATCAAAACTCTTTACTCTAGAAACAGCATACAAAGGACAAACAATAAAAATCTTTTCCCACTGGCCTCTACTAACTAAGCCAGCAACTTGCCCCCAACTTCCTTTTCCCGAAGACATTAAAGCTACAAGTTCCATTTTAAAAAAAGCAGCGTAGAGTTTATAAGTATTATTGTAAAACAGTTATATCTACAATTCTGTTAATATTTTTCTCCTTTTAGCAAGTTCTGATTGGCAATAGTTTAGTAATTTCTCAATATGTATCTCTTCTATATGTAAGTCTCGTTCACCATTATAATCTTGTGGCATTTTTCTTAAGATTTCCAAAGCTTCTTTCGCCCTTAGACTTGCCATACCTAGATAAAAATTAATATCTCCAGAATAAATTATCATACTTTCTTTTTGAAAAGAATCTTCATGCCACGCTTCAGCATCCATTATGCAATGGTTTAATTCGCTTTCAAGACTGCTTGTTTGCACTTTATCAACAGGTTTTTTTCCAAATAATCCCATGCGTGACCAAACTTACTCTTAGTTTATAAAGATTTATGTAAAAAAATTTAATAATGCTGATTTCCTTAAAATAGAATGAAAGAAAATGCACTTGCAGAACTAACCTTAAGGAAATATGAAAAACCTTTTGGCCTAAAAGAAAGAGATCTTACAAAAAAAGTTTGTCTGAGTCTTGGTTTATTACAACCAGGAGATTCTCGAGATGTTGTAGTAGATATCTTGATGATTCTAAAACAAGCAAGCAAGGAAAAGAAACATTTAACATCGGATGAAATTAAAGATCTTGTAATTTCGTTAAGAAAAAAGAATAACTTAGAACTTAAGGGAATTGCAGAATCTAACATAAGAAGGCAATTAAAAAAGCTCAGAGATATCTTTTTAGTTGAAAAAAATGCAAATCAATACCATGTTTCAGAATTCTCAAGATTCTCGGATATCTTTGAAGAAAAAATTGAAAAATTCTATCTAGCAAACATAACTCAACGTGTTAAAGAATATCTTGAAGAATTTGATAAAATTTAAGAAATAAAAACCTTTAAAAACCCAACTTCTATTGATAATTATCCGTTATACTACTTAGGTAGGAGGATATAAAATGGAATTTAAAGAAGCATTAAAAAGTTTAAGAGAAAAAACAGAAAAACGTGGGTTTGATCAAACCTTAGATCTTATTCTTAATCTTAAAGATTTTGATATTAAACGTGATGCAACAAGTATTTTATTGACTTTGCCTAATCCTATAAAAAAAATAAAAATTGGCGCATTTCTTGAATCTTCAGTAAAACAAGATTCTGTTGAATTCATAATAACAAGAAATCAAATAGATAGTATAGATCTTAAAGAACTAAAAAAACTTACAAAAAAAGTTGATTTTATTATTGCAAATGCTAAACTTATGCCACTAATAGCATCAAAATTTGGTAAAATTCTAGGATCGGTAGGAAAAATGCCAGATCCCAAGATTGGTTGTGTTATTATGCAGGAAAATACAGAATCAGTAAAATCAGCAATACAAAAATTAAGCAATTTAATAAAAGTAAAAATAAAAGAACCTAGCATAAAGTTGGCAATGGGCAAAGAAAGCATGCCAGATGATAAGCTTGTACAAAATATAGACTATACTTATAAAATGATCACAAATTCCTTGCCTCAAAAAGAAATGAACATCAAAAATGTTACATTAAAATTCACAATGAGTCCTGTAATAAAAATAAGGAAAGAAAAAAATGAATAAAGAAAAACAAAAAGTAAGAAAAGTATCAGAGAAAAAGAAGAAAATCCTACAAAACCTAGTAGATCTAATTAAAAAAAATAATACAGTTATGATACTTTCAATAGACGGAATTCCTTCTGCACAATTTCAGAAAACAAAAAAGGAACTTAAAGAAATTGCAGATATAACAGTAGTTAAGAAAAAAGTAGTAGAAAAGGCCATCCAAGATCTTATTGCCGAGAAAAAAAATATAGAACAATTAAAAGATTCATTAGAAAAACCTTTTGCAATTCTTTTTTCAAATAAAGATGCTTTTGAAATAGCCGCTATGCTTAACAAAAACAAAATACCATCTAGAGCAAAGTCAGGACAAATAGCACCTCAAGATATTGTTTTAGAAGCAGGTCCAACTGAATTGGTCGCAGGTCCTGCATTATCTGAATTGACAAAGCTAGGAATAAAAGCAGGAGTTGATTCGGGAAAAATAACAATAAAAGAAAGAAAAGTAATTGCAAAAAAAGGAGATCTTATTACAGAAGATATTGCATCTACATTATCTAAATTAGAAATAACTCCATTCCTTCTAAGCATATTACCAATTACAGCATATGATTCTAAGAGTTTAAACGTATATCAAAACATACAAGTAGATCCCGAAAAAGTAATTAAAGAACTACAAATATGCTCAACACAAGCACTAGGTTTTGCAATAAACCTTGGCTATGTTACTTCAGAAACAATTAAATTATTAATGTTCAAGGCTTCACAAGAAGCTCTTTTATTATCACAAAATATAAAAAACTAAATTTAATGGAGAAAAAATGGAATATATATATGCCGCGCTTTTATTGCACAAGCTAGGAAAAGAAGTTAATGAAGAAAGCTTGAAAAAAGTTATTGGAGCAACAGGAACAACAGCAGATGAAGCAAAAATTAAAAGCATCGTGGCTAGTTTGAAAGGACTAGATATAGAAAAAGTATTGAGTGAAGCAGCAGCAATGCCAGCAGCTCAAGCACCAGGTACAGCACCAAAACAGGAAAAGACAGAAGAGAAGAAAGAAAAAGCCGCGGAAGAAGCAGCCGAAGGACTTGCTGCGTTATTTGGTTAAGAAGAAACGTGCTTACTGAAATAAAATAGTAAGCACTCTAGTTTTTACTAGTTCTTTCTATTTCTCAATTCTCTTAAAATCTTAATAATATCAGAATAAACAGGAACTTCTTTTATTCTAAATACAATTACACTCAAAAACCAAATCCCTACGACAAAAACAACACTCAAAAACCAAAAAGTCATATGAACTGAATTAAATGCTTCTGAACCTATAAAAAAACTAGTGATAAGTAATCTAAAGACATTAATTATTAAAAAAATCACTGAAGAAAAAATAAATAATAATACTCTTTTCTTGATGCTAATCTTTGGAGTTAAGAGATTAAGTAAAAGAAGCAACAAGTAAGCACTTCCGGCAATACAGGCATCAATCAAAACAATAGAAGATGAATTGAAACTTATAACATTACCCATAACAAAAACGCCTTGATGAAATATAGATAAAAGCAAAACAAACAACCATGATGTTAGTGGCCTAAAAATGAAATAAAATACAGGTAAAATGAATACAAAAAAAATAGCAAGTACATATCTTGTGATGATGCCAATCAAATCCCTCGTTTTCATTTATCTATGAAAGCAAATTTATTTAAATATGTTTAGTGTTTTTTAAAAATGAAGAAGGTCTGGTTTTTTATTATTGCAATAATAGCATTAATTATTTTGCTATTTGTAGATCCTTCTTTGTTAAATCTTGTTAATTACATTAAATTCCCTTTTCTAAATTCAGTATTTGTGGCTTTGTTGTTTATTGAAGCAGAACCTTACTTTGAAATCTGGCTTGTTGCTTTAACTCTTCTTATGATTAGAAAAAACAAGAAAAAAATGATCTGGCTTGTAATAGCACTAATTATAGCAGCAATAATAACAACTATTTTAAAACATGTGATTGCTAGACCAAGACCAATTAATGGCCCGGAAACAGGATCAAACGATTCTATGCCATCTGGACACGCTACTTTGCTTTTTGCAACTCTGCCATTTATAGAAACTTTAAAAAACAAAACAGTAAAAACTATTTGGATAATTCTCATATCTTTATTGGCATTCGCAAGAATCTATGAAAGAATCCACTATTTTGGCGATATTGTCTTTGGAATTATAATAGGATATGGAACATCCTTTATTGTTAAAAAATGGAAAAAAATAGAATAGCTAGACAATTATTACATATGTTTATTGGAATCGTAGTTATACTTGGATTGATCTTTGTTTCAAAACCATTAAGTCTTTACATTCTTTTTGTAGTATTCCTAATATCTGTACTTCTTTCTATTTTATCTAGAAAAATCAAAGTTCCACTTTTACACTTTTTTATCACACACGTAGAAAGGGCAGAAGATGAAAAAATGTTCCCTGGAAAAGGTTTAATTTTTTTCCTTGCTGGTTGCTTATTAACTGCAAAATTGTTTACACCGGACATAGCCTTGGCATCAATAGCAATTCTAACATTTGGAGATCCTGTAGCCAATTTAACAAGAAGAGCATTTACAAAAAAACAACCAAAACGTGGAAAGCATCTTGTAGGAAATATATTCGGATTTGTAATATCTTTTATCGCTGCAATGATATTTATTGCGCCGTTGTATGCTTTCGTAGCTTCTTTCATAGGGATGGCTGCAGAATTAATCTATATCAAACTGGGACAAAGCCAAACAGATGATAATCTTATTATTCCTCTGGCAGCAGGTACTGCGGTTTTTATAGTAAAACATTTTATCTAAACAAAAAGGTTTAAATAAATTCTAAAATTAAGTTAAAGATGAAAGAGAATAAAGAAAAAATAAAGGTGGAAGAAAAAAATTCTGAAAAAATTACAGAGATAGCTTCAAAAAGAGGATTTTTTTGGCCAACAGCTGAAATTTATCCAGACAGATTTGCTGGTTTTTATGAATATGGTCCAAATGGATTAGCATTAAAGAACAATATTTTAAACATATGGAGAAATGAACTCGTAAAAAAAGAAAATATGATTGAAATTGATGGTTGCCAGATTCTTCCACCAAATGTATTTCGCGCATCTGGTCATCTAAAAAATTTTACAGATCCTTTAATTTCATGTCCCAAATGCAATTCTAAGTTCAGAGCAGACAAATTAATTCAAGAAAAAATAGGAAAAGAAATTCCAGAAAAACTAAAAAATGAAGAATATGATGAACAAATCAAAAAGAACAATATAAAATGCCCTAAATGCGGTTCATCTTTTAATAAAACCGAAAGATGGAATATGATGTTTAAGACAGGAATAGGTGCTGAATTAAAAGATGCTTATCTTAGACCAGAAACGTGCCAATCAATTTTTGTTAATTTTCCAAGGATTTTTAAAACCTCTCGCGTAAAATTGCCATTTGGAATTGCGCAAGTAGGGAAAGTCTTTAGAAATGAAATCTCTCCAAGACAAGGCCTAGTTAGAGAAAGAGAAATAAATCAAATGGAAATTGAAATATTTTTTAATGCAGAAAAAGAAAATGAATTTGAAAAATTTGAATCAATCAAAGAAGAAATTATTCCATTATATTTAAAAGAAAAACTAACAAAAATATCAGCAGAAGATGCCATAAAGAAAAAGATGATCTGTAGCAAATTGGTTGCATACTATCTTGCAATACTTAAACAAGCTTATGTTAAAATGGGATTTCCAGAAGAAAAATTAAGATTCAGAGGACTTGAAGAAGAAGACAAACCATTTTATTCTAAAGAAACATGGGATTTTGAAATCTTGACAAGCATTGGTTGGATAGAACTTGGCTCTTGTAACCATCGCGGAGATTATGATCTTGGTGGCCATCAGAAAATATCAAAACAAAGTATGGAAGTTGTAGATGAAAGTGTTAAGAAAAAAGTACTTCCAAATGTTTTTGAACTTTCCATGGGCTCAGATAGGGCAATTTTCTGCATACTAGATTTAACATACAAAGAAGAACCACAAAATGATAGAACTCTTTTTTCATTCAAACCTATAATGGCTCCGACTAGTGTAGCAATTTTTCCTCTAGTAAATAAAGAAGGCATGCCCGAGATTGCAGAAAAATTATATCAAAATCTTTGCAAAAACTTTTCGTGTTTTTATGATGACTCTGGTAGTATAGGAAAAAGATACAGAAGACAAGATGAAATTGGAACTCCTTTCTGTATAACAATTGATGGTCAAACTCTTAAAGATAAATCAGTTACAATTCGTGAACGAGATTCTATGAAACAATATAGAGTAAAAATTCAAGACGTTCAAAAAGAACTTGAAAAATATCTATAATTCTAAAACCTTAACTTTATAAATTTCCATATTCTAACAAATTACGGGCTCATGGTCTAGCGGTATGACACGAGGCTGGCAGTCTTGTAGTCTGGGTTCAACTCCCAGTGAGTCCATTCTAGATGAAATTATAAAATTAGATTCTTGTATCTGATTTTAAAAATTTTTAGATTTCACTCAAGGATTATTTTAAAATATATAAAAAAGAAAAAGAAAAAGAAAAGATTAGAAATAAACTAAGTCTATTTCTTACCCGCAAATGCACTTATAATTGCTAGTATGGCTATAATTATCCATAGCACCATCCAAAGAGTACTGCCTATAGATGCTATTATATAAAAAACCGCGCCAATAAAGAACAAGATTGCAAAAATCATGTTCAATTTGCCCTTTCCTAGCAATAATTGTAGCAGCCAACCAATCAAAAATAAGATTACTGCTACTTCAACTAAACCAAATGGCATTTTTTTTAACCTCCTTTAGTAATTATTTTAAGAAAGAATACTATTTAAATCTTGTTTTGGAGTGTTATAAAATATCAAAAAATAAGAAAAAATTTAAATACGTCCTTATGTTAAAAAGACAATGGCAAAAAAGAGTGAAGAGAATATAGAAGATAATGAAAAGGTAGAAGCCAAACCAAAATTAAATTATATTGGCTAATTCTAAAATGGATTGCATATTTTGCAAAATAATTGAAGGAAAGATTCCTTGTTATAAGGTATATGAAGATAAAAATTTCTTTGCTTTCTTAGATATCCGACCATTAAATCCAGGGCACACCTTAATACTTCCAAAAAAACATTGCCGTTGGGTTTGGGATGTGAAAAATATTGGAAAATATTTTGAAATTACAAGAAAGATTGCTTTAGCAATTGGCAAATCAATGAAAACTGATTGTATTATGTCTTTAATTGCGGGCGAAGCAGTTCCTCATGCACACATTTGGTTAGTTCCTCGTTTTGAAAATGATGGACATCCTCTTGGTTGGTTAAATTCTAAAAATATTAAAAAATTCTCTGCAGAAGAAATGAAAAAAATTGCAAACAAAATAAGAAAAGCATTATAAACTTGCAAGCCATTTTTCTACAATGATAGAACCTCGCGAATATCAAAAAACAATTCTAGAAACAGCCAAGAAAAAAAACACTCTTGTTGTCTTACCAACAGGTATAGGAAAAACACTAATTGCGTTGATGCTAGCCAATGAAAGATTAAAAATTTATCCAGATTCAAAAATACTCTTTCTTGCACCAACGCGTCCCTTGGTAGAACAACATTATGATTATTTTAAAAAAAATTTCAATCTTGAAGAAATGCACATATTCACCGGAAAAATTAATTCAAAAAAACGCGAAGAAATTTGGAAAAATGCTAGGGTAATTTTTTCAACACCTCAATGCATACATAATGATCTAAAACATAATTTAATTTCACTTGAAAATGTTTCTTTATTAATTGAAGATGAATGTCATCGTTGCTTGAAAAATTACTCGTACACTTTTGTAGCTATCAAATATGTTGAACAATCGAAAATACCAAGAATATTGGGTTTAACAGCATCGCCAGGATCTGAAGCTAAAAAAATACAAGAAATCTGTGATAACCTAAAAATAGAAGCAGTAGAAACGAGAACAAGAGAAAGTGAAGATGTTAAACCCTATTTGCAAAAACTAACATTCGAAGCTATCAGAGTAGATTTTCCTCAAGAACTTAAAGATATACGAGTTTTATTAAAAATTATTTACGATAAAAAAATAAAAGAACTTCAAAGTAGAAAACTAATTTTTAGAATGGTTACTAAAATTACTTTATTAGATTTACAAAAAAGATTGAGAAACATGGTTATTTCTGGAAATCACCATTTTAATGTGCTTAGAGGAATAAGCATTTGTGCCCAGGCAATAAAAATTCAGTATGCCTTAGAACTTCTTGAAACACAAACAGTGGAAACTTTTTTTAATTATATGAAAGATCTATATGATCAAGCTAAAAATAAAAAAAGCAAGGGTGTGGTTCAAATAGTCAATTCGAGAGAATTTCAAGACGCTTACATAATTTCAATTAAACTTTATGAAACTGGTTTTGAACATCCCAAGATAGAAAAGTTGAAAGAAATTGTTGAAAAAGAAATAAAACAAAATAAAAATTCAAAGCTTCTTATTTTTTCACAATATAGAGATAGCGTATATAAGATAAATTCAGAACTTGAAAAAATAGGATTAAAAACAGCCATTTTTATAGGCCAAGCAAAGAAAAAAGATATAGGATTAAGTCAAAAAGAACAACAACTTACTTTATGGAAATTTAAGCACGGTGAAATAAATTGTTTGGTCTCTACTTCAATTGGTGAAGAAGGATTAGACATTCCAGAAGTTAACGCAGTTATTTTTTATGAACCAATTCCTTCTGCTATTAGAAAAATACAAAGGGCAGGAAGAACGGCTAGATTAAAACCAGGTAAATTAATAATTCTCATAACTAAGGACACAAGAGATGAATCACATTATTGGGCATCTCATCACAAAGAGAAAAAAATGCATCAAGCAATAGAAGAAATAAAAAATGGACTGGACAAAAAAAAGGAGCACAAGACCTTGCTTGACTTTAAGAATTTCTAAACCATAAATTATTAAAAAGGTAAAAACTAAGATATGCTATGAAAGAACATAAGGTTAAGGTCTATAGTACGCCTAGCTGCCCATGGTGTAATATAGCAAAAGAATTTCTAAAAAAGAATAACGTTTCATTTGAAGAAATCGATGTATCTCAAGATATGATAGCAGCACAAGAGATGATGATTAAAAGTGGACAAATGGGTGTTCCAGTTATAGAAATAGATGGACAAATGATAGTTGGTTTTGATGAGCAAAAATTGAAAAAAATTCTAGAAATTGAAAACTAATTAAATTTATTAGAGCGTAAAAATGATTATAATAGATAAACATGAGAAAAATTCTCTTTTGGTTTCAGAACTCATAAATAAAAATGCATCAATTCAACTAAAACATCTTAAAGTTGCAGATTATCTGATAGGTAATATTGCCATAGAAAGAAAAACAGTTTCTGATTTTATATCTAGTATGCTAAATAAAAGACTAATGCAACAACTTATTGAAATCAAGCAATATCCCAAGACTCTCCTTATGATAGAAGGTATTGAAGAAAAAGAACTTTATTCTGAAGACGGTGGAATAAATGCAAATGCCATAAGAGGTATGATATTGAGCATTTTGTTAAAATTTCAAGTTCCAATAATTTTTACAAAAAATTATGAAGATACTGCACAGTTTTTACTCTTGTTAGAAAAAAGACAGGAACAAGGAGAAAAAGAATTTAGCCTAGTTGCTAGAAAAAAAGCATCTAATTTAAAAGAACAACAACAAATAATTTTAGAAGGCTTTCCAGGAATAGGTCCCAAAACAGCCAAAAAACTTCTTATAAAATATAAAACCATAAAAAATATAATCAATACTCCTTTAGAAGACTTACAAAAAGATATTGGGAAAAAAGCAAATATTTTTAAAATTCTTGATGAACACTACTTAGAATAGACTTAAATTAGATTAATTCTCAAAAGATCTTCATAAATAGGACCGTTTTCAGTTAGAGTTGACTTTCTAAGCACAAAAGAATTGATTTCAAATTCCATTGGAACAATTTTAACTTGATCTAATAGATTTAAAAAATTATTTTTATCTTTTATTGATTTTATTCTTGCCAAAGTTAAATGACTTTTGAATTTTTTTTCATATTTAAAATCAAAACTATTTAAGGATAGATCTATGGCTTCTTTTAATTCCTTTACTTCATCCTTTGGTTCTAAAGAAACCCATAAAATGTGAGGTGATATTTTTGAAGGAAACACTCCGATATTGCCTAGTTTCGCATTGATTTTTTTAAATTGAATTGTTTTTAGTTTGTCTTCAATTCTATTTAAATCAGACTCTTTAATTTCGCCTAAAAACTTGATAGTCAAATGTAAATTTTCAAATTCTACGAATTTTCCAGAAATAATTTGAAATTTCCTTTGTATTTCTAACAAGTATTTTCTTACTTTTTCAGGCAAATCTATTGCAATGAAGCAGCGCATCTTATAATCTCCCTAATAACATTTAAATTTTTTTTGTTTTTATCTTTGTTTGGATTGTATTCTACAATATCTGTGGTTATTGGCTTTATTTGTTTTATGATTTTAGAAACTTGATTTAATTTTAATCCTCTTTTTTGAGGATAAGCTACAGCATCAAAAATATCTTTAGGAAAAACATCCAAATCTAAACTTAAATAAACGTTTTTGAATTTTATTATTTCCTTAATAAAATTGGATTTCAAGAATTCATTAAATTTAATTATCTTAATATTTCCTTTGGCGATTTCTTTTTTCTCTTGATTAAAAATTTGTTTTGCTCCAACAAGAAAAACAGGAATATTATACTCTCTGATTAAGGCACTTATCCATTCTTCATGACTTGGCTCTTTCATGGACGGCATAAAATCAGCATGTGAATCCAAGACAATTAAACATGAATTCTTATTTTTTCTAAAGAAAGCTCTTGTCAATGGAAATGAAATCGAATGATCTCCCCCAATAAAAATAATTCTATCTTTCTTTGAAAAAAATTGTTTGGCTTGATTAAAAATCGTCTCTTGTGTCTCCTTTATGTTTGAATTATCTATTTTAATCCCTTGAAATTTTTTATTAAAATACTTTTCAATAAAATCCGGAGCTTTTTCACAACCGTTTGTTCTTCCAAACCCATTAATTGCAGGAACTTTTACAATTATCATTAAATATAAAAATAAAATATCTTTTTAACTCTTTAGATATACAATTTCCTAGCTTCTTTCACTTTTTCCTTAATAAAATCAAATCCCTGTTGCCAAAATTGTCTTGAAGAAATATCAAAACCATTTTCTTTCAAAAGTTTGGCGGGCTCTTTTGAACCTCCAGAAGAAAGAATATTTTTATAATTTAGAATAAAATCCTTACCTTCTTTCTTATATCTCTGATATAATGCTATAGACAATAAATTCCCAAAAGAATAAGCATAAGTATAAAATGGCGTTTCAAAAAAATGCGGCACATATAACCACTCCCATGAAAAATCGGGGCTAACGGAAACTGAATTTCCAAACAAGTTTTTAAGATTATTACTATAAATCTTAGCAATATCTTCTATCCCATGCAAAGTTAAAATATTTTTGTGCACTTCTTTTTCAAACATTCCAAAATAGATTTGTCTGGATATTGTTGCAAAATAATTATCCAATTGAGAAAAAAATGAAAAATTCTTAAGTTTTAAATCTTCAAATGAAGATAATTTCTCATACATCATTGTTTCAGAAAAAGTAGATGCTGTCTCGGCCAAAGGCAATCCAGGCTCATACAATGAAATTGGATTCTTAGAAGAAAATGAAAAATGAACACCATGACCAGTTTCATGAGCAAGTGTCAGCAAATCTTGATATGTGTTCGCAAAATTAATAAAAATATATGGTCTAACATTTGGGGTTGCGCCAAAACAATACGCAGACGCACGTTTATTTTTTCTGATTTCTGAATCAACATGCTTGCGATTAAAAATTTCAAAAGCTCTTTTATAAAATTCCTGATCAAGTTGCTTAAAATTATCAAAAACAAGATTAACAGCTTTTTCAAACTTTATCTTTTCATTAAACTTACTTATGGGAGCATACAGGTCATATCTTCTTAATTTTTTTACGCCAATTAGTTTAGCCTTCAACCTAAAATAATCCTGAAAAATGGAATTGTTGTCTTTACAAACTGAAAAAATTGTTTCAATCACTTCATCTGGAATATCATTACTTAAATTCCTTGGGGAAATTTCAGATTTATATTTTCTCAAGATAAGATTCTCATTTTTCCAATTCAAAACAATTGATTTATAAATTTCTCCAAGAATGTCTTTACTTTCTATAAACTTGTTCAATAAAATGTTGTATGCGTCGCTCCTAATCTTAGAACTAGGATCTCGAACAAATATTCCTAATTCATCTCTGCTAAGTTTTTTTCCTTTAAAATTAAAATTAAACTTGCTAGTTATCAGCGTATACAAATTAACTAATGTATTAACGCCAGATGAATCCTTAAGATTAATTATTTGCTCTTCTTTTTCTAACAACGTGTAAGGTATAAATTTTCTTTCGAATTTGAGAAAATCGGCGTATATGCCTGCTCCCTTAATTAATCTACTAGCATTGTTATTGTCTAATTTTTTCCAAAATAAATTGAAAAAGAGCATTCTATTAGACACATTAGTCAAAAGATTCTCCATCTTTGTTTTAAATGCGACTATATCTGTATTAGAAACATCTTCAGAATATTTCAGCTCAACAAATCCACCAATCTTAGCACACATTTCTGATATCTTCTCATCAAATTTCCAGATTTCGAGAAATTTTTCAGAAGAAATATCTGGCTTAAGATCTTTTCTTAGATTTTCAAAGATCTCCACTTTTTTCAAAAGATCATTTAAAAAATGTTTAAATTCTTTTCCTTTAAAATCCGGAAGAAGTTCTTTCAAATCCCATCTTTTTTGCTTAAACATGAACTTATATGCTAAAGAATTCTTAAATACTTTTCTAAAATACAAAATACAATATATATTTTACAAATCAAGAATGTATTTAAAAAAGAAAAAACAAAAAATAGCAAGGCTTTCGGGGGAAAGTTTTATTTTTATTCCCAGAGAACTCAAAATTTCGATGGGCACCAAAAACCAACAGGTTTTTTGGCGTTTTTCTTTTTTATTCTAAATCACAGAAATATTTAAAAACTGTTCTTATGTAACTTGATTGAGAAAACTAAAGGCTAGGGGTTCTAAAAAACCAAAAGGAGGAAAAATGACATCGACACCAGGTGGAGGTAGAGATTTAAGAAAATATATGGGAGATAAAGCAGTAATGCAAGCTTTTGGGAAACTAATTTCTGGAAAATCTAATTACATTCCGGTTATAGAAAAAAGACCGCCTCAATGCCCTACATGCAAAACAATTTTAACGGGGGATGAAAAATTTTGTCCTGAATGTGGAACGAAAGTCAACACACCTGAACAAAACAATTGCCAATAGATTACTTAAGAAAGGCAATTTTACTTCTATGTTCAGGATTATAAATAAAAAGGTATAAAAATACCCTAAACTTAAGAATTCAAAAGAGGAAAATGTACACAGAAATGATAGTCAGGCTGTTGATAATCACAGCCTTATCAGGTTTAATTGGCTATGAGCGCGAAACAAGAAAAGATCTTGTAAGAGGAACGGCCGGTTTAAGAACACACATTCTCGTTGGCTTAGGAGCAACACTTCTCGTTTTATTAACAATCTATAGTTTTCCTGTAGTTTATGGAACACAAGCAGATTTGGGAAGATTAGCAAGCTACATTGTAATGGGAATAGGCTTCCTTGGTGCAGGAACAATAATGGGAATGAAAGGAAAACTCATTGGATTGACAACTGCTGCTTCAATATGGTTAGTTGCGGCCATAGGCATATCTGTAGGATTAGGTGCTTACTTTCCAGCACTATTTACTACCGCGATTGCATTAATTATATTAGAATTATGGAGATTTGAAAAAAAATTGCCTTTCAAAGAATATAAATAAATCCTAAGAATGCAATCAAAAAAACTTTTGAAAATTTCTCTAATAGTAACTTTTATCGGACTATTTTTAATAATTATTCTTGCAAATTGCTTTGAGCCAAAAACCACCGAAATTTCATCAATAGATAAAAAAATTTTAGATGAGTGGGTTAAAGTTACTGGTCAAGTTGATAATCTAAAAAGCATATCAACAGAATCAGGATATCTAACAACATTTACAATAACAGATTCTACAGGCAGAATAGATGTTATATTTTATAAAAAAATAAATTTGACTGAAAAAGTGGAAATTATAGGAAAAATTTCAGAATATCAAGGAAAACTACAAATATCAGCAAGTAAAATAAAAATTTTAGAATAAAATGCTTACCTTAATAATTGCCATTATAGCTGGCATTGTTGCAGGAACAATAACCGGTCTAATTCCTGGTTTGCATATTAATCTAGTTGCTATGCTTCTTTTTGTATCGTCTGCCTTTTTTCTTCAATTCACAACTCCTTTGGTTCTGGCATGTTTTATAGTTGCGATGGCGATAACACAATCTTTTCTAGATTTTGTTCCTGCTATTTTTTTGGGCGCTCCTGATGAAGACACTGCATTAAGCATACTTCCAGGACATCGTTTTCTTTTGAAAGGTCAGGGCTATGGAGCAATAAGACTTACTTCTTTAGGTTGTTTAATTGGAACTATAATTGCTTGCATAATTGCACCTCTATTTGTGGTTGCATCGCCAATATTTTATCCCATTCTAGCAAAAGCTATGGCTTTCATATTAATAGGAATGTATTTATTATTAATACTTAAAGAAGAGAAAAAAATTCTTGCAATTATTATTTTCTTTTTATCTGGAATTTTGGGAATAGCCACATTAAATTTTGCTTTAATCAAACAACCGCTTTTTCCTTTATTCACCGGACTCTTTGGTTCCTCTTTATTGATTATGAGCTTTATGGAAAACACGACCATTCCAAAACAAAATTTAGAAAAAATCAAAATAAGTAAAAAAGAAATAAGAACAAGTTCTATATTGAGTATAATATCTTCTAGTTTAGTTTCATTCTTACCAGGAATAGGCGCAGCACAAGCAGCCACAATTTCTAGCAGTTTAAAAAAATTAAATGAAAAAATATTTCTAGTGCTTTTAGGAATGATAAGCACAATGACAATGATATTGAGTTTTGTTGCTCTTTATGCAATAAACAAACCAAGAACAGGTATGGCTGTATTTATTGGAAAATTAATTCCATCTTTAACCATAAATCAACTTTGGACATTTCTTGCAATAGCAATAATAACAGCGGGAATTGCTTTTTTTCTTTCGCTATTTTTCGCAAAAATAATGGGTAAAAATATAACTAAAATAAAATATAAATGGTTATGTTTAGGAATTCTCATTTTCTTAATAATTTTAACACCGCCCGTATCTGGTTGGATGGCATTATTGATCCTTGGTGTAGCAACAGCTATAGGCATCTTAACCTCTTTATTTGGTGTTAAAAAAGTTCATATGATGGGTTCTTTATTACTGCCAGTTATAGTTTACTATCTTATTCATTAAATATCTTTAAAAAGTAACAAATATTAACAAAAAGATGAAAACCTCGTGCAGTAAAAAAGTTAAAAATAAAAAAAGCAAAAAGGAATCTAAATGTGAAGAAGAAACAGTTGAAGATCTTGAACTTCATGCACAAGGATTAGCTTAGAAAATAGAAAGAAATAAAAATTAAACTTCACATTTAACAAACCATTTGCTAAGTGCTTCTTGTTTTTCTTTTTCCTTGCCAAAAACACTTTCTATGTTCTGTTTTAATAAATCTAAACTTTGCTTAACATAATTAGGAACATTAAATTCATTAGCAAGTTGAATTGCTGGTTCAAGATATTTAAGAATAAAGCCTTCTGCAATTGTAAAAATTATTCTGCCATTGCAAGGATTTCCATCATTTCTTATTCTTGTACATTTTCCAGAAAGTGGTGGCCTTCTATAAATTTCATTACAATGAACACATCTAAATTTTTGTTGAGTAAATTTATGAAAATTTCCTTTAATATCCCTTATAAAATGCCTTTCTATTATCAATCTCGCAACATCACTAGAATCAACAGCCCTTACTTTTCTAGCTATTTCCATTTGTTTGAAAACTTTTTCTTGCATTGTCAATAATGTTTTATATGCAGAACATCTAACACCTGAACTAATGTCATCTGTATTGTGAGTGAACCTTATATTAATAAAAGGTGAAAATTCATCCTTCATCTTATTGGCAATTCTCTCAATTTTAACAGAATTGGGCATCTTTTGCTGTTGTGCAGATTTATAGAGTTCTAAAGGATATTTTCCCACAGTATCTATATCGAATAACATATCATCAACTTCATTAGCTCTTATCTTCATATTTAACAGCAATGGTGCATCTTGTGTGGCGCCTCTATGGCTTGGAAGAAACTCTCTAGAAAAATTCAAAAGAGCATCTAACAATAAACACATTGCGCCCTCATCACCATCACAATCTCTTCGCATAGCAGCATGCATATAGGGACTTGCGAGAAAAGTTTGGGTTTTGCTAAAACCAATAACCCTACCAACAACACCTGCACAATTATGAGGCGCCAAACATAAAAGTAACTGACCAACAAGGTCTTCTTTATTCTTCAAATTATAAAATGGTTTCATTTTATAAAATCTAGTTAGAAGTTCATCAATAAATAAAGCAACTCTAAAAAATGTGTCATCTGCCTTTTCATCCAAAGACTCATCAGAAGATGGCAAAAGAACATCATGAGGTTTTATTTCTATTAATTGATCTTCATTAACAAGCGGATTTCCATCACTATCTTCATCATAACCAAGCTCTTTTAATTTTTCCACAGAAACTGAAATTTCTTTTGGTTTAAAATGAGTTATTGGAAGCTCTGTTGCATCATATCTTATTGTTCCTTCTTTATTTACATGCAAATTAAATTTTGATCTTAAAATTCCCTTGCAAATATTTTCTGGAATATGTCTATCGCTAGATGTTCCTCTAACTCCTTTAACTAAAGTAGGAACATCATTTTTATTGAAATCAATATTTTTCAGAGCAGCATCAAAATAATCTTTTATTGGTATTTTTCTATTTGAATAAAAACCAGCTTTTCCATGCAAAGGACACTGTTCTGATGGAATTTTTTTATCACATTCCCTACAGTAATAAAATAATGTTGCTCTTTTACCACAAGTTTCACAAGAAGGATAAATTGTTTCCTTTTTACAAGTTTCGCAATAAAAAATAGGAAAATCTGCTTTAACATATTCTACTTCAATTGCTGATTGAAGACTTCTCATCCTACCTCCTTCTTCTCCAATTGGGAATATTCCATTTGGTGATCCTGTTAATTCTCTGGGTTTTGCTTTTTCTGGCCTGCCCATTCTTGATCCAATAAAACTTCCGGCCTTATCTTGAATTTTAATCTTAGAAAAAATATTAATAAATTCTAAAACATTGCCTTGAAAATTACTTAATTTTTCTATTATTTTTTTAAGATCATCCTTAAAATTAATTTCATTAGAATCTAGATTACTAAAAATTGCTTTCCAAATTTCTTTATCTAATAATATGTCAGATAATCCAACATTGTGTTCTGCTCCTAGTACTTCAAGAGCCTCCTTTGCCGACTTATATTTTTCTTTATTTATTGATTCATAAGGTAATAATAATTTATCTTCAACTATCTTTCCTTCAACAAACCACTTCAATAAAGATAAAAATTCTTCTTTATTAATCTGAGTCCAGAAAAAAATAAAATCGGGATGTAATGAAACATCTAAAACATTACTTATCTTAAGTGCATTATCTAAAGTTATTTTTTCGCTCCAATGTTTTGGTTTTATTTTTTCAATATCTTCATTTGGTTTTGATTTTAAAGCTTCTTCTAGCTCAACAAACCACCACTCTGGACAATATCCTGGCGGCAACAAAGGATAATTTCTATTATAAAAATCTCCATAACTAATTAATATGTCTCCAAGATATAGAATTTTTTTAACATTTTTTTTAATTTTTAGAAAATCTTCTTCTGTTCTTGGTTGTATCACAGAACCATCATTCAGGAGTATAATCGGGCCATCTATTGAATCACATGATGACATAGACGAAGCCTTGGTAGGTTTTTCTAATTTTAATTGAGTTCCTATTCCTATAAAATCTTCTAAAGCCCGCATAGTGATTGGATTTATAGAAGTGGCACTATATCCTGATGTTCTTCCTCTTCCATATCTCAATCTAAAGGCTCCTGATCTTGATGGATGTCCTAGAATTGGTCTTCCCGCAACAGCATCTTGAATGTATGTTCCAGAAGATGTCTCAACTTTTTTTGTTTCTGCTATTTTTCTCTGAAAATTTACAAATTTTTCAAGCCAATCCCAATCTTTTAATGTAAAACCATCTTTTCTTAATTTATTCAAAGCTTTCAATGTTTTGGGTGCTTTCTGTGCAATTCCCTCTCCAAGAATTAAACAAGCACCGCTTCTAATTCTATTTGTGGCTATTCTTGGCAAATCCTTAAAATTACTTACTTCTCTTTCTTCAGTTGGATCGCCATCTATTTGTATTGGGATGTTTCTTACAAGAAATTCTATCTCTTTTTCACTTGGTAAATATTGTAAATTTGTAATTCGCGTATGTCTATCATAAATTTCAGTTATCATTCTTTTAATTTCTTCTTCAGTTGGATCATACTTGGCATAACCGAAAAGCTCTCTAAGATAATCTATAATTAACAAAGAAATACTTGCCGCACTTCTTCCTGCGCCACCTATTGGTCCAGAGTAGTATGCTGCAACATAATCTTTACCTTCTCTTGTCTTTTTAACAGTAAAATGAGTATATCCCTCTAATGGGGCTGCAACAACACCTAATGTTAAATAACCAAAAGCAACTCTTATTCCAGCATCCATGGCTTCTTCGAAACTTCTAAATTTACAAAATTTCTCCTTAGCAATTTCTTCAGCAATTTTTAAGCAAACCGCAGGATCTAAAAAACCATACTCTTTCTCTAATTCTTTAATTCTTTTCTCAATTTCATCATTTACAATTTGTGGATACATTGTCCCAACTAATGCTAAAACTCTTTGAGATAAGTTCAAAGCCAATGGAATTTCGACAATATCTTTAGGATCTAAACCTTTTTTTCTGGCTTCTTTCGCCAAATCATAAACTTCATGAATTCTCTTCTCAATATCATTAAAATAATTTTCAAAAGCGTTTTTCATTTTAAATTCAAAATTAAATTTTTTAATTCTAAAATTTCTTTATTATCTAACGTTTTCCAAAGTTGTTTTTCTAAGATTTGACATTTTTTATAAAGTTCATCTTCAAATTCTCTTGGTCTTACTTGAATATGAAAATGATTTACCTTAGTTCCATCTTCTTTTTGAAATGGACGGTAATGTTGGCTTATATCACACCCTAGAAATTTTTTTAATAATTTTTCTTCAATTCTGATTGTTGCAGAAAAAAGTTCTTTTAATTCTTCTTCATTTAATTCACTTAATTTTTCAATATGTCGTTTTGGAATAACCAAACAATGTCCTTCAACCAATGCAGGATTGCTGATTACAGTAAGTGTATTTTTAGTTTCCTCTAATATTTTTTCTTGATCTATGTTACAAAAAGGGCATTTCATTTTAGCTAAAATCAATTACATTTATCTTTCTTGTTTTTAAATTAAACAGACAAACCTTACAAGGATCTGGTTCATGTCCTAATTTTTCTTGATAGTCTGTTTTAGATTGCCAACAAGAACAAGAAATAGATACAATTCCATTATAATTTAGAATTCCACTTCTATGAATATGCCCAGTGACAAGTATATCTGGAATAGTTCTTATTGTTAAAAAATCATCAACTTCTGGCAAAATCAATGTGCATGCGTGTGTTGGTCCAAGATGTCTTTTTTTAAGAAGAAATTTATTTACAAGCTCTGGATTTAATTTAGCATTCGCTTTTCTCAATGAATCTACTTCGTCCATAAATGTATCTAAAGAGAAACCATGATACATCAAAACGCCAAAGCCCTGAAAAATTTCTGTTTTTCCTATATTTACAAGAGATGGATTCGTTGTAATAATTACATTTTCTAATTTATACAGATCTGAAGCCATTTCTGGATTAAACTTGGGTTGGGGCTCAAGCAACCTAACTGCATCGTGATTCCCAGGACAAATGATAATAGTTATATCTTTCCTTATTTTTTCAATGAGTTCTGCAAAATGTCTGTATTGCTCATAAACATCTTTTATTTTGAGCTCCTTTTCTTGACCAGGATAAACACCAATGCTATCAACTAGGTCTCCAACAATAAATAAATATTTTATTTTCTTAGAAAGTTCTTTTTGAGTCTCATCACCAACATCGCCATTTAACCAAGAAATAAATTTAATAAAATTTGGTTCTAAAAATTTATCTGATCCTAGATGTAAATCTGCTGTAAAAACCGCATATTCATCCTCTTGTGCGCGTTTTAATTCTCCAAGTCCTGAATCAGGAAATACAACATCATTAGCAAAGATGATTTCTGGATTTCCAGAACCTTTAATGGCAATAACCTCATCAAGAACAATAGATTCTGCTTTTTCAAATAATTCTTCTTTATCCTTATTAAAAACAACGGCAATTTTACCAGTAGGATCTTCTAACTCAATTAAAAGATTTTTGTTTTTAGTGTGTCTCTTACTATAAACAATTCCTATTATTGAAATTTCTCTTCTATTTCCTACGATTTTTCCTATGCTAGTCAAACCTTCTAAATGTCTATCTTGCAAAATAGATTTAAAAAATTGATATCTGCCTCTAAAATATTGTATAAAATCTTCAACATGTATTTTTTTGGCTTTTGTGTTGTGCTCTTCAAGAATAGATACTTTTCTTGATAAAAAAAATTCTGGTGATTTAGAAACTTTCTGCTGGGGTAAACAAATATTAGTTAAATATTCTTTTATTTTATCTGATTTTTCTCCAGATATTGGCTTTAGTTTATCTAAAAATAAAGGTATGCTGCTTTCTAAAAAGTTTTTTGTGATTACTTTTGGCGGATTTAGATTTAATATTAATGAAGTTAAGAGAGTATCATCTATGTCACTAATTACCTTTATAGTCTCATTCTTTAAAACCTCGGCCTCTATTAAATAACCCCTAGCAATTAAATTTTGTACAAAGCTCATCATGATGAAAATCTTAAAATTTTCAGCACCTCTTAACTTATTTTTTATTACAACCCTAATGAATTTAGTAAAAGGGAATCCATTTTTTCGACCAACTGTTCTGGCAAATCTATTCTTATTTCTCTAGTTCTGCCATATCTTCCTTTACTAATAACAGTGGCATTAATCAATCCTAACATATCAAACTCTGCAATAATATCACTCACCCTTCTTTGTGTTAAAATCTCTGTTTTAGTTTTCCTGCAAAGTTCTGAATATAAATTAAAAATATCACCTGTAAAAATTTTATCCTCGTTATTTTCGCGTTTCATCTTCTTTAACAAACGAATAATTGCTAAAAAAGTTAGTTGAAATTGCTTGGGTTGTGTTTCAACAGCCATAAGCAACTTGTCTGTTTCTATTCTTTCCTTGGCCTTATCAACATAATCTAACGTTATTTTATCTTTAGTATCTCTTTCAACAAGCTCACCCGCGATTCTTAATAAATCTAGTGCTCTTCTGGCATCTCCATGTTCTCGTGCAGCCAAAGCAGCACATTTTTCAATTACACCTTCAGATACAACTCCTGTTTTAAAAGCTTCATTAGATCTTTTTTTAAGAATTTCTTGTAGTTGCAGGGCATTATAAGGAGAAAACAAAATCTCTTCTTCACCTAAAGAACTTCTAACTCTAGGATCTAAAGTATCTATAAATTTAAGATCATTTGAAATTCCAATTATTGCTATCTGTGCTTTATTTAATTCTGTATTGATTCTTGTAAAATTATAAAGGAATTCATCACCAATTCTTTTTACAGCCTGATCAATCTCATCAAAAATAACAATTAAAATCTGCTTCTTAGAATCTATAAGGTTAACAAACCTTCTATACAAGGCATCTGTTGGCAAACCTGTTGAAGGTACTTTTTCACCAAGTTTATTAAGTATTTCAGCCAAAATTCTATATTCTGTATCTGCAACTTTCTTCAATTTACAATTAATATAAGGAATTAATAAAGTGATATTTAGTTCCTGAGATTTTTTCATCAGTTGATTTTTAACATATTGAACAACTAAGGTTTTACCAGTGCCTGTTAAACCATAAATAAAAAGATTGGAAGGTTTTTCTAATCTTAAACTAGGCGCAATTATTGAAGCTACCTGAGAAACTTGTTTTTCTCTATGTGGAATTGTTTCGGGAGTATAACTAGATTGTAAAATCATTTTGTTTTTAAAAATACTTTGTTTTACGAATGAATTAAAGATTTCTTCAATACCTCTATTCTCTCCTCTTTTCTGCTTCATACATCTTAAAGAAATATCTACTTTAAAAATATTTTTGTCCTAAAGAACAACCATAGAGACCTATATTTCCTATGGAGATTAAATACTAATTTTCTCGTCTATATTTTTTACTAAGGAAAAGGAAAAACAACCCCCGCTTCTTTTGGAAGTATCATTATAATATAATATATATAATATAATATATAAATATTTATATATAGTAAATAAGAAGATCGTCGAGAGCTTTAGTTTATAAACGTTTCCATGAGAAATGATAGGGTGTGGGACTAAAACACAATATAGTCTTAAAATAATTAGAAATTTAGTTTAAAAAAGTCCTTTAATTTTTTTAAATTATTGAATATATTATTTTATTTTTTAACATTTTAAACGTAATTTTGGTGCAATAGTCTTTTATTATATATTATAAAAAATTATAGAAAAACTTAAAAAGAGAAAAATTTATAAATAAGCTAGTTTAAGAAGTAAAATGAACGAAAAAAGATTGTCCAGAGAACTAGTAGGAAAACTGGTGGTGACAAAAGAGGGAAAACGTATAGGTCTCATCAAAGACATTTCGTTTGAAACACGAAGTGGAGAGCTAATACATATTGTCGTAACATCAGCTACACCTTATGCAACAACCTTGAATATAGAAAAAGATAAAGGAGGAGAATTGCTTATTCCCTTCTCATCCATTATTGCAATAGGTGACTTCGTTGTTGTCGGTGAAGAAGATATGCGCTAGGATTCAAAATGGTTTTTGCTGGTTTTGGTTTTAAGAAGGTTTCTGTTGAGAAATTTGAATCTCCTAAAGGCAAACTAAATGTTGATATTAAAATAGACATCACCAACATAACTAATCCTGAGTTTAAATTTGGCGATAAAGAAACAGCCATTTTTGAGTTTTCTTTTAAGATCATTTACACGCCCAAAATAGCAGAACTAGAATTAACAGGAAGTTTAGCTGTTGCAGACGAATCAAAAGCGATTAAAAAAATCATAGACGATTGGAAAGATAAGAAAATTGAAGAGACACTTCGTTTAAGTATTATAAACACAATAATGTCAAAATGTAATGTTAAGGCTCTTTCTCTTGAAGAAGATCTTGGCTTGCCTTTTCATATCCCGATGCCCAAAGTGAAGGCAGGAAAATCAGAAAAGGCAGAAAAGAAAGCAAAATAAGTGGATTTATAAAATCTCTAATCTAAAAAACAACATGTAGAATAGCAAAAAACAGATGGTGTTTCATGAAGCAAGATTTTGCAAAAGCAAGAATTAAAGATATTATTTCTAAATAAAATTTAAATTAATTCTAAAAAGGCACACAATTCTTAATATATAGATATTTTCCAATGCTAAAAATATTATTTAGCTTAGCTAAAAGATCTTGTTCATTCTTAATTTGCGTTAAAGTACTACATAAGTCAGTTGAATCCTCTAATTTTTTAATATTATAATCTCCCAAACCAAGTTCAACATCATATTTCTGTCCAGTATAGCTAGAAATTTGTCCTCCAGCACCGATGAAAAATTTCTCAGTTCTAGGACTGCCATCTCCTTTCCAAAAATGCAAATAAATTGCAGCATTCTTTGGTAATTTAGTAAAATATTCTGATTTTTGAAATATATTTTGCAATCTTTGTGCAGTAATTTCTATTTTTTCAGTAGGGCTTGTGGCAAGAGTGTTGATTTGTACATGTGATGTGGCATTTGTAACTGGATTTTGACCAGAATAAAGATTAGTGTTAGGAGCAACATTATTATTAGAATGGCTAGATGAAAAAACTCCAAGCTCGGCAGCACCCCAAACTCCAAGTGCCACAATAATAATTACAATTATCAAAATTAAAGTTGTTTTCTTAGAACTTCTTTTTCCTTTTTTCATAAAATAAATATCAAACATACGTATAAAAACCTTGCTGATAAAAATGAAAAATTAAATTATTTATTAAAAACATATCTGCAATATTTAACTCGAAAAACTTTTTGATCTAAATCATCTAATGGAAATTCTTTGTAACAAAACCAAGGACGATTATTATAAACCAAACAAAGTTTAGTTTTTTTGTCAAAATACTTACAACCAACACAGCATTTTCCGCATCTTTTACAATTACCTTTTCTATTTTTAAGTTTGTTTTGAACATAATTTCTATTAATCAACTTGTTAGTTTCTCTTCTAATTCTATTAGCGAACTTATTTAGAGATATCATTTTTTCAATTCTTATTAAACACGCCCGGACCAGGATTCGAACCTGGAAATCCTTGCGGAAGACGGTTTTCGAGACCGTTCGAGTACCATTGTCGCATCCGGGCAAGAAAAAGTATAGTTTCTTCAATTTAAATCCTTTACTTTTCCCAAATCATAAATTTTGTCTCCTATAACAAACACTTCAAAATTAGAAATGTCTTTTAAAAAAGGACTTAGAAATTTCTCTTTTCTAACATCAGAACCTTCTGGCAATGGCAAAAAACTTGGCATAACCAAGACTGTTTTATCATGATATTTTCCAAGCAAAAAACATTTGTATTTCTCTTGCTTAATATTATCACTTATAGTAATAGCAGGATGATCATGACCAATAATAAAAATTTTAATCTTTTTATCTAAACATTCATTAATAATTTTGTTTCCGTGCAGAACAGCAATATTTTCTAAAATAAAAAAATCTCTGATTTCAAAATCCATTTTTTTAGTAAATTGTTCGATTAAAGTGTCATGATTGCCTACGATTAAAATAACCTTGGCCTGTTTTAATAATAAATTCAAAATTTGCATAGAATCATCCCAATCTATTCTAGAAATTTTAGAAAATTCATGTTGGAAATCACCATTAACAATTATTAATTTAGGTTTTAACTTCAATAATTCGATTATTTCATTCTTTAATTCAACTAAAAAAGTTTTTGGAATTAAAAAGCCTCTTTTAACTAGAGCTTCTTCATAACCAATATGTAAATCGGCAATAATCAAAATCTTTTCTTTCTCTATCCATAATGCTTTTCCTATTGCTTCAATTCCTGGAAGTATTTTCATAGTATATTTAAAGAAATGCCATATAAAAGTTTAATCAAACAAGGCACTTAATGATTCTCCAACAGCTTCTCTGTAGATTGCTTCAGCGAGCAAAGGTGTTAAAGAAATAACTTCAACATTATTTTTGTCTTGTTCAGGAAAAGTATTTCCAACAAATATTTTATCAACTATTTTTAATTTTTCAAAACCCTCTGTAAAGATTCCATGTGTAGCATAAACGCAAATCTTTTTTGCGCCTTCTTTTCTTAAAACCTCTGCACAACGCACAATAGTATTTCCAGAATCTATAATATCTTCTGCAATGAAAATATTTTTTCCATTGACATCTCCTACGATTTTAAAATCATCAACTTCTCCTGGCTTAGGTCTATGTTTAGATCCTATGGCAATTTCACTTTTAATTCCGTGTTTTTCCAATCTTTTCGCAAAAACATAAGCAAGCTTAACAGCTCCTGCATCTGTTGCAGTCAAAACAAGATCATTCAAAAATTCAGGATGTTTTTCTTTCAAATAATTTACAACAACAGGAAATGCATATAAATTATCTACAGGAATACTATAGAATCCTTGGATCTGATCTGCATGAAGGTCAACGGTAATAACTCTATTAGCATACATTGAAATACAATCTGCAACCATCTTCGCATTTATTGCAACTCTAGATTCATCTTTTCTATCTTGTCTTGAATATAATAAACATGGCAAAACCGCAGTAATTTCACTAGCACCAGAACTTTTTAAAGCATGTAAAATTGCAATCAACTCAAAAAACCAAGAATCTGGTTGTTTAGAAGAATCATGCAATAAAAAACAACTATGTTTTCTAATGTTCTCTTCAATCTTAACTTTTTTCTCTCCATTCCTGAATTTTTTTACATTAATTTTAACAAGCCGAACATCTATTTTCTTAGCAAGGTAATCAAATATCTCTTGAGCAATATTCCAAATCTTACTTTCAGAATCGGCTAGAAGAATAATTTCATTATTTGTCATAAGCTTTTTAAAAATTATAAATTTAAATATCTTGTTGTGATGTAAAATAATAATAAAATAAGAAAATGATAGTTCAACCACCATATCATTTTGTAGTTGGTTGTAGAGAAGGCGCATATAGGAGCAGAATTTCTAAAAGAGAGATTGAAAATCTTTATCACGCATTTTATAATGGCATAGGCCCAGGACTTTCAACAAAAGTAGTAAGATTTGGCAATACTGTGACTGGGAGAGTATCAGAATTTTTAGGAATGTCGGAACGGTTTTCATATGCGCAGCTGCAACCAACTACTGTAATTGTAGTAATGGAGCCATGGATGCAGGAAAGGGTTAAAAGGGAAGCATCAAATTATCTAGAATTGCAAGCAAATTTAGACGAAAGATTAATTTGTTTAGATGTAAGAAGAATCAGAAATCCATCAGATTTTTTTAGAGCATCGGGAGAAATAAGAACAAAAATTGGCGGGAGATTAAGTTTTCAACCCAAGCACTTAGAAATAAAGCATTAATCTTTCCCTTTTATCCTTTCAAGAACTTTTTCATGCATTCTTTTTAAGAAAAGAAGTTTATTTTCTATTCTCATCAAATCAGCATAGCTTTGTGTAACAAGATTCAATGCAAACGGGCTAGGAACATCTGTTCTTATATTATCTATTTTGATTTTTCCTTCTTTTACATTCTTAAGAACTTTTTCAGCACGGTAAATATCCATTAAATCTTCAAGAATTTCTCTTTTAGTTTCTTTTATAACAGGAAAATCACCCGAAATTTTTCTTACAGCATAATATATTAGGTCAGAACTAACTTGTTGTCTGCCAACGCTTTTTCCCTGACCTTTATAATTTCTTAGAATCATCAAGGCTCTTGTAGCACAATGTCTGAATCTTCTTCTAAAAACCTCTGTTTTCTCAATAGCTTCTTCTAAAAGTTGTCTAATTGAGCTAGGTTTTTCAGCCAGCAGTTTGAATGCGCGCTCAACTTGCAATTTAACATTAGAAGCAATAAAGAATCCATTATCACTTATTCCAATTTCAAGATCACTTTTGTTACTTGCAGCATAAGCTATTGCTCTGCTTAATGCATCATTAACTCTTCTACCATATAATGTGTGAAAAATATAATAATGTTTTCCACCATCATCAACATAATTCTCAATCAACACCCTCTTTTCATGTGGAATCAATGCATAATGATACTGTTCTGAAAAATATTCATATATTGCATCGCAGGAATTCTGATCAACATACAAATGATCAAGAATAAATTTCTTAATTTCAGTTTTGCTTTTCTTTTTCTTAAATTGTTCTTCCATTAATAGCCTAAAATGTTGTATCGCACTAGCAAGATCAAAACTTAATGGCAACATTTCAGAACTCCATGAAGGAATTGTGGGTGGTCTTGCAACAGAAGCATTAACATAAGCATTCATTCCTCTAGAATATAAAAACTGATACTTATGCCCTCCCAGAATAAAAACATCTCCTTTCTTTAATTTTTCAAGAAAACTTTCATCAATAACACCAACTCTTTCATTTTTTCTATCGTAAGGTGTTGCAACAACAACATTTGTGAAACTTTCATCTGGAATTGTTCCAACATTAGTCATATATATAACTCGGGCAAGTTTTCCTCTTTTTCCAACCTCACTAGTTTCTTGATCATACCAGATTTTAGCATAAACATGTCTTGCTTCAAGTCCAGCATAATCTCCTGTTAAATAAGAGATAACAGAAAAAAAGTCTTCCTTGCTTAATGTATTATAACAATAGCTTTGTTTGATAACTTTAATCATCTCATTTATTTTCCACTTCTTTTCAATTGCCATACCAAAAATATGTTGCGACAAAACATCTAAACAATTCCTAGGAATATCAACTTTGTCAATTCTTTTTTCAATAGCTTCTTTCAACAACACAGAACATTCAACAAGATCATCTCTATCAAGAACAACTATCCTGCCTTTACTAATCTCATGTAACTTATGACCTGCCCTTCCAACACGTTGCAAAGCCCTTGCAACAGATTTCGGGCTTCCTAGTAATATAACTAAGCCAACATAACCAATATCAATTCCTAGTTCCAAGCTAGTTGAAGTAACAACAGCCTTTAATTTACCTTCTCTTAGCCTTTGTTCAATTGAAAATCTATGTTCTTTGCTCAAACTAGAATGATGTGCACCAATTGTCTCGTTCATTGCCTCATATTTGTGTGGAAACATATCTTTAAGATGATTAATAACTCTCTCAGTTGCACTTCTTGTGTTCGTAAATACAATTGTTGTTTCATTTTCTTGTATCAGTTGATCAATTAATCCATACATTTCTTGTTGCATTTCTCTAGCAGTTGTATCAATTAAATTTTTAACAGGACTCAAAACCTTAAGATCCATTTTTTTAAGGAATTGAACATCTGCAAGCAAGCAATCCCGCATTTTCCATACTCTACCTTCGAGTTCAAATCCAACTAAGAACTTAGCAATCTCTTCCAAAGGAGCAATTGTCGCGCTTAATCCTATTCTTACAGGAGTGATTTGAGATATATTTTGCAATCTTTCTAATGAAACAGATAAATGAACACCGCGCTTATTAGCCATAGCATGAATCTCATCAATAATTAGAAATTCAACAGAGCTCATTTTTTCAATAAACTTCTTTGAAACCAATAAAATTGCTAAAGTTTCTGGCGTTGTAACAAGAATATGTGGCGCATGTTTTAACATAGCTTGCTTTTCTTTTATTGTTGTATCTCCTGTCCTAACTTTAACTCGAATCTCTTGACATTTTTCATCAGCAATACATTCCTTTATCCCTTTCAAAGGCTCAATTAAATTAACAGCAATATCATTATTTAGAGCCTTCAGAGGAGAAACATAAATTGCATATATCTTATCTTCAAGCTCGTTCTTTTTAGCAAGACTAGTAAGATAATTAATAATAGCTAGAAAAGAAGTTAATGTTTTTGTTCCTCCTGTTGGTGCACTTATTAGAATATTCTTTCTTTCATGTATAGGCAAAACACCATATAGTTGAGGCAAACTAAAGTCTTTGAATTTTGAAAAGAACCATTTTTTCACATCTGCATCTAGGATTTTTTCAAGTTCTTCTTTTGTTCTCAGTTGTGCTTGTTTTATCATTTTATGTTTAAGAATTAATTCTTTATCAATCTAATCTTTTAAACTTAACTCATATACATATAAAGTTTCAAAGAAAAACTTCCTTTTTGCAATAATCTTTTTATTAAAACCTTTAAACAAGCCTCTTTTAGCAGTTAGTGAACTCAAAAGTAGAATAATTTTACCATTCTTATTCAAAAATTTAGCAGCATCTTGGAGAAATCTTTTAACAATCTCATTTCCTTTCTTTCCACCAATTAAATCTTTGTGTTTAAGTTCATTTTTATTTTCATAAGGCAAATATGGAGGATTAAAGAATATAGCATCAAATTTTTCATGAACATTTTCAAAAAGATCAGATCTTAAGCATTCAATTTTGTTTAAACCTTCTTTTTTAATAGTCTCATTAACATGTTTTATACATTCTTGATCAATATCAATAGCAAGAACATGATCAACATCTTCTTGTTTAGCAGCTTCTAAAGCAATAATTCCGGCTCCAGTTCCCATATCTAATACATTCCCATGAGAATACTTTTTAACAAATCCTAACAATAAAAAAGAATCTTCAGCAGGTTCATACATCTTTCTTTGAAATGAGAAACTCTTATATACTTTTTCCAAACCGAATATCTTATCACAATAAACCTTTTAAATCCAAAGAAAATAAATCTAGAATGCCAAAGATAAGTAATGAAAAAGAGAGTAAGATTAAAGAATCAATCCTTTACTTATTATTCCACAATTCTCCCAAGCTTTTATTTACAGTTCAAATAGCCAAAGAACTGGCTAGAGACGAGGAATATACCAAGAAATTACTTTTAGATTTAGAAGAACAAGAACTACTAGTTTCAACAAAGAAAAACATGCAAGGCAAGGATTACAGCAGGAGAATTCGTTGGAGACTTTCCAACAAAGCCTATGGCGCCTATAGTAATATTTTCAAGCAAACTAATAAATTTTTATAATTAAAACTAAAAAATGTCAGAAAAGATAAAAGAAGCATTTGATAAAATTAAAGAAGATATCTTGACAATTCAACAAGATATACAAATTCTAAAAGCTCAAATTTCTCAGATCTATGGATTTTTATCTGATTTAAAAGAATCCAACACATCCTTACAAGAAATCCAACACATAAACAAAAGTCCAACAGATAATCATTCAAATTTTGAGGAATTGGACTTTAATTATCAAAGTTCCATGGGAAACGAAGGGGTTCCAACAGACAAACAGACAAACAGACAGACACTCAACAGACAACCAACAGACACATTAAAACGAACTTCTGATATGATAAATACCTTGGGTTCGTTGAAAAATAACTTCAAGAATATTACTAAACAAGAGTTCTTAATATTCTCTGTTTTTTATATTCTTATCAAGGAAAAAAAACAAGTCACTTATCGAGACATTGCAAATAAAACAAAATTAAGCGAAAGTTCTGTTCGAGATTATATTCTCAAATTAATCAATAAAGGCATCCCGATAATAAAAACTAAACTCAATAACAAGCAAGTGAAATTAGATCTTCCGTCTGAATTTAAAGACGTGGCAACATTAGACGTTCTTTCTCGTATTCGCGACGAAGAGTACTAATAACATAGCCAATTAAAACTAAGGGTTCTCGTTTCACCGAATAAGTACAACTAACCTTATTTTATTCTATCTGTTGTATATTTTTAAACAAACAACATCAACATATTGTGTCTATTTTAACACTCTCTTTTCCTCATTTAACTAACTTTTCTAAATTATTTTTATTCTCTCTTTTACCTGTTCGTCTATGTCGTCAAACAAATAATTCACATCTTCTACGCTTTTTCTTGCTTTTTTGTTAATTTACCTCCTTTTTGAACTCTCACTTTTCCTTTTTTCAATGCTTTAAAACGAACCTTTACCCTCACTTATACCTTTATTCTTCTAATTTAAACGAACTTTTTTTAATTCTATTTCTTTGATCTTTTGACTTAATTTTCAATCCTTTGAATAATGAATCTTTAATTTTTTCATCAACATAATATCTCTTTTTTCCATTTTTTTCTAATATCTCACTTATCAAGTTTTCACTTTTTTGTTTTATACCATTTAATTGTCCTCTTACCGTGTTTGATTGTTTTCCAAGTAATGCTGCAACATCTTCACAACTCAAATGCACATCACTATTCAACAAAATCCAAACGATTAATCTTTCAGATGGACTTAATGTCTTTAAAATTTCATTAAAATATGGTGTTTGAACACCTGTTTGAACACCTGTTTGAACACCATAAACAGGTGTTTGTTTATAAACAGCTGTCTGTTGCTGTTTAAACACCTGTCGTTTATTCATATGTTCAAACATAAACACCTGTCCCTTTATCTCGTCGATATCCTCTCTAATTTTGATAATTTCCTCCATTACTTGTTCAATATTTTCTTCATGGTGTTTATCTTTTTCGTGTAGGTGTTTAATCCAGGTAGAAATTTGCCAAATATCTTGCTTTACTTTGCCAAAAGACTCGTCAATTCTAGTAGAATCCACTTCTTTTTTTCTTCCGAAGAATAAAAATCCCATGACTAATATAGAAATTTTTACTTTTTAAATGTTTCTGAAAAATCACAAAAATTTTTATAATTGCTAAAACCTTTAATCAAAAATCAAAAGATCTAGCATGAAAGAAACTGGCCAAAAATCACAATAAAGATTAAAAATCCATAATTTATATTTTTAATATGGTTGTAGGAAAACTCAGGGAAATTAGAGAAAAAGTCAAGTTTAAATCTTCAGGCTACCCTTTAATTTATCTTACAGAACTCACACTTCCAACAGCATGTAAAGAATTTAGTCATTTCTTAGACAATCAGTTATTAGATGGTTTTGTTTATGATCCTGAAAGATGCATATGGAAAAGACACGGAAGATTGAATTTTCCAGATTCTTTTAGATTAGAAGAATGTTTATATCATCAAAAAGGAGGCAGTGGTGAAAGAGCATCCTTAACTTTTTCGATAGTTCTGCCAGATGAATCAGATCACGAAAGATATCACTTAGTTTTGCGCAAAGCCAAACTAGCCAGGTATCAATTATTAGAAGCTAGAAAAAGCTCTATAGATGTTGGCGGAATTTTATTTGAACAGCAGAGAGTTCCAGGCAGAAGAGAATATGGTATGCAAAGACTTGTTCTATTAAAAAGATAAAATTATTCATGATAAAACCTTTATGTTTTGCTTAAAACCTTCTGCATGAAGAAAATCAATTAAAAAAGTTCGTACAAACCAAGAAAAAGGCAAAAAGCTTCGCACAAGATATATTGTTACGCCTTGATTGTGCGAACCTTTTCGTAAAATTTATATACTTAGGGTGCGTGTAATGCACGTGAACCGATTATCTAATGCCCTAAGTGCACGATAATATCGTCGATAAATGCAAAAAACATGCACTAAGGGTATCAAGTGCACAAAAAGAGGTAAATAAAAAATGACAAAACAAAAAAGATATTTAGAGTGGGCAATTGCCTTCTGGCTTGGAATAGGTTTAATGAGCATAATAAACATTTGGAAAATCAACACAAATCAGAATGCAATCACATACAATTGGATTATGTTTTGGGTTTCTATAGTTTTTATAATCATATCTATAATACTTTTAATTACAAACAAAAGGAGGTAAAAATGTCAAAAGCAAATAAATATGGAATAGGTTTTTGGGCAGGAGCCGCGGTTTATAGTGTGATAAACATGATTATGAACCTTGGTCGTGTTGCCCAAAATAAGATTTTGAATTATAACTACATAATAACTGCTGTTGCTGTTATTGGTTTGATTTTAAATATAATCTTGTTGAAAAAGAAGTTAAAATGACAGATCAACCAAAACCATTAGCAGCAATCTACATCAGAGTTTCAACAGAAGATCAAGCAAAGCATGGAATTTCATTGCAAGCCCAGGAAGAAGCTCTAAAAAACTATTGCAAGGCCCTAGGTTATGAAATATTCAAAATCTACAGAGATGAAGGCAGGTCAGGAAAAGATCTTGAGCATAGGCCTGAAATGGTTAAAATGTTGCAAGATGCAGAACTAAGAAAGTTTCAATCTATTTTTATCTACAAGTTAGACAGATTTTCAAGAAGTTTAATGGATCTTATAACAACAATTGAAAGGCTTAAGGAATGGGGCATAGATTTTGTTTCATTGCAAGACAAGATAGAAACAACAAGTGCATCAGGGAAATTAATGTTTCATATTATTTCAGCTTTTGCTGAATTTGAAAGAAATGTTACAAGTGAAAGAACAAGATTTACAATGAAGTCAAAATTCCAAAATGGCGGCTTAATTACAAAAGCTCCTTTAGGTTACAAAATAATAAACAAAGAATTGATTCCAGCTGAAAACTCTTTTATTGTGCAAGAGATTTATCAGGCATTTTTAAATTCAGATATTTCTTTAACTCAACTTTCTAAAAAATATAATCTTTCTGTAAATGGCTTGAAAAAAGTTCTGGCAAATGAAACGTATCTAGGAAAAGTCAAGTTCGGAGGAGAAATTGCCCAAGGCAAGCATCAATCGCTTCTTTCCCAAGAACTTTTTGATAAGGTACGGGGGAAGTTAAAAGGATAAATAAAAAGTAAAAAGAATTAAAAACTCTTGATTGTTATTTACCTTATGGCAAACTCTTTTGAAATTAAACCAATTAGTTTATTTGAAAAAGAAAGCAAAAGAAAAGTATCATTTAGAGTTAGAAAAGAACTAATGTATCAACCAAAGAAATGTGCTTATTGCAGAAAAAATGAAGCCATGCATTTACATCATATTAGGGGTTTTGCGATGGGGGTAGTGATAGGAAAAGCAATTTAGTTCCTTTATGTGCTAATTGCCATTATAAAATACATAATAAGCAAATCACTGTAGACCAATTGAAAAGAAGATTAGGGATTAAATATAAAATTAAGAAAAAAAAGAAAAAGACAAAAAAAGATTATGGAATGTTTGACGGTTCTGGAATAGATTTTTCTAAAGGTGCATTTTAAGAAATAATTAAAAAAATTAAATCTCCAATTGATGATCTGATGAAAAATGAAAAAGAGAATAAATAAATTTGATCAAGATAAATTAAATGGCGTTTAAGAAACATTAAGCGTAGTTTTGAAAACGTCATGTTTTTGATGAATTTAACAAGATACATTGAATCTAGTTTTTTATTTATTCAGAAGTTTTAAATAACAAAAGACCGTATTTATCGACATGACAGAAGACAATAATCTCCCAATATCTACTAAATGGCTTGTAGACTCGATTGGTGAGGTCGGTAGAAGTTTAATTGATCAGATTTTTATGATATATTGCCCCAAGACGGAAACGAAGGGAACGGGATTTCTTTATAAAAGTGGTCACATCATTACAAATTGGCATGTTATAGAAAATTGTTCTGAAAACGAAGTAATTGCCATCTCGTGTAAAAACGAGAGAATCTCTTTTGTAGAGATTTTAATTGATAAAGAGAAAGATCTTGCTTTGCTCAAACCTTCTATTAAGATTAATGGTGGTTTGGATTTTGATAATTCGTGTGAGATAAAGCCAGGGATTAAAATTTCAACATGGGGTTACCCCCTAGGGTACAATGGTCCCGCCCCCCTTTTATCAATTGGATATATATCTGGCTTTAAAGATCACCAAGAAAAAAAAGACTCCCCAATCATAAAGCATATTGTAGTTAATGGCGCATTTAATCCAGGTAACTCTGGAGGGCCATTATTTATCGCCGGAAGTGACAAATTAATTGGGGTTGTTGTAAACAAGCATCTCCCCATACCTCTTTATTTATCCTCCGCACTTGAAGCTCTGGCAAAAAATAAAAGTGGTTTGATATTTACTAGAACTGATGAAAAAGGAAATAGGGAAGATTTTGCCGAATCTCAGTTAGTCGCAGAATTGTTAGATCATTTAAAAAAATTAACTCAAGTTATGATTGGAGAAGCAATAGATATGTCAGAAGTTTTAGATTTTTTGAAAAAAAATAAAGTAGAATAAAATATTTATTTTAAATTCCAGATTGTCACGAAAATTTTATATATAAATAAGATTAAGAGATTAAATGAACAAAAATAATTCTAGGCTTAATATAGAAACATATCAAAGAAAAAAGAAAGGAGATCAAGTTTTGATCTGGGTCTTAATAATATTTATCATCATTATCATCATTGACAATATAGGTAAATGGTTAAAAGATACAAAATTGCAACCAATTAGTTTAATTGTTACTATGATTGGTGTTGTAATTAATGTAATTCTTTTATTAATTAACTTACAAGGAGAAAAAGAAGTTGAATCGTACAGTCCAAACCTAATGATTGAGGAAAGCAATAAAAATTCTTTAATAATTAAAAATTATGGACCATACCCGATATTTTCTCCTAAAATTCTCATAATAGATTTTTTAGGAAAAAAAGAAAAAATTTCCTTCTCAAAAATTCCCAAAAACGGAGAGATTATGTTAAGATCAAAAAAAGATATAGATTCTTGGTTTTCTTTTTTAAAAAATAAAAATTTTATTCAAAAATTTATTATATACATGGCAAATAAAGGAAGGGAATACGCCCAAATCGAATATCAAGATATGAAATCTAATAATAGATGGTTAAGTGCCACTATTTTTATTAAAAAAGAGATATTAAAGAAGAAGTAAGAATTAATTAGTCCTCTTCCAAAAGAAATCTACCCTAGCTTTCCATCTTTATTTTCTTTTTTCTTTACAACAACAATCCTTAAAAATTAATATAAACTCAAAAACAGATGCAAAAACCTTTTGATCCATTAGAACTTGCCAAAGAAACTGAACAAAGATTTGTTAAAGGAAACAAAAGAAGATATTATTCTTTTCGTGTAGAGCCTTTTTATCAACAAATAGCAACTGCAAGAGGACCTGGATGTGATTTAAGATGTGCATTTTGCTGGACAGATCCATCAAAAGATAATGACGATGTTGTTGGAAAATTATATTCTCCTCAAGAAGTTTATGATAACATAATAAGAGCTTCTTCTAATGAATTTGGAAAGGTAACATTAACAGAAGGAGTAAGGATATCTGGATTTGAACCAACAATTGGCAGACAACATCTATTAGAAGTAATTGATGTTTTTAAAAAAGATCCGGATCATTTTCACTGGTTTCTTTTAGAAACCAATGGAATTCTTTTAGGTGCTGATGAAAGTTATGTTCAAGACTTAAGTAGATTTGGAGATTATTTACAAGTTAGATTATCAATCAAAGCAGGGACTCCAGATGCATTTGAAAGAAAAACAGGAGCAAGAGCAGAATTTTCAGAACTTCCTTGGAAAGCATTAGATTTTTTAAGAAAATATGGAATAAAACATCGTGTTGCTGCAATGTCACAAGATCCTGCATTCGTGCCTCAAGAAGAAAGAAGACAATTAATTCAAAGATTAGCAAGTTATCATGAACCAAAATACAGAGAAATTAGCGATGAAGATTTATTAAAAGAACTAGGAAGACCTTCTTTGAAGAATGCAAGTTCAGCTGTACGTTCTCTGGAAAAGACTTTTCTTGCAACAGATAGGATACAACTTGAATATCCTGAATTATTAGATTTAGAAGAAGAATCTATGACATTATATGGATTAACAAGAAGAAGGATGGCTGCTGCTGGTTTTGATGTTAATAACATTGGAAAAAGAAGATATGTTTCTGATGATTTAAAATTAGTCAAGTTAAGCAGATCTCTTGGAATAAGTTTGGAAAAACTTATTGAAAGCACAATTTTTCCAACAGAACCAGTCTCGGAGAAATGCAAAGAAACATGTAGGATGAGGCCATGGCATGGTTATGGTGTTGAAGATGATCTTGATCCAAAGTTAAATTAGTTTTAGATTTTATCCTTTAATAGTTAGATATATTAATTAATTCATAATTTTAAGTTTAATCACTTAACCAAAAATATTTAATCGTTTCAGTTTTAATTAACTCTGAACAACCAAAATGTCATCGCAATTTTTTAAATCTGATCGAACATCTAAAATTCCGAAGAACATAATCCAATGTGTTCCAAGAAAATTTAAATCCTACAACAAAGAACTCATGCTAACCGGATTATTGAATTATGTTTTTGTTTTAAAAAAGAATAATAAGGAAATGATTCTTAAGGTGTACCGAAGTGTAGAAGATAGCAAATCCTCTTCTTTTTCTAAAGAAGCTTATGGATATAAAATAGCAAAAAAACAAGGAATACCTGTTCCTAAAATCTATCAAGTATCAAAAAAGGTTCCATATGTTTTGATGGAAAGAAAGAAAGAAAAAAATATCAGGTATTTTCTGCTTGATGAGGACATTCCCGAATATAAAAAAAATAGGATTTTGGCAGAATTAATTCATTACCTCATAAAATTAAATAAAGTCAAAGGAAAGCAAATTAATTCCTATGACTATACATCTAAAAAATTAAAAGAAACTGAAAACAAAATTAAAAAAGTAAATAGATTAAAAACAACTAAAGAAACCAAAGAAATTCTGTGCTCTGTTTTTGAATCTCTTCAAAACAGAAAAAAATATTTCAACGAGAAAGTTTTTTCTGTTTTTCTTCAAAGGGATCTAAATCCATTTAATATCTTGGTTGATGAGAATAGCTTGAAAATATCAGCTATTCTTGATTGGGAAAAATCTAGTTTTGGTCATCCTATGGAAGATATAGGAAGACTATTGCGATTTTCTTGGTTTGGTTATTACAACATTTTAAAAGAAAATTATAAAAAATCAGGCAATCCAATAAATGAAGAACAGTTGAATTTTTTTAAAGACCTTTATAATTTAGATTTTGCTCTTGATTATATTCTAAGAAGAAAAAAATATAATTTTATGCCAAAAGCAAAAAGAAAATTTTACAATATTTTGGTTCAAAACAATTTGAACAGACTAAAAGAATGTTGCTAATCTTTAGAACCAACAAAAACAATTCCACCACCTACTTTGGCTCCTTTAACCATTCGATAAGCTTGTTTTTTTTGGACATGTGCAAAAACCGAGCTTAAGCCATCTATTTCTGCCATAGTATAAGGATATGTATTTCCTTTAGCACCTGTATCGCTTTTTTCTCGAACAATTTCCTCAAATAAATAATGTCCTTGTGGTTTAAGAGAAGTATAAATTTTTCTAACAAGATCTTCTCTTTGTTCTGGTTTTAAGAAAATTCCAAATAAACTATGAAAAATAACATCAAAATAATTTTCTCTTGGAGAAAAGTCAGTGGCATTTTGACAGTCTATTCTAACCCCGTTAAAAGTTTGAAATTCTTGTTGTAATTTCCTTACTATCTGTTTATCTCTATCCAATGCACGAATGTTTTGAAATCCAAGATCAAGCAAAGCCCGTATATTTATGCCATCTCCGCATCCAAGTTCAAGAATTTGTATGTTTGGATTTGTATAAATAGAATGAATTTTTTTTACAACAGCAGAAACATCGTGATGATCAATCATTTTTTCCAACATTGTGGGTCCTTGGCAAGGTAATTCCCAGTCATTCCATATGCAACTGCTCTACATCCCCCGCAAAGATTTAAATTTTCACATTTTCCACAACCAATAAAATTTTGTTTCCTCTCTCTTAATTTCCATAGAATGTCTGAAGAATACCAAACATCAAACAAGTTCTTTTCTTTAAGATTTCCAATCACCATATTCATTCTTCTGCATGGCATCACATCTCCATTAGGCATTACAGTCAGTGTGCTAAAACCAGCAGCACAGCTTCCTTTAAACTCATTAGAATGAAGTTCCTTTCCTATAAGACACCATAATGGTCGATTTGTTGCAATAACTAATTTATTTTTTAATTCTTGCTTTTTTTTACCTATATCTAAATAAATATCATGTAATCTTTTAGGATCTAGAACAGAATTTGGAATTTCTTCCTTTCCTCTTCCAATTGGAACCAGTCTTTCAATACCTAATCTTTTTGCGCCCAGTTGGCTGGCCAAGTTTATTATTCCAGGAACTTCCTCTGCATTTAATCCATGTAGTGTGAACATTATCTCTCCTAGCAATCCAACAGATACAACATTTTTTATTCCTGCTATGGCTTTTTTAAAATTCCCTTCTCCACGTATAAAATCATGACATTTCTCTGTTGCGCCATCTAAACTAACTTGAATATCATTAACGCCTGCTTTTTTAAGAGAACTTGCCAGTTTCTTGTCAATAAGTGTTCCATTGCTTAAAATTCCAATTGTAATATCAAGATATTTTTTTTTCGTATATTTAATTAACTGTATCAATTCTTCTTTTTTTAATGTTGGTTCTCCACCCGTAAAGTTAATGATTCCATGAACTCCCCAAACATCTATTGCCTTGCCAAACATGTCAATAATTCTTTTTTTACCCTCGATATCTAGTTCTCCTTTGATGTATTTATCTTCTTGATAGCAGTGTTTGCATCTTAAATTGCATTTTTCAGTTAAATGAAATTGTAGAATAAACCCGGATTTTAGATTTACCATTCAAGAATAATCTCATAATCATATATATATTTTAAGTTTAGTTACTTAACTTAAAATATTTAAGGACTACAATACTAATAAAAGTATGAAATATCAAAAACCAACACTTGAAAGAAAAGAGATATTTAATAAAAGTGTAATTGAGTGTATGCATTGTAGTTGTTATTAATTTTAAATTATACAAAAATAAAAATGAAATATCAAAAACCTTACTTGAAAGAAAAGAATCTCATAGCTAAAGACAACTGTTTGACATGTTCCTGCGGGTCGTGCACTTAAGGTAATTAGCTTAATGTTAATGAGGCATATAAAATGAAATATCAAAAACCTTGCTTAGAATCTACCAACTTTTTTAAAGTAGAAGGGAAAAAACTGGTTTGTAGTACTTGTGCTTGCACTCCATAATTCTATTATCTAGCGGGCTAAAATGACAATCCAGTTGAAAGACACAGTGAACATTGTGAAAAGGAAAGAAGGCACTTTAGTTTATTCTAGCAATGCAGGAAAATTGTTTAAAACTAGTGAGGTAGGATCTTTTATTCTAGATTTGATTGCGGAAAAGAAATATGATGAGAAGCAAATTATAGAGATATTAAAAAATAAATTTTCAAGTGTAAATCGTGATGAATTAGAAAAAGATCTTAAAGATTTCTTAAATCAATTAAAAAAATGCTCACTGATCTAAACACAAGATTGGAAGAAGCAATAACTGCCGCATTTCCCCTATCTATCAATCTTTTAAAAAAGATGGAGGAAATCGGAATAGAAATTGGAAGAAGAGCAAAATTAGCAAATATGCTTCTAAAAATTGGTTTGCAGAAAAGAGACAAACTTATTATAAATGTTTTAAATAAAGCTTTAGAAGAGCAAAGAAAAGATGGTGGCTGGGGTAGCATAGAAGAATCTCTCATTTGTTTAAGATTCATCTCAAATTTTCAAGAGGAGAACTTAATTAAGGATAGAATTAAAAAAGCAGTCCATTGGTTATTTTTAAATCAAAATAAAAACGGTGGTTGGGGCAGATGCGTAAGAGACAGAAGTAGAATTCCAATGACATTCAGGATAGTGGAAATATTTTATGATCTTGGAATAAAAAGAAACTCAGCAATAGAAAGAGCATATGCTTGGATGGAAAATGAATGGAATAAGGACATGAGATTTTCAGGATTATCTTACAAAGCATCTGGTATTCTAATAGCCAATAAATGTTTTATGGAATTATCTAAGAGAACTGTTGAAAATACACTAAGATGGCTTCTTCAAGATCAAAATAAAGATGGTGGCTGGGGACCTAATCAATACTCTCCTGTAGGATCTACACCAAATCAAACTTCTTTAGTGCTCAGAGCACTTCTCAAATATAACAATCCTGAAACAAAAAAAGCAATAGAAAAGGGAATGACATGGATTGTTACTCATCAACTCAAAGGAGGGCAATGGAAAGAACATCCGCCAGAAGATGGTGTAGTGGGTTGCGTAGATGCTATAACTCTTTTTCTTAAAACTAATCCCTAGTTAGTGTGATTTTTACTCTCTTAAATCTAGGATAATACAATTTGTCTTTTTTCTCTATAATTGTAAGAGCACATAATTCATTGAGATGCTTTAATATCGCTGGAAGAGATATTGTGTTTCCTTGGCTTCTTAGATAATTTTGTATTTTTCTTGCCGTTATTCCATTATTTTCCGCAGTAGCATAAAAAATTTCTTGCCTGACAGAATTAGACATTGCATTTAAGAAATGCTTTACTTCTTCTTTAGTTTCTATTCCTAGGAAATTAAAGTGTAATTTTTTCCAAAGATAATAAATATCTTTAACTTTATCATTTAAATTTCCAAAAAGTTCTTTCTCTTGAAGAACTCCCTTCCATGTCAGGGTCTCAAATTCCTTTGGAAAAACAGTTATTTTTGTTTCGGGTAATTTAAGATCTTTTAATAGTCCCTTAATCAAACTTGAACAAAAGATGAAAATTTTATCATCAGCTTCTCTATGTGCAGAAAGATATCCTTTTAACACCCATGGATAAAAAATCTTATAAAACCTTAAATTGCTGAATTCTCCAGAGAATTTTTTCATTAAACATGCATTTTTAGTAGATTGCTCGAAAAACAAATCAAAACCATTGTGTATAGAGATATCTATCAAAGGATTCATAATTTTGATAGTTTCAGTAAACCATTCTTTCCATATTGAAAATTCCGTATAAGGATTAAGAAATGCATAAACTTCTGTCTTTTGTCCTGGACTTATATTTTTTAGATCCACTATTTTTTTTATAAGATAGATATCTGAAGGTTTATTCGAAGCAAACAAAAACAAATATATTTTAGCCATTTTCTTTTATAGCTTTCATTAAAATTTTTACCTTTTCAATTGGAGTGTCTTTTCTAATCCAAAAATCTGAATGTAAGATAAATGGATTTCCATTGGTTCTGGCTGCAGAAAGACATCTTCCCACTTCCTGATAAATGTCTTGTTCTGTTCCTTTAGCAATAACTTTTTTACTTATATTTCCTATAACACAAATTTGACCAGATGCTTTTTGAAGCATCCCAACCAGGTCATCTTCGTCTATTGGTTGTATTCCATTAATTCCTGAACTAATTATATATGGCAGATTATTTAAATTCTTTCCAGGAGAGTGCAATATTACAGGCTTGGAGCAAGAAGATGAAAGTGTTTTATATTGTGGAGCACAAAAATCATAAAAGTGTGTTGGTGAAATTATATCATTTGAAGCCATAGGATCCATCAATACAAAAAAATCAACAAGATCTTCGACCAATCGTGTAATTTCAAGCAAATCGCATGTTTGATGATCTAAAACCCTTCTAACATAAGTCGGATTTAAAACGAGGTTTTCTAAAAATTTTTCCCTTGTTTGGGAATAGGCATTTGTAAACGGTCCCGTAAGCACAAAACCTATATCCAAATCTCTTTTTTTTACTTGTTCTAATGCTGTTCTGGCTTGGTCTAAGTGAGAATAGTCTATCTCTGGCACGCCACTTCGTCTGGTTAATAAACAAATTTCAGGCGACAAATTCGTAAAAATAGGCACGCCACTAAAACCCAAGGTTGAAGCATAATCCACAGATCTTAAGACATAGTCAGAGTAATTTGGAATTTTATCAAAACAGAACAAAACGCTGTCATAAAATGGGATTCTTTTTACAGTTTTGAGTTGAAGAGGTTCCTTTAGCCCGAGCATAATATAAAATAACAGATTGTTCTAAAATAGCTTTTGTTAAATAGCTTAACCCCCAAGTTAGCTTATTAACCCAAAAGTTTTTAATTATTTTCTTTATCACAAACTATTATAAAATCACAAGCCTTAATGGTAACAGATAAAAATGTTTTTATTAAGAAAATTAAGCAAATCTGAATTTAAATCAGCAACGCAGCTTTTAGATTCTGAATTAAAAAAGAGAGTGAGAAGCAATCAATTTTTATTTGATAAATTTAAAAAGTTTCCACAATTCTTCATTGGGATTTTCTTAGAAAAGCAATTAATTGGGGTAATCTGTGGTTTTCCAAGAGAAGATTATTTATTGATAAGCGAACTTGCAATAGATCCTAGATTTCAAAAAAGAGGATTTGCATCTAAACTGGTTAAGGCATTTGAAGCTGCAGCAAAAACAAAATATCATAAAATAAATGTTGGCGCGCTTAATGAAGCAATTGGATTTTATTCTTCTCTGAACTATAAACCATTTTTATTAGCCCAATATAATAAAAAAGATTATTCTGTTAAAGATTTTAATTTTAAAATTCTTCAAAAAGGCAAAGCAGGAAATATGGATTGGATTGCAATAAAGAAAGATGTTCCAGATGTAAAATATTTAGAGAAAATGTCTAAAAGATATCCCAAAGCTTATTTTCAATATATTTTTACAAAGAAAATTTAGTTTATTTCTAAAACTTGCTTAATCTTTCCAATTCTTTTTTGAAAAAGTCAAATCCACCAGCCCTGGATAAAGTTTGAACATAATTTCCAAAAGGGTCTGTTGCCCAGTTCACATATCCACTAACATCATCAACAGATTTGACAGTAATCATAACGTAATGTAAAGAAGGATTAACTCTTCCTTCTAAAGGAAGTCCACCATTATTTAATAAAATATAACTAGTACCAAGCGCCTTAGTGCGCATCTCAGAATTAAGTTCATCAATACTAACATATCCTGGCAAAGCTCCAGCAACAGGAAATTTTTCACCAAGATGTCTTTTCAAATCATCTACATCTTTATAGTTAATCTTTCATATTCTTCTAATACGTTTCTTGTTATGATTCCCAAATCTTTATTTGTTATTGTTCTTCCCATTTTATGCTCTAATTCTATCTTCCATACACGCGCGTTTAAAACCAATTACAAGTTCTTTTTCTTGATTCATATCTAATGTAAATAATCTTCCAAATTTATCTTTATGTAATCTTTGCCATGGCCCACCAGCAGAACTAAAATGTGAATTACCTTCTACATAATAAGCACTATCTAATGGTGGATATAGACTGCGCCAATCTATTTTTGCAAGTTCTCCTTGTAATTTTCTTTCTCTTCCTTCCCATTGAACAAAAAAAGATGATGAATGATACATTCGACTTAAAATTAATTTAAGATTATATTCATTAAAAGCTGCTTGCAATCTTCTTTGAAGTTCTTTAGTATCTTCTCTAACTTGTGGATTTGTATCCCATTGTTCTTGAAAACCTTCAACATCTTCTAATTTTGCTCCTGAACTTGTTCTTAATTCATAAGCTGGTTGCTCTGGTCTTCTTTCACCAGGAACAATTATTCCTTCAGGTACCCAAATTCTTGGTTTTGGGATTACAATTGGAATTCTTTCAGCTACCGAAATAAAATAATCTAAAAAAGAGAGATGTGTTATTGTTCTTGTTCTATTATGACAAGCATCTAATAAATCATAATATGATGTTGGTCTTGCATCATCTTCCATTGGAGAACCTCTGTTTAAAAATAAATTTTGTAGAGTGTGCCTTTGTATAAGAGTATCTCGATATTCAACAACTCTTCTGTGCAATGCTTCTGCTTGCTTATGATCAAAATCTCCTGTTAAAATATATTCTCTTAATGTTTTTTTCATTCTTAAATATCACAGAACTCTTCTTCCCAGAATTAAGATAATTAATCAGTTTAAATTCTTTTTCTTCATCACAATAATGCTTTTAAATTGTAATAAGATAAAAATAAAATGCCTCCCCAACCAAGAATATATTGTTATTATTGCGGAAAACCAATTTGGAACCATATTATGGAAATAGAAACAGTTCTTGGCCATACCTTACTCGGTCACTTCCATGGCCGCGATCAACAAAAAAATGAATTGGGATGTCATTATCTTTGGCAAACTAGTAATGATGCTTTTTATTTTGTTGGAGTTCGACCAATCTCTAGAAAAGAAGCTCTAGCAAACAAAAGAAATCAAAATAGAAGAAAACCAAAATATGATTACTCTAATTACAGATTTCCTAAAGAAAGCCCAAGATTAACTGCCCTTTTTGAAGAGCTAGGAAAAAGAGGACGTTTACTTGGTAAAGATCAAGCAGACGAAAGAACAGATTTTTTATATGCTTATCATGGAGCAAATGTTCGCGCATCTCAAACAGATCAGGGAGGTGAAATAACTGTTACATTAAATGTAGAACAACAAGTAAAAAGAAAAGTAGATACGAGAATAGTGTTTAGAAATCTAGAAATGATAATCGTTGCAAAAACAAAATAAATCTCTATCTAGATCTTAATTCCTTGAGACCATCTACCTAAGAACCAAGCATATTGTTGTTTTCCACTCAAAGCAAAAACCCAGCTTAGAATCCATGAAATTACTATTATAATTGTTAAAATAACTATTATCACTTGTCCTAGAATTGGAATTAAGTGCAATATTGGCTTCAAAATCCAAACAACCACAGTAGCAATAAAAATAACCAAGCTTTGTTTAGCATAAAACATTACATATTTATCATCTTTCCAAGCAATAATGGCAATAATAAATCCTACTATGCTCAATAAAGCTGCTAAAAATGCAAATATCTTTGAATCTTCTTTTTTCATTTTATACTATATAATTTAATATTTCTATACTTATAATCTTTTCTTTTTTATTCAAAAAGAACTAAACCAACTTTTAATCCATAAGGAACTTTTTCTGGTTTTGTGTATTTTGTTATAAAATATATTATTTCCTTGCAATTTGTAACAGTTTTATACACATTAATTCCACAAGCTTCCATCGAAGAATGTGCCAAGTTTGGTTTTTTACACTTTTTTCCTTTTAACACAGCACAAGGAATATTAAAACAATAACTAGATTTACATGGCCCTGCCCCTAGCAAAACAAATCTATTATATTCTTTATTTTTCAAATTATTTTTTAATTTAAGTAGAATTTTATCAAGTATTTTTCTACTTGGTGTTGATAATTGCTTTTTAGCAACTTCTGGTCCAGCAGTTTCAGAAGAAGGCAATCTCATAAGCACAAGAATTCCTTTTTTAAAACTTTTAATTAATTTTTTCTTGTCCTTATTGAAATTATTAAATTTATTAGGACAATGAAAACAAACTTTTGAATGTTTACAATGTTTTGTGCACCAAGTTAAAATTGTTTTTCCATGGAATTTTTCAAAAGAAATATTTTTTGTATTTATTTCTTTTAAAATTAATTTATATTTCTTAGGAATTATCTTAGAAATGTTTGAAGGGATTTTCATTTTTTATTTCATCTTAGGCACAATCATCCAAGCAAAAATTGCACCAATAATCAATATTAACCAAAAAACCAATGTATTTATTTGCTTTCTAGCAAAGAAAACAAAGTCTAAGATTAATATGATTATAATTATTATAGATAATATTTTACTAAATTTTGACATGCATTTTTATGATTTTTAGACTTTTAATTGTTTCCTTTAAATACAGAAATTTAATATTTTTCAATTCCATCTATATTCTCTTTTCCTTTGAATTTCCAATTTAAGATATCTTCTCTACCTTTTCTGCGATGTACAAGAACAACTATAACAACAATAATTGCAATAATTATTCCAAGTAAAATGCCTAAATAAATTCCAATTTTATTAAAATAAGCAGTAAAAACAGATTTTCCAAAATACATTTTAAGTCTAGGCATAGCCAATGTAGCTTTTATCATCTCTTTAAATGGAAATGTCTCAATACTTCCAAAAACAAGAACATATTTTCCTTTATCATTTAGATTTGAAACTTTAATCAAATAAGTTCCGGCAGCAACAGTTTGATTTATGCTAGGACCTTGCCAATAATCATCATTTGCAAATGGCTCATGAAATTTTATCCAAGTTGTTTTTGTTCCATCTAATGTCCATGAAGGATTTGTAGAGTTATTATAATAAATGTCAACAATGAAATTCTTTGAAGCATTTTCAATGTAAGGAGATAGTATTTGAACATAAAGATTAAAACTATGATTTGAAATAATTTTATAATATTCGTTTGAACCAGGTAACTCAGCATAATATGCCTGGCTTATTTCAGGGTTTTGAACCAATTCAGAATTATTTAAATAAAGATCTTTATCATAAACAAGTCTTGGTTGATGTGCAGATACTAAAGTTACTGAAAACACAACTACCAAAAACAAAATACAAAATATTAATCCTCTTTTCATAGTTTCTTTAAGAAATTTTAGTTTTTAATCTTTTTCAAAATTAACTATTGTCTATAACTTTTCTAATTTCCTTTTTATCTTCAAGAAATTTTTTATATTCATTAAAGTTTTTGAATGCCCGTAAAAATATAAGTCTATAATTTTTATCTATAGCATAAAGAATATGTATTTTATTTTTCAATGCACGAAAAATATGATTTCCATTAATTATTTCTTCAAATTTATGTAGCTCTTTAAAATATTCGTGCTTGCAGTCTGTAATCAAAGAAACATCAAAACCAGGAAAATCTTTTAAAAAATGTTTTGTAATAACAATCTGCTTTATTTTAGGCCTTAATTCTTGAAAAAGTTCATGGCAATTTATACATCTTACACTAGGACATTCATTCATTTTTCTTTTTAAAACTAACATATCCCATCATAGGCTTGCTTTTTGTTCTAGCAAACAAGTGGAATAAGAAAAATAAAATAATCACAGTTACTAAGAATCCAATTCCTTGCCATAAACTAGCATGAAAAAGATCAAATGCAAAACCAGCAAGTACAATCAAAACAGCCAGAATAATATATGAAGTAATCCCTTTCCAGCTTACAGGAGCATAACCAATTCCTCTGTCTTTTGAAGTTAACCCTTGTCTAGGTCTAAACCAGTCTTTTTTCATATTTTAGAAAGTAAATTTGCTTTTTTAATTCTTTCTCTTTTCAAGTTTTTTCACATTCCTCTTTCCAAGCGCAAAATCTGCACATCCATAAATCCTCTTCACAAGCTTTTGCCTCAGCAAAAGGAATTTTATCGTTAATTAAAGTCTGATGAAGTAGTTCAAATCTTTTTAAAATCTTTTCAATAATTTTCTCATCATACTGAACATTAAAACTTCTTGTATCAAGATTATCTTTTTGAATATAAAGAATCATTCCATCTTTTATCTTAGTTGCGTGCAAATATAACTGCAATTGCATTTCATGTTCTTTTTTCTTATTCCATGGGATAGATTTAGCAGATTTAACTTCAACTAAAACTTGTATGCCATTTAATTTGATCAAAACAAGATTGTCAATTCTACCCGAAATAATAAAATCTTTTGTTTCTATTTTAATCGGGACCTCACTTTGTAACAATTCGACTTCGGCATTTTTTTCACTTTTAATGACATTTGTTATAAATTCATGCAACATATTGCCAGCTTCAAAGATCTTAATCAGTCTAGCATCTGTTTGTTTTGGTTTTTTATAAGAGAACCAAGTTTTTCTTATGCAACCCCCAACTTCAGAAGGATAGTACCTTCCAATTTCTTTTGGCTTATATTCTTTGATAAGATAATTATCTATTAGTTTATTGAAATCTATCATTTTTTATTGAATATTCTGATTTATTTAAGCTTTTTCAAGCAAGAATATTAAATTTAAATAACATAAAACACACCTATAATAATGGGAAAAATTTACATTTATTATCATGCAGATTTTGATGGAGCTTGCTCAGCATATCTTGTTTTTAATCTGCTTAAAAAAATAGGTTATGATCCAGAAATTGTAGACCTTGTAGATTACAGTATGTTTACAGCCAGTGACTGGGAACAACAAAAAATAGAAATTAAAAAGCCAGCCTGTTGTGTTGACTTTCATTATCGTCCTGATGTTGAAGTATTTTTTGATCATCATGCTAAAAAATATGATAATATTTCAAAAGAAACTAAAATCTTTATAGATGTTGCAAATCCTTCTTGCTTCGAAGTTATTCTAGATTATGCTAAAAAAAATAAAATAGATTTGCGCGAATTTCAAGATCTCGAAGAAATTAAAAAATGGTGCAGAATAATTGATTCTGCTTTATTCAATGAATACGGCATACCTCCTGCCGAGGTTATTCTTCCAACAATTCCTGTTTTAAAAATAGCAAAGTCAATGGTTTCAAGAAACATTCCAACAGTTAGATTAATTCTTGAACATCTGCTAGCAGGAGATTCTCTTCTTAAAATATCTCAACTTGATGAAATAAAACAAACAGCACAAACATATACGAAAAGTCTTGAAAAAATTCTCCCAAGTCTAAAGAAAAAAATAGAATATTCATCAGAAAAGCACAAAAAGATAGGTCTAGTTACTTATGATACATCTGAAATTGGTTTTGAAAGATATCTTCCTTTCTATTTTTTTCCAGAATGTACTTTGGCAATAGGAATCTCAGTAATGAATGATTCAAAAGCCATTTACATTAGAGCTAGCCAAAATCCATGGAAAGAAAATATTAAAGAAATTATGGAAAAAATAAATCTTGGGGAGATTTTTAAAAAATATGGCGGTGGTGGTCACAATCGTGTTGGATCTTTATTCTGCGAAACAAAAGAAGTGGCAATAGAGAAGATGCAAAAAATTATTCTAGAAGTTGAATCTAGATTAGAAAAATAGTTTAGTAAATTTTAAATACAAGTTCGTTTTAATCCTTATATGATTAAAGAAGAGGCACTAGGCTCCTTGAGAAATGAACTTGAAAAAAGAAAATCTTCTGAATTAACTGTAAAAAATTATACTTGGTTCGTAAATAAACTCATAGAATCTCGAACCAAAGACAAAGAAATTAATAACATATCTATAGACGATGCTCAAAAATTTTTATCTCAACTTGCGAATCAAAAATCAAAGAATACAATATCATTAGCAACAGCCTCATTAAAATTCTTTTTTTCAGAAGTACTAAAACAACCAGCACATTTTCAAACACCTCAAATAGAAGCCAAACCACAAGAAAAATTAAATGAAGAAGAAATTCTTACTCTAATTAACGCAGCAGAAACAAAAAAATCTAAATTAATTATTAATTTTATTTACTCAACTGGATTAAAAGCTTCAACCATAGTTCATTTAAAAAAAGAACATCTAAATCTAGAAGAAAAAAATGGAAAATTTCTTCATGAAAATAAAGAAATCACATTTACCTTATCTGAAAAGATACTAGCTGAAATAAAAGAACATCTAGAAAAACATCCTAATTATGTTTATCTATTTTCCAAAGAAAAACCATTATCAACAAGAAATATTCAGAAAATAATTAAAAAAACAGCACAAAAAGCAAAAATAGAAAAAAAGGTCACTCCTAATTTATTAAGTAAAGGTAAAATATAAAAATAAATTAAAAAATGAGAGAAATTCAAGAATTAATTAGCAAAATAGACGTTTCTATAAAAAAAGAATTATTTGATTCTAAAAAAGAACAGATAAAAAAAGTCTTTGATTATAAAACTAAGGAAAAAGAATATTATAGCAAGGAAATAGATTATTTATTTAAAAAAATTAAAAAAAACTTTTCTGATCTTAATATGAAAGAAAAAGACATTTTAGAAGTTCAACGTATTCTTGCAGAGGTAGAAAAAAACTTGAATCCTAAAAATAGCACTAGTCTCAAAAAAGTTCAAACCCTGTTAAGCAATCTTTTAGAATTCATTCTAGAATCTATAAAAATAAAATCAAATTTTTCTCTTCCAAATCTGCCCAAAGAAATCGAATCAGAAATAAAATCAAATTTTTATGAATTAGATGTTTGTTTTAATTCAGGATGCTATAGAAGTGTTTTAATTTTATGTGGAAAGATTTTAGAAATAGCATTACACAGAAAACATTTTGAAGTTACTGGTCAGGATCTTCTGGAAAAGTCTCCAGACTTAGGATTAGGAAATTTAGTAAAGAAAATGAATGAAAAAGGAATAGATATTGATCCTGGACTTTCAAATCAAATTCATCTTATTAATCAACTAAGAATTTATAGCGTTCATAAAAAATCCCAATCATTTAATCCCTCTAAGGATCAAGCTCAAGCCACAATCCTATATACTCTAGATTCATTAAAAAAACTATTCAAATAGTATAATTTCACCTTTCCAAACATTTTTAAAAGCAGGGATTTTTTTCATATAATGGCAGAAATAAAGCTTAGGGGTTTTGATGATCTTGATGAATCAGAAATAGCATCAATACAAGAGATAGTATCTAAACGTTTGAAAAAACTCAAAGTAGAATATAGTTTATTAAGCATAGAATTGCAACAGCACAAACACTCTAAAAGATTTATTCATGAGATCAATGCAAGTTTATTCCTAGGAACAAGCAAGGCAATTTCAGCAAATTTCAGTCATGATAACCTATATAAAGCCCTAGATTGTGTAATGGAAAAGCTCACTAGCGAAATAGAGCACAAGTTAAAGAAATAAAATGTTACAAAGAAAAAGATTAAGAACCAGAGGAAAGAAAAGTCTTAGTCATTACTTTCATGAATATAAGCCAGGAGACCGAGTGGCTTTTGTTCTTGATTTGGCAGAGAAAAAAGGCCGTTTTCCAACACAATTTCAAGGAAGAACAGGAACAATAGAAAAAAAACAAGGAAAAGCTCTGGTAGTGAAATTTTTAAACGGAAAAGTAGTTAAAAGAATAGTGACTAATACATCACATCTTAAGCCACTTCAATAAAATGATAAAGAAAATAGAACCTGTCGCATTAGCAGAAGTTAAAGGAATATTATCTAAAATAGATACTGAGAAGTCTAAAGAACTTGCTCAGTTCATAAAAAAATTCGTTAAAATAAATCCAGAAAAAGCCAAAGAAATGAAAAAAGAACTTCAGGATCTAAATTTTTTCAGTTTAAAAGAAGAAGATATAATCAAAGTAATAGATTTCATGCCAGAAGATGCAGAAGATTTAAGAAAAATTTTCGCTGGTTCTGAACTTTCATTAAAACAGGACGAAATAGTAAAAATTCTTGAAATAGTTAAAAAATATAAGTCCAAATAAGGAGACAAAAAATGAAAGAAGAAAAAGTTATAATTCTAGATTTTCTGCCTAACGGTTATCCTATGGAACAATCGCGAGGCCCAATAGCACAAGCAATAGGCGTACAAAATTTCACTCTTTTAGAGCTAGTTCCAAGAAGAGATGTTAAATTAGAACTCAAGGAAGAAGTTTACATCGGTCCTGCAAAGAGAGATAAAATATATTTTATTAGAGGCAGATTGCCAAGAGAAAAATTAACAGAAACAGCAAAACTTCAACTTAAAGATTTCATAGAAAGAGTAACAATAGAGCAAGAACAAAGATTTGTGGATTTTTTTAATAATTCAGATGCCATTAATAGGCGAGCTCATCAACTAGAACTTTTACCTGGTTTTGGTAAAAAATATACTGAGATGATAATAGGCGAGCGAGAAAAAGATCCATTCAAGAGCTTCGAAGATATAAAGCAAAGGCTTAAAAACATACCAGACCCTAAAAAGGTTATTGAGAAAAGGCTACTCGAGGAGCTTACTGAAGAAGTAAGACATAAATTGTTTGTAGCATAATAAAATGGAAACAAAAGAAACACAAATGATTAGGATTGCAGGAGCAGACTTGCCAGGTAATGTTACAGTGTATGCTGGCTTAACAAAAATTAAAGGAATTTCATGGAGTTTTTCAAGTGCTATTTGCAAAGTATTAAAGATAGGAAAAGAAAGAAAAATAAGCAGCCTTAATGAATCTGAAATAAATAAAATTCTAGACTTCATTAAAAATCCTAGCCTTCCTGACTGGCTTTTAAACAGAAGAAAAGACATAGAAACAGGACAAAATCATCATTTAATAACAACCGACCTAGACTTAAAGCGAGAATTTGATATAAGAAGATTAAAAAAAATGAGATGTTATAAAGGAGCAAGACATTCTGCAGGACAGCCAGTGCGTGGCCAAAGAACCAAATCTCACTTCAGAGCAAAAGCAGGAGGAAGAACCAAAGGAGTAAAAAAACCTTCAGTTTCTGGTAAAACATAAAATGGGAGATCCTAAAAAACAGAGAAAAAGATATTCAACACCAAAGCAACTCTTTGATTTTTCAAGAATAGATGAAGAGAAAAACCTTACTAAAAAATATGGTTTAAAAAATAGAAGAGAAATATGGATTGCTGCGGCAAAATTAAAAAAATTTAGAGATCAAGCAAAAAAATTAATTCTAAAACCAGAACAACAGAATGATTTTATTTTAAGATTGCATAAGCTTGGGTTAATAGAAGAAAAAGCAACAATAGACGATGTTCTCGCATTAGATAGAGAAAAAATATTATCAAGAAGATTTCAAACAGTAGTTTTTGAAAAGAAAGTAGCAAAATCAATAAAAGAAGCAAGACAATTAATTGCACATAGAAAAATTAAAATAGGAGATAAAGTGTGTGATGTTCCTGGAAGATTAATAACAATCGAAGAAGAAAATCAAATAAAAATAAAATGACAACTAAAGAAATAATTGGCGTGGCTAATATAAAAGCAACTTATAACAATACTATAGTTCATGTTACAGACTTGGCAGGGAATACAATAGCAATAGTTTCTGGCGGTCAAGTAACTAAACATGATAGACTTAAAGCAAATCCAACTGTTGCTATGTTTGTAGCTAAAAAAATAGCCGAGAAAATAAAAGAACAAGGAATAAAAGATATTTTTGTCCGTGTTGCTGGCAAGGGTGGAAAACTTGCTCCAACACCAGGACCAGGCGCAAATGCAGCAATAAAAACTTTAGCAAAAGAAGGCATTAGAATACTAAGCATAACCACAACAACACCAATTCCTCGCGGAGGACCAAAACCAAAAGGTGGTAAGAGAGGAAGAAGGGTTTAAATATTAAAAATATAATTCAATTTAAGATAAAAAATGAAAATAGAAAAAATAAAAGAAACTGATGAAAGAATTAGTTTTTTAGTTAAGGACGCTGATTTTAGTTTTATGAATGCAATAAGAAGAAGCATATTTGAAATTCCAGTACTTGCTTTTGACACAATAGAATTCTATAAGAATGATTCTGCACTATATGATGAAATTTTAGCCCATAGAATAGGTTTAGTTCCATTAAAAGCACCAAAATCATTTACAAGAAAAGAAGAATGTAGCTGTGAAGGAAAAGGTTGTATGAAATGCACAACAAGTTTTAAACTTAAAGCAAAAGGACCAGGAACAGTTTATTCTTCAGAATTAAAAGGAAAAGGTGCCAACATTATTTATAAAGACATGCCTTTGGTTATTCTTGATAAAGATCAAGAGCTTGAATTTTCTGCAGATGCAACTCTTGGAACAGGAAAAGAGCATTCAAAATTCTCTCCCGGTTTAGCATGGTTCAATTCTTTTCCAGAAATAACAATTAAAGGTTGTGATGGTTGTTCAAAATGCATAAATGTATGTCCAAAAAAAGCAATTTCAATGAAAGGTAAAGAAATAACAATCGATCCTATGAAGTGTGACATGTGTGAAGCTTGTGTTGATGTTTGCAAAGAACTTAAAGATGCAATAAAAATAAATCCTAGTCAAGGTAATTTCATATTCACAATAGAAGCATTTGGTCAACTAGAGCCTCGGGACATATTTATCGAATCAATAAAGACTTTAGATTCTAATCTAAAGCAAATTGAAAAAGAAGTGAAATAATTTTATTTATTCTGAATATTTACAAACTTTTATAATACCTTTGCGCATAATAATTTTATGCGGGAGTGCCGGAGTGGTCAAACGGGTACGGTTAAGGACCGTATGGCTTAGTGCCTACGCAGGTTCGAACCCTGCCCCCCGCATAACTTTAAAAACCCTGAAAATATCTAATTTTAACCTGCGAGCTAACGCGATAGTAGGTGAGCAATTATATTAAAAAATTGCGTCAATTACTTCTTGTTAGCCTAAGAAAAAATGATAAGCAAAACAAATTTGAATAAAAAAGCACAAAGAAAGAACTTGGAATTAAAGCAAGTTATATTCGATCTTAAAAAGAAAAAAAATCCAGAGTTTTTCATTATCGCAAGATATTTAGCCTTGCCAAGAAGAAAAACAATTTCTGTTAATCTAGAAAAGATAAATAAATACAGTAAAACAAATGAAACAATAGTTGTTCCAGGAAAGGTTTTAAGTAAAGGTATTTTAGATCATAAAATAGAATTAATTGCATTCAAAACATCAAAAACAGCCAGCGAAAGAATTAAAGAATCAGGATCAACATTTAAAACAATTAAACAATTTTTAAAAGAAGATAAAAAATTTAAAATAATAATATAAAATGGAAGTTATACTAGATGCCACAAACGCAACAGCAGGAAGATTAGCCTGCGTAGCTGCAAAGAAAGCACTTCAAGGCGATAAAGTAATTGTTTTAAACTCAGAGAAAGCAATTATAACAGGAGATCCTAAAGTAGTTTTAGAGGAATATCTTGCCAGAGTAAGACTAGGCAGAATAGTTCAAAAAGGTCCAAATATGCCATCTAAGCCAGAAATGATACTTAGAAGAATGATTCGTGGAATGCTTCCATGGAAACGAACAACAGGTAGAGAAGCGTACAGAAGAGTTAAATGCTTCATAGGTGTTCCAGAAGATCAGAAAAACAGAGAAGCAATAACTTTTAACAGAAAAATAAAAACAAAATCAATTTCAATTGGTAAATTAAGTTATCTTTTAAAACAAAAATGAAAAAAGTAAAATCAAAAGTAAAAGATCTTGTTACTGCAGGAAAAAGAAAAACTGCAGTTGCAAAAGCAACAATCAAACAAGGTCAAGGCGAAGTTAGAATAAATCACAAGCCAGTATCGCAATTTAATACTTTTCAAAAACTTTATCTTAGTGAGCCATTTGAAATTGCAAAACCAATACTAGGAGATTCTTTAAAAACAGTTAGCATAGCGGTAAATGTTCATGGTGGCGGTCAAGAAAGCCAAGTTGAAGCATCAAGACTCGCAATTGCACGAGCATTGGTTGTTTATTTTAAAAATCAAGCATTAAGAAAAGCTTTTTTATCATACGACAGAGCATTAGTTGTTGCAGATACTAGAAGAAAAGAACAAAGAAAACCAAATGATTCTAGAGCAAGAGCATCAAGACAAAAATCTTACAGATAATTTTTCTATTCATACCTTAGTGCATCAACTGGCTTTAATTTTGACGCTCTAATAGCAGGTAATGTTCCTGCTAGACTTCCAATTATAAATGCAAAAGCCAAAGCACCAATAATTAACCAAGCAGGAGTATAAACTTTCAATAAACCAAAACCAATTGAACTGCCCCCAATAACTTCAAAGGTTTTTCCAATTCCAATACCTAAACCAACACCAATTGCACCTCCAACCAATCCTAAAAAACCAGCTTCAAATAAAAATATCAAAAGAATATCAGAATTTTTAGCACCTATAGATTTCATAATTCCTATTTCTCTTGTTCTTTCTAAAACACTAGTATACATTGTATTCATAACGCCAATTCCACCAACAACCAAAGATATTGCAGCAATTCCAATAAGAACAATCTGTAAAATTCCTAAAATATTTCCAAATGCTTTAATAATATCTTCTGAAGTTTGAACTTTAAAACTTTCTTCATCAACTTTTTCATGTTTTGCTTGTCTTAGCGCTCTTGTTATGCTATCTTTCAATTTTGTCAGATTTTGTCCTGTTTTTGCAGTCGCAGTTATAACATCATATTGATCACTTACATTAAGTAATTCCCTCATTGTACTTTCTGACATGAGTAAATTTGTATCAATGTTAAGATTATCAGCTTTTTTTAGAACTCCAACTACCTTGAAAGGCTGACCTTGAATGTAGATAGTATCTCTAACATTAATTTCTTTTTTAAAAAACTGATTTGCAAAATCAGCACCAATCATAACTTCATCCTTTTTATTTTTTTCAAGAATTTTTCCTTGTGCAGCTTCTATTTGATTGTCTTGAATTTCTTTTTTTCTTGCAGCATCATCATCTGGAATAGAAGTTATAGAAGCATAAACAATCTTATTTTTATATTCTAATTTAACAGGTCTCATTAATATACCAATTGCAATATCAACACCATTAACCTTATTAACAATGTCTTTATCTGTTAATGTCAACGGAATTGCGACACCCTGTCCCGGCTGCCCAAGATTTTCACTTTGTCCAGTTATAATTAATTTGTTAGCTCCAAGCTTATTGAATTGCGAAGAAATTCCTGCTTGTAAGCCTTGACTTAATGAGATTAATGCAACTATTGCAGCAATTCCAATAAAAATTCCTAAAACAGTTAAGAAACTTCTAGTTCTTCTATCTTTAAGATTTTTCAGAGCCAAGCCAAAAAGGTCCAAAATCATTTTCATTCAATTAAGACTCAATGTTCTGTTTTTTCCTTTTCTTTCTTAGGCTAACTAGAATAATTATTACAACAATAACAATAATTACTACAAAAACAACTAAAGAAGATTTAGGAAGTAAACCATTTTTTTGCGCTTCTTGAACAGTATAAGCCTTTGCATTTAGATTTATTTGATTAGAATACTCTTTATTATCTAAATCGCTATAACTCAAAATTACATTCAATGAAATATTTTGTTTATTTGGAGTTATTTTAAAATCAATAGTGGTATAATCATCAGAGTTTATTGTTCCGATGTAGTTTGAATTGATTGAGTCAATACTGTAATCTTGGCTGTTTAATATATTGACTTGTGCAAATTTAACATCTGAAAGTCCTTTATTTAAAACTTTTAATGTAACTGTGCTAGATCTCCCAATAATCAATGAATTACTATCAATAACAATTTCAATATCTGGTTGAGCATAAACTTTAACATAAACATAGTCTTGTCTTTGGTAAAGATTTCCAGACACATCTATATAACTTAATGTTAAAGGAATTTGATAAGTTTGTATTACGGCATTTGCATTGGCAGTTAAATTAAAATTAATTGTTGTACTTGATCTTGCACTTAAACTAGAGATATGTCTTTCTCCAACACCTTGCAATGAAAAAGGACTTGTATTAGTTAATAATTTTAAATCAATATCTTTTATTTCAGAATTTGCAGTATTTTCAAGTGTTATTGATAAAATCATACTTCTTCCAGGTTCAACTTCAGAAGGCTGAGCTTTTACAGATTCTATCATCAAATAAACATTTTTTGCAGAAATATCTATATCATAATCATCATCATAACTTGATCCATCTATTTTATATTTTAAAGTTACTGTTTCTGTTCCTTCATCAGCATTTGCATCAATATAAACAGGATATGTAATATAATATATTCCATCTGGCTCTATAAAAGAAACTGATTGCTGATTATTTGAAAGTAAACTTATAGGATCATTAGCATCTAAATCAAAAGTTAGATTAGTTAAATTTTGATTTCCTGTATTTTCTATCTTGAAAGTCAAATTAGCATAGCTTCCAGAAAAAATAGGTTTAGGAGAATATTTTAAACTTATATCTAAGTCGCTACTTCTTGCCGAAATTCCTTGCGAACACACTATACTAATCAATAAAACTGCAAACATTAAAATAAAATATTTATTTTTCATTTTACCTTTCCATCAATTATATGAATTATTTTTTTAGCATTTTTTGCAATTACAGGATCATGTGTAACCATAATTATTGTTTTTCCTTTTTTATTTAAATTTTTTAAAAATTCCATTATTTCTTTCCCAGTTTTTTGATCAAGATTTCCAGTTGGTTCATCTGCAAGAATAACATCAGGATCATTTGCTAATGATCTTGCAATCGCAACTCTTTGTTGTTGACCACCAGAAAGTTCACCAGGTTTATGGTCTGCTCTGTCTGTCAAACCAAATGATTCAAGAAGCTCATCTGCTTTTTTGTTTCTTTCTTCTAAGGAAACATCCTGAAATAGCATAGGAAGCATGATATTTTCCTTGGCAGTCAGTGTTTGAATTAGATCAAAATCCTGAAAAACAAAACCAATCTTTTTTCCACGAATTTTTGCAAGACTAGATTCATCTAGTTTAGAGATATCTTTATCTTCTATAAAAATAGATCCTGAATTTGGAATATCTAACAAACCAACTAAATTCATTAAAGTACTTTTTCCAGAACCACTAGGTCCCATTATTGCTATAAAATCTCCCCTTTTTATTTTTAGATTCGCATTACAAACAGCAGAAACTTGGTTTTCTCCCATTTTGTAACTTTTAAAAACATTATTTAGTTGTATTATTTCTTGCATTTTAACATACTCAGAATTCGGTCTGAGGTCCTATCACCTCTTTAAATAAATGCAAGGAAACCTTTATAAATCTTCTTGCTGCATAATCTTTATGATAATCCCAATCCGATGTTTTTCATGCGGTAAGCCAATTGCACATTTATGGGAAAAATTTAAAGAAAGAGTTGCAAAAGGCGAAGACCCTGGCAAAGTTCTTGATGATCTTGGCTTGGAAAGATACTGTTGCAGATCAGTTTTTCTAGGACATGTCGATATGTTAGAAACAATAAGTAAGTTCAAGAAATCTTAAATTTCCTTCTAGAAACATAACCACACTCTAAACACTTTTTAGATATTTTATCATGACTTATTCTAATTTTTATATTTTTTCCATTAAAAAATGAATTGCATTTATTGCAAAATTTATCTCTTAACTCAATAGGCATTCTATAATTCTTTCTTTTAGCAATTTCTCTAGCTTCTTTTACTAGTTTTTTAGCCTCAATTTCATTTGATTCATTTGCTTTATCAAAGATAAAATTAACTTCTTCAACAATCTCTTTAGAAATCTTTTTTCGCATATTAATTAAGCGAAGGCAGCTTGCGAGCTTCCCCTCCAAAGAGAGTACAACGCGCAACGTAGGTAGCTTAACTTCCGTGTTCGGAAAGGGAACGGGTGTTTCCTGCCTACTATGGCCGTCTTCAAAATAATAATTATTAAAGTCTTTTTAAAGCTTTCTTTTAACCGAATAACAAGCAAAATTTTATAAGAGGATTAAGATTATAAAAACTATGCGGGAGTGCCGGAGCGGTCAAACGGGATGCGCTCAAGACGCATTGACTTAGTGTCTGCGCAGGTTCGAACCCTGCCCCCCGCATATTTAAAAGAGGCAAAATCATAATTAAATAAAATGGAAAAAAAACATTTTAAAAATCAAAAATATCTATCAGATACTTCTGTAATTGCTCAAGGAAAATTATTCAGATTATTAAAAGACAAATTAAGAGGAACAATATTAATTCCTAATGCGGTAATTGCAGAACTAGAAAACCTAGCAAATAGAGGGCAAGATGTTGGTTTTCATGGTTTGGAAGAAATAGCAAAGCTGCATAAATTAAAGCCAAAAATAAGAATCCAATTTATAGGTCAAAGACCTTCTGCGCACCAAATAAAATTTGCAAAATCAGGTGAGATAGATGCTTTAATTAGACATTTAGCATATCAAAATCACGCTATTTTAATTACAGCAGATAAAGTTCAATGGAAATCAGCAGAAGCCTATGGAATAAAAGTCATTTTTATTAGAACAAAAATCCCAGAAATCAAAAAGAAAAAATTTAATTTATTTAGATTCAAAAGAAAGAAAAACCATTAAAAATATTTTATTATTTTCCAAATTTTCATGAAATGTACCAACTTGTTCCCAAATATTATTTTTTAACAAAAGGCTTAGGAATGCATAGAGATAAGCTAGCTTCTTTTGAAGCAGCATTGCGAGACGCAAGAATAGCTCCATATAACATTATTCGAGTTTCAAGTATATTTGCGCCCGAAGCTAAAATTATTTCTAGAAAAATTGGTTTAGAGAAATTAACTCGTGGCCAGATCCTTCCATGTGTTTTGTCAGAAAATGCAACAAATGAGCCGCATAGATTAATTGCAGCTTCTATTGGTGTAGCAATACCAAAAGATAGAAAAAATTATGGTTATTTAAGTGAATATCATGCTTTTGGTCAGACAGAATCATTTGCAGGAGATTATGCAGAAGATTTAGCAGCACAAATGTTAGCTTCAACATTAGGAGTTGAATTTGATCCAGATACAAGTTATGATAAAATAGTTAGAACTCAAAATATAACACAATCAGCAATTGGCGATAAAAATGGATTATGGACAACAGTTCTTGCAGCGGCAGTGTTAATCACATAAATATTAAAAATAAGCTTGTTCTATCTAATCTATGCCAATTAATGCTTCATATGAATTTACAGATGCAGAACACAAGTTTTTTCTAGCAAAAACAACAGAAGAAAAAATTCTAGCATTAGAAGAAATGATTCGTACAGCTCCACATCACAAAGGTTCTGAAAATTTATTAGCAAATTTAAAAAGAAGACTTGCAAAATTAAAAAAAGAATATAAAGATGAAAGAAAGAAAAGAAAAGGAAAACCAGCATTAGTTAAAAAAACAGGCGACGCATTCGTTTCTTTAATTGGTTTAACAAACACAGGAAAGAGTTTCTTACTTTCTATTTTAACAAATGCATCTCCTAAAGTTTCAGAATTTCCATTCACAACTATTTTTCCAGAACAAGGCATTCTAAATTATGAAGGATGTAAAATACAAATTGTTGAAATTCCGGCCTTGCATGAAAATATCCAAGAAGATTCCGAAAATCTAGGAATAGCCAGAATGTCAGACTTGATTATAATAATTGGAACAAATAATAATGAAATTGAAAGAACTTTTGATGAACTTAAAAATTCTAATATAAATTTACCTATTTTAGTTGTTCATAACAAAGCAGATATAATTCCTAAAATTCCAGCAAAAGCAGAAATTTCTATTTCAGCATTAACTCAAGAAAATATTAAAGAGCTAAAAGAAAAAATATTTACAAAATTAAAATTAATCAGAATTTTTACAAAAGAACCAGGAAAAAAACAAGCTCAATTACCAGTAATTCTAAAAGCAGGTTCCAAAATAAAAGATTTGGCAGAGAAAATTCATAAAACTTTTCTAGAAAAATTTAATTATGCTTTGATTTGGGGCAAAAGCGTAAAATTTCAAGGTCAAAGATGCGGTTTAGATCATGAACTTAAAGATCTTGATGTTGTTGAGATTTATTTAAAAAAATAATTATTTAAACAAAAGACTTCTAAGGATTTGGTGGATCCGTAGCTCAACCCGGATAGAGCAGAGGCATCCTAAGCCTAAGGTTGCAGGTTCAACTCCTGTCGGATCCGTTTTAAGAAAAGTATGCGCCCGCCGGGACTCGAACCCGGATGATCAGTTTGGAAGACTGAAATACTAACCATTATATTACAGGCGCGTTATTTAAATATAAATTGTACTTTTTTAAATGTTTAGGATTTGCAGGGCGTATAATCTCAAAAAATCTTTTTATTTCTTCTTTTTTATATAAATGAATATTATTTTTTCTTATTCCAAATTCAAATCCAACCAATTTTAACGTATTCTTTATTTCTTCTAGATATCTTTTATCTGCACTTGAAATTTCAATCACAGGATCTTTTTTTCTTCTTATATAAAACGTTCCATCTGTGTCAAACAAACCACGAAAATAAGAGACAATAAGATTTTTATGAGATAATATTTGCTTAGGTATGAGTAAATTGCCTTTTTTCTTGCCTTTTGGGAGACCATAGATTTTGTTGAGAAAATTTACCAAGTCTACTGAATAAGCTCTTAATTTTAAATAGCGTAAATAAGTTTCTACTTTAAATTTAATTTTAAATAAATCTTCAAATTTTTTTTGGAGATGCTGGATATAGTCTCTTTCATTTAAATTTCCAATAATTGAAATTTCATGATTTATTTTACTCAAATGGCCATCTCCATTCAACGCTCCCAAGATCTCGGCAAATTCACAATCTAATGTAGGTTTCCTTACTATTTTTTTATTGTATTTTTCAATCTCTACCTTTTCAAAATTATTTGGTTGAAAAGAAGATAGTTTAATAAGGTGTTTGAAAATACATTCTGGAATTAAATAATCTCCTCTCCTATACTTAAAAAACATATCCCTACTTACTCCAAGTTCCTTCGCAAGCACATTACAATTGCAAGATAGTTCTTCTTTGGTTTTTTCAAAAATAATTTTTCTATCTACAACAGAGAGTTTAATGAAAAAAGTCATACTTTTAAAAAGAAATTTTAGTTTATAAAACCTCCTTTTCTACTAAACCACCATACTACCAGCGCTTATTTTTATTATACTCATTCTGTTTAAAAAGGTTTTTAAATCGAAATTCCTAGGCATAAGAATGGAAGAATCGAATACAGGTTTAGGGGATAATAATTCTGAAAAACCTTTAGAAAATCAAGAAAAAACAGAAGCAAATTCAAAGCCAATAGCGCAAATACAAGAAAAAAAGGAATTTCCAAAAGAAATCAAGCAAGAAAAACCCAAGGAAATTAAACCAAGATCAAAATTCTTAAGTTCTCAATGGTATGATAAAAATTACAAAATTTTACTTTTTATCTCAATAGCTATAACAATTCTTGTTATTGCACAGCTAGTTTTCATGGCATCAACTACAGGCGACATAATGAAAAAAGATGTTTCATTAACAGGAGGAACAGTTATAACAGTTTATACTCAACAGCAATATGATTTAGATGAATTTTCCCAATCTTTAACTACACAACTTCAAGGTTCTGTTTCAATTAAAAGAATTGAAGATTTTTCAACAGGTAAACAAGTTGGTTTGGTTATAGAATCTCAAGCAGATCCGTCTAATCTTAAAACAGCAATACAGGACAAGATAGGGTTTGAACTAACAGATCAAAACTCAAGCACAGAAACAATGAGTGCTGGTTTAAGCAAAAGTTTTTACAAAGAATTAATAACAGCATTGATAATAGCATTTGCTTTTATGGGACTTGTTGTTTTCATAATCTTTAAAAAACCAATTCCAAGCTTAGCAGTTATTCAGGCAGGAGTAACAGATACATTTGGAGCATTAGCAATAGCAAATATATTTGGCTTTCATATTTCAACAGGAGGTATTGCCGCAATGTTAATGCTTATTGGTTATTCTGTAGATACTGATATTATGTTAACAACCAAGGTATTAAAAAGAAGAGACGGAACAGTAAATTCAAGAATCAAATCAGCATCCAAAACCGGAGTAACAATGACAGCAGCAAGTTTCTTAGCTGTTGTTGTCGCATACTTCCTTGTTAATGTAGCAGTTTTAAAAGAAATGTTTTTTATAATTGCTGCAGGATTATTCCTCGACTTATTTACAACATGGTTAGGAAATGCTGCAATACTTAAATGGTACTGTAAAAAGAAAAATATACAATAAAAATGGCAAAACTTACATGGAAAATTTGGTTTGTAATAATATTAGTAATTCTATTTGCGCTAGTTATAATAAATCCACAAGCATTTACAAAAGGTCTTTTAATTAAGGATGTTACCTTGAATACATCTATTGCGATGGCAGGAATTCAAAAAGGCGAAATCTTACAAGAAATTAATGGTAAAACAATACTAAAACTTACAGATTATTATGATTTTGTTAATTCAATAAATCTTGAACCAATAAATATTATAGTTACAACAGAAAACGGAACTTTTCATTATAATTCAACTACTTTAGATTTTTTAGCTGATGGCAATAGAACTACAGAAGTATATGGCAATGCATTCAATGCAGGGTTAGAACCTGGAATGATCTTAAAATCAATAAATAATTACAGCTTAGATAATTATTCTTTTGATAGCATTAAACAAAATCTAGAGCCTAAATTAAAAGTAGAACTTAAAACAAATAAGCATTCATACATATTTTTAACATCACAAGATCTTGGTTTAACCTTAGCCGAGATTCCAAAGACAAGAATAACAACAGGTTTAGATTTGCAAGGAGGAGCAAGAGCAATTGTAAGGCCAGTTGAACCTCTGTCAGATCAAGAATTTGATTCTTTACTTTCAACTGTAAGATATAGATTAAATGTTTATGGAATAACAGATGTTAGCATAAGAAAAGCAAAAGACATTTCAGGATCTACATATATGGTTGTAGAATTGGCCGGCGCAACACCAAGACAATTACAAGATCTTGTTGCAAAACAAGGTAAATTCGAGGCCAAAATAGGAAACCAAACTGTTTTTGTTGGAGGTCATAATGATATTACTTTTGTTTGTAGGAATGATGCAAGTTGTGCATATATAAGACAATGTGATGCAATACAAGATGGATATGCATGCACTTTTAATTTTGGAGTTCACTTAAGTGCAGATGCTGCAAAAAGACATGCAAATATTACTTCTACATTATCTGAAAACATAACGCAAAGTGGTAAATATCTTAATGAAAGTTTAGATCTTTATTTGGATGATAAACTCGTAGATACATTGATGATATCTTCTGATCTTAAAGGAGAAGAAGCAACAGAAATTTCTATTTCGGGCTCAGGAACAGGAAAAACAAAAGAAGATGCTTACAATGCCGCTTTAGAGAATATGAAAAAATTACAAACCGTTCTTATAACAGGCAGTCTTCCTGTTAAGCTTGAGGTTGTAAAATTAGATGTTATATCGCCATTGTTAGGAAAACAATTTATGAGAAGTATCTACATAGCTGCAATTGGTGCATTTATCGCAGTTTTCGTTGTAATTTATGTAAGATATAGAAAGTTTTCATTTTTTATTCCAGTAGCTATGACTTTGTTTGCAGAAGTATTTTTAATTCTAGGAATATCAGCCCTAATAAAATGGAATATGGATCTTGCGAGTATTGCTGGAATCATTGCCGCAATCGGAACAGGAGTTGATGATCAAGTTGTTATGTTAGATGAGTCAAGATCAAGAAAACAATTTAGTTTAAAAGAAAGAATTAAAGGCGCATTCTTTATGATCATGGCCGCATTTGCAACAGCATTTGTTTCTTTAATTCCATTGCTTTGGGCAGGAGCTGGATTATTAAGAGGTTTTGCGATAACAACTATGATTGGAATAAGCATAGGAGTTTTTATAACACGTCCAGCTTTCGGAGATGTTTTGAAATTAATTATAAAGGACTAAAATATTCTTAGCACTTGTGAGAAACAAATAAAAACCTATCTTTTATAATTAAACTATGCCAGACCAAAGACCAGTACAGCAAAAATTATTGAAGAATACAGCATACAATACTGTTTTAACATTCTTTAGTAGAATTGGTGGTTTAATTTTCACAATTATTCTAGCCAGAATCCTTCTTCCTGAAAGATTTGGAATATATACCTTGGCTCTAACAATAATTCTAACTATTGCGACATTCACAGATTTGGGAATAAATGGAGTTGTAATGAAATATGTTTCTGAATCTCTAAAAAATAAGAATCATCCAAAAGCCAGATCAAGATTAGCATTTGCATTCAACTTTAAAATTTTTCTTACAGCAGTTTTTTCAATAGCGGTATTCGTATTGGCTCATGCAATTTCTATTCACATATTTAAGAAACCAGATTTATTATTACCATTACAAATTGGAGCAATATATTTATTTACATACTCTATTCAAGGATTTTTATCGGCAATTTTCTACACCTTGCAAAGAGTAGATTATAATACAATTTCTGAATTCATATTCCAAATAGCTAGAATAGGCATAGTCATAATGCTGCTAATGTTTAACAAAACAATAACATCTGTATTTATTTCATTAATTATAGCTACCATTATAGCAATAATTTTTTCATTCATTGTACTGACCAAAAAATATCCTTTTTTAATTAAAGGCAAGAGACCAGATCTTGATTATAAAGAGAGAAAAAGACTATTAACATTTTTAGGTTGGGTAACAATTTCTAGTATATCGGCTGTTTTTTTCGTCAATATAGATACTTTTATTTTAGGAATATTTTTAAAAGGAGCAGAATTCATAGCATATTATCAATCTATTTTTAGTATTGTTGGTTCTGTGGCTGCTTTTGTTGCATTTAATTCATTACTTTTACCTGTTTTTTCACAATTTAAGAAAGGAAATTTTGAAAAAAGCTTCCAAAAAATAAGCAAATACATTTCTTTAGTCGTAATTCCAATTGCGATTGGTTTATGTTTTGTTATAGTTCCAGCAATAAAAATTCTTTATGGAAATGCTTACGTGCCCTCTAATTATCATCTTGCCATTTTAATTACTTCTATTTTATTAAGTTTATTAGTAATTGAGATTGCATTAACTTCTGTTTATTCTTCAATATTCCAAGCAAAAGAAAAACCAAAAATTCTTGCGATATTAATTGTTTTTGCGGCCATTACAAATATAGTTCTTAGTTATTTTTTCGTAAAAATAGGAATCTCAATTGCCCCACAATATGCGCTTGTTGGTGATGCCGCAGCCACTTTAATTGCAAGATTTGGAGCTTTAATCGTATTAGGAATTCTTGCAAAGAAAACATTTAATATTAAATTTAACTGGAAATATCTAACTAAACCAATAATCGCCACAGCAATTATGGCAGTATTTTTGTTTTTATTTACCTATTTTATTAAAATGAATATTTTAACTTTAATTTTAGCAATTGTTTTTGCAGCCCTAGTTTATCTAATTGTAATGTTTATAATAAAAGGGGTTAAAAAAGATGACTTTAAAATAAATAATCTATTAAAATATGCAAATGAAAAAAAACAAGCCTAAAAAAGCCGAAAGTCTTTTATGCGTCAAGGAAATAAAATGAAAAAATATCTTTTAGTTTCTATAATGATTCCATTTTATAATTCTGAAAAAACAATATTAAAATGTTTGAATTCTGTAAAAGATCAAACTTATAAAAAAATTGAGATTGTTTTAGTTAATGATGGATCTAAAGATAAAACTCTTTCAATAATACGATCTTTTAAAAAAAAATTTAAAGAATTAAATATAAGAATAATAAACATCAAGCACATAGGGATAACTGGTAAGGTTTTTAATATAGGTCTAAGAAATTGCAGAGGAGATCTAGTTTTTAAATTGGATTCGGATATGTGGATAGATAAATATTTTATTCAAGAGATAATTAATTGTTTTTCAGAAGATGTTGTTGGTTGCCAAGGGGTGTGGGGGATGGATCCAAATAAAAAATATTCTTTTATGGAAAAACTATATATTGTCAATCGTTTGGGCAATCTTCTTTATGAAGATAAAAAAGGCAGGCCAGGAGTAAACATTTTTAGAAAATTAAAAAATTTAGAATGGGGGAATATAGGATATGCCGAAGATATTGTTTTTTTAGAATCCATAAGAAAGGAGGGCAAATTAGAAACAATTTCTACTGCTAAAATTTATCACCAAGAACCCCAAAATTTTTCTGAAAATGTTAACCAATGGGCAAAATATGGAAAATATAAATATAGATCTTTGAAAAGAAAAGGAAGATTAAAGGTCCTTTTATCAGAAATATATTTTCTAATTCCGATATTAATAATTTTATCAATTTTCTTCCCATATATGTGGATAATAACTGGTTTGTTGCTAGTATATTTATTAAATCGTTTAATAATCAAAGCAAATCTGGCATTAAAAAATTTAAAGAAATATACTTTTTTGAATCTCTTTATTTATGTAAGCACTTTGCTTGGATTAAAAATAATTAATTCATATATAACATTGATTTCATTACTAAATCAAATATTTTAAAGCACGTAGAATAAATTTAAATATGATTTTTTATAATAAGATAAGAGATTATTTTCTTTTACTTAAGGAATGTTCAAATTTTTCTGGAAAAATAGCCATATTTATATATTTTTTACAAACCCCAATTTTCTTTATTTATAAAAAAACAAATCATAGATTCGAGCAAAAACTTTTTTTTAATGTTATATTAAAGAATGAAGACGGGATATTTTTTTGTGGAAAGAATATGAGTTCTGTAAGAACCGCAAGTTCCTTGTATGAAAAGGAATTAAAGAAATATTTTGAAATTAATCATGGAGTTTTCATAGACGTAGGTGCAAATATTGGAAAATATTCTATTTCTTTAGGAAAAAAACTTAGAAATTATGGAAAAGTTATAGCCATAGAACCAGAATCTAAAAATTTTAAGATTTTAGAGACAAATATAAAATTAAATAAATTAAAAAATATTTATCCCATAAATATTGGTTGTTCTTCAAAGAATGGAAAAATAAAATTGTTTTTGGATAAAGAAGGAACAGGTATGCATTCCATTAAAAACAAAATGAGTGGAGATTATCAAGAAATAGATGTTCAAAAATTAGATGAAATCTTATTAAAATTCAAAAATATCAAGATTTCATTGATTAAAATAGATGTAGAGGGGGCAGAAGGGGAGGTTCTAAAAGGAGCCTTGAAAACTTTAAAGAAACATCACCCTAAAATTATTTTTGAAGCCTTAACAGAAGAAATATTAGAAAAATCTAAGAATATTTTGAAAAGTTTAAATTACAAAATAGATCAAATAAGTAAAACTGATTTTTTTGCACATCAGATGTAAAATGGAAAAGATTTTATTCATCAATCCACCACAAAAAAGAGTAAGCAATTACACTTCTAAAGAAGAGTTGGAATGGATACCCTTAGGATTGTGTTATTTGTCCGCAGTTGCTGAAAAAGAAGGATTTGATTCAAAAGTAATTGATTTGGCAAGAGATTCCTTTGATGAAGTTAAAAAAATAATAAAGAAGGAAAAACCTAACATTCTTGGAATACCTTGTTGGACAGATATTAGAATGAATTCTTTTGAAGTTGCAAAAATAGCCAAAAAAATAAATCCAGAAATTAAAATTTTAATGGGAGGAAGTCACGCAACATTTTTTTCAGAGCATTTATTTAAATTATCCCCTGTCGATGTAGTTGTCTTGGGAGAAGGCGAAGAAACTCTTAAGGAATTGCTAAGATCTTTTAAGAAAAAAAAATCACTCAAAAAGATAAAAGGCATAGTTTTCAAAGAAAAGAATAAAATAATCAGAACAGAACAAAGACCTCTCATTCAAAATTTAGATAATTTTGAATTCCCTTCTTACAAAGGATTGGAATTAAAAAGATACAAAGGAGATGATAAAATGAGCAGAGCCAAAAACACGATTAATGGAGTGATGATCTCCTCGAGAGGATGTCCATTCAATTGTATTTTCTGTTCGACTTGCCTTTATTGGAGGAGAAAATGGAGAGCAAGAACACCAAAAAATGTTGTGGATGAAATGGAGCATATTAATAAAACATATGGCGTAAATAATGTTCGCTTCTGGGATGATCATTTCGCATTAGATAAAAAAAGAGCAATAAAAATATGTCAAGAAATAATTAAAAGAGGATTAAATAAGAAAGTTAGTTGGAGTACAAGTTCAAGAGTAGATTGTATTGATGAAGAAATTGTTAAATGGATGAAAAAAGCAGGATGCAACAAAATTATCTTCGGAGTTGAGTCTGGATCTCCCACAATTCTAAAGAATATCAATAAAGGATTTAAAGTAGAGGACATCAAAAAAGCATTTGATTTATGTCACAAATACAAAATATTTACAAATGCTAGCATTATGGTTGGCAATCCTGGGGAGAATAATAAAACAATTGATGAAACTATAGCTTTATTAAATGATATTAAACCAGACAATATAATAGAAGGGGGAAGTATATTAATTGTTTTTCCAAAAACTCAAGTTTATGAACAAATGAAAGCTGCCGGAAAGATAAATGACGATTATTGGTTAGAAGATTCTTTGGCTCCATTTTATTCTTTAGAACATACATGGGAAGAAATGTTAATATTAGATAGTAGATTGGCATTTGGCTTGATGTCTAAAACTCAAAAAATGAAATTTTTATATTCCAAATCAATAAACCTTTTATTTAAAAATCCAAAACTTCTATTTAAATTAGCTTTTTTATATTTAAGTAATGGATTAAAATCCATCTAGAGATAAATTTAAATGTTTTTATTTATTATTTAAACAATGAAAGAAAATAGAGTAACAATTATAATTTTAAATTATAATGGTAAAAAATTTATTTTAGAATGTTTGAGTTCTGTATTTGAACAAGATTATTCAAACCTTGAAGTTCTTTTAATAGATAACGCCTCTACTGATGAAAGCGTAGATTTGATCAAGAAAAAATTTAAATCACATATACAATCTAAAAGATTGAAAATAGTTGTAAATAAAGAAAATTTATTTTTCGCTAAAGGAAATAATATAGGATATGCTCTAGTTAAGACTCCTTATGTTTGTCTTTTAAATAACGATACTATTGTGCCAAAAAATTGGTTGTCATCTTTAATGAAATCTTTAATAAAAAATAAAGCTCAAATTGTAGGATCATATGATTTTCCATTTGGCAAAAAAGACTTGTTCAAAATAAGAATAAATTACACCAAAACTTTAAACTTAGTAGGAAGTAATGCCAACCCAGAATCAGAAAACAAAGAAACTATATTCGTTTCTGGAGTCTCATGCCTAATAAATACAAAAATAACTGATAAATTATTTGATGATGATTATTTTGGATATGGAGAAGACACCTATTTATGTTGGAAGGCCCTTTTGAACGATAATAAGGTCATTTACGAACCGAGTTCCAGATTGTGGCATTATGGTTCGGCAACATCAAATCAATTTCAAAGTTCTAATCTATATTACAGAGAAAGAAACAGATTAATTAACACCCTGATTTTTTATGAAAGCAAAACTTTTTTCCAAATCTTACCCATATTAACATTAGATACTATGATAAGAACAATAAAATATTCTACTAAAAAGGAACTATTTAGAGAATGGATACGAAGTTTTTCCTGGATTTTTAACAATTTCAATAAAATTATGCATAAAAGAAAAAAAATTCAATTATCGAGAAAAATAAATGATGCCCAAATCCTTAAATTACTCACATATAAATTATTTCCAAAAAAAGAAAACATACCTTTCTTAAATTTAATAAATAACCTTGTTTATATTTATTGTAAATTATTTAAACTAAAAACAATGGAGTTTTATAAATGAAAATTTCAATAATAGTTCCTTCTTATGGAAGACCAAGAACCTTAGACGATTTTTTGAAATCTCTAAAGAAATCTCTTTTAAAAGATGTAGATTTTCAAATAATAGCTGTTGTAAATGATGACAATAAAAAAAATATTCAAGATTACTTGAATGTTTTGAAGAATAGAAATATACTAGGATTATGCCCTGTAGTTTTTTCCAAGAAACTTGGAAGCGTTGGTGCAAGAAATGAAGGAATTAAAAGAGCAAAAGGCGATATAATATTCTTTTTTGATGATGATACTGAAATAATTCCAGATTACTTTAAAAAAATAATTCCTTTATTTAAAGAAAATAATGTTGGAGCAGTTGGAGGTGCAGAAATAAAAAAGAAGCGCAGTAGCAAATTTCATTCTATTTGGTTTTCTATAAGAAAAACAGGAGCAGTAACTAAAGATGGAGATATTATCTCTAATTACTTTTATGATAAAAAAAACAAGGAAATTTTAGAAGTTGACACCTTACACGGTTCTAATTTTGGAGTTAGTAAAGAAGCTTTAAAAAAAGTTAAATTTTGGGATAAAAATTTTTATGGAATTTACAGAGATGAATCTGACTTTACATATAGAATAAAAAAAGGAGGATACAAATTACTATTCATTCCACAAACAGGAGTAATTCATAAAGAAACTATCCAAGGAGGCAACATCCCGCCGCAAAAAAAGAAACAATGGGCATATTGGTATTTTAGAAATACGTCTTATTTCTTTTTTAAAAATGTTTATGATGGGAACCCCCCTTATGTTTTTTTGTTTTTATTTAGAGAACTTATATACAATTCACTAAAAGCTATAATCTATAAAAATCTGTACTTCATAACACAGTACCCCAAATTATTTGAAGGATATCTTCTTGCAATTAAAAATAGGGGAAAATAAAATGTTGTCGATTGTAATAACTACATATAAAGAAGAAAGAACAATAGGGAAAGCTATAGATTCTATAATTTCTCAAAAAATTCCAGAGAAATATGAATTAATTATTGTTTGTCCAGATCAACCAACGATCCAAATAATTAAAAAATATATGTTAAAATATAAACAAATCAAATTGATTAAAGACAAGGACAAAGGTAAGCCTGCTGCCCTAAATTTGGTTTTTAAAAAAGCAAAAGGGAGAATATTAATCCTTACTGATGGAGATGTTTTTTTAGAAAATGGGTCAATAAAAAAATTACTAGATGGATTTACTTCAAGCGAAATTGGCGCAGTATGCGGAAGACCAATTGCAACAAATCCAAGAAATACGAAAATGGGATACTGGGCGCATCTACTGGCGGATGCTGCCCATGAAAAAAGATTGGAGTCTAAAAATAAATTTATTTTATGTTCAGGATATTTATATGCTATAAAAAACATAATAGATAAAATCCCCATAAATGTTTTAGATGATTCCGCCATCTCACATCTTATTGCACAAAAAGGATATAAAATAAATTACGTACCATCGGCCAAAGTTTATGTCAAATTCCCAGAAACGTTTAGCGACTGGATAAAACAAAAAAAGAGAAATGCTGGAGGAGACCATCAACTGGGAAAAATTATAAAGAAGAAACAAGAAATGAGATCTTTCTTAAAAGAATCCAGCCATTTTTGGTTTCCTTTTAAATATTCCAAGAACTTCAAAGAATTTTGTTGGAGTTTTTTAATTCTATTTGCCAGACTTTATTTGTGGTTTTTAATTTTTATAGATTTCAAATTAAGAAAAAAGAATTTGAAACAAATCTGGGTAAGAATAGATTCAACAAAATAGACATCAAATCTATTTTTTTAAATAAGCCACATTAATCCTATAATAACTAATATAATCTCAAGAACGACTACTCCAAGAACAACATCTTTTTCATAAACCTTATGGCTTGATTTTACTTTCTTTAAAAATCTAAGAAAGAAATGAGTTAAACTATATATTTTTTTATTTGATAATTCTAAACTTCCATCTTTTTGCGGAACCCCAAAATTTTCAGCTTTAAATCCTGACCTTGCTTTTAAAATTCCTTCAATTATGAATGGAATAAATAAAAAAAGTGCGAACTTCTCCATATTTCCCATAATGGCGAAACAAGCAACCAAGGCACCTAAACCAAAAGTTAAACTATCTCCTGGAAAAACCTTGGCTGGAAATTTATTAAAAACCAAGAAACCAGCAAGTGCAAAAATTATAATTGCAGCTATTAAAGCTAACCATAATTGACCTGTGAATAGCGAAACGATTCCCAATCCAAATAAAATAACAACACCAAGCCAAGATTCTAAGCCATTATAGCCAGCTAGTAAATTCATTCCATTTGTTGCACCAACAATTGCGATAGTAACAATAACCAAAGGATAAGCCAACCCAATCCAAACCTGTCCTAAGAACGGAACAGTTATGAAAGGTTGTCCAGCATTTATAATAATCAAAGGAATTGCAATAGGTATAGTCAATAACATTCTTGTCCAACCACCCATACCACGAATTTTTCCAAATATTTTTTCTGCTATCATTTCTTTATCCTTGGTCATTTTTAAACTAAGAACATCATTCATAAATCCAATTAAGCCAGCAAGAATTAATGTTATACATATAACTAAAATTTCAATAAGATGTGTTGAAGTTTGTAATAAAAATGTTTTAAAAAATATATATAAAAATAAAGCAAGAACAATAGCCAACATAGGCATCATACCACCAAAATCTGCGGCTTCTGGTTTTTTATACTTATTCATATCTTTTCCAATAATTCCAATTGCTTTTGCAACAGTTATCCACTTTTTTGTTAAAATCAGACTAACTAAGAACGCAAATGCGAGACACACTATAATTATCGCTAAATCTAACATTTTAATTAAAATACAAAAGGTACATTACTTTGAAAGCTTAAATATTCTTTGATTTTATCTTCTGAAATAGTAAAATTTTTAGGATAGTTGATTTTCCATATTTTTATTGGTCCATAAATATCACCAGCATATAAGAAATCACCAACAGTGACATTGTATTTTGTTTTTAACTCATTAATCAGTAAGGCATCTTCGTTATGAGCGAGTTCAAAATTTTGACTCTCATTAAATAAATATAATTTAGCAAATAAAGAATTCATCACCTTTTCACTAATATACATGCCTGCGCCAAAATTATTTATTCCTTGGCTTGTTAAACTTGGAACAACATATAGGCAGCCCGGCAAAACCCCTTGTTTATCTCCGTTAATATCAACAAGCTGATTATTGACATAAATATAACGAACAGGGATTCTCGATTGTTGTCCATTGTAAACTAAAACCGCATCTAAGCCAGTAATTTTTTTTGATTGGTCTATAGTTAATAAAAACGCTCCGATTCCTGCTTTTTGCATAGGAAATATTTGTCCATTATAAACAAAATCTTGATCTAGCATGGTGCCACCAGTATAAACATATTGCGTAGAATTTTTTGTTTCATAGGTTTGTTTTTCATCGATTACAAATGAGCTTATCCAACTAACTCTATCAATTCCAGTAGCATCAGAACCAATGCTGCTAAATGCAGTGTATTTTCCAATATCGCTTGAATCAATTAACAGATAACTTGTGTTGTGGGCATATAAAAATTCTAGCGCATCTGTTTCATTTTGAGTGGTTAAAACATGTCTTGCTATTAAATAATCCCAAAAAACTACATAATTTCCTCCATCAACAATAGTTGGTCTTTCACCAAGGCTTTGGACCCAATAACCATAATCCCACCAATGTGCAAAAATTGCGTTTTCGGGAGTACTTGTTCTTACCCATGCCATCGCTTTTTGCCATTGTTGATTATATGACGAGGGAATGCTGTATTTTGCCGCATTCGCACTAGTTTTTTCATATTTAATAAAAGTTATAACCAATAATATGGCAATTATAATTACTAAAGAAATCATAGCAATTTTTTTAAGCTCATCCTTAGACTTAAGATATTCTGAAAGTTTTAATGGCAAAAACGAAATCGATATAAGGACTATTGGTCCAACAATAAAAAATAATCTTATTGCTCCACGAATAGATATAATTGTCCAAAAAATTGATGCAAGTATCAACAAATAACTAAAATTAATTTTTTTGAAATCTTCAATATCTTCTTGTTTAGCTTTTATAAGATTATATAAAATTAAAATTGCAAAAATAATTAATCCCGCAAAATAAACAAAAACGCTAAAACCATTTTCTCCATTTAAAAAACTACTGGGCGAATATCTTGAAAACAAGAATAAAAAGATAAAAATAACAAATCCAATAAATAAACTATTTTTAATTCCCTTATTTTTAAAATGTCTTACTGCTTCATAGAATAAATAAATTGACCCAAAAAAGAAAAGCCAGAAAACTATTGGAGAAAAACTACTTATGAGATCAGTAAGATAAGGTGCTTTATTTTCCGCAACAGTTAACCCAACTCTTCCAGTTCCAAATGGGTGTATAAGTCTGGAAGTAATTGTGCTAAAGATTCCCAAAACAAAGTCTGGTTTGAAAATCAATCCAATCACCAGAACTATAATAATAGATACTATTATACTAATTATACTTCTAGGAAGCTTTAATTTTATCTTCTCTTTAATTTTTGTGTTAAATAAAATTCTATCAACAATTAGCAAACCAAGAATAGCAAAACTAAAACCAGCATCTGAAATACTTTTTAAAGAACCAACAAGATTAACTCCCTTATCAACCAAAACTCCACTTACTAGTGCAATTATAATCCAAATAGCATAAATCAAAAATTCTTTTTTTCTAATCTTTTGAAACAAGAACGCCAAAAACACAGCTAAAGCGATAATCATAAAAATATACTTACTTCCCCCTCCCCAATCTGACATGGTTATTCCAGTGAATATCCCGGCCAAAGCAGCAAAAATAAACGCCTTCTTGCCTTTAGATTCCCAAGCAACTAAAAACAAATACAGAGCCAAAAATATGAAAAGTATTCCAGATGCTTCATGTTCTGGGATTCCAGCAACAGTTCTATGAATTAGATCTGGCATTACTGCAAGTAAAGCAGTCGCGATCAGAGCTCCTACCTTTGCCCTTTTTTCTGTCATCATATGTGAAAATAATTTATTAATAAGCAAGAAAAAAACTAGAAGGGCCAGTGCGAAGCACACAACCGGAAAAATTATTGCACTAAGTTCAAAAGGAATGTTTGGACTAAATATTTTTACAAACTTATAAAAATCCACCATAAGATAAGAATGTAAATTATATGATGCACTATATCCAACCGGAGCATATCTCAGCATATCTGGATCTAATGGATGTCCATAAGTTACTATTTCTTGAGCAACTCTCATAAACCAAAATGGATCAAGATCTGGACCAAGAGTATAATTTCCAGTTGTTACATCTTTGAGTTGAGAAATATTAGTTGTTCGAATATAAATTGAAAGAGCAATAATCAAAATTAAAACTACAATCGTAATCCATGTCCATTTATTCTGAAAGATTTTAGATTTTTTCTTTTCTTTGTGAGGCTCATTAATTTTTTTCATCCCAAGTTTTATTTCCGACTCAGTAGATAATTCTAAACTTTCTTCCTTTTTTGCTAAATTTTCAGATCTAGTTTCTCCCGCAATTTCATGTTCTTCAGATCGATTTTCTTCCATTTTCTATCCTAATCTTAATGCCTTTTATATCTTTTGTTCATATATAAATACATTATTGATTCTTTCGTAAACTCACATATAACAGTAGCAAAAACATTAAAACATTTACAATTAATATCATTGTAATAAATTGCATAAGATTACTATGGAATATAATTAATAATGCAATTTGCATGAAAGTTCCAGAAGCTAGAATTCTTGCACTTATTTTTTTATTTTTATTTACAGATAAATTGTAAAAAATAAATAAATTAGATAATGAAAAAAATGCAAATGCCAAAATTATATATTTCAAGTAAGGAATTACAGGCAAATACTTGCTACCAAGGAAAACTAAAACTATTGGTTTAGGAACAAAAACAGCCGCAATAAAAAACAAAGTAAAAAGAGTAATAATTAAAATAGCAGTTTTGAGTAAAAGATTTTTATTTTTCTTTACTTCTTTATCTTTCTGGGCAACAGAAGGAAGCATGACTCTCTTAGCATTCATAGCAACAAAAAATAAGGCCTTTCCAATCATAGACAACCCACCATACCACCCCGAAACAGTTTCAGTGAAAAAGTAACGCGCTATAATTACATCTATAGAATACATTGCAGCAACTAGAGCGAATAGAGTTAGAGAGGCAAGAGCATATCTTGAAGTACCTTCTTCTTTAAATTTTTTTGTTTTTACTTTAAGAATATCTCTTATAGGAATTAAACCAAAAACAAAAGTAAGAAGTATAGACATTGGAATGGCAATTAGAGCACCAATAACCTTCAAGTCTGAAGGCAACATTAAAACAAGAATAACAGCAATTCCAAGCTTAAAAAACATTTCAACTGAATTATTCAAACCAAGTTGCTTAAACCTAAACAACCCTTGCAACAAACCCCACACAATTGGCGAAAGGAAAGCAAAAATTAAAGCAATTCCTAAAATAAACAAAGGTAAAAAAGTTGTTTTAAAAAGTGGTTTAAGGAATGGTATTAAAACTAAAAAAACAGCAAATGCGATAATTCCATAAAAAAACATTTGTTTTACTAATTTCAAAAAAAGATATTTTATTTTTCCTTTTTCTTTTTCAGGATTGAGTTTGCATACTATTCTAGCCAGTACTGTTCTAATTGTTTCTTGAGGAATTGTTAAAATATAACTAAAAGCAACAAGAGAATACAACAAACCGTATTGCTCAACCGTAAGGAAATGTGCCATAGAGATATAGAATAATGCACTAGCAATTCCAGCAAAGCTAGCAAAACTCCATAATGTCAAAACATTTTTAACTAGTTTTTGTTCTGTCATTTTTATAACAATTGTGCGATTAGAGGAGTGAGAAATACTTCTATGAATGCAGCAACAATTAAAACAACAAGTCCAAGAATAATAAGATCCAAGGAATCATGCAGAACATGTAAAAAATTCTTTTTGTCCATTCTGTGTCTTATTACGGCAATACCTATAATTCCACCAGCCAGAGCAGCAACGAAAAAACCAGCTATTTCAGGAATTCCATGAACCATGTATCGCGCAAAGCCACCAAATAAACCATAACTGCTTTGATGAGCAAAAATTCCTATGGCTGCACCAATTACTCCAGCATTCCAAGCCAGAATAAAAATAGCACCAGCACCAAAAATTAAGGAGAAAATTAAACAATTAACGAAAACAGTTAGATTTGTTCCTAAAATTGATGAAACTTGATTCATTCCTAATTGAATATTAGCTGGTTCTACATAAGCCTTCCCAGTTAGACTTTGAACACATTCTTCCATTGTTCCATGCGGATTCACCACGCAAAAAGTTTTTATTTGAGATTGAAAGTTAAGAGCAGTTATGTTTGCAGGCAACACAACATATAAAACAGAAAAAGCAACAACAAAACCAAGAAACAAGAATACTAGCGCCGTCAAGGCCTTTCCATGTTCTTTAATTAGTTTTTTTTCATTATTGATTTTTTCTTCTTTTTTTTCTTCAAACTTGATAAGATAATACATAAAAGGCAGTGAAAAAATAACAGTAAACATTATAATAAATAGGCTACTATAGTCGGCTAATGCAGCATTTTTAAGAAAGAGAAAGTTAGTTAGTAAAACAGCAATTGCTGCATACACAAAACCAACAAAAAACATTTCCCACGGTCTTCTTTCTGCTTTTTTCGGATTTATCAGGGTTTCAAGCATTTTATTATAAGGGTTTACCTCTTTTAAAGTTTATACTAGGCATACAACAAATTTAAAAAATACGTTTCTTTATTAATCTTATGCTAAAAAGAGGATTTAATTCAATTTGTAATGATATTAAGGCACTTAGAGTTCAAGGAGCAGAAAATGTAGCTCGTGCAGCCCTTCAAGCACTATTAATAAAACATGATCAAAATTCTGTAAAAAAACTCTTAAGTTTAAGACCAACCGAGCCATGTTTAAGAAATTGCCTAAGTTTTGCACTATCTTTTGAAGATATTCGTGAAGGAATTAAAGAAACTGAAAAAATCCTTGAAAATGCGAGGAAAAAAATAATACAAATAGGAGCAAAAAGAATACAAAATGATACAACAATTTTTACACATTGTCACAGCAGCACAGTCGTTTCAATACTTCTTGAAGCAAAAAAACAAGGAAAAAGATTTCAAGTTTATAATACCGAAACGCGCCCAAACTTTCAAGGAAGAATAACAGCAAGAGAGCTTCTAGATGCAGGGATACCAGTTACAATGTATATTGATTCTGCAGCAACATCTGCATTAAAAGAAGCAGATCTATTTTTATTTGGTGTAGATGCAATAACATCTTGTGGATCTGTTATAAATAAAATAGGAAATAAAATGATAGCAGAAATAGCTCATAAATATGATGTTCCAACTTATGCTTGTACATTTTCTTGGAAATTTGATCCCAAAACTGTTTTAGGCGTAATAGAAAAATTAGAATTAAGAAATCCTAATGAAATTTGGCCCAATCGCCCCAAGAAACTCAAAATCAGCAACGTAGTTTTTGAAGAAACTTCACCAGAACTTATAACTGGAATTATATCTGATCTTGGTGTTCTTGAACCAGCAACTTTTGTTAGTGAGCTTGAAAAAATTTATCCATTTATTTTTTCAAAATGAAAAAGAAACTAATTTCTTTTGATCTAGATCAAACTTTAGTTGAAACAACAAAAGCACATGCGTTAGCTTTTAAAATGGCGTTTGCAGCCAAAAATATAAACGTAAAAATAAAAAATATTTTACCTTATCTAGACGGAAGACACAGCACAGAAGTTATTCTTTCAATTTGTCCTAAGCTCAATAAAAAAACAATATCTGATATAACAGAATTCCACCACATTTTTTTAAAAAAAACAATTAAGTATGTTCAGCCAATAAAAAATGGAGCAAAAACATTAAAATTTTTAAAGAAAAGATTCGAACTTGCTATTGTAACTAATTGTGGAAAGGAAGAAACAAATTTACTTCTCAAGGCTGGAAAAATTTCACATAATCTTTTTGATGTTATTATAATGGCAGATCAAGTAAAACACCCAAAACCATATCCTGATGAAATTTTCAAAGCAGAAAAACTAGTTCATGTAAATTCCGATATTCATGTTGGCGATTCTATTTACGACATAATTGCCGCAAAAAAAGCAAAAGCAATAAGCATATCTGTATTAACTGGGCAAACAACTAAAAAAGAACTTTTGAAACATAATCCTGATTTTATAATAAAAGACATTAATTATCTTCCGAAACTTTTTTCTAAGAACAAGAAGCTATTTTAATTTCCTCACCAATTTCTTTAAGCCTATCTAGAATTCTTTCTGATTCTTTTTCCATTTCAAGATAAATGGCATTTATTTTCTCAATTCTTTTTTCAATATTTTCTTTAGTTTCTTTAATTGTTTTTTTAACAAAAATTTTAGATCCAATATTTACTAAAATTTTAGTATTATCTTTAAGTTCAGATTGTATGAATGTATCTTGTCCAATCATACTAAACATGTCTGTTTTTTTTCCAACAGCTTGAAACTTATCAAAAGCCATTTCTAAACTTTTGAATTCATTAACTTGTTTTTCTATTAACTCTACTTGTTGCCCCATTTCATTAAGTTTCATTTCTAACAAATTGAATTCTTCAATCTTCTTTTCTATTTCAGGTTTCATTTTTAATTAAGCCTTTAGAACTTTCTTTAGTATAAGACTAAATATTACACCAAATATAATATAAACTACAACCCAATTTGCGTTTCCTATAATCGGTGTCATAATTTTTCCTGCATTTATACTTTTATAAAGAGAATTTAAAAATCCAAGAAGAATCAAAAAAGGAATAAATGTTATTAACATTGGCTTGAATGACATTTTCATACTTTCCATACTTCCTTCGAGCATCTGCTTCTGAATCTCCATCATTTTTTGTGGATTATCTTTGTTTTGTTTCATCTCTTCTCGAAATTTTTTCTGTTGTTCATTAAGTTCTTTAACTTTTTTTTGGTCAGTCAAGAACTTAAAAGCCAATGTAGAAGCAAATGTAATTATAAATGTAAAAATAATAAGACTTAACAATGGATGCGCTTGTGCAAATATAGTTATGAAACTCATTTTCTGTTTTTAATCTCTTTATAATTTTTTATACTTTATACTTTAATAAACTTTCTGGCCGCAGGACTCATATCCATAGCATGCTGTTGTGCAATTTCTTCATACATCTTATATAATATCATTACTGCAAGCAATATTCCAGTACCTCTTACAAGTGCTCCGAGGATATCTGCACCAGCAGACAATAATCCAACTGCGGCGCCACCCATAACAGTTAACGGCATGATATATCTGGATAATAAAGCTTCAATAACTCTAGGATCTCTTCTAAATCCAGGAACCTGCAATCCACTAGATACGAGCTGTTCAGCTTGACTTCTAGCATCCATTCCAGATGTTTTTACCCAGAATATAGAGAATAATATAGCTCCCGCTACCATAAATACAACATATATTAAAGATTGTATTATCATCACTGAGCTAAACGAGCCAGTTACAAGATGAGAAATCAAACCATTAGAAGGTGCCGAAATCCAAAATGCAGCTCCAGACACAGGAACTCCATTTGCACCAAAACTTCCTAACCAAGTTGCGTGCCCAGACCATTTTTCTGCCAATGTTGCAAAAAGAGTTAGATTTGCATGCAATGCAGCAGTCAAAATAACAGGAATATTACTAGTATAGAAGAATGCAAGTGGCCATCTTATTGCAAATCCTCTAATTCTACCAAAAGACAGAGGTATTTCAACCTTAATGCTTTGTGTATAAACTACAATGAAAAATATTAAAACAGTTGCAGCTATTGCGACAAAAGCAGCCAAAGCTCCTGTTGTATCTGCATTAATTAAAGATACAAAAAATACTGGAATTTTACCAATAGGTTGAATTGTTCCAGTAGGTCCGATAAAACCAAATGCCCTTGTACATAATTCAGAAGCAACTCCACCAACTATAAACAAGCCAACACCCTGGCCAAATCCATATTTACTTATAACCTCGTCCATAAATATTACAAGCAAACCACCAATAACGAGCTGTATAAACAAAATAAAACCCATTCCAGGCATTGGAGTTAATCCACCCATAAAAATATATATTAAAGCTTCAAACACAGTAAAGAAAATCGCAAGCAATTTTTGTAAACCTTGAAAGTATTTTTTTCCTTCTTTTGATGTTAGATCTATAGCTAATAGTTTTGAGCCTACCAATAATTGCAAAATAATAGAAGCTGTAACAATCGGTCCTATACCTAAAGACATTAGGCTACCAAAATTAGCTCCAAGAATAATTGATAAATATTCGAAATTTGATAAAGCATTTGTTCCCAAGCCAAACAAAGGAATAGCAGATAAAATAAAGAATGCAACAAGCATAATTAAAGTCCATTTAAGTTTTTCATTAAAACCAAGTTTCTTCTCTGTAGGTGCCTTTACTTCTGGCAGATTCATTAACAGGTTTTTAAAAAAAGACATTTTATATTTCTTCAGCCTTACTTCCAGCGGCCTCTATTTTTTCTTTGGCTTTTTCAGAAAAGGCACTTGCTTTGATTATTAGTCCATTAACAATTTTACCCTCTGATAAAACCTTATAGCCCTTTAGATTAATCTCAGTCTCTTTCCCTTGTTTGGCAGTACCGTCTTTTAAAAATGTTTTAATATTATTATTGATATCTCTTAAATTGATTTGTAATAATTTTTTATTTCTAGATGTGAATCCATATTTACCTAAATGTTTAGGATCATATTTCAAAACCCAAGTCTTTTTTTGGGCAGCCATTTTGCCTGTTCCAGCAAAACCTTTTCCACCACTGCTACCTTTTCCTCTAGCTTTAAATTTGTGACCGTGTCCGCCCCATCGCTTTCCTCGCATCTTCGATCTCTTTGATCTTTTTCTTTTCATTTTATAGCATTTTTTTAACTAAATCATTTATTTTTGGATTTAATCCAAGAATGCCTTTTGGCCATGCCCCTTTAACACTTTTTTTGAATCCGCCCCTTGGAGGGTGCAATCTGAAAAACGGTTTGATTCCTAGATCATTAAAACTTTTTTTTCCTTCTACAAAATCATTTAAAAAAGTTTCAAGTTGAATTCCCCCCTCGGCCAAAAATTTATTTCCTGGTATTTTTCCTCTTTTCATTATAAGAAGCTTTAGTGTTTCTTTATCAATTTTTCCATATGAAACATAATCCTTACTTTTCTTTATCATTCCAATAATCTCTTTAGTATCATCAACAACAATACAAACAAATCTCCTTCTAAGTCTAAGCAAATCTAAAGTTTGTCTTATATTATCTCTTACGCCGACAGTTCCTCTAATTCGTATAACAACTATTTTGCTCATTTTAAATGTGTTTTGATAAATTTTTCAAAGCATCTACCGAAGCTTTTAACATATTTATTTTCGTTCTTGTTTGACCATAACTTTTTGTATAAATATCTTTTATTCCAGCCAATCTAAAAAGTTTTTTGCATTCCGAGTCTGCGGCAAGACCAGTTCCTTTTGGTGCCGGTATTAGGCGAATAAGTAGACTGCCAACTTTTCCAGATATTTTTATTGGAATACTATGCTTTTCACTACATGTACAATCAAAACTTCCACACCCTCTTCTTACACTAAATAGATTTAATTTAGCTTTTCTTATTGCTTTAAGTTTTGCCGGAACAGTTTCTTTTGCTCTACCATAACCAAGACCAACATGACTGTTTTTATCTCCAACAACAACCATACACCCGAATGTTGGAACATTACCTTCTGCTGTTTTTTTCTGTGTTTGTCTCCAAGGTCTCCTCTTTCCACCACCAAACTTACCTTTCGCTTGTCCAATTTTAATTATTTCAGTTTCAATGTCAGGCAATAAAAAATCAACTATTTCAGGTTCAAATATTTTTAAATTTTTATCAAGGATATCATCTATTTTTTTTATATTTCCGTTCATAACTTCCTTGCCCAATTTTGTTTTTGGAATCCATTCTATTTTTTCTTCTTTCCTTTTCTCATTCCTTCGTCCTCTATTTCGGCGGTAACGATTTCTTTCTTCAGGCATTTTTTTCAATCTCCTTCTTAACATTCTCTAAAAGTTCTTTTATTTTTTTATTCTTATATTCCATATTGATTCTTTCTTGCTTTGGAAACATCTTACTATCACATAAAACTTCAACACCAGCATCAACAACGCCTTTCACAACACCATATATTCTAGATTCTTTTGTTGATCTTTGAAGTCCAGAGTCCAATATTAATTTTCCTGGTTTTTTATTATTTTTTAAATATTTTTTTCCTAGCAAAAAACCAGAAAGATAAGCGGCGGCCAAATTTTTAGGATTTAGTGGCCAACCAAATTTCGATAATTCTTTTGAATTAGCATAAACAATAGTAGAATCTTGCGCTTCTTTACTTGCAACAATGTGCGCTATTAAATAGTGATCTGTTTTTCTAACAACCAATCTAAGCAATCCAGATTTTAGTAAGCTGAATCTAGCCTTGTAATCTGTTTTAAATTCCCTTCTTCTTCTTTTAGCTATTCTCATTTTCCAATTTTACTTTTTAGTTCTTTTAATTCTCTAATTTGTCCACCCTCTATTAGTTTTTTTGTATTTCTATAATCCTCTTCAGATAGCAAAGACCGGCAATGTCTAATATATCTTCTTAATTTTCTTATTTTTTTTACATAATCTCTCTTCGAATTAATTATTTTCTTTCTTTTCTTTCCTTGTCCACGTCTTCTTCCTCTTTTTTTTCTCAATAATCTTTTGTGGTGTGCCCTTTTTTTATCTCCTACTATTGATTTTTTCTTAATAATTCCTTCCTTAATCAAAGCCGCTATATCTTGTTTAGTTACAACCTCTTTAATCTCTTGTAATCTTTCTGGATCAAGCCATACTCTATCCTTTCCAACACCAAGGACTTTCATAGCCATCGCTTTTTTAGCTCTTAGGTTTTTCATTTTTTTCATACCTATTTGGTTTTAAATTTAATATTATAATTCCTTTTTCTGAAGCTTTTTTTATAAAGTCTATTTTTTTCTTTTTTCCAACATGTGCAATTATTATCTTGTCGCCTTTTTTAAAACTATCAAGTTCTTTTAAAGTAGATATTCTTGAAATTTCAGCATTTACTATAAAACCTTTAACTTTTTTTGGTGATCCCCAACCAACTGATGGTTGAATAATATAACCTTTTCTTTTAGTTCTAACTTGGCTATGTCTTCCTCTAGGTCTTCTCCATTTTTGTTTTTTCTTTCTTTTCTTTCCTAGTATTGAAAGCTTGTAGCTATCTTTTCTAATAAATTTTGGCTTTCTTTTTTTTGTCTTTGTTCTAACGTCAAGTAAATTTTTAATTTCCATTTTATTTTCCTTTTTCCTTTTTAACTATCCATATTCCATCTTGAAATACTCGTTTATCTTTACCAACAACTCTAGATATTCCTTCAATCAATGTTGCCTGCCTGCCTGCCTTTTCTTTATCAATTGATGTAATAATAACATTACTCCCTTTTATTTCAACATTAACTTCTGGCAATATTTTTACAGTTCTTTCCTTTCTCTCACCAAGAAAATTTTTAATATTTAGTTTGTCTTTTTCTATTTTTAAAGTCATTGGAAAATGCACAGAACATATCTCTAACACATATTCATATTTTTTTGAAACCCCAGCAATCATATTTTTTATATGGGCTGCAATAGCATTAAGCTGTTTTTTATCATTCTTGTTAGCTTTATCTTTTTTTAAAGAGATGCTATGCGATTCTATTTTTACTTCAATATCTCTAAAATTAAATTTTCTTTTATTTTCTCCAATCTTTCCTTTTATAACTATCTCATCTCCGTTTTGTATAACACCAATGCCTTCTTCAAATTCAATTATTTTTTCAATATCTTTTTTCATTCTAAAAACAATATGCAATTAAGCATCCTCCTAGTCCTTTTTCAATAGCGTCCTTATGTGTCATAATTCCTCTACTGGTTGAGACAATAAGAATTCCAAGATCTCTTGCAGGCAAAAATCTTCTAATGTATTTATCAAAATTACTCTTCTTTATCAAAAATCTAGGTTTGATAGCTTTGCATTCATTTATTTTTCCAAATTTTATTCTTATCTTATGAAATTTATCTTCTTCTTCAGTTAATTCTTCAATGTATCCTTCCTTCTTCATAATTTTTAATACATCTAGCAATAGTTTGGATTCTCCCACAATTACTGTTTCGTATTTTCCAGCCTTTTTGCAATTCATCATGTCATTCAATAAACTTGCTAACCAATCTCTAACTACCATTTTAATTATATTTTTTAAAGCCAAGCTCCTCCGCCATTTCTCTAAAACATTGCCTGCATAAATGCAAACCATACGAGCTTATATGTGCTCCAAACCTTCCGCACCTCACACACTTTTGAGCAGCAATTCCGGATGTTCTGTTTTTTGGTTTGCAAAATCTCAAAAACCTTTCCTTTACCGCAGGTTTTGTTTCCAATTGTTTTAAGATTTTTTTCCAATCGCTTGCTGTCATTTTAATTTAGTATTAAAATTTTTTTTAAAAAATTCTATTGTTTCTTCCTTGTTTATTTTTTGTTTATTTCCAATTTTACTTTTCATCCTTTTTTTCTCTCTTACTCTTAATCCTGTTCTCTTTAGGTGAGCAGATATGTCAAATCCCAAGATTCCTATCTCTCTCTGAAAGGTTAATGTTGGAATTTCAATATACTCTCTAATTCCAAAATTTAAATAACCCTCCCCAAAGCAACTTTCTTTAAGTTCAGTTATTCCTGAAAGCGCGATTTGCAATATTTTTGCCGCATCTTCTTTTCTTAATGTTACTTTATATCCTATTGGTAGCTTTGGTCTAAGTTTGAAAGCAGGAATTCTTTTTTTTGCTAAAATTCTAATAGGATTTTTGCCAGAAATATATTTAAGTAATTTCATACATCTTTCTAATTTTTGTTGATCTGCTGTTGTGCAGTGTAAAACAACTTTTTCTAATTTGATTTCTTGCATTTTATTTAAATTCATTTTCTTCTACTCCTATTATATTTTTGATTGGAATTGTTTTTTTATCCTTGTTAATTTCTACTTCTGCGTTTTTATCTTTAATATTAATTATTTTTCCACTTTCTCCAATATTTTTTCCACTTAAAACAAAAATAGTCGTTCCTTTAGTTAATGGCAGTACTTTTTCAATTTTTCCATTTTTCAAATTAACAAGAATAGTGTCATTAATTCTTATTTCCTTGTCACTCAAAAAATTATATCCATCTTCAGTATTAATTTGCAATTTTTTATTTTTTAGCATAGTCTTATTAATAACCTTGACTGGCTTTGTTGAATATATATTGGTATTAATTTCTTTAATTACAAGTTTTCCCTTATCATTTAAGTGTAATGTAAAATATTTTCCAATTTTTTTAATAAAAATTCTATCAAAAATACCAACTGGGAATTTTTCATCATTTATATTTTTGCCATTAATTTCTATCTCCTTACTATTAATTGATCTTTTAGCTTCATCCATTGTTTTAACTACATTTAACAAATCCCTCAAAAATACACCTAGTGCAATGCTTCTTTCTTTGTTTTTTCCTGGATTTGGACTCATTACAAAAGTTACGGCTTTCCTTGGGAGAGGCCAACTTTTTGGGATTGTTTTTCTTTTTATGTGCATTTTAACTTTTGGTTTTATCTAATTTATTTATTCGTTTTTTATCATTCAAATTTATTTCTTTCATCTGAAGATTAGAAGGATCAATAGGAACATTAGTCTTAGTTCCTTCTTTTTTAGTTAATTGAATACCCTCTATATAAATTTTATAATGTTTAAGATCGATATTTGTTATCTTACCTTCTTTCTTCTTAAATTTACCTCTCATTACCTTAATAACATCGTCTTTTCTAGGTTCTAAATTTCTTTTTTTGTATTTCTCTCTCAATTCTTTACTTAAGTTAATTTTGATTAGGTGATGTCTTGTTGTTTGATCTGCATTAAATCTATACTTTCTTTGCTTTTTCTTCTTCTTACTCGAAATCCATTTTTTTGAAAATTTTTTCATTTTATACAATTATACTTGAAATTTTAGCTACAAATGGCCACCTCTCGGCAGCTTCTCTCGCAATGGCTGTCTTTACCTGAGTTCCTTTTGGATTACCAGTTTCATCCTTTAATAAAACAACTGCGTTACTTTCAAAAAATATTCTTTCACCAGTTAATCTTCTGAATGGTCTTCTTTGTCGCACTACAACTGCCCAAAAAACTTGTTTCTTAAGTTCTTTAGAACCTTCTTTGACATCTACCTTAACTAAATCAGCCAAGCCACATGCCAATTGTCTTCCTTTTCTGCCCTTTCCTCGTTTAACTGCAACAATTCTAACCATTTTTGCACCACTATTGTCTGCAACATCAACCAAACTTCCTAAATTCAACCCTCTTGTAATTTTTGCGCTAACTGCTTTCATTTTATTTTCTCCATTACAACAAAGTGTATTATTTTACTTAATGGTCTGCATTCAGAAACCTCGACTCGATCTCCAACAATCAAATCGTTTCTTAAACATTCAGGAATATGTGCATGTAACCTCGTCTTTGTTTTTGCGAATCTTTCATATTTAGGATAATAAATTACTCCTTCAAGTTCAATAACACCTCTTTTGTCAAATATTTTTTTTATAATTCCTTTAAAAACGCGACCTCTTGCGCTAAGTTCACCATGAAATGGGCAGTTCTTATCGCTACAAATTTTTACTTCTTCACCTTTCTTCTCTAAATTTTGTTTTTGATTTTTTTCTTTCATTTTATTTTATGATTATATTCTCTTCACTGAAACCAAGCTTTATTAGTATTTCTCTTACTTTTTTTTCATGGTCTCCTTGAAGTTCTATTTTATTGTCTTTTACTGTACCTCCACACGCCAATGCTTCTTTAAGTTTTTTTGCAACATTTTTAATATCTTGTTCTACTCCTTCTATTATCGTAACTTTTTTTCTAAATTTTCTCTCATCTATTGATATTTTTATTTTTTGTTGACTTTTTTCTAAATCCACGCAAATACACGCTTCCTTAGGTAATCCACATTTTGGGCATATATTCATCTTATTCCAAGTTTTTTATTTGAGTATTTATTCTGGCTATTGTTTTTCTGATCTCTTTTACTCTCTTAGTACCCTGAGTTGCTTGGCCAGTTTTTTGTGCTCTCAATTTTAGTATTTCAAAATTTAATTGTTTGATTTTTTCAAACAATTCTTGTTTATTCATTGACTTTATTTCATTTTTTCTTATTATTGCCATTTTATATTTTTCCTTCTATCAGTCCTTTAGATTTATCCATTCTAATTTCAATTTTTTCAGGTATTTTTGTACCTTTTGGAACTATAGATACTTTAACACCAACAACACCAGGTCTAGTTTTTGAAATTGCATGAGCTTTTTTAACTATAAATCTACTCTCTCCTGTTTTTTTCATATAACCAAAAGCAAATCTCCATTTTTTGGCTCTTTCGCTAGGGAGTTTACCACTTAATCTTATTTCTGCTCCCAAAGCTCCTAATTTTTTTAGTCGTTCAAGTTCTTTGTAAGCAATTAATTTGAAGCTCAACGGTCCAAATCTTTCCATTGCAAGCGCGATTCTATCTGCAATCGTCTGAGCATCAAAATCAGGATTTTCCAATTCTATTACATCAATCTGTGGATTCTCTAATTTATATCTTCTTTTTAAAACTCTTACAATTTCTTGAATATTTTCTCCAGCCTTTCCTATTATAAGTCCTCTTCTTGCTGTGTTGATAATTATTTTTTCTCCTATTGGAGTTCTCTCTATTCTAACTTCACTTACTTTTAACTTTCCGAATTTATTTTTAATAAATTCTTTAATTTCAAATTCTTGTTTTTTTGCTTCTATGAATTTTTTTTCTATCATCTTTCTTTAACTCCTATCAAAACATGACTTCGTTTGAATTTTTTAGGACCAAATGAAATTCTAGTACCTCTCAAATAACCTGGAGCCTTATCTGCTTTGGCTAGATAGATATAAAGCCTTTCAGTATTCATCATCTTTACTTTTGCATTTGCAATTAAATTTTTTAAACCCAATATAAAATGTTCTGAAGCCTTAACAGGATATTTTCCTCCCGATCTTCCTTTTGGCAAACCTTTTTTATGTGCACATTCCCCTTTCATAGGCAAGGCCTTTTTCTGTTTTATAATGTCCTGCAGCAAATCAATGGCGCGATCTGGATTCTTTCCTTTTATAAATGAACAAACATCTCTGGCATATTTTGTTGAAATTGGAGCATCTTTCATACATACTGTTGCCTCATCCCATTTTTTTTGAGGTTTTTTCTCTTCTTTTTTAGCTTCTGGCTTAGTTTCTGTTTTTACAACAGGAGTTTCTGGCGTTATTGTTGGGTTGGTTGGAGTTGTTGCGGAAGTTGGTTGTGCCACTTCTATAGTTGGCGTTTTTGCAATCTCTGTTTTTATTTCCTTTTTTTGTTCAGGAATTTTTTTTACTTCTGGTTTCTTATTTTCAAATTTTTTCTTCTCTATTTTCTTTCCAGTATTCACTATTTTTTCTTCTGGTTTTTTAACATTCATTTTATTGTTTTCATTCTTTTGATTTTGTTTTTTATTTTGTTCTACCATTTTATTTAACTGACAAGAAAGATGTACTTCTTGTAGCTCCGATACCTGGTGCACCGTGTTTAACTGTTTTTCTTGTTGCGGCAAATTCACCAAGTCTATGACCAATCATTTCTTCATTGATTTTAACTGGAAAAAATTCTTTTCCACTATGAACTTCAATTGTCAATCCTACCATTTGTGGAATAATAATAATATCACGAAGGTGTGTTCTTATTTCTTTATTTTGAGAAATTTTCTTCTCTATTCTTTTCATAAACTTTTCAATCACCTCTCCTTTTCTCAAAATACTTCTTCTTTCTCTTGAAGGAATAATATTTGCAAAATCTCTTAAACTCATTGCTTTAAGTTCCTCAATTGTTTTTCCTCTGTAACTAAATGATTTTACCATTTTTATCTCCTGCCGGTTCTTCTAGGTCTTACGTGTCCGACCTTTGCTCCTGGCGGAGCATTTCGTTTAGCTATTTTACTTTTTATTCTTTTTCCTCTTCCAGAACCAAAAGGATGATCAACAGCATTCATTTTTAATGCAGATGTCTTAGGATATATTCTTCCACCTTTTGCTTTCATCTTATGATATTTATTCCCAGCCTTCACAAATGGTTTATCAACTCTGCCAGCACCAGCAGAAACACCAATAGTTGCTCTTATTTTGGGACTGAATTTTTTTTCATTTTTTGAAGGCATAAGAACAGTTATATTTTGATCATCCTTGCCGATTATTTTTGCAAAAATTCCTCCTGATCTAACTAATTTTCCTCCACTTCCAGGGAATATTTCAATATTAAATATCTCAGTTCCAATAGGAAAATCCATTAAGAAACCAATGTTTCCTGGAATAAGTTGAACATTTTTTCCAATTTGTATTTTTTGTTTTTCTTGTATATTTTGTGCAGCAATATTATAGAATATTTTTCCGTTAAACATGATTTTTGCAAGAGGAGCATTATATCCAATTAGATTAATTAATTTTAGAACTTGTCCTTCACCTTGAGCACTAAGCTCAGGGTATGTAACTCTAAATTTAAATGCTTGATCCTTTGTTCTGTAAGTTAAGCTTCCATGTCCTCTTGATTGTTGTGTTATTCGTTTACCCATTTTACATCAATCCTAGTTTAGTTGCAACATCAATTGCTGGCGTTTCTTTTTTCATCTCGATGTATGCAATTTTTTTATTTTTTATAATGTGAGTATTAATTTTTTTAACCTTAACATTAAATGTTTTTTCCATTTCATCTTTTATTTGTGCCTTAGTCGCATCTCTTGTAACTCTAAATACAACTTTATTCTCTAATTCAACCATTTTCAATACTTTTTCAGTTGTTACAGGATCTCGAAGTATCATTTTTTTCCAAACCTCTCTGTTAAATTTTTAATTGCTCCATCAGTATAAACAGTTAATCTTCCAGGAATTCCACCGCTAGCCAACTGTTTTATGCCCAAAAGATTAGAATTTGTTGTTTCTATTCCATAATTTTCAAGCTTTTTTTTCTCTTTATTTCCAAGAACTAGCAACAAAGCGTAACTTTTTTTGTATCTTCTTCCTCTGTTTTTTCCCTTGCCAGCTCTAACTTTGCCTTCTTTCTTAATTTCAAACCCTAAAAGCTCTTCTAAGAACTTTACAATTTCCTTTGGACTTTTTTCAATCAGGCTAGATTCAATAATTATAGGCAATTCAATTGCAATTTTTTTCTTTTTGTATTTTTGTTCAAAATATTCTTTTGAAGCAGTTGCCGCAATTGCAGATATTAATGCGCAAATCTTTTCTTTCGTATTCATTTTCTTATATCTTTGTAAAACTTTAGGAGGATGTGCTTGTCTACCTTTAACAGTTCCAGGAATAAAAGTTCCAACCATATGGAACTGTTCTCCACGTTTCATCAAGTATTTTCTAGGAACTCTTGAAATTCCTCTTCCATACAAACTTTTCCATCTTCTTCTTGCGTGCCTTTGTTTTCCAGAAGATGATTGTCTTCCAGCAAGAGCATAAGTAGCATAAGCTTGCTTTTTAACTCCTATAATGTGAGCTTTTTGAATAAGATCTTCTCTAATTGGTTCTGCGAAAAAATAAGGTAATTCAATTTCTTTTTTACTTGGATAAATTTTTGCTTTCATTTTAAAACCTCAACAACCTCAAAATTTTCTTTTTTAGTTCCTTTTGTTTCTCTGAACGCCGGAGTTAACATTAATACTCTTTTAATGGGTCCTTGAACCGATCCCTTAATTAAAATATAATTTGTATTCATCTTACCATAATCTCTGAAATTTCCTATCTTGGCATGAAGATCTTCTGCTTTTCCAAGATCAAGAAGTTTTTGATTATAATTAACTCTGGTAAAGAAACCAGTTTGTCCTGCCATAGGTGCTCTTAGAGTAACTCTTGCAGGATGCCATGGTCCTAAAGATCCAGGCCTTCTTCTTCCTTTTTCAGATTTGTGTGCTCTAAAACCTATACCCATTCTTTTTACAGGTCCTTGCAAGCCATAACCTTTTGTAATACCTCTAACATCAAATAATTGTCCTTTTTCAAAAAAATCCTTGAATGCAAGTTCTTTTCCAAGATTAGTTTTCAAGAAATCAAATTTTTCCTTTATTGATCCACCCAAACCAATTTCAGCAAGATCTGGTGTTTTCTTTTTACCTGTTTTTTTAACAACACTATAGATTATTGCACGAATATCATCAAACTCATTTAATTTATTTTCAAAATCCTCTATTTTTTTACCTTGTTTTTTACTCACTTTGATAACTTTTTTTAATTCCTTTTCAACATTATCTGCCAAAACTTCTGAATGAACAAGCAAGCCGTTTGGAGTTTTTTTATAAAATCTAATAGAAAGAATTTTTGCGGGTGGAACTTCTATAGCTGTAACAGGAACAACTATTTTTTTATTCTTTGTCATAGAATCTGCAGTTAAGTCTCTAACAACAACTCTCAACATGTTTGCTTTATATCCTAAAAATCCTAGAATCTTTTTATCAGAATTTTTTTTCTGTACCGGCAACCAGTTCACACTGGGAACTATTTTGGTTGCCCTTTTTCTGGGCCAAAATTGTAAACTTCCTGCTCTTGGCTTGTGTATTTTTCCCATTTCTATCTAACCCGTTAATTTCTATTAACATTCTACACCCGAACTCAAAATAGAGAGAAAAAAGAGGTTTTTAAAGATTGCTATTTAGAATTACGCTTCAAATTCCTTCTCTTTAACAATTTCTTTACCATCAATTGTTATTTTTCTAATTATCTTGCCTTTTCTTTTAGCAAGCTCTCTTATCTTAGCAAAATCTTTTTCATCTTTTGGAAGAACAAGGTCTGTTATTAAGAATGTGTGAGTTATCTCAACTTTTTTAAAATCTAGAGAAATATCAAAAAGAATATTCTTTAGCAGCTCTTTATCTCTTGTTATTAATTTACAAAAATCTATTTTTGGAGCAGCTTCTCCTTTTGGGCTTGGTTTAGCTGATTTTGGAGCCTTGGCTTTTGTTTTTAATTCATTGTCTTTAGCTTTAAATGATAATCCTAAAAAAGCAAGAGGAAATTTATTATAAATATCAAGAATCTCATTACCAGTCATTTCACTGTCCATTATATATTGTTTTATACCCATAAACTGTTTTTTATCTTTAAAATTCAATTTTCCAGTCAAATCGGTAGTAGTTATTATTGCTCCAGAAACATGTGTTTTTTCGTTCCCAAGTTTTTCAGCTAACATTTTAACAAATCCATTAGCATATTCGTAACTTGTATAAATAGAAAACTTTCCTTTAGAATTTGAAGCCTTAATCATAGCCCTGTTCTTAAATTCACCCTTGCTGAACTTTTGAAATTGTTTATGAACTGAATCATCAACCTTATTTTCAAAAATCTTTTTTATGAACATAGAAGATTATCTTTAAGTTGGTATTTAAACATTTTGTAGAACTTTAAAATGAGAAATTTAATTTCTAGATTTCAAAGAAAATACAGAAAAACCAGCAATAAAATCTCTTAGATTATTAAGATTCAAACCAACTCTACCGTTTACAGGATCTAGCACTACTAGATTAGGGTCATCGCAAGAATAAATTAAAACAGAACTTCCTTTATTTGAACGTTTTCCTCGAGAGCCAGATAAATCATAATGCATAACAACATCAGACTTATCATTAATTGCTGTACAAATTAAAAAACTATTATCATGATCTTGAACTTCATCAAAATGAGTATATGCCTCCGTTAAGGGAAGCTTTTTTTCTCTAAGAAATCTTTGTATTCCAGTTTCATCATCGCGTCGTTTTGGTGGAAAATAAGGAGCTCCTATCTCTTTCGCAATTTCTATTTGAGGAATTTCAATTCCATGAGCTCTTAAAACCATATCAACACAAGCAGAAGTACCACCATTTTTAACTGAAGGCTCTCTTAATATGTAGGTTATTTTACTCTTAGCCATCCAAATTTAACAATTCTTCACTTTAAAAGAATTATTGATATAGAAATGTTATATTCAATTGATTATAATAGATGGGCCCACTCGGGATTGAACCGAGGATCTTCACCGTTCTTATTTTTAACCTTAAGGAAGGTTAAGCGAAGAAACTGATATCCTCGCATTGTAAGGGTGACGTCTTAACCGCTGGACTATGGGCCCTTGTCATGAAAGGGACATAAAACTTTAAAAAGCTTTCTCGATTCTTTAAATAATGGCAAAAGAAAAAAATAATATAGAAAATCAGAATCCAGATTATTTATCTAATCAAGGTAATCCGCATCAACAAGATATTGAAAAGCAAATTCCACCAGAAGTTCAGAAAGAAATTGAGAAAACAAGAGAAAAATTACAAGATTTTAAGAAACACATTACTAAAAAATTTCCATTTATTGAATCAATGGGAATATTACCTCCATGGGGCTCTCAACTTTTAGAGGAAGATGAAGAAGTTATTAGAGAAAAAGATGAAAAATTAATTTATGTTATTATTGTGTTGCCTGATGAGAATGCAAAGGATATTAATGCAGTTAAAGCAGAAGCCATAAACTTGATTAAAGACTTTAAGCCAAGAATATGGTTATCAATTAGAACAAAATCAGCTATATGGGAAGCTTCTTTAGACGGAAAATATAATTTAGTTGACGCATTTGCGTTATCCTTTCCATTGCATGATAAAGAAGGTTTTTTGTCTTATTTGAGGTTAGCAACAATACACAAAAGAATGTGTCTTGCAAAATTTGAAAGATATATTGTTAGTTATGTTATTGCCGGTTCTTTAGTAAGAGGCAATTCCAAAAAAACAAGCGATGTTGATGTTTATCTTGTTATCGACGATACTGATGTTAAAAGAATGTCAAGGTTCGAATTAAAAGAAAGATTAAGATCTATTATATGGAATTATGCAATTGAAGCAGGCGAAGAATCCGGCGTTAAAAATAAATTAAATGTTCAGATTTATATTTTAACAGAATTCTGGGAAGCTGTTAAAGATGCTCATCCTGTTATGTTTACTTTTATCAGAGATGGTGTTCCATTATATGACAGAGGAGCATTTACTCCATGGAAACTTTTATTGAAAATGGGCAAGATTAAACCAAGTCCAGAAGCAATAGATTTGTTTATGTCTCTAGGAGAAAAAGTTTCAGAAAATGTTAAAATGAAATTAAACAATATAGTTATGGAAGACATTTGGTGGGGTGTTATAACACCAAGTCAAGCAGTTTTGATGTTATATGGATTAGCACCTCCAACACACAAGGAAACTCCTGGACTAATGAGAGAATATCTTGTTAAAAAAGAAAAAATTCTAGAAGAAAAATATGTCAAAATTCTAGAAAATATTGTAGATATGTACAGAAAATACGAGCATGATTTCAAATTAACAGTGACAGGAAAACAAATTGATCAATTGCTTGAAGATGTTTCTGTTTATATGGCAAGATTAAAAGAAGTTATGAAAGAAATTGAGGAAAGAACAGCTGAAAAAGACATAAAACAGCAATACGATCAAATCTCTGATCTTATTTCACATTTAGTTGGCAAGGTTTCTCCAACAAATATTCGTGAAAAATTCAAAAAAGAATTAATCGATAAAAAAAGAATAACATCAAGAAATTATCTTTTGCTTCAGGACATTCTAGAGATTATAAAGAAAAACAAACAAAAGAAAGCAAATAAACATGATCTTGCCAAGATGAGAAAAGATATTCATGAACTTTCAGCAGATTTGTTAGAATATATACAAAAAAAAGAACTATTAGAAAATCAAAAAAATAAAGCAGATATAGTTTATACAGCTACTGAGAATAATAAACAAATCAAAAAACATGGCCAAATTTATATTTTTAATGATATAGCTTTTGTAATTCCAGACATAAATACCGATGAGATTAAAAAAATTCAAGGTAAACAAATAATTAATTCAACACCAGAAGAATTAAAAACCTATTTGGGCAAGAAAGCAGATAAAAAATTAACACATGAATTGTTATCAACATTAAAAAAAATGTTCAATGACTTTGAAATAATATTTTAAAATGAAAGCAATTGTTCGAAGTTTTAGACGAGGAAGGAAAAACTATAAGCCAAGGCACTTTATAATAGAAGTAGCAAGTCTTAAAACACTTCAAAAAGCCAAGGAATTCATAGGAAAACAAGTTTCTTGGAAATCTCCTGCAGGCAAAGAAATCAAAGGCACAATAACATCAACACATGGAAATCTTGGAAAACTTAGAGTTGTTTTTGAAAGAGGACTTCCTGGACAGGCAATAAACACAGAAGTTGAAGTTAAATAATTCTTTTTAGAAACCTTTTTAAATGAATTCATTCTAAAGTTCACATGCAAATAAAATTACTTGTTGATGGTGGAGCAATGAAACCAGGTCCAGCATTAAGTCAGAAGCTAGGACCATTAGGTGTAAATGTAGGCAAGGTTATATCTGAGGTTAATAATTGCACCAAACAATTCTCAGGAATGAAAGTTCCTGTTTTAGTCGATATAGATGTTAAAACAAAGAATGTAAAAGCTCAAGCATTAACGCCACCTGTTTCAGCACTATTGAAAAGAGAAGCAGGAATAGAAAAAGGTTCCCAGATGCCAAATAAAATTAAAGTAGCAAATATTCCAATTGAGACAGCAATTAAAGTAGCAAATACAAAAGAATCAGGCATGTTAACTAATTCATTTAAAGCAGCTGTAAAAACAGTTGTAGGAAATTGTGTTTCTATAGGACTTTTAATAGAAAGCAAAGAACCAAATGAAATTATCGAAGAAATTAATCAAGGAAAATACGATAAAGAAATTAATTCTAAACAAGAAGAAGCATCTCCTGAAAAACTCGCGCAATTAGCTTCAGACTTCGAGAATGTAAAGAAACTACAGGAAGTTGTATTAAAAGAAATAGAAGCCAAGAAAGAAGCAAAAGAAGCTGCAGCAGCAGGCGCAGCAGCGCCAGGAGCAGAAGGTGCTCCAGCAACAGGAGGAGCAACAGGCACAACGCCAGCACCAACAGCAGCTCCAGTCAAAGAAGAGAAAAAGAAAGGCAAGTAATTTTCGTTCTAATAACTTTTATAAATCATCATTATCTTCTTTTTGTAAGGGGCTGTATTATAACTTGGCTAGTATTCGAGTCTTGGGCACTCGTGATCTGGGTTCAAATCCCAGCAGCCCCATAAAGTTTTAAAAAGGCTTTTTTCGAATACTATATATAATAAAATGGCAAGAACTAAAAAAACAAAAGCATCAGGAACATTTGGTGCAAGATACGGAACTAAAGTAAAATACAAATGGCTAGAGATAGAGCAAAAACAAAGGAAGAAGCAAAAATGTCCTTTCTGCAAAAAATTAAGTGCAAAAAGAATTGCAAAAGGAATATGGGAATGTAAATCATGCAAGAGAAAATTCGCAGGCGATTCTTATTTCCTAAACATTTAAAAATTTAAATAACATGATTAAAAAATGGTAGTCTATAAATGTTTTTTTTGTAGTAAGCAAATTTCAGATAAGGTTTTGAAAAACAGATTTTCATGTCCATACTGTGGCGGCAAAGTTTTCTTCAAGCCAAGAACAACTATAAAAAAAGTAAAGGCAATATAAGATGGCAAAAGAATCTAGAGAAGAATATTCTGCAATACAACAGCTTCAAATAACAGAACAAGCCTTACAGAACTTAGTTCTACAAAAACAAATGTTTCAACTTGAATTAATTGAATCAAATAATGCCTTAGATGAACTTAAAATAATGAAAACAGATGAAGTTTTTAAGATAATAGGCAATGTTATGTTCAAAACAGACAAAGAAGAGTTAAAAAAAGAACTTCAAAAAAAGATTGATTTATTGAATTTAAGGCTAAAAGCAATAGAAAATCAAGAAGAAGAACTTAGAAAGGGCTTATTGAAAGCTCGTTCAGAGATATTAAAAAAATCAAAAGTTGCAGAAAAGTAACAAAAAGTTTATAAACTGGGAAATTTTAAAAGTAAAAAGGATTAAAAATGGCATCATTTTTCAAAAAAATGTTTGGTTCAGGGGAAGCAGGAGAAAGCGCAGATTACCTAGAGATAGAGACAGGCAGAGAAATCAAAAAAGGAAAGATAATACTTAAGCCATTTGTTCTCAAAACTTTTGAAGACGTAAATAAGATTCTTGAAGTTTTAAGAGAGGGTTATGCTATTGTTCTAATAGACATAAAACCACTTAAAACAAAGGATATTACAGAGTTAAAGAGAGCAATTGCGAAGCTTAAGAAAACTGTTGATGCTTTAGAAGGCAGTGTAGCTGGCTTTGGAGACAACGTAATTGTGGCTGCACCATCTTTTGTTGAAATATCAAGAGGTGGAGAAATGCCAGTAAAAGCAGAAAAAGAGATGAAAGATTAGATGAAAATCTTCTATGTCCCCGCAAAACAGCAAGTCAGGATTTCTACTCAGTTTGCAAAAGATTTTTCTAAAAGAATTCCTAAAAATATAGGCTTAGTTTCAACAATTCAATTTTCTTATCTTATTCCAGAACTTGCAAATATCTTGAAATCAGAAGATAAAAATATTTTTGTTTGCGGCAAAGGACAAGTTCTTGGCTGCAATTTTGATTCTGTAACCAAAATTCAAGATAAAGTAGATGCATTTATCTATTTAGGTTCTGGAAAATTTCATCCTTTACAATTTTCTCTAAAACTAAAACAAAAAAAACAAATATTTCTTTTTAATCCAACAACAGAACAATTCACTGAGTTTGATTGGAAAGATACTGAAAAAATAAAACTTAAAAATAAAACACTTCGAGTTAAATTTTTATCTTCAAATAAAATAGGAATATTAGTTTCAACAAAACCAGGCCAAAGTAAACTTAAAGAAGCACTAGAATTAAAATCAAAACTAGAAAAGAAAGGCAAAAAAACTTATTTATTTATTATGGATAATTTTATCCCAGATCAATTAGAAAATTGGCAAGATCTTACTTGGATTAATACTGCTTGTCCTGGTTTGGCACAAGATTTCAATTTACTTAATTTTTCAGATATTCTTGATTCAACTCCAGAAAGGGTTTAAAAACCATAAATCATTCTACTTTTTATGGCAAAATTGGGTATAAAAACCAATAAGCTCAAGGATCATATTAAGAAAGCTGATAAAAATAGAGAAGGTGGCGTTTTTTATAAAACAGAAAGAAAAATAATTGAAAAAATAACACCCAGAATTCCTAGTTTTTTAACTCCAGATAGATTAACTTTTATTTCTATACTTTCATACTTGCTAGCAGGTCTTTGCTTTTTTTTAACAACTTATAGTAAATGGTGGCTTTTTGGAGTAGTTTTCTTTTTATTTGCCAACTGGTTTGGAGATAGTTTTGACGGACAAATCGCACGTTACAGAAAAATACAACGCCCAAGATATGGTTATTTTGTAGATCACATGGTAGATGCTTTTGGACCATTATTTATGTTAGTTGGCTTAGGATTATCTCCACTAATGCACATGCCAATAGCACTAGGATGTGTTATTTGTTATCTTTTGCTTTCAGTTAATACGCATCTTGCAGTCTATACTCAAGGAAATTACAAAATAGCATATGGAGGATTAGGTGGAACAGAAGGTAGAATAGTAGTAGCTGTTTTTTCAATAATCACTTTATTTTTTACATATCCTATGAACGCAGTTCATTTTGCAGGAACAATCTTAACTGTTTGGGATATTGTTGGAATTATTTGTTTATTTATATTCTCTTATATGTTAATAGTTGGTGTTATTTGCAACTTAAAATATCTAAACAAGATCGATAAGAAAAATTACAAAGAGATGTCATTGCAAGAATACTGGGATAAAAGCGGTTTATTAAACAGACTAAGAAATAGCGACTTGGGAAAAGCCCTTAGCGGTGAATCTTTAGAAAATAATATGAAAAATAATGGAAATGGCAATAAAATCAAGTCAAAGAAATAAAATTAATTTTTCTAGAATTTAAAATAAAACAGCGCCAACGCCAGGAATCGAACCTGGATATCCTTGCGGAAACGCGCTCTCTAGGCGCGCGGAGTACCTTTGTCCCACGTTGGCACAAAACACATAAGAAATTTGGGATTAAAAAATTAACTAATGTTGATTTCGAGAACCTATATTTTTAAAAATCAACAATTTCTTTTCTTAATATGGGAAAAGAAGATCAAACAATAATGGTTATTGAAAGAAAGCATTTATTTGGACAAAACAACCAAGATTATTTTCAGGGGTTCAGATCTGCAGACAGAGTGAACTACGAGAGCAGAATACTTGCGAATCATCTTTGGATGAGAAGAGGAAGATCAGACAGTAACTTAACAGAAGACGCCGAAAGCAATCCAGATTTTAAACAGCCAATTGCCTACGTCATTGTTTATAATCCTGATTTAAAAAAAGTATTTGCATATCAAAGATCTCAAGAAAATGCAGCTTATCAAGAAGCAAGACTTAGGGGGAATTGGTCATGGGGGTTTGGCGGGCATATAGAAAAAGCAGACGTCAATCTTATAGGAAAAAATCCAATTCAAGATAGCATGATAAGAGAATTAGCAGAAGAAATTGAAACAGCAGACGTTTCGAAACCAAAAATTATTGGATACATAAACGACGATACCCCACACATAGAACCAGGAAAAATTGCAGTTGGTCAAGTTCATTTTGGAATATTGTATTTGGTTGAAGCAAAAACAACCCAAATTGATCCTAAAGATCAAGAAATTACTCTAATAGAATCAAAATTTTTAGCAGATTTAGAAAATATTTGCGCATTACCAAATACAAAAGTAGACTCCTGGTCAAAAATAGCTCTTGAACCACTAAGAACAATATTAATATAAAACATAACTTAAAAAAGATATCGAATTAAGTTGAATTATTTCTCTAAGCATTTTTCAACAGCTTCCCAAACTAATTCATGAATGAATTCCAGAGGCAGAGGCTTCTTCCCATCGTCACATTCTATCACTTTCCAATTATAAGGTCTATAAATTAATCTTTGATCTATATTAACATTAGAATCGCAAATCCTAGCAACATGAGCAAATGAGTTATGTGCTGCGATTAAATGATTTAAATCTCCCTCATGACCATCCCGATGTTTATCCCCTGTATAGGCTCTCCTATCTTTTTTTTCAATTAATCCATATGCAATTTCTGGTTTCATCTCTATAAACAAATTAAGATCTGGAATCGGTAATCTTAAGATGCCATATTCCAATTGCATTATCCAATCAAACATTTGTTCTCTTAATCTTTCTTCTTTAATTTTAGCCCCCTGGTGTCCCATATTGGCAGAGGTATATCTATCAGCAATAACATTTGTTCCTTGAGCCAACCATTTTTCAATCCTTGGCTTTTTCAAAAAACGATCTATTGCATAAAATCCAGAAACCAATTTTGGATCACATTGTGTTGGCAGGCCAAATAATCCATTAAGATATTGATCTACAAGTATTGCAGAATCTTCGCCATGACTTGGAAAAGATATAGTTTCAACAGGAAAACCCTCTGTCTTTAATCGATCAACTAAAAAACCTGTTTGTGTTCCTTTTCCAGAACCATCAATTCCGTCCAGAACAATCAACTTACCTTTTTTTTGCATTTTATTTTTCATAAACTTTTTTTCTAATATCATCAAATTCACTTTTTCCAGCCAATAGAACTGTTGTTAATGGTGCGACTTGCCTAGCCAAATCAGATTTTCTTACTTCTTTGTCCCTTATATCCCATTGTGCGTGTGAATCCTCTCGGTATCTAGAAACATGGTATCTTTGTCTCAAATTTTCAGCATATAGAGTTCTTCTTCTATGTCCATTCGTTAGAGCATATTCTGCAGCCTTGCCACAATCGGGTAAGGCATTGAAATAAAATTGAGAGGAAGCTTCATAAATTTCTCTAAGTTTTCCATCTTCACCAATTGCAATTATATTAGGTGGAAAGGTATATCCTAATAAAGGACTATAGTCTTGTTCAGTTAATGTGTTCATTCTTTGCCTTTTTGCTTGAGCAAAGCAACTTGAACTCATTACAACTTCATATATCAAACCACCGCAAACTTCAAATGCTCTTGGGGTTTTGTCAAATTCACTAACATATTTTAAGGATTCTTTAACAAAATCAACTGCTTTCCCCTGTTCTATTAATAATGAAGCAACAGCACAACTTTCTTTAATACTTTTTAAGGAATAAGTATGTAAAATTGCCGCAATAACATTAAGATCTATTGAATTTGAATTGACTAAAGTAACATCACCATTTTGTAACAATAGGTTTTTGGTAGCTGCCAAATTTTCTTGCAAACCCCCTTCATTTTCTCTAAATGTGGTTCGTACGAGATCAACCAAATTTTTTCTTGTGTATAAAGAATCATCTTCTTTGAGCTCTCTTCCAGGATTATGCCTTCTAAATATTTCTGGATCAATACATTGAAGTATTGCTTCATATTCTTTTGTACTTTCTTGAATTCCTCTTGCAATTTTTCTTACCTCGGCAAGATCATCGTGTGCCATATCTCTGACTGCTAATTCAGTTGCTTGACCAGCATAGGAGCAGCCAAGTTGACCTTCTGTTGCAAGGCATAATGAATAACGAGCGTCTTCTTTTGCCCAACCCTCGAGTGTCCTTAGGAAAAGCTCCTTATCTTTACCAGTTCTTTTTTCTATTTCATTCGAATATTTTACTTTAAGATATTCAAAAAGTTTGGGAAATGTTTCAAAATAAAATTTATTTTGTCTTGCAACAAGCGCTTCAAAATCTCTTGTTCTTGTTGATGAAAATTCTTCAGGGCGCATAAAATCTCCTGTCAAGGTAACATACCTTTGCGATTTTTCTGTGTAGCCGACACCTATTCTTCTTCTTTCAATTCTCTCTATTGAAAGTCTAGAAACACCTTCTATGACAAAGTTAAATAAAACATGATCTGCAATACTATGATGGCTCATTCCAAAAGCTATATTCTGAGCAGATATCTTAGCAGAAGCTAGGTCATCTACAGATTCGGTAAGTAGATCTGAAACGCTTTTATCAGCTCGGCTAACTCTTGCAAATGCCGCGGCGATAGCAATTGGGTTTAGCCTAGATCTATAAAATGCTGCTCTTTCAGGAGGGAGCTCACCAAGTGCTTCTTCAAGAGCTCTTAAGGGAACATTAATTCCAGCCAATTCAATTTTCATTTTTCCACTTTTTATTAATAATTTAAACACCAAATACTATTTAAGTAAGATTGAAATATAAAATATGTTTTAAAATGACACAATTTATTTCAGATTTTCACATTCATAGTAGATTTTCTAGAGCAACAAGTATTAATTTAACAATTCAAAATCTTGAAAAATGGGCAAGAATAAAAGGAATTAATTTACTTGGAACAGGAGATTTTTCTCATCCAGAATGGTTTAAGGAGTTAAAACAGGAATTGCAAGAAGATGGTTCCGGAATTTTAAAAACAAAATCAGGTTTTAATTTTATTTTAAGCAATGAAGTTTCTTTAATGTATTCTCAGGACGGAAAAGGCAGAAGAATTCATCTTGTTTTACTTGCTCCAAATTTTGAAACAGTAGAAAAAATAACAAAATATCTTCTAACAAAAGGCAGAATAGATTATGATGGCAGACCAATTTTTAACATTCCATGTGATCAGTTTGTTAAAGACATGATGTCAATTTCAGAACAGATAGAAGTAATTCCAGCACATGCATGGACACCATGGTTCGGAATATTTGGTTCATCAACTGGCTTCGATTCAATGGAACAAGCATTCAAAGATCAAGTTAATCACATTCACGCATTCGAAACAGGAATGTCTTCAGATCCTGAAATGAACTGGCGTCTTTCAAGTTTAGATAAATACGCAATTATATCTTTTTCAGATTCACATAGTTTTTGGCCATGGCGTTTAGGAAGAGAAGCAACTGTTTTTGAATTAAAAGAATTAACTTATCAAAATATAATAAAAGCAATATACACAAAAGACATAGCATTCACAATAGAAACCTCGCCAAGCTATGGAAAATATCATTTCGATGGTCACAGGCTTTGTAATTTTTCTTGTTCACCAGAAGAATCCAAAAAGTTAAACAACATTTGCCCTGTTTGTGGAAAAAAATTAACAATAGGCGTTTTGAACAGAGTTGATGAACTTGCAGACAGAGAAGAAGGATTCAAACCAAAAGATTCTCGACCTTTCAGAACTTTAATTCCATTACACGATCTTTTGGCAGCAAGGCTAGATGCCGCAGTTGCGACAAAAAAAGTTTGGCAAGAATACAACAAATTAATTGCCGCATTTCAAAACGAATTTAATATTCTGTTAAATGTTTCAGGAGATGATCTTAAAAAAGTAACATCAGAACAAATTACAAAAGATATTCTTAAAAATAGAGAAGGTAAAATAAAAGTAAAACCAGGTTTTGATGGCGAATATGGTCAGCCAATTTTAGATACAGAAGAACAAAAGAAATTGTTTTAGCAAAACCTTAAAAGTCCAATTTCTTATTCTAAATGCCTCTATAGTTCAACTGGATAGAATGCGAGCTTGCGGAGCTTGTGATCTGCGTTCAAATCGCAGTAGGGGCGTTAACCACAACTAGCTTTCGTAAATCCTCTTGCTTCAGCATCTTGGGCAGAATTAAAGCACAAAATATTTTCTTGCTTTATTCTTTTAGCATAACTGCATGAACAAGAATGGTAAACTTGAGAATTTTTACTTGCAACATAATTAGTTTCTGAAGGGCAACCAAGAGCAACGCAATCATCAGAAGTAGAAACTTGTGTTTTTGATGTATTATTATTAATATTTACTTTTTCACCTTCACCCCATAATCCTAATTTATTTTGCATCGCCATTTTTTCTGCATCTACAATTTCTTGTTTGTATTTAGAATCATCATAAAATCTAGCAACACCAAAACCTTTTTGAGCAATTTCCAAATTTATCAAAGAATCATTCAACCAAACCCATCTCAATAATCTTCCATATTGATCTTTGTCTTGATTTTCTTTTTCAATTAAAACTTCTTGCAAATAAACTCTACTTTCGAGATAATCTTTTGCTTCTTGATAATATGGTTTGTTTTTTTCAGGCGTATCAATTCCTAATAATCTGACATGATATCCACCTTCAATTACAACAGTATCCCCATCTATAATTTTTGTAACAACTGCGTTTTCTAAATTTTTTCCAGAAGTTTCTTTGATCGTATTGGATTGTGTTGCACAACTAGAAATAAATAGGTATGCTACCAAAACTAAAAATATAATTAAAACCTCTTTTTTCATTTCTAATCTTCCTCAAAAACATCCTTAGGATCGTAAGGTGGAAAAGTTATACACAATATTTTAACAACAGCTTTTGATTCATTCTTATATCCATGATATTCTTCAGTTTCCCAAACATTAATATCTCCAGCTTTTTGAATTCTATCTCCGCAATGAACATGTCCTTCCAAAACAACTTCAACTTCTTTTGTCTTCCTATGATAATGTTCTTTTATTTCTTTTCCTGGCTCAATTATTAAAATACTAGAACCGAATTCCTTACCAGATTCTAAAATTTGAATTTTTCCAAAAACCTCTTTAATTTCTTGCATAAACTAAGGTAGTTCTAGAAGTATAAAAATTTAATGGCTGTGAGGAGAATTGAACTCCCGACATCCGCCTTATGAGAGCGGCACTCTACCACTGAGTTACACAGCCTTAATTTTTCAAATATTCTTGATTTTAAAAACTATTGTTTCATGCTAATAAACTTTTTAAATGGACTTTTACAATTAATATAGAAAAGAGAAAATGCCAAGACAACTAAACCCAGAAGATATGAAGACTTTTTTTCAAAAAGTTCTAGATCAATATAAACTAGAAGTTGAGAAAGCTCCTGCAAATGTTAAAGCTAAACTTAAACTCTATAGTAATATGCCAGTTAAAATTGAGCTATTATTTGATAAAGATTATCAATATTGTTCTGCTTTAATTTCAAAAAATAACAAATCAGAATTTTCAGTTGAATCATTCCAAGATGTTTTTATGGTTGTTGCTGTTTCCAACTCAAAAAAGTTCGAATATGGAAGTAAAGGTAATTTTCTTTATCTTTTTCAGACAACCGCGAGGCGTTTTGATGATTGGGATGTTCAAAAATTTACTCAAGATCTTGTGAATTACGAACTTGTAGAAAAACCAAGATAATTATAAAAAATAAAAAGAAAAAAAGTAAAAATTTAAGTCTATTTCTTTATCAATGCTATATCCATTGTACTTACATTGACTTTTTTGCCTTCTTTGTTTTCAAATTCTTCACTGTTTATCTTTATATCTTTAACAACAACATTGTGTTCTTTCAAGAACCTTTTTGTTGAAACTTCTGCCACGTCTACTGCTCTACTGATAAACTTTCCTCTTGCCTTTATTGTAACTTCTTTAGCTAATTTTGTTGTAAATTGCATTACAACTCCTGTTACATAGTTCATAAAAGGCTTTCCACCAATGTAAATTACGTTTTCGTCTTTATCTACCATTTTTTTAAACCTCCGATTTGTTTTGTTTTTGCTATCTAAGCAAACTGAAGTAAATGCTTAGTATTATACCCTTTTCAATCTAGTTACATATCCTGCGATTTTGTTTCTTGTTTTTTTCTCGCATTCAACTAATTCTTGAACTGTTTTCTTGTTGTTTTCAAAATCCCTATCAAATTTTTCAGGATTATCCTCTACTAATCTTCTTCCAGTCCTTTTTATTGCTGTTGATTTTACTCGTCCCATTTTATTACTTGTTAACCATAGTTTTTATTTGTTTTTAATGATGAATTTACTATAAAAAGCTTTCCTTTACTCTTTTTGCTTGTATCTTCCTCTTTTCTCAACTTTCTCTAATTGTTTTAAAACTTGTTCATTTTTATAACCTTTAATAAA